>Ga0265338_10008789_pt1 | contig 12197 bp, 8 predicted proteins | sample 42126metaG_FD_193579 | JGI IMG/M metagenome (GOLD analysis project Ga0265338, IMG submission 193579) | Rhizosphere microbial communities from Carex aquatilis grown in University of Washington, Seatle, WA, United States - 4-21-26 metaG | ecosystem: Host-associated > Plants > Roots > Rhizosphere >... | reverse complement strand
GGTTACACCCGCATTCATTCCAGCCTGGGTGAGGCTCCGCCGGTCAGCGTCGTCGTCCTGCCGGTGCTCTTCGAAGGTCAGACCAAGGCGGTCATCGAACTGGCTTCGCTGCAGGCTTTCAGCGTGACCCATCTTACCTTCCTGGAACAGTTGACCCAGTCCATCGGCGTCGTCCTCAATACCATTGAAGCGACGATGCGCACCGAGGGATTGTTGAAGCAGTCGCAGCAGTTGACGGTGGAGCTGCAGTCGCAACAAAAGGAACTGCAAATGACCAATGAGGAACTGGCGCAAAAGGCCCGCCAGCTCTCCGAGCAGAACGTGGAAGTCGAACGCAAAAACCAGGAAGTCGAACAGGCCCGCCGCGCGCTGGAGGAACAGGCGGCCGAACTGGCGCTGACTTCAAAATACAAATCGGAATTCCTGGCCAACATGTCCCACGAGTTGCGCACCCCGTTGAATTCGATCCTGATTCTTGGCCAGCAACTCGCCGAAAATTCGGGCGGGAATCTTTTGCCCAAACAGATCGAGTTTGCGCGCAACATCCATTCCTCGGGTTCCGATCTGCTCAATCTCATCACGGACATCCTCGACTTGTCGAAGATCGAATCGGGAACCGTCACCGTTGATGCCGAGGAAATCAATTTTACGTCGTTGCGGGATTCGGTGGAACGCAACTTCCGCCATGTGGCCGATTCCAAGAACTTGCCGTTCCATGTGAATTTCGACCCGAACATGCCGCGTGCGCTGACCACCGACCCGAAACGGCTGCAGCAAATCCTGAAAAACCTGCTGTCCAACGCGTTTAAATTCACCGCCCAGGGCGAAGTCACCATGCAAGTGCACCTAGCGGAGTCGGGCTGGACGCCCGACCATCCCGTGCTGGCCCGCGCCCACAATGTCGTCTCCTTTGCCATCCGCGACACCGGCATCGGGATCGCCCCCGAAAAACAGAAACTCATTTTTGAGGCGTTCCAGCAGGCCGACGCCGGCACCAGCCGCAAATATGGCGGCACCGGCTTGGGCCTGGCCATTTCGCGTGAGCTGGCCGTCCTGCTCGGGGGTGAAATCCGGTTGAACAGCACGCCGGGGCAGGGAAGCACCTTCACCCTGTATCTGCCGCTTTCCTATACCGGTCCGACGGCGGTGGCCCGGCCGGCCACCGCCACGCCCATCGTGCTGCCGCCGGTGCGCGAAGAGGTCATACCCGATGACCGGGAACAGGTACAGCCGGACGATCAGGTTCTGCTCATCGTCGAAGACGATCCGCATTATGCGCGGGTCCTGCTGGGTCTGGCCCGCGACAAGGGTTTCAAGGGGATTATCGCCACCCGCGGCAACACGGCGCTGGCCCTGGCCCGGCAATATCTGCCAACCGCCATCACCCTGGACATTTTTTTGCCGGACATGCTCGGTTGGACAGTGCTCAACAACCTCAAGCTTTCCGCCTCCACGCGACATATCCCCGTCCAGATCATTTCGGTTGAAGAGGAGCGGCAGCATGGCCTTTCGCACGGGGCTTTTTCCTACATGATCAAACCGGCGACCACGGATGGACTGGAGGAATGCTTTGACCGGATCAGGGATTTTGTCGTGCCCCGCATCCGGCGGCTGCTGGTGGTGGAGGACAATGAAACCGAGCGACAGAGCATTGTCGAGCTGTTGAACCATGACGACATTGAAATTGTCACCGTCGGCACGGGTGCCGAGGCGATGCGTGCATTGCTGGACCAGCCGTTCGACTGCTGTGTCCTCGATTTGCGGCTGCCGGACATGAGCGGTTTTGATCTGCTGGAAAAATTGCAGGCGGAACCGGATCTCCACAACGTGCCAATTGTCGTTTTCACCGGGAAGAACCTGACCGACGAGGAGGAGATAAAGCTGAAAACCATGGCCAAGAGCATCGTGCTCAAGGATGTTCAATCGCCGGAACGGTTGTTTGACGAGACCGCCCTGTTCCTGCATCGGGTGGTAACCGATCTGCCCGAAGCGAAGCAGAAGATGATCGAGCGTTTGCACGGGTCCAACGACGTGTTGCGGCATCGCAAAGTGCTCGTGGTGGACGACGACGCCCGCAACATCTTCGCCCTGACAACCGTGCTCGAGAACTATGAGATGGAAGTCATCAGCGCCACCAACGGACGCCAGGCCATCGAGATGATCCGGAAGCAACCCGGGTTAAACGTCGTGCTCATGGACATCATGATGCCGGAGATGGACGGCTATCAAACCATGCGCGAAATCCGCAAAGACCCGCTGTTCCGATCGCTCCCCATCCTCGCCCTGACGGCCAAGGCGATGAAAGGCGACCGGGAAAAATGCCTCGAGGCGGGCGCCTCCGATTACATTGCCAAGCCGGTCAACACCGACCAGTTGCTGTCTCTCTTGCGCGTCTGGCTCTACCGTTGAACACTAAAAATGGAAACATGCTCGCTTGAATCTCAAACCTGATTCTGGACATGAACCCTCCCGTCCCTGCCTCACTGATCGAGACTGAAGTCAAAACAACTTCAGCATCCCCATCGGGGAATGTTTCGAACGCAGAGCCGAACTTGAATGCCCCGATCAACATCCTGCTGGTGGATGATGAACCGCGCAACCTCGACGTCCTGGAGAACATTCTCGCGTCACCGAATTACCGGCTCGTCCGGGCGCAAACGGCCGATGAAACTTTCCTGGCGCTCATTCAAAATGATTTCGCCGCCATCGTGCTCGACATCCAGATGCCGGTCATGACCGGCTTCGAACTCGCGAAGCTGATCAAGCAGCGCAAACGCAACGAGCTCATTCCCATTATTTTTCTCACCGCCTATTTTCACGAGGATCGGGACGTGCTTTCGGCTTACGACGTCGGCGCCGTGGATTATCTGACGAAACCCGTCAATCCGCAGATTCTGCGGTCTAAAATCAACGTTTTTGCCGAGCTCTTCCGTACCGCCCGCGCCCTGGCGATTTCCAACAGCAATCTGGAACAGCAGGTTCTCCGGCGGCAGGAAGCCGAAGAGGCCTTGCGCCGGGCAAATGCGGGCCTGGAAGTCCGCGTCGAGGAACGCACCGCAAGCCTGATGCAGGCCAATCGCGAGTTGCGGGAAAGCGAGGAACGCTACCGCCTCATTCTTGAAAATGTCCTCGAATACGCCGTCTTTACTGTTGATCGGGAAGGACAGGTGACGAGTTGGAATGCCGGCGCCCAGCGAGTCCTTGATCTTGAAGAAGAGGAAATCCTGGGAAAACGCCTGGACACTATCTTTACCGCCGAGGACCGGGCCCAAGGGCTGTTGGACCTGGAGATGGACCGGGCATTGAAGAATGACAAGACGCAGCACGAACACTGGCATGTGCGCAAGGATGGCAGCCGGTTTTGGGGCAGCGGGATGTTGATGACGCTCAAGGACGAGAATGGCCAGCACCTGGGGTTCCTGAAAATCCTGCGCGATCGCACGATTCACCGGAATGCCGAGCAACAATTACGCGAAGCCGAAATCCTTCGGGCCAGCGAACGGGAACAGATCCGCATCTCGCAGGACCTGCACGACGGTCTGGGCCAGCAACTGGCCGGTATTTCCTGTCTGTGCGACACGCTCAAAAAAGACCTGTCCCAAAATGACTCATCCCAGCCCAATCTGGCCTCCCGAATTTCCGAACTCCTCAATGTCGCAGTCGCGCAAATCCGCGTCCTGGCCCGGGGCCTGCAACCGGTCATCCCCGAACCCAATGGCCTGATGTCCGCGTTGGAGGGTCTGGCCGCCCACGTCAGCGACCTGTTCAAGATTTCCTGCCAATTCGAATGCCCCCGGCCGGTATTGATCGAGAACAACGCCACCGCCACCCATTTGTACCGGATCGCCCAGGAAGCGGTGACCAACGCCATCAAACACGGCCGGGCCCGGGGCATCAAAATCGAACTTTCCTCCACATCAAAACAGGTTATACTTACCATCAGTGATGATGGCACAGGTTTTAAACCGGGCGCAAAAGGAGAAAACGGCCTGGGATTGCGGATCATGAACCATCGCGCCGGTATATTGGGTGCAACCTTGACGATAAAAAACAAAAAGGACGGCGGGACCGATCTGGTTTGCACAATGGAAAAGGCCGTTAAACAGCGCCACTGAACTATGGCAAAACAAATGCCGAAATCGAAGGATTATAAGAAAATTTTTATCGTGGATGATCATCCGGTGTTTCGGGAGGGATTGGTGGGGCTGATCAAACGCGAGGCGGACCTGACGGTCTGTGGGGAAGCGGACACTGCCGGGCAGGCCCTCACGGATGTGGAACGTTTGAATCCCGATCTGATGCTGGTGGATATCGGGTTGCCCGGGCGAAGCGGCCTTGAATTGATCAAGGATCTTCGGGCGCTGCGCCCCGAGTTCGCCGTGCTCGTCATTTCCATGCACGATGAAACCCTCTATGCCGAGCGGGTCCTGCGGGCGGGCGGGCGCGGCTACATTATGAAACAGGAAGGCCCGCAAAAAATTCTGCGCGCGGTCCGGCAGGCGCTGGACGGCCAGATTTACCTCAGCGAAAAAATGTCGGTCCGCATCCTGGACGCCTTTTCCGGCCGACGCGATCGCTCCAATTCCCCCATCGCCCGGTTGACCGACCGCGAGCTTGAAATCCTGCAACTGATCGGGGAAGGCAAGGACAGTCATCTCATCGCCCGCCAGTTGAATCTGAGCTTCAAAACGGTGGACGCCCACCGCGGCAACATCAAGGGAAAGCTCAATTTGAAGAGCGGGACGGAATTGATTTGTTACGCGGCCCGCTGGGTGGAGACGCAACAGAGCGTGGGAAAATGACGGTTTCAAACCGGCCGGCTGGGTTCAAAAAAGCGCTTTCCGCCGTGTAGGCAGATTCCCTAATACGGCTCGTCTGTCCTCTCAAAAGCGAAGCGAAGTTCTCCCAATTGTCGGCCCGGCTAATTGCGCTAGAATCTCCTCCATGCAAATCACACTAAAAAAGAATATTTCAAATTCGGTTGAACCCCTCGATCGTTCATCTTTCAAAATCTTCGTCCTCTACGAGGACACCCTCACTGGCATGCGCGCCAATGCCGTGCTGGGACGGTTGACGGACCAGTTGGAAGTGATGTCTGAGATCGAAAACCAGGCCTGGAAATTCGATTCGTTAAGCCATCCGGAACTTTGGGATCAGGCGTCCGCCCAGGCCGCTGCGGCGGAGATGATCGTTGTCTCCGCCTGCGGCAATAATCTGTTGCCGTCGTACGTCAAGGATTTGATCGAAGAAGCATTATCCGGGAGGCAACGCCGGAAAGCCGCCGTCGTGGCGCTCCTCGACTGGGAGCAAGAACTCTCCCACCATCCCTCGGTGCTTTGCGCTTCCCTCCGGCAATTAACCGAAAAATGGGGTATGGATTTCTTCAGCAACACGGGCGAATGGTATTTTGCTCCTGACCCTGGCCCGATCCTTCCCTGGATGGAAAGGAAAACCGCAACCCTGGACCCCGTCGGTTCCTGGAGTTCCAACTCGCGGGGTTGGGGCATCAATGATTGACCCGGTTGCAAACACTTGAAACGGCAACCGGCCATTGCCATTCCCGGGCGCCGGCATGCCACCTGCAAAGACGTTCAGTTGCGGAGAGTCACGGTTGAATAAAAATTGAAAATTATTTTCTGAGCCAGGAAAACTGGAATGCTGCCATGAATAAATTACTATCGAAGCCAAGGGGACAAATCGAATCCCCCCAAAAACATCAAGCCCCGACATCCTTGAAGAAAGCTCCTTCGGAAACCAAAGAAGTGGAATTTTATTTGAAGGCTTCCGGGGCAAAATCGGTCAGGCTGGCCGCTGACTTTACAGACTGGGAAAAAGCCTCGCTCCCCATGTCTCGCGCGGACAACGGCTTCTGGTTCGCGATTGTTCCGTTGACCCCCGGAGAATATAATTATCGTTTTATTGTGGATGGGCAATGGTCGGATGACCCGCATTCCAATCGGCAGGTCCCTAATTCATTCGGCACGCTCAATGCCGTGAAAACAGTCGCATGACAACCCTTCCCGATCCTAATTGGTTTCAAAAGCTCCGACAATTCGGCGCGCTGGTGTTGAAGGGAAGCCTGACCCTGACTTTGGTATCGGTGTTGTTTTGTGTCTGGATCTTAACTGAACCGTTTTTTCGAGTGGCCGAGAACGTCGCCCGCCGGCGGAAATTAAATTTAAAAATCCCATCATGAAAATAACCGCCAGCGCTTTAAACCTGGCTTTAAGTTTGGGACTCGTGCCTCCCGGCGGAACTCCAAACGTCATCCTGCGCACCGGAAACCAACGTAATCCCGGCGGGGACCGAGAGGACAAAACATGGTGGAATGGGAGCGCGGGTGATGATGCTGATGACAGTTTCGAAAACGAGGCAACCATCGCGTTTAATGAAGAAGAAGCCACAAGCACCGGGTTGCCGAACAGCCGCTGGATATGAAAAAGATCATTTTCATATCAGGAAAAACACCTGGTGGGCATCATTTCGCTGGGAGATCCGGCCCTTCGCGCCAGCAAGGATAAACTGGCTGGCCGGGTTCTGCCCAGGTTTCCACGCCGGATTCAGTCCGGCAATAGTCCGGCAAAGCTGACAATCAAGGCGCCCTGGTGCATGGCGCGCTGCGTGGCAAATCCGATATTCCGTCAGCCGCCGGGAAGACTTTGCTGCCGCGGCTTTCCTCTTGTTTCAAAATGACGACCGAATCCGGCGGCAAACTTATCCCGCCGTCGATAACTTTCGTCGTAGGGTCTGAGGCGAGCAACAGGCGGTGTTTGGCGGGGGACAGCGGCAGAGGTTGCAACTGGTCGCTCACATTGAAAGCGATACTGACGGGGCCCCGTTCGACCACGAACCACCGGTTTTGTTCATCGTAACGGGTACGGACGGCCTCCAGTCGGCCATCGTTCAATGCCGGTTCGCTCCGGCGCAGCCGGATCAATTGCCGATGCCAGTCGAGCAGACTGACGTGCGGCGCGCGCGTTAATTCAGGCCAATTCAATTTCGAGCATTCAAAGGTGTCCCGGGCCTGGGGATCGAAAGTTTCCTCCGGCTTCCAGCCGAACACCGCAAATTCCCGGCAACGACCCTCGCGCACGGCATTGGCCAGGGCCGGCTCCTGATAATCCGTGAAATATAAGAACGGCGTCGAGGCACCCCATTCTTCGCCTTGAAAAAGCATCGGCACGAACGGTGAAGTCAAAACGGCGGCCGCACCCATTTTCAAGCGGCCCTGGTTCATCAGCCGGGAGCTGCGCTCGCCCTGCGCGCGATTACCCACCTGGTCATGATTTTGAAGGTAGCCTAAAAACCGGTCCCCGCTCAATCCTTCCGGTGTCCGCCCGTGCCGCCGGCGGCGGCAGGCTGAGTGTTGTCCTTCATAGACGTAGGCGTTGCGGAATGCGTGGCACAAATTGGCCAATGACCCGAAATCGGCGTAGTAACCGTTTCGCTCCCCGGTAAGCACGGCATGCAATGCATGATGGAAGTCATCGCTCCACTGGGCATCCAGTCCAAACCCGCCGCGCTCACGCGACCAGAGTAAACGCGGATCATTCAAATCGCTTTCGGGAATCAGGACCAGGTGACGCCCCAATTGCGCCGCCAGGCGGCGCACTTCATTCCCCAGTTGCTCCAGAAACGGTTCGGCCGACGTATCGAAAATCCCGTGCACCGCATCGAGCCGGAGCCCGTCGAGATGATAGTCCCGCAGCCACATCAGGGCGTTGTCGCAGAAAAAACGGCGGACGTTATCGCTGTCGGCCCCATCGTAATTGATGCCCGGCCCCCAGGGGGAGGAGTAGGACGAAGTAAAATACGGCGCAAATTTGGCGAGATAATTGCCCGAGGGGCCCAGGTGGTTGTAAACGACATCGAGAATCACCGCCAGGTGGCGGGCATGACAGGCGTCCACCAGACGTTTCAAGCCCTCGGGTCCGCCATATCCGTGGTGCGGCGCGTACAGATCCACACCGTCATAGCCCCATCCCCGGCCGCCGGGAAACTCGATCACCGGCATCAGTTCAACATGGGTGATGCCCAAATCGACCAGGTGATCCAGTTTTTCAATCGCCGAGATAAAGGTCCCTTGCGGCGTGAAGGTGCCCACGTGAAGTTCATAAACGATTGCGGATGAAAGCGGCGGCGCCTGCCAATGGCCATCCGTCCAATGGAAACTGCCAGCGTCAACCAGGCGAGAAAGCCCATGAACGCCGCCAGGTTGCCAGGCCGAGCACGGATCGGGAAACGGCCCCGCGCCATCGAGAATGAACCCGTAATCCTCGCCCGCTCCGGCCGAAGATACGACCGCCGTCCACCAGCCATCGGCGCCGGCCATCATCGGAAATATTTTGCCGCTGACCTGGACTTCAACCTTTTTGGGCAAGGGAGCCCAGACTTGAAACGTACGCATCAACCATCTTCCTTTCTGACCAAAAGCGCCACGGGAAATTGCTCCAGGATCGCCGCCAGGGGAACGGGATTTTCCACGATATTTCCGCCACCCAATTCATTGACCCAATCCCCTCGAGGCAGGTCGAGCTTGGTGTCCGCCCAGTCGTTTTGAAGTTTGAGCAGCAGGCGGGGAACGATGGTAATGGCGAAATCGCCGCGCATGAACGCGACCACCTGTTTCGCCTTTGGCCCGCGGGCGTACAATGGCGTGTAACTACCCCGGCTGTCAAAGGGTTCAGGCCGCCGGGCGCGCAACACGAGAACCTGCCGGGTCAGCCAGAGTTTGGGCAACCTCTCGTCCGAATGTTTCCAGGCCTCCGCCGCGGTGACGGTTTTGGCCATCGCCAGCATCCGGTGACAGGCCTTGAAATCCACGGGCCGGCGGTTGTCCGGATCCACCAGGCTGAAATCCCAGAGTTCATTCCCCTGATAGATGTCCGGAACACCGGGCGCGGTGAGTTTAAGCAGTGTCTGCACCAAGGAATTGACCCGGCCAGCAACGGTCAGGCCGGCGACGAAACATTCGAGGTCCGCGATGAACTCGGGATCGCACAGGGATTCGGAGATGAAATTCCGGAGTGCCTCATCGTACTTCGCGTTGCGCTCGTTCCATCCGGTATGTTCTTGCGCTTCACAGGTTGCCTTTTCCATGTAAGCGATTGCCCGGTCCGCCGGCAGCGGCCAGGCCCCGACCAGAGTCTGATAAAAAAGATATTCTGCATTGCGATCCGGCCATTCACCGCGGCGATGACAGGCGTTCATGGCTGACCATCGCTGGACGGCACAGCCCCAGCTTTCCGGGATCTCCGAAAGCAGGCTGATCCGGGCGCGGACATCTTCGCTGCGTTTGGTGTCGTGCGTGGAAGTGGTCAGCATGGAATCCGGCCGATGCCGGCGGGCGTGCCGACAGAACTCGTGAAAGGCTTCCACGTTAACGCCAAACCGGCCGGGATCACCCCCGACCTCGTTCAGCGACGTCAACCGGTTGAAACAATAGAACGCAGTGTCCTCGACGCCCTTCGCCATGGCCGGCCCGGTCAACTGTTGGAACCGGCAAACAAAATCACTCCCGAGTTTCCCATGCCGTTGTTGTCGCAGTAAACTGCGGACAAATTCAAACAATTCCGGCCGAAGGTCCGGCCGGGCACGGCTGGCCAGAAGGATGGCGAGATCGATCACCGTCCCATCCTCCTCACGCAGGGGACCGTGGTTAGGCCGGATATACGTGCGGTAAACGGTGAAGGCGGCCGCCATTTCAACCAGCGTTTCCCGCAACTCCTCCCCGGTGAAATGTCGGGTCCGCTTGTGCCGGGCGGCAATCCGGGCCAGCAATCCCGTCAACCGGCAGACTTCCGCCGCCAATAATTTGTTCAACACCATCCGTTTTTTCTCCCTGGCCAGTGCAGCATGGTCCCCGCTTTGGCCGGTGAACCCGGAATAAAAATCAGTGAGCACCTTCTCGTTGCTGGCGTCGATCAACACGCCGGCGGCCTCGTTCAAAAAATCGTAACCGGTCGTGCCGGCCACCGGCCAGGCAACTGGGAGTCGTTCTCCGGGCATGAGGATCTTTTCCACCACGATCCAGGCGCCGGGGAACGCCGCCCGCAGCCGTTGCAGGTAGCGCCCGGGATCGCGGAGACCGTCGGGATGATCCACCCGCAGACCGTCCAGCCAGCCCTGCTTGAACCAGCGGCGAAGCAGGGCATGCGTCTCGTTGAAAACCCGCTTGTCCTCGACCCTTACCGCGGCGAGCGTGCTGACCGCGAAGAATCGCCGATAGTTCAGCCGGGCATCGGCTTCCTGCCAGGATGCCAGGCGGTAATGCTGCCGCTCAATCAACCGGTCCAGCGCGGGGGGATTGGGCGCCGATAAGCGGGCCGGGGAATTTTTGCGGACCGAGCCGGGAGCCACGGGAAATTGATTGCCGTGGTAGCGCAGAACGAACCCGACGTTCGTCTGTTGAATCTGCAATTCTCCTTTGGCCAGGACATGGTCATAGTGGTCTCCCAACACGGGCGCAAGCACTTTGCCTCGCAGGAGCGGGTCCGGTGGGTTCCAGTCGATGTCAAAATGCCCCGCATACCGGCTTCTTTTCCCCAGGGCCAGCACATCCCACCACCACCGGTTTTCCGGCCCGCCGATTCCCATGTGGTTCGGAACGATGTCCAAAACCAGCCCCATGTCATGCCGGTGGAGCTCGTTGGCCAGTTTTTCGAGATCGGTTTCCGTTCCGATTTCAGGATTCAACCGGTTGTAATCGCAAACGTCATAACCATGCACGCTGTGCGGACGGGCCTGGAACAGGGGTGAGGCGTAAATGTGTGAAACGCCCAGTTCCTGGAGGTAAGGCACGAGCGCGAGCGCATCGGGCAACCGGAAATGTTCGTTGAATTGCAACCGGTAGGTGGCTCGCGGGATCCGCGGCCGGCGCCGGACAGTCGGAACGAGGATGATCCTGCTCATGATTTGACCGGGTTCAGATCTTTCTTGAAACCGAGCTGCTCGCCCAGCGCCTTGAATTTTTCAACCCAGGCCCGGGACTTTTCGTCAACGGCCGGTTGCTTTTCCGGCAAACTGGCCGCCACGCGATAATAAATGTTTTGCGGTTTCCACAAATTCACCTCGAAAGGCAGGCGCCGAAGCAACCCGGCACTGTTGGAAAGACGCTGGAGCACTTCCAGGTCGTCAGGGTTTTTGACAAATTCTTCACTCAACCGGTCCAGGTGCCTTTTAAACGCATAGGCCAGGGCATCGTTTTCAAAAACAATTTTGTTTGCCTGACCCTCGGCCAACAGGCTGCGGACACGCTCGACGTCCAGATGGCCGTTCTCGAATTGTTTCCGGAGTTCGCTGTTGAGAACAAATTCCGTCGCCGGTGCTAGCACGTTCAAGGGCGGCGCGTGGATGTCCGCGAGAAAGCGCGCCAGCGGCGCGTAACGGTCCGTCAACAGGTGATAGGTATTGTGAATTTCATCGCGGGTGGTGCCCAGAATCTGGTTGAGCACCTTGAGCTGCTCGTCGCGGAACAGATTTTTCAGGGAGTAATGCACGTCGCCGAAATGCCGGTCCATCAGCCGGATCAACTCGGGAAAATCCGCGCGTTCGAACGCCTCGCGCATGCCTTGGACCATGTTCCGGTAGAATTCCGGATCGCCATCATGCTTGACGCCACAGTTTAAATTATGGTCGCCCATGTGGATGACCACGTACGTCAGCACGTCGGAAGCGCGGGTGATGGCGAAGGTCGGCTTGATGCGGCCGATGGCCAGCCGGGCCTGGCCGGCGGTGAACAGCTGCCGGTCTTCCTGCCGGATGATGAAGGAATAAACCCGCGCCTCCTCCGGATAGGATTCGAAAAGCGAACTGATGGCGTAATGCGCCGCCACGCTTTCCCGGGTCATCACTGCCGGTTTGACGAATTTTTCATAGACGACCCGCCCATCCTGGTTTTCTGGAAGGTTGCTTTTGGCTTGGCCGAGAATATCCAGAAAGCCGGGCTCGATGTCTTCGGGCGCCAGCTCCCGGGCGAGCTGGATCGTGCGCGCGGCATACTGGATGACCTGTACGGTTTCGGGGCCGGAGAGTTCGTCGAAGAACCAGCCGCAACTCGTGTACATGAGCATGGCATGGCGCTGCATTTCGAGAAACCGCAACGCCTTGACCTGCCCGGCGTCATCCAGTTTGCCGGTCGCATGTTTGTCGAAAAATGCGGCGATGTTTTCCGCCGACCGGTTCAGGATGACTTGAAT
>Ga0265338_10008788_pt1 | contig 12197 bp, 11 predicted proteins | sample 42126metaG_FD_193579 | JGI IMG/M metagenome (GOLD analysis project Ga0265338, IMG submission 193579) | Rhizosphere microbial communities from Carex aquatilis grown in University of Washington, Seatle, WA, United States - 4-21-26 metaG | ecosystem: Host-associated > Plants > Roots > Rhizosphere... | reverse complement strand
GCCAGCGCCGGGTCCAGCGGGGCGGTCCACGCCCCGCTCCGGCCGGCCCCCGCCGTGAGCAGGGCCAGGCCGGCCGCGGCGCGGCCCAGCGTCCCGGCCAGCGCGATCACGTCGCCCGGGCGGGCGCCCGACCTGAGCACCGGGCGGCGCCCCTCCAGGTCGCCGAGCGCGGTCACCGCCACCGTGACTGACTCCGCGCTGGCGGTGTCGCCGCCCACCACGCCCGCGCCCGCCCTGGTCGCCTCGGCCGCGATCCCTGCTGCCAGCTCGGCGGCCCAGCGGGCGGGGAGCGTGCCCGGCACCGCCAGCGCGACGAGCAGCGCCGTGTTCACCGCGCCCATCGCCGCGATGTCGGCCAGGCTGCGCGCGGCCGCCTTGGCCCCGATGTCACCCGCGGCCGACCAGTCACGGCGGAAGTGCCTGCCCTCGATCAGCATGTCGACCGCGGCCACCACGCTGGCCGACGGGGCGCCGAGCACGGCGGCGTCATCACCGATGCCGACCTCAGTCAGTCGTCCGGCGGGCATCCGCGCCCGCAGGGCAGCGATCAGCCCCCACTCCCCCAGGTCCCCCACTGACCCCTCGTTACCTGCGATTACGCTGCCTCCGTGACGCCGCCACCAGTTCCGGACGCCTAAGCCTAACCAGCCTCGTCGCCGCCCGCGGAGCCGCTCGGGCAGCGCACAGCGCCCCAATGGGCAAGAAAAACACCGGACCGGGATGAAACAGGTCTGGACCATTGCTGTACCGTGAAATTTCACGGCGGCAACGAAGGCCGCTTCAGGAGGACGCCATGGTGCAGGCATACATCCTCGTCCAGACGGAGGTCGGCAGAGCCGCCGACGTGGCCCGGCAGATCGCAGAGATCGCCGGGGTCATGCAGGCGGAGGATGTCACCGGACCGTATGACGTCATCGTGCGCGCCCGCGCCGAGAACGTGGACGAGCTCGGCAAGCTGGTGGCCGCCAAAATTCAGGCGGTCGAGGGCATTACCCGGACGCTGACCTGCCCGGTGGTACGCATCTAGCGGCGCTCGGCAGCGGCGAAGAGTTCGGCCGCGAGCGCAGTGGTCCGCGGGCCGGCCCCCAGGGCGAGGGCGGCCCGCAGGTCGTCGGGGGTGTCTACGTCCCGGCGCAGGCCGGCCTGCTCACCGAGGCCGAGCGCGCTCAGGTCGAGCTGCACCACGCCCGACGCCGCGTGCCGCGCCGCCGACGCCCCGCCGAACAGCGGGCGGAACCCGGCCCCCGGCGCCGCCGCGTACAGTGTCGTCCCGATCAGGGCCGCATCCGGCACGAACAGCGCCCGGCCAGCCGATACCCCGGCTGCCGCCCGCAGCGCGGCCGCCAGCTCGGCCGGGCGCAGCGCAGGCAGGTCGGCCGTCAGCGCCGCCAGCCCGGTCCCCGGCCAGTGGCGGGCGGCCACCGCGGCGCCGTGCCGCAGGGCCGCGTTCAGCCCTTCCTGCTCGCCCAGCCCGTCGAGCTGCTGGGCGCCGTCGGGCTGCCGGGCGCGATCGAGCCGGGCAGGCGGGCGGGCCGCGGGCTCGTCCGGCACGATGACCGCGCCCAGGGCGGCCAGCAGCGGGCCCGCCACCGGGTCAGCCGTGATCACCACCACCCGGCCGACCTCCGGGCAGGCCACCGCGGCCGCGACGGTGTCCGCCGCCAGCGCCAGCGCCAGCTCACGGCGGCGCTCTCCGGCCAGCGCGGCGAGCCGCGACTTGGCCCGGGCTAGTACCTTGACTGGCAGCAGAACCGTCCAGCTAAACCGGGCTGAGTCAGTCATCTCGCCGTCCACGGGCAAACCTGAGAGTATGACGTGCGGTACCAGACCACGAAAGGCCCCTGTCGATGAGCAAGTCTTACTCGCCTGCGTGGCGGCTGTTCACCGTCATCCTGTTTCGTCCCCTCTTGCACGTGCTGGTGAGGAACAAGTGGTCGGGCCGGGAGAACATTCCCAGGACCGGGCCGGTCATCCTGGTACCGAACCACATGTCGTACGCGGACTGGGGCACCGACTCGCTGTTCTTCCACGCCTCCGGGCGCTACCCGACCTTCATGATCAAGGCGTCGGCGTTCAAGGCCCCGGTCATCGGCAGGCTGCTGTACGGGTGCGGCCAGATCCCGGTCAACCGGGGCGCGGCGGACGCCGCCCAGGCGCTCAAGCAGGCCGAGCAGGCGCTCGCCGACGGCGCGGCGGTCATCGTGTACCCCGAGGGCACCGCCACCCGTGATCCGGACCTGTGGCCGATGGCGGGCAAGACCGGCGCCGCCCGGCTCGCACTGGCGACCGGTGCGCCGGTGATCCCGGTCGCGCGCTGGGGCACCCAGGACGTCCTCCCTTACGGCAGCAAGAAGGCCAGGCTGTGGCCGCGGAAAACCGTGCGTACGGTAGCCGGCCCGCCGGTCGACCTGTCGGCCTGGGCGGGCAAGCAGACCTCGGCCAAGGCGCTGCGCGCCGCCACCGAGGCGATCATGACCGACATCACCGCCCTGGTGGCGTCGCTGCGCGGCGAGGAGCCGCCCGCCGTGCCGTTCGACCCCGCCAAGCAGCTGCCGGCGGACGGTAGTTCGTGAAGGCTGCGGTGCTCGGCGCCGGCTCCTGGGGGACGACGTTCGCCCAGGTGCTGTGCGACGCGGGCACGCCGGTCACGCTCTGGGCGCGGCGGCCGGACATCGCCGAGGCGGTCAACGACACCCACCAGAACCCCCGCTACCTGCCGGGGATCACGCTGCCGCCGACGCTGACCGCGACCTCGGACGTGACCGCGGCGCTCGACGGCGCCGACCTGGTCGTCCTGGCGGTGACCGCGCAGACGCTGCGGGACGGGCTGACCGCCTGGGCGCCTGCCATCCCCGCCCAGGCGCTGCTGGTCTCGCTGATGAAGGGCATCGAGCTCGGCACCAGCAAGCGGATGAGCGAGGTCGTGCTCGAGGTGCTCGGCCTGCCCGAGTCCCGGGTAGCCGTGGTCTCCGGCCCCAACCTGGCCCCGGAGATCGCCCGGCGGCAGGTTGCCGCGTCGGTGGTGGCCTGCTCCGACGAGCAGTCCGCGCGGCTGCTGCAGCGCGCCTGCCACACCGGCTACTTCCGGCCGTACTGGAACACCGACGTGCTCGGCTGCGAACTAGGCGGCACGGTGAAGAACGTCATCGCGCTCGCCGTCGGCATCGCGGTCGCGCTCGGCCTCGGCGACAACACCAAGGCGACGCTGATCACCCGCGGTCTAGCCGAGATGGCCCGGCTAGGCGAGGTGATGGGGGCCGACCCGCGCACGTTCGCCGGCCTGGCCGGCCTGGGCGACCTCGTGGCCACCTGCTCCTCGCCGCTGTCACGGAACCGGCGGTTCGGCGAGTACCTCGGGCAGGGCATGAACGCCGCCCAGGCCAAGGAACTCACCAAGCAGACCGCCGAAGGCGGGACCTCCTACGCCCCGGTGCTCGAGCTAGCCCGCAAGCACGGCGTGGAGATGCCGATCACCCAGGTGGTCGGCGCGGTGATCACCGGGCAGCTAACGGTCGGCGACGCGGCCGCCGCGCTGACGTCCCGGTCGGCCAAGCCCGAGTGGTACGGCGCCTAGCAGGCCGCCCCGACCTGGCACTAGGGGACCCGGAGGCGGGGTACGGTGGTGCTCTTATGGGGAGCAGCCTTACCTGATGGAGCCCAGCCGGTGGAGATAGCCAGAAGGCAGCTTGGGGAAAACACCCGGGCGGTGCACCTGCCGCCCCCGCCCGACGCCGCCCAGCGACCGCTGGGCACGCCGGTCTACCGCACCGCCGCCTGGGCGTTCTCGTCCGCCCAGGAGTACGCGTCGGTGCTCGGCGACCAGGTCCCGGGCTACAGCTACAGCCGGATCGACAACCCGACGGTCGACGCTTTCGCCCGCGCGGTGGCCGCGCTCGAAGGGGCGAACCTGCCGCGCTGGCCCGCCGCCCAGGCGTTCTCGTCGGGCATGGCGGCGATCTCCGGGGTGCTGTGGACCTTCGCCCGGGCCGGCGCGCACGTGGTCGCGTCAGCCGCGGTCTACGGCGGCACCTACAGCCTGCTGCGCAACGTGATGACCAGGTTCGGGGTCGAAACCGACTTCGTGGACATCACCGACGCCGACGCGGTGGCCGCCGCCATGCGGCCGGCTACCCGGATCATCTACGCGGAGGCGATCGCCAACCCGACCACCGCGGTGGCCGACATCAAGCGACTGGCCGAGATCGCCCATGAGCGCGGCGCGCTGCTTGTGATCGACTCCACGCTGGCGCCGCCGGTGGTCTGCCGCCCGCTCGAGCACGGCGCCGACCTGGTACTGCACTCCGCGACCAAGTACATCGGCGGCCACTCGGACGTCACCGGCGGCGTGGTCACCGGCCCGCTCGAGCTCATTACCCAGATCAGGACGACCCGGATCGACACCGGCGGCTCGCTCTCGCCCGACGACGCGTTCCTGCTCCGCCGCGGGCTCGAGACGCTGCCGGTCCGGGTCCGCCGCCAGTGCGCCACCGCCTCGGTGTTCGCCGCCACCCTGGCCAAGCACCCGGCCGTCGCCTACGTGGACTACCCGGGCCTGCCCACCCACCCCGGGCACGCGACGGCCCGGCGGCTGTTCGACAGCGGACCGGAAGGCGTCAGGTTCGGCGCGATCGTCACCGTTACCCCCTACGGCGGGCGCGAAGCCGGGCTCGCGTTCGCCAGCGCGCTGCGACTGGCAGCCGCCGCTACCTCGCTCGGCGGCACCCACACGGTGGTCTCCCACGTCGCGTCCACCACCCACCGGCAGCTCGACGAGCGGGCGCTGGCCGCGGCCGGCATCGACGCGGGCGCGGTGCGCTTCTCCATCGGCCTCGAGGACGCCGAAGACCTGATCAGCGACGCCTTCATAGCCCTGGAGGGCCTGGCCGCGGAGACACGCGGCTACCCGCATGCGGACGTAACGCCCAGGCAACCTTTATCTCGCCGGTCAGCGGCTAGCATCGTCGGGTCGAATCGAGCGCTCTTTTCCTGTCGTTCGTTCTTGAAGCTAGACGCCGCAGGGCATCAGGGAAGCAGCAGGCAAAGAGAACTCGCTGGAGCAGCGGAGGTAGGCATGGGTTCGGCGGGCAAGATCCGGGTGGCCGTGGTCTTCGGCGGGCGCAGCGCCGAGCACGCGGTGTCGTGCGCGAGCGCGGGACTGGTACTCAGCGCCATCGACCGAAACCGCTACGACGTCGTCCCCGTGGGCATCGCCCGGGACGGGCGGTGGGTGCTGACCTCCGGTGACCCCGCCCGGCTGGCGCTGTCGGCCGGCTCGCAGCCGTCGGTGGACGCGGTCGCGACACCCGGGGTATCGGTCACGCCCGTCGCCGGGCCGGGCGGCGGGGCCCTGGTGTTCAGCGGGGCCGCCGCGGTGCCGGCCGAACTGGGCGAGGTGGACGTGGTGCTGCCGCTGCTGCACGGCAGCTATGGCGAGGACGGCACCATCCAGGGGCTGCTCGAGATGGCCGGCATCCGGTACGCCGGGGCCGGGGTGCTTGCGAGCGCGGCCGGCATGGACAAGGAGTACTCGAAGCTGCTGTTCGCCGCGCGCGGGCTGCCCATCGGGCCGTACGTGGTGGTCAGGGACCGGGACTGGGCGGCTCCCTCCTCGCTCGAGCGCAAGCGGGTGCTGGACGATATCGCGGAGGTCGGCTGGCCGGTCTTCGTCAAGCCCGCCCGTGGCGGCTCGTCGATCGGCACGTCCCGGGTGGACTCCCCCGACGGCCTGGAGGCCGCCATCGAGGAGGCCCGCCGGCACGACAGCAAGGTGCTGGTCGAAGCGGCCATCGACGGCGTCGAGATCGAGTGCGCGGTGCTCGAAGGGGTGGACGGCGGGCCGCCCGAAGCCTCCGTGCCCGGCATGATCGTGGTCGACCCCGGTTCAACCTGGTACGACTTCGAGGCCAAGTACCTGGCCGCGCAGTCACGAATGGAGATCCCGGCGCCCATCCCGGCCGCCGCCGCCGAGCAGGTGCGGTCCCTCGCCTGCGCCGCGTTCGAGGCGATCGGCTGCGAGGGGCTGGCGCGGATCGACTTCTTCTACTCAAGCGCCGGGAACGTGCTGGTCAACGAGATCAATACCATGCCAGGGATGACACCGTCGTCCGGGTTCCCGATGATGTGGGCGGCCTCCGGGCTGCCGCTGCCGCAACTGATCGACCGGATCATCAGCGCCGCGCTGGCCAAGCGCTAACCCGCTATTAACTGGGCGGAATAACGAACGGCGGCACCGGGAAGTCTCGTGCCGCCGTTCGTTGTCCTGGCGCCCGCACAAGCGCGGTCAGGTTACTTCTTCTTGGCCGTCTTGGCCGCCGGCTTGCTGGCCGCGCCCGCGCCGGCCCCATTCACCAGCGCCTTGAAGTCGGCACCGGGACGGAACTTGGGCACCGACTGGGCGGCCACGTGAATCTCGGCGCCGGTCGCAGGGTTACGTGCGGTACGGGCCGGGCGCTCGCTCTTCTCGAAGACGCCGAAGCCAGTGATGGCGACCTTGTCGCCGTCCGCCACTGCCGACTGAATGGTCTCGAGGACCGCGTTCAGCGCCTCGGTCGCGGACTTCTTGTCCCCCAGGCGACCCGAGAGCGCGTCGATCAGATCACGCTTGTTCATTATTCACTCCTGCGTTCCCCCACGGGAGGCCGCGCTTGTGGCTGCTTGCCTGGGCCACGACCCCTGACCAGCCCGAAATTAGGCGATCGGGCTCTGGTACACAATAACCTTGCCGAATATTGGCCGGCGTGTCGGGCGTTTTCGCGGCGCGGTTTTCGGTCGCGGGCGGACAAAACGGGAAATTTCCGGCTAGGCGGGCGGTGCCGGACGGGGCGCGCTTGGAGCCTCAGGCCTCAGGCCTCAGGTGCCGGCGAGCTCCGCGACGGCGGGCGCTTGGCGGGATAAGGGGACTGGGCCGTACGGCCGCAGGCGGTTCCCGGCGCTTCGGCGCATCCCCCCGCCGATCAGGTCCAGCAGCACCCGCACCTGCTCCTGCGGCACTCTCCGGTTCGCCACACCAGCCCCTAAGGTCAGGCGTTGCGACAATCCCCTGAGCGGGCCCACGTAATAGTTTCCAGTTAGATAAAAGTTTTCATTCTAGTGGTGCGAGTGTGATTGAGCGGGCTGCTGAGGTACTTGGGGTTGGTGGAGGGAGGCTGGGTGCGCGACTGGAGGCGATAAGGGAGCGGGCAGGGAATCACCGGCTGCTCCCCACTCGCGTGGGGGCGCGGCGGTACCCGATGACCAGAAAGGCCCGGGAAGGGTGGTGCTGAGGGCGGATAGCGCGAGTGGGGAGCTCTCAGGTCGCGCAGCGGTGCGGGAGGGGTGGTGGCGCCCGCTGTGGCGGGAGATTCGCAGGTGGCCGGTCTCGTAGGTGGCCGGCGCGGATGAGTGCGGCCGGGCGCGGCGCCTGGGCGGCGGCGCGCCCGGCCGGGGGTAGCGGGGCAGCCGGGGTTAGCCGGCGACGGGAAGGAAGTCGGGGCGGGTGGCCTCGAAGGCGGAGATGGTGTCTTCGTGGCGGAGGGTCAGGCCGATGTCGTCCAGGCCCTCCATCAGGCGCCAGCGGGTGTAGTCGTCGATCGGGAAGGGCTCTACCAGGTCATCAGCCAGGCCGCCGCCGGTGACGCGGACCTCGCGGGCGGCTAGGTCCACGGTGACCCGGGCCGGTGGCTCGGCTTCGGCCGCGTCCTGGATGAGGGCGACCACCTTGTCCGGCAGGACCACCGGGAGCAGCCCCGCCTTGGTCGAGTTGGTGCGGAAGATGTCGCCGAACCGGGGGGCGATCACCGCCCGGAAGCCGTAGTCGAGCAGGGCCCAGACCGCGTGCTCGCGGGACGACCCGGTGCCAAAGTCGGCCCCCGCCACCAGGATGGTGGCGCCCGCGTAGCGGGGCTGGTTGAGCACGAAGGACGGGTCCTCGCGCCAGGCGGCGAACAGGCCCTCACCGAACCCGTCGCGGCTGACCCGCTTGAGGTAGACGGCGGGGATGATCTGGTCGGTGTCGACGTTGGTGCGCCGCAGCGGCACGGCCCGGCCGGTGTGCGTGACGAACTGCTCCATGATGGCTGTCTCCTTTACCGGTCGACTGGTTTACAGGTCAGCGGGGGCGGACAGGCGGCCGGTGACCGCGGTGGCCGCCGCGACCTGGGGTGACACCAGGTGCGTGCGCCCGCCCTTGCCCTGGCGGCCCTCGAAGTTGCGGTTGGAGGTGGACGCGGAGCGCTCACCCGGCTTGAGCGTGTCCGGGTTCATGCCGAGGCACATCGAGCAGCCGGCCGAGCGCCACTCGGCCCCCGCGGCGGTGAACACCTCGTTCAGGCCCTCCGCCTCGGCCTGCGCGCGGACCTGCATGGAGCCGGGCACCACCAGCATCCGGACGCCCTCGGCGACCCGGCGGCCGCGGATGACGCCGGCCGCGGCCCGCAGGTCCTCGATCCGGCCGTTGGTGCAGGAGCCGACGAACACGGTGTCCACCGCGATCTCGCGCAGCGGGGTGCCGGCCGTCAGGCCCATGTAGCTGAGGGCCCGCTCGGTGCCGTTCGGGTCGTCGGTCTCGGCCGGGGCTGGCACCGACGCGCCGAGCGGCAGCGCCTGACCAGGGTTGGTGCCCCAGGTTACGTAGGGGCTGAGCTTGGTCGCGTCGATGGTGACCTCGTGGTCGAACACCGCGCCCTCGTCGGTCGGCAGCGTCCGCCAGTAGGCGACGGCCTCGTCCCAGGCGGCGCCCTGCGGCGCGTGCGGGCGGCCCTTCAGGTACTCGAAGGTAGTCTCGTCCGGCGCGATCAGGCCGGCCCGTGCGCCCGCCTCGATGGACATGTTGCAGACGGTCAGCCGCCCCTCCATGGACAGCGACCTGACCGCCTCGCCGCGGTACTCGACGATGTAGCCCTGGCCGCCGCCGGTGCCGATCTGCGCGATGATCGCCAGGATCAGGTCCTTGGCGGTGACGCCGTCCGGCAGCGCGCCCGCCACGTTGACCGCCATCGTCTTCGGCTTGAGCTGCGGCAGCGCCTGGGTCGCGAGCACGTGCTCGACCTCGCTGGTGCCGATGCCGAAGGCGATCGCGCCGAACGCTCCGTGGGTCGAGGTGTGCGAGTCGCCGCAGACGATCGTCATGCCCGGCTGGGTGAGGCCGAACTGCGGGCCGATCACGTGCACGATGCCCTGCCCGGCGTCGCCCATCGAGTACAGCCGGATGCCGAACTCGGCCGCGTTCTTGCGCAGCGCCTCGACCTGAGTGCGCGACACCGGGTCGGTGACCGGGCTGTCCGGGCCGTTCAGCGGCACCCCCGGGCCGGTGATTCCGGTGGTCGGCACGTTGTGGTCCTCGGTCGCGACGGTCAGCTCGGGGCGGCGAACCTTACGGCCCGCCGCGCGCAGGCCGTCGAACGCCTGCGGGCTGGTGACCTCGTGCACCAGGTGCAGGTCGATGTAGAGCAGGTCGGGCTCGCCCGGCTGGCTGCGCACCACGTGCGCGTCCCAGATCTTCTCCGCGAGCGTGCGAGGCGCGCTGCTCATGCGGGTCATCTCCTTCGGTTGACGAATTCGCGGGATACCGCTGCCGCACCGATTTGCATCTCAGCATTTGAGACGGCAGTATCAGTACATGGGCAACACAGTACCACTGCGCAGCTCGTACCGCTTCGCGAGATGAGAGTATCAATATATGGACAACGCTAGCGGCGTGGGCGTGCTCGACAAGGCGATTTCGGTGCTCGCCGCGGTGGAGAGCGGGCCGGCCACCCTCGCCCAGCTGGTCGCCGCGACCGGGCTGGCCCGGCCGACCACGCACCGGATCGCGGTCGCGCTCGAGCACCACCGGCTGCTCGCCCGGGACGTGCAGGGCCGGTTCGTGCTCGGGCCGCGGGTGGCCGAGCTGGCCTCGGCGGCGGGCGAGGACCGGCTCCTTGCCGTCGCCCAGCCGGTACTCACCCAGCTGCGCGACATGACCGGGGAGAGCGCGCAGCTCTACCGGCGGCAGGCGGACGTCCGGGTCTGCGTGGCGGCGGCCGAGCGGTCAAGCGGCCTGCGGGACACCGTGCCGGTCGGCGCGGCGCTGCCGATGACGGCCGGCTCGGCCGCCCAGGTGCTGCTGGCCTGGGAGGAAGGCGAGCGGATGCACCGCGGCCTGCGCGGGGCCAAGTTCACCGCCACCACCCTGGCGGCCGTGCGCCGCCGCGGCTGGGCGCAGAGCGCGGCCGAACGGGAGGCGGGCGTTGCCTCTGTGTCCGCCCCGGTGCGCGGCGCCGGCGGCAAGGTGCTGGCCGCCGTCTCCGTCTCCGGGCCGATCGAGCGGCTCGGCCGCTCCCCCGGGCGGCTGCACGCGGCCGCGGTGACCGCGGCCGGCGATCGAATCGGCGAGCTGCTGCGAGCCGAGGCCGGGCACCGGGCGTAGGGCGTGTTCAGGACGTGACCCATGGGGCGGAGCGGCCGGGCGTCCGGTTGCTCCCCGGCGCGTGGTTGTGGCAACCAGGGGGCCCTGGCGCCCTGGTTGCCACAACCACGCGGTTTGGGGCGGGCTTGGTGGTGGCGGGCGGGGCGGGAGGGTAAGCCGCATTCGTTCGGGAAAACTCATCAGCAACCGGCAAACCGCCCGCACCTTCAGCGGGGACCGGCACCGCGGACAATAAAAAACGCAAATCTTCGTTAACAGGACAAAAGAGTTAGCTTCGTAACACCGTTGGTCCCTACCGCTTGCCCGGTTCCCGGTTTTAGCCTCGAAGCTAACGCGCCGCCGGGCGCGGACGCGAAGAGGAGTACGGCGATGACTGGGACAAGCCCATGAAGGTGGCCGTCGTTAAGGAGACCTCGCCGGGAGAACGGCGCGTCGCCCTGGTGCCGGAGACCGTGCAGAAACTAGTGCAAGGCGGCCTCGACGTGCTGGTCGAGAAGGGAGCCGGGGACGGCGCCTGGTTTCCCGACGCCAGCTATACCGCGGCCGGCGCGACCGTCGTCGCCCCCGACCAGCTGTACGCCGAGGCCGCCGTCATCCTCACCGTGACCAGGCCGGACGAGAGCACGCTGGCCCGGCTGAGGGCCGGCCAGGCGGTGATCGGGATGCTCGCGCCGCTGACCGAGCCGCAGCTCGCCAAGTCACTGGCGGACCGCGGCGTCACCGCGGTCTCACTCGACGGGCTGCCGCGCACCCTGTCCCGGGCACAGGGCATGGACGCGCTGACGTCGCAGGCCAACGTGGCCGGGTACAAGGCGGCGCTGGTCGCGGCCGAGGCCTACGGGCGGTTCTTCCCGATGCTGATCACCGCGGCGGGCACCGCCCGGCCGGCCAAGCTGCTGGTGCTCGGCACCGGCGTGGCCGGGCTGCAGGCGATCGGCACCGCCCGGCGGCTCGGCGCCCAGGTCAGCGGGTACGACGTGCGGCCCGCGTCCAAGGGCGAGGTCGAGTCGCTCGGCGCCACCTTCCTCGAGCTGACCGTCAGCGCGGCGGGCGAGGGCGGCTACGCCCGCGAGCTGACCGCCGAGGAGCGCGACGCGCAGCAGGCCGAGCTGGCCGGGCACATCGCCCGGCAGGACATCGTCATCACCACCGCCCAGGTGCCCGGGCGGCGGCCGCCGCTGCTGGTCACCGCGGACGCGGTCGGCCAGCTGGCGCCCGGGTCGGTGATCGTGGACATGGGGTCGAGCGCGCTCGGCGGCAACGTGGCCGGGTCGGTGCCGGGGGAAACAGTCATCACGCCGAACGGGGTCACGCTCATCGGGGCCGAGAACCTCGCCGCCTCGGTGCCGACCGCCGCTTCCAACGCTTACTCCCGCAACGTCAGCGCCTTGCTGCTGCACCTGGTCACCGCCACTGATCCGGGAACCAGCGCGCTGAACATCGACACCACCGACGAGATCACGGCCGGGGTGCTGGTCACCCGCGACGGCGCGGTCGTCCACCCTGCGGTCGCCAAGCTGCTCGCCGAGCCAGCCACCCCCGCCGAGCCCGCCAACCAAGGGAGCTAGCGATGTCGGCCTCGCTGGTCACTGACCTCACCATCTTCGTCCTCGCCCTGCTGGTCGGCATCGAGGTGATCGGCAAGGTCCCGGCGACCCTGCACACCCCGCTGATGTCGGCCGCCAACTCGATCCACGGCATCGTGCTGGCGGGCGCGCTGCTCATCGGCGTCACCGCGCACAACGCGGTCGGCTACGTGCTCGCGTTCATCGCCGCCTTCTTCGCCGCCGCCAACGTGGTCGGCGGCTACGCG
>Ga0265338_10008786_pt1 | contig 12200 bp, 10 predicted proteins | sample 42126metaG_FD_193579 | JGI IMG/M metagenome (GOLD analysis project Ga0265338, IMG submission 193579) | Rhizosphere microbial communities from Carex aquatilis grown in University of Washington, Seatle, WA, United States - 4-21-26 metaG | ecosystem: Host-associated > Plants > Roots > Rhizosphere... | reverse complement strand
GGTGCAATCGGTGCGGCGCCCAGCTTGAGCCATGCCGTCGATCTTTCGCAAACGCTATTGCATGTGAGCGGGACTGCAGGCATTGCGCTTTTGGCGGTCCTGTTGCTCTGCTGCCGCCGTGAGCCCCAAGCGGTTCGGCTAGGCCGAATCGGTTTCAATATTCCGGCGCGCTCCGTCATGTTGGCGCAGCTTGTGTTCGCCGCCATCGACGTGATCACTGCCGGCCTGACGCTTTGGGTGCTGCTGCCCCACGCAAATATCGGTTTCGCGAGCTTCATCGCAATTTTTTCCGCTGCGATGTTATTAGGCATCGTTGGGCACACCCCGGGAGGACTTGGCGTGTTCGAAGCCGCGATGGTGCTTGCGCTGGGTAGCAGCGTTCACACCTCGGAGATGATCGCGGCGCTGCTAGCCTATCGCACCATCTATCTGGGCGCGCCGCTGGCACTTTCGGCGGCGCTGCTCGCCGCTTTCGAAGGGCGCACCCTCACTGCTCGACTCGCGATCCGAAGCTCGCGCGGCATCAACCGGCTGGCGCCGACGTTTCTAAGCATTTTTACCTTCGTCGTGGGCAGCATGCTCGTCGTTTCCGGCGCTACGCCGGCGCTCGGGCGCCGGCTCGCGGAATTGCAAACGCTGCTGCCGCTGGGCGTGCTCGAGGGCTCGCAACTGCTGGCCAGCGTGCTGGGCGTGCTGCTGCTGTTCGTCGCCCGCGGTCTGCTACGTCGGCTTGATGCCGCCTGGTGGCTTGCGATCATCATCGCCGTCGCGAACCTGGCGCTCTCGCTGGCCAAAGGGCTGGCGTTTTTCGAGTTCGGCGTACTGGCCGTGCTGATCGTGTTGCTAGCCACCACGCGCCGCCATTTCAATCGTTCATCATCACTGTTCGCCGGACGCTTCACCTTGACGTGGCTGGTTTCGGTCGGCATCGTCCTGATGCTGGCGTTCTGGATATTGTTCTTCGCGTTCCGCGACGTGCCCTATAGCCACCGCCTTTGGTGGGAGTTTGCATTCGACGAGGGTGCGCCTCGCGCCTTGCGTGCGACGCTGGCGGCGAGCATGTTGGCTGCGGGTATTGCTTGCTGGCAATTACTGCGCCCCGCAGCGGGACGTTTCGTCAAACCCGCCTACGAGGATCTACTTCACGCAGCCAGCATCGTTCGCGTGCAGGAACGCAGCGACGCAGCGCTGGCCTTGATGGGCGACAAGAGCTTCCTTTTCTCGTCGTCGCGCAACACCTTCCTGATGTACGCGAAACACGGACGCACCTGGGCCGCGCTGCATGATCCCGTCGGCCCGCGCGCCGAATGGGTCGAGCTGATCGGTAAATTTGTCGCACTGGCGCACTCGCATGCGGGACGCGCGGCGTTTTATCAGGTACGTGCCGACACGCTGCCGCTCTATCTCGACGCCGGGCTCACCTTGATGAAGCTTGGCGAGGAAGCCAACATCGCGCTGCCGGAATTCGATCTGGCTGGATCGCATCGCGCCCATCTGCGCTATGCACTCAACCGCAGCGAGCGTGATGGACTAACCGTCGAGATTGTGGAGCCCGAGCATGTACCTGCCCTGCTGCGCACGCTAGGGGATATTTCGGATGCGTGGCTGGACCACCGCCTCGCCCGAGAGAAGAGTTTCTCGGTCGCCGCTTTCATGAAGGACTATGTTGCCGCGCAAGCGATCATGGTAGTGCGCCAACACGGCATTCCCATCGCATTCGTTACGTTCATGACCACCGATCTGAACATAGAAGCGACCGTCGGCATCATGCGGCATCTTCCCGATGCTCCGCCCTATACGATGGAATACTTGTTCACCAAGCTGGCCTTGCATCTCAAGCGGGCCGGTTACCTCAAGCTCAGTCTCGGCATGGCGCCGCTGTCCGGCCTGAGCCCGAGCGCGCTTGCGTCTCCGTGGCATCGCATCGCCAGCCTGGTATGGCACTTCGGTGGACGCTTCTACAACTTCCGCGGACTGCGCACATTCAAAAGCAAATTTCAACCTGTCTGGGAGCCTCGCTACCTGGCCGCATCCGGCTCCGTAGGTATCGTGGTTACGCTGGCCGATTTATCCCTACTGGCGAGCGGCTGGCGTTCATGAGATACCTGCGCCGCTTGATGTTTCTCTGCGTGGCAACGCTTGCGTACACCGCCGCGTTGCCGTCGGCGCACGCCGCTTCGGTGTCCGGCGGCCGATACGGCAACGTCGAAGTCACCGAGCCATCGGGCCCGATGCGCGCCTTTGTCGTGCTGTTCTCCAAAGCGTCGGGTTGGAATCCGACCGACCAGCAGGCGGCCGATCTGCTCGCGATCAACGGAGCGTTGGTAGTGGGCGTGGACACCGCTCGTTACGCCGCCACACTGGCTGCAACGAAGGAGAGTTGCCATCAGTTGGTTGGTGATGTCGAAAACATGAGCCATCAACTCGAACGCGAGCAACGCTCGAATCAGTATTTCCCGCCGATCGCCGCCGGCGTTGGCCAGGGCGGTGTGCTGGCCGAGCACATACTGGCTCAGGCACCGGCCAATACGATTGCTGGCGCCCTGTCGATCGAGCGCGAACCGAAATTGGACCCACGTTTCAACCCCTGCCCTCCCGATCCAACCATCAGCCGGGGCAACGGTTTGCCCGGCTTTTGGGAGATCGGTCAAACCGCCGCCGTCACTGCCAAGGCAAGCGACGCGGCCGACGTGACCGACGCAACCACGAGCCGCGAGACCGCAACCCGGCGCTTGGCGAACATACATCGTTTTCGACCCGATACGTCGACGGCCCGAATGCTGCTCGATCTGCTGGAGCTGCATATCGGCGATCGCGATACCGGCGGTGACAGTCTCGCCGACCTTCCGTTGATCGAGTTGCCCACGGCTCACCCCAGCGACATGCTGGCGATCGTGATCTCGGGAGACGGTGGCTGGCGCGACCTCGACAAGACGATCGCCGAGGAGCTCCAAAAGAAAGGCGTGTCGGTGGTCGGGTGGGACAGCCTGCGGTATTTCTGGAGCGAGAAGCCACCGGAGCAGACCAGCCGCGATCTTGCCCGTGTGATGACAACTTATGGCACGCGTTGGCATGCGCGCCATGTCGCGTTGATCGGCTATTCGTTTGGCGCCGATGTCATGCCCTTCGCCTATAACCGGTTGCCGCAAGCATTGCGAGCGAAAGTCTCGCTGATTGCGCTATTGGGATTTGCCCACGCGGCCGATTTCCAGATCCGCGTGACGGGCTGGTTGGGCATGCCTGCCAGCCGCGGCGCGCTGCCTGCGGCACCTGAGATTGCGAAAGTGCCCGCGGCGCTGGTTCAGTGCTTTTATGGAGCGGAAGAAGATGACACGCTTTGCCCGACGTTGGCCGGATCGGGCGTCGACGTCATCCGCACCGCGGGCGCTCATCACTTCGGACGCGACTACGGGGCGCTAGCCAAGACCATACTCGATGGGTGGCAGCAGCACATAGCGCGAACGCACGCCGATGCCGATGTCGGTGCCGCCGCGCTGCATGCGACGAAAACGGTCGGGGTCCGCAACTAGCTTCCGGCCGTCTGCAACACCCGCACAAGATCGGCGGCCCACGCGCGTTCGACTCATCAAGTCATGCGGGCTTGGCGCCATCCTGCGTCGAAAAGCTAACCGGTGCTTCGTGCGTCGCGTCCGGCAACAGCGGCTTCTCGGGGTGCAGGAACAGCCACAATACGGCGCCGCAACCGGCTGCAACGGCAATCACAAAAAGCGCGCTGGACCAGTTCCCGGTGAGCCGGACAATCAGCGCGACCGTTACCGGACCGGCCACATTGGAGGCCGCGCCCCACAGGTTGGTCCAACCTGACATGACGCCCGTATATTCACGGCCCAAGTCCTGAGCTGCCGACCAGACCACTACTTGCACAAAGCCGACCGCAGCGAACGACAGGCACAGGAAGGCGATCACGAAGGGCATGGTGGTTGCACGCGACGCCGCGATCAAGGCAACCGCGCTGACCACGAACCCGCTCATGGCCACGGGCGCCCGCGCCAGCCATATCGACTGCGTCCTCTTCAAGATGCGATCGCATACGAGGCCAGCCAAGAACACGGCCAGGAACACAGCCACCCACGGCAGCGAGGCATAGATGCCCATCGCTTGCAGCGACAGGCCACGCGCCTTCATCAAATAGGTCGGTAGCCAGGTGGTATAGAAACTTTGAATCAGCACCAGCAGGAAGTACTGGATGCCGAAGACCCAGAAGCGCGGCATGCGGAAGCACTTCAGCAATGCGCCCTTTTTTACGCGCTGCTCTGCGGCCTGACCCGCTGCGATATAGGCCGCTTCGTCCGGTTTGATCAAGGGGTGGCTGGCCGGATTGTCGCGATAGCCGATGCCCCAGGCGATGCCGAGCACTACGCCGAGCGCCCCGAAACCGTAGAACACCGAGTGCCATCCGTAATGGATGATCATCCATGCGGTCAGCGGCGCTGACACAATCGGCCCGAGGTACAGGCCGCCCAGCAGAAAGGCATTGCCGGTCGCGCGTTCGTTGCGCGGAAACCAGCGCTTGAGCGCGAGCATGCCGCTGGACCAGTCGGCCGATTGCGCGCCGCCCAACAGAGCGCGGCAACCGAATAGCCAGTAGAAGGTGCCCCCTAGCGGTGTCACGATCATCATCGTCGACCACAAGATGCTGGTGCCGAACAACACCTTGCGCGAACCGACCCGCTCGGCGAGTCGGCCGGCAGGCACCTGTCCCAATGCGTACGTCCAGAAATACACGGTCAAGATCACCGACATCTCGACTAGCGACAAGCCGAATTCCTTTTGCACCGTTGGCGCTGCGACCGTCATCGCCGCACGGTCGAGCGTCATGACGAAGGTGATCGGCGCGATGAGCAGCGTGACGATTTTCCAGCGCAATGCGCTTACATTGACTGACATTCAATACCTCCTTGAGATCGGCGACGCCACTCCTGCGCGTGCGCCATTCATTGTCAGTCGGGTTCGCCGTTGACCATCTTGCGCAGCAGATAAACGATTGCGAGCCGCTCGACCGGATTGAACGATGCTAAGGTTGCTTCCGATATCTGATGTGCGAACGGCACCGTCCGCTCGATCAGCGCTGCGCCTTCTGGCGTGGGCGTGACGAGCACCTTGCGGCCGTCGCTCGGATCAGCCGCCACGTCGATCAAGCCACGCGCCTTCAGGCGTTCAACCACCCCACGGATTGTCGCCTGATCGATTGCGGTCGTCTTGACGATTTCGTTCAACGAACACGAGCCGCGTTCCTGGACCGCGCACAGGGTGACAAACTGCGCGGCGGTCAATTGGGAATCGGGTATCGCCTGCTGGAATATTGCCACATGACGCTGATACGCGCGCCGCAGCAAGTGGCCGATCTGGTCGGAGAAGTGATAGTCAGATTCGGGCACGGGGTGTTTTATAGTCCTGGACACGGGCCGGAATAATGAGTGTAGGCGCTCGATTATACTGAGCTTGATCGGTCGGGGGACGCCCGGGGAATAACGATCTGTCTTGAGCACGGAGACGGTGTGCTTAGATTGCACGCCTGAGCGCGCATGCCCTCTGTCGCCACGACAGTCCTGGGACGCTATGATATGGATTCAGTACAATCGGGCGCGCGCAAAGCGCCAGGCCAACACGGTGGCGGGCGCCACACAACAGTTGAAATGCCCGACCAGGAGCCAATGATGTCTCACTCACGCTTGCCCCAACACCGTACCGTTACGCGCAGCCTAATACTCGCCAGCGCCGCGGCCCTGCTGTTGGCAGGCTGCGCCAACCCATGGCAACGCGTCCAAGCAGGCGCCTCGCAAAGCGATTTGGTCGCGAAGCTAGGACCGCCCAAAGAAGTCTATACACTACCCGACGGCAACAAGCGGCTGCTATGGCCAACTCGCCCATTGGGCGAAACAACCACCGCGGCGGTGGTCAACCCAGCCGGCGTCGTCGTAAATATCGAGCAAGCGCTGACTGTCGAGAATTTCTCGCAGGCACAAGTCGGCGTATGGACCCAGCATGACGTGCAGGCACGCTTCGGCTTGCCTGAAGAAACCGGCTATTTCGCAGGGGTGAAGCTCACCGTCTGGACCTACCGATACCAGCAAAACAACTACTGGTACATGCTGTACAACTTCTATTTCGACGACAAGGGCATTCTGCGCACGACGCAGAATATGGTCGATCCGTTGCGTGATCCTTCTTTGAACGCCATGTAAGCCGCGGCGGCACGCCCTCGAAGTCAACATTCGCGACGGCTTGCCGCCACCTGCGCGGGTGGGCGTGACTACACGCGCCAACCCAGCCCCAAGCTCTTCTGCAACGAAACAAAATCCTTCAACAATTCCGCTTGCCCAGCGACCACATTCTGCTGCGCGCTGAATTGCGTACGTTGCGTATCAAGCAAATCAATCAGGCTGGACACCCCCGCCGTGTACCGCTGATTCATCAACACGGCCGAGCGATCGGCAGAATTCTGTACTTTTTGCAGCGTGATCAGATGCTCACGCTGGTGGCCATAGCGCGACAGCGCCCCGTTCGCATCCTGCAGTGCCGCCAGCACAGTATGTTCATACCGCGCATCGGCTTCGTCACGCGAAGCTTGCGCGTTATGGATGCTGCCAAGCGTGCGCCCGAAGTCGAGCACGTTCCATTGCAGATACGGCGCGCCGACCCAGCTGAAATTGCTTTTGCGAACAAGGTGCCCCGGATCCGCCGCACTAAAGCCTAGATCTCCGAACAAAGTGACCTTCGGAAAAAAATCGGCCACGTGCTCGCCGATCTGCGCGTTATCGGAAGCCAGCCGACGCTCGGCTGCACGAATGTCGGGTCGCTGCTGCAGCATCGAGGCAGGGTCACCGATGGGCACCGATGCCGGTAGCGACGGTATCGGGCGCAATGCCGACAACTGCTGATCCAACGCACCCGGCGCCTGCCCCGTCAGCACCGCGAGTTGATCGAGCGAATCAGCAACCTGCGCATCGAGCGGCGTCAACGTGGCGCGCGTATCTTCGACCTGCGTCGTTAACCGCTCGACATCGACCTCTGCGGCCGTCCCACGCGCACGACGCTGTTGCGTCAACACAAGCATCTGCTGCTGCAACTCAGCCGAGCGTCGCGCAAGCATCAAGCGCTGTTGCTCGTCACGCAAGTCGACATAAGCCTGCGCCACCTCGGCCGCGAGCGACACCTGCGTATCGGCAAAGTCGGCCTGCACCGCGTCCGCTTCCGCCGTCGCGGCCTCGACCGCGCGCCGCGTACCGCCAAACAAGTCGATTTCCCAGGAGGCGTCGAACCCCGCCGTATAAAGCTGGAGCGGACCACCACCGCTCGAACCCTGACTTTGTCCAGTCGACGAGCCACTGCCGGACGAGCTTTGCGAGGTTTGAAAAGCACCGAGGTTGGGCTCGCGCGTGCGCAGTGCGGCGGCATCGACGGACGCCTTCGGCATCCCGTCCGCCTTTTGCACTTGCAGCTGTGCGCGTGCCTCGCGCAGACGTGCTTGTGCCGCATGGAGGTTGGGGTTGTGCGCGAACGCGGCATCGATCAATGCATTCAATTGCGCATCGTCGAGCGCGAGCCACCACTGGTTCGGTGCACGGGTCAATACGATACCGGTCACTGGCGTGCGTACAAAATCCCTCGCCGCCACCGCATCCGGCGCAACTTGCGGCGCTCCCGCGTAATTGGGGCCGACCGTGCAGCCCGACAGGGTGTACGCACAGGCCATCAGCGCGAGCGTGACAATCAGAGGACGAGGTGGGCGAATGAGCATCATGGGTACGTTCGTAGGTACATTAAGAGCCATCAATGACCCGCAGACGGCATATCCGCACGCGGCGTGTTCAACAGCAGCGCGAGCGGCACACAGGCGAACAACGCAATGCCGAGCAAATAGAACGTTTCCGAATACGTCATTACGGTCGCTTGCATATGGATCTGCACCGCGATCTGGCCGATTGCGCGCATCTTGGCGTACGCCATGTCGCCCGTTTGCGCGAACCAGTTCGCCGCACTCGATGCGATACGCTCCTGGCCCAACACGGAATTCGCCGTCAACGATTCGCGTATCGTCGCGGTGTGAAATGTGGTGCGCCGATCGATCACGGTGCCAATGATCGCCAGACCGACCGAGCCGCCCAGATTGCGCGCCATGTTGTAAAGGCCAGCAGCATCGCCGGAATCTTCGCGCGAAACCGCCGCCATCGACGCCTGGTTCAACGGCATCATCGTCAGGATCTGGGCTACACCGCGTATCAGTTGCGACCAGAAGAAATCGTGCCCCACGCTCTGCGCGGTCAAGTCGATATCGAGCATGCAACTGCCGCCAAACAATACGAGCCCGACGATCACCAGCATGCGAAAGTCGAGCTTGCCCAGAATACGCGGCAGGATCGGCATCATCAGGAAGGCCGGCACGCCGGACACCAGCATGATTGCACCGGACTGCTGCGCGTTGTATCCCGACACCAGGCTGAGGAACTGCGGCAGCAGATACGACACGCCATACAGGCCCGCACCGACTGCGAACACGATGACGATCACGCTCGCGTAGCGCGGATTGCGCATCAGGCTCAGGCGCATGATCGGCGTCTTGGCCACGCGCTGCGATATGGCGATCAGCACCATGCCGACGAACGATACGCAGGTCAATGCGACGATCATGTCGGACTCGAACCAGCGTTCGCGCTGCCCCTCCTCCAGCAAAACCGTCAACGAACTCAAGCCGATCGTAAGACCAACGATACCGAGCCAGTCCGCCTGGAAAAAGGTGCTCCACTGCGGCCGCTCGGGCGGCAACCCGAAAATCAACAACGCGATCAGCGCGATACAGACCGGCAGGTTGATAAAGAAGCACCACGTCCAGCTGATGTTCTCGGCCAGCCATCCGCCAAGCACCGGCCCAAGCAGCGGGCCGAGCAGCACGATCAGCCCGAACATCGTCATGCCCACGGGCATCTGCGCGCGCGGCAGGCGCGTACGGATGATGGTTTGCGCCGTCGGAATCATGGCGCCGCCGCAGAAGCCCTGCCCGATTCGGCCCGCGATCATCATCGGCAAACTGTGCGACCACCCGCACATCATCGAGAACAGGATGAACAGCGTGGCATTGCCCAGCAGGAAATTACGCAGTCCGAACACGCGCGTGAGCCACGCGGCGAGCGGAATCATGACTATCTCCGACATCAGGTAGCCGGTGGAAATCCACGTGCCTTCGGTGCCGGTCGCGCCGATCTCACCCTGGATCTGCGGCAACGCAGAGTTCGTGATCGAGATATCGAGCGTTGCCATCAACGCGCCCAATGCGCCCGCAGCAACGGCGATCCAGTCCCCCACACTCGCACGCGCTGCCTCGGGAGCCACCGGCGGACGCGCTGCCACGGCCGCGGCGGATCCGCCCGAGGCATCGGTCCCCGCATCTGCCCCGCCAATCGCCTCAGCCATGATTGTTCTCGTCCACGATGCGCTCGTCACGCTCGCGCGCCGATTTCGTATCCACGTCCACGCTTACCGACAACCCTGGCAGCAATACGCTGCGTGTTTCCTGCCCGGTCTCGACGCGTATGCGTACGGGCACGCGTTGAACGATCTTGGTGAAATTGCCGGTGGCGTTCTCGGGCGGCAGCAGCGCGAACTGCGAGCCGGTGCCTGGCGCAAAGCTGTCGACCACGCCGTGCAGATCCGTGCCGGGCAGCGCGTCCACATGCAAGGTGGCGGGCTGCCCGACGCGCATATGGCCCACCTGCGTCTCCTTGAAATTGGCCTCGACATAGGTGCTTTGCACGGGCACCACCGTCAGCATCCGGGTGCCCGGTTGTACATACTGACCGACGCGCACCGTGCGATCGCCTACTTTGCCCGTCAACGCGCTGCGTATGACTGTGTCCTGCAAATCGAGGCGAGATTGCTGGGCGCTCGCTTGCGCGGCTTCGAGCTGCGCGCGCGCCTGGGCGATCTGCGCGGTGGTCGCCGCGATCTGCGTCTGCGCCGCGGCGAGCGCGGCGGTGTTCGCCGCCAGCGTAGCCAGCGCCTGGTCGCGCGTGCTGGTAAGTTCAGCGAGCCGCTCGCTGGTCTCGGCGCCAGTGGCGGCCAGCGGCGCGTAGCGCTGCACTTCGTCGCGCGCATGCTCAGCGCTGACGCGCGCGACTTGCTGCTGCGCTTTGGCCTGTTCGATGTTTGCGTGTTGCTGCTGGATATCGGCTTGCGCGCGCTGAATATCTGCCGCGCGCGCGTCGACCGTGGCCTGGGCCTGATCGAGTGCGACCTGGTATTGGCGCGTGTCCAGCCGCACCAGCGGGTCGCCGGCCTTGACCATCGCGTTCTCGCCCACATAAACGTCGGTGACGTAGCCGCTGATCTTAGGTGCAACGGTGACGCTGTCCGCTTGCAAATAGGCGTCGTCGGTGCCTTCGATGAAGCGGCCGACCGTCCACCATCGAGCGAGCCAGACGGCGGCCACGATGAGCGCGATGACGCCGATCGCGATCATGACCCCACGCCGCCTCGATCGCCGGGTGGGCGGTACCGCCAAATCTTGTGGCGCGAGCGGGGGCGAACCAACCGTTGTCGACATTTGCCTATCCAATTTATTCCAATTGGAACAATTATTCCAGTTGGTAAAATTGTGTCAAGTGATATATTTGTTTCACTTAGGGACTAAAGACACGCTGGAGAGATGGGCATGAACGATCTAAAACGGCTGCGGCGTTCGTCGGCGGGCGGCTATGCGCGAGGCGACGAGACGCGCCAGAGGATCATCGACGCCGCGATCGAGTTGTTCGGCGACCACGGTTTCGAGGGCGCCTCGACGCGCGACATCGCAACACGCGCCGGCGTGAATGCCCCGGCATTGCAGTATTACTTCGAAAACAAGGAAGGCCTCTACCGCGCCTGTGCCGAGTACATCGCGGACGAGGCGTGGGTGAATTTCGAGCCCGTCGTGCGCCAGGCCACCGAGGTGCTACGCAGCGACAGCAGCACGCCAGCGCTGATCGACGCATTCGTGCGCATCCAGGAAGCCGTCGCGGACCGCATGTTCATCAAGGGATGCATGCCTAACCAGCGGCTATTCTTTGCGCGTGAGCAAGCGGGCCAAGAGCCGAGCATTGCGTCCGACGTCTTGACGCGGCGCATTCGCCAACCGCTCAACGATGTCTGCGCGAACTTGATTGCCCGGATCACGGGCACCAAGGCCGACGATCCGGTCACGCTAATTCGGATGCTCACGCTGCACGGGCAGTTGCTGATGTTTCACGTCTCGCCGCGCACCACACTCGCATTGCTCGGCTGGCACGAGATCGATACCGAGAAGGCAGACATGCTCAAGGCGATCGTCGGTACGCAGACTCGGGCTTTGCTCAAGCAGTGGCACAAGGAGTCGTTAGCCGCTGGCTAGCCTGGGGGCGCCCCTGGTCCTCAGCGTCGAGCCAGCTGCAGACGCTCAGAAACATCCAGCCGTCACGCGCTCGCTATAACACGTGTTGTTAGCACGTGTTATAGCGAGCCCGGCCCAAGGAAGGCCACACCACTACCTGCCGTGCCCGCCACCGCCGCCTCCGCGACCGCCCCAGCCGTCATGGCCACCCCGCCCACTGCGGCCGTGGTCCCACCCGCCGCCGCCCACACCAATTCCAATGCCTATGGAAGGCTGCGCATAGTAGCCATATCCAGGGGCAGTTCCATAGTAATAAGGGCCGTTCTCGTAACCATAAGGCGCGGCGGCCACGCAGCCGCCGAGCAAGGCTCCCAAAGCGATGATGCAAAAGGGCTTAAACATGATTTCTTATCCAGATGAACATTGAATAGCGCGGCAGCCAGCACTCGCGACTAGTGGGTGCCTGCCCCCGGCTGGGCCTGTGGACCCGTGCCGTTCGGGTACTGCGGGTCGTCACCCGCTCCCGGCCGATAGCCGTTTTGTTCCAGCGTTTTAAGCTGCTGCTTTTGCTTGGCGCGCGTTGTGGTGCTGCCTGTAATGCTGCCCTGCGACGTAGTTGCGGTCTGCGCGTTCGCTGAAGCTACGCCAAGTGCAACGCTGAGCATCCCGGCGGCACCAGGTCCCTTGGTCAATTTCGACATGTGTGCTCCTCTTTCAGTGAATATCCGTAGGTGACTGAGGAGCAAGCAGCATCAATCGTGCCCGGGGTCCGTCTAAAGGTGACGATGTGTCGCCCACCTCCCACGCGCGGCGTTGCGCCTCACACGCCGGCCGGCAT
>Ga0265338_10008785_pt1 | contig 12201 bp, 10 predicted proteins | sample 42126metaG_FD_193579 | JGI IMG/M metagenome (GOLD analysis project Ga0265338, IMG submission 193579) | Rhizosphere microbial communities from Carex aquatilis grown in University of Washington, Seatle, WA, United States - 4-21-26 metaG | ecosystem: Host-associated > Plants > Roots > Rhizosphere... | reverse complement strand
CGCGACTCCAGTGGAATTTTCTACGGCACCACCTTCGAAGGCGGCATCCCGGCCGCGACGTCCTGCAACAGCAAGTACGCCACAGGTTGCGGTGTTGTCTTCTCTCTCGCTCCCCAGGCTGGCGGATGGATCCAGAAAGTTGTCTACGCATTCCAGGCACAGGCGGACGGAGCCAATCCGACTGCTCCGGTCATCTTCGATCGCGCCGGCAACATCTACGGCACCACTAGCGGCGTGGATTTCGGCGATGATTTCTCGACAGTCTTCGAACTCACTCCATCGACCGGCGGCGTATGGAACGAACACACACTATTTGCCTTCGCCGCCGGTGGGGACGGCACGGGCACCAACGCGCTCGGAGGACTGATCTTCGACGCTGCCGGCAATCTCTACGGCACGGCGTTCTATGGCAACGGCGCGAGTACAACAGCAATCGCTCCGCCCAAGAGCATCGGAGGAGGCGTGGTCTATAAACTGGCTCCAACGACCAGCGGCCCTTGGACGCAATCCGTACTGCACACCTTCACCGGCAGCCCGGACGGTTATCACCCCGGCTACGGCAGCCTCGTCCTTCGCGGAGGCGCGCTCTACGGCACCACCACGATGGGCGGCACCGGCAACGCCGGTGGAGTCTTCAGCGTCGCGCCCTGACGCAAGCAGAACCGGAAGGAATCTAAGCGGACTGAGAATCAAGGGTGGCCCGCACTTATCCCCGCGCCGTTTGCGGGGATAGGGCAGGAATTTTGACTTCTGATTTTGAGCTTAGACGGGCGCCGCTGTAAACTCGCCTTCGAACCAAACCCGCCAGTCCCTGTCCCACCGTTCCCGCCAAATCAACAGCGCCGCTCGCCACTCCCGCTACAATCATTCCGTATGGATAAGTTCGTAATCCGCGGCGGCGAGCCTCTTCTCGGCACCGTCCACATCAGCGGCGCAAAGAATGCTGCGCTCCCCTGCATGGCAGCGGCCCTGCTCACCGATCAGCCGGTCATCCTCGAAAACGTTCCACAGGTTCGCGACATCCAGACCACCCGCAACCTCCTCGCCGCCATGGGCGCCGACGTCGAACTCGGCTACGGACGTGCCCAGCACCGCACCACTATCCATTGCGAAACTCTTGCCGCTCCCGAGGCCTCTTACGAATTAGTGAAGACCATGCGCTCCTCTACGCTGGTCCTCGGTCCGCTGGTCGCCCGCTGCGGCCGCGCTCACGTCTCGCTTCCCGGCGGCTGCGCCATCGGGAGCCGCCCCATCGATCTCCACATCAAAGGCCTGGAACGCCTGGGCGCGAAGATTACTCAGGAGCACGGCTACGTCACCGCCAGCGCCGACCGCCTTAAGGGTACAGAGATTGTTTTCGACAAGATTACCGTCACCGGCACCGAAGACCTGCTCATGGCCGCGACTCTCGCCGAGGGCGAGACGATCCTCCAGAACTGTGCCCGCGAACCTGAAGTCGCGGACTTGGCCAGCCTCCTCAACAAAATGGGAGCGAAGATCGAAGGCGCTGGCACCCCGACGATTCGCGTGAAAGGTGTCAGCAAACTAAAAGGCGCAAAGCACCGCATTATTCCCGACCGTATCGAAGCCGGCACCTTCATCATCGCCGCCGCGATGACCGGAGGTGATCTCAATGTCGCCGGATGCGATCCCTCGCACCTCGACGCCCTTCTCAGCAAACTCCACGAAGTCGGCGTCAAGACCAGGCTCTCCGCCGACTCCGTCCGCGTCATGGGCGACAATCCTTTCACCGCCGCCGACATGTCCACCGAAGAGCATCCCGGATTCCCCACCGACTGTCAGGCGCAATTCATGGCGCTGGCCACGCAAGCCGAAGGCACGTCGATCATTACCGAAAATATCTTTGAGAACCGGTTCATGCACGCCCAGGAACTAGTCCGCATGGGCGCGAATATTAAAATCGAAGGCCGCCGCGCCGTAGTCCGCGGCAAGACCCCGCTCAGCGCCGCCGCCGTTCTGGCCAGCGACCTGCGCGCCTCGGCCTCGCTCGTTCTGGCCGCCTTGGTAGCCGACGGAGAGACCATCATCGATCGCGTCTACCACATCGACCGCGGCTACGAGCACATCGAAGAAAAACTGAAAGACGTAGGCGCCCAGATCAAGCGCATCGGCGAAATGTTCCCCAAAAAAGCCGCCGCCGTAAAATAGCTCACGTCGCCCTGGACGCAGTCGTCCGGAGAGGCAAGCGAAGCAGCCCCGCCCGCGAATGCGTCAAGACTCCAATTGTCGATGTGGGCCCGCCCAGCCTGCTACCATTGCAGGCATGTTCAACTTCGGCAAACCCCAAACCGTCGGCGACTGGATCGTTCACATTGCAGGAGCTATCGTCGCAATCTTCCTCGTCTGGTGGATGCTTCGGGCATATGTCCTGTAACTGCGACTCATTGGGCGGTCCAATGAGCACCTGGAATTTTTCAGTAATTGTCCCGCGTCAACCTCCGCACAACCTCCCCATGCCGCGGATACTCCCTTACCAACTCTTCCCGCTTCCCCATCTCAAAGTCGGCAAAATCAAATCCCGGAGCCACCGTGCACCCCACCAGCGCAAATGTCCCCGCGTCCCGCACCCGCGATCCGAACCAGCATCCCGCCTTCACCACCGCCTGAAACACTTCCCCCGCCTCCGGATCCCCACCTAACAGAATCGACGAACGCTCCCCCCTCGCGTCGATCACCTCCAGAACAAGAGCCCCTCCCGCATAGAAGTGCCACATTTCATCCGACTTCAGCCGGTGAAACGCAGAGAAATTATCCCCATCCAGCAGAAAGTAGATCGCCGTAGACACAGCCCTGCTCCCGGCGAATGCCCGCGGCAGAGCCTCCGTCTCGATCTCCAATGCTGCCCGGTACGTCTGCCGAAAATATCCGCCCTCTGGATGCGGGCTCAGCCTCAGCCTATCGATCCAGTACGCCGCGTCTTTTCCGCCCATCGACTCTCCGAAATTGTGCGAAACGTTTTCCCCTCCCGTCACACTATCCCGCTGAGAAGGAATATCGCATGCCAGACTAAAAACACTTATTGCCTGCCACCTGACACCGCCGACTCGCAGCCTGAAAAGCGCGGTGAACTCCTACCTCTCAGGTATACCAGCCTCGTTGCGGGAAGCCCCACCCTTGCACCCTCTGCCAGGGTGGGGAGCAGTAACCGCCGCACCCGCCTTACTCCGACGCTCTGCAACAATGCGTTGTTTTCCGATTTCAATTCTTCACCCGATCCCGTTCTCGGCGGAAATGATCCGGAAGGCTGTGTCGGGGACCATCGCAGATTCGGGGACCATCGCAGATAAGGATCGGCCAATTGAGCCTTACAAAAATAGCACCGAGGATCACGGAGCGGTTTGCCCGGTGTCCTCGGTGCTTTCGTTCGCGAGCCCATCAACAGCTACTGAACTGATTTACTGAACCTTTTTACTGAACCTTGATCTTCGTACCCGTCGGATCCAGCGTGCCCTGCACCCGCACGCGCTTGCCTTCGAACTTCTTCACATCGTCCTGATGATCGATGTCATAGGTCTTTCCCGCATCGTCCTTCAGCACGTACTTGTCACCTTGTTTCGTCACGGTTCCAGAAAATACCTGGCTGTCGGTCGCGGTGGGCGTACCGGTTTTCGCGCTGGGCGCCTGAGCCTGATCCGGAGTCTGCGCGGCCGGTGCCTGCTGCGTCGCGGGAGGTGCCTCCGGGGCCGGTGTCGGCTGCGTGCTCGGAGTCTGCTGCGACGGGGGAGTATCTGGCGTCGGCGCCTGTGTCTGCTGTTGGTCCGACGGCGTGGCCGGGGTTGTCTGTGCGTGCAGCGTCCCGCCCCAGGAGATCATTCCGAAGACGACTGCCAGGGTGGCGAGAAACGAGAGAGACTGAATCCGATTTTTCACTAATTCCTCCAGGAGCCGGTGCGGCTCATCTCCCACTCGTTAGCAAGCGCTTTGCCATCGTAGCGCAGCCTATTTCATCCCAAACCACTCCGTGTTGCATCTGCATGCTTTAGCCGCAGCCATGAAGAATCCATAGCCGGCATGTCAGGAATATTCTCTCGCTTCCTACAGATTGGTCTGTAGATAAGAAAACTACGGATCTCTCCAGCGATCAGAGTCCTGAGAGCATTTCTTGCTCTCCCGACGAAAAGAATTCCAAAACGAAAAGGCCGCGCGCCCTTCCCGCGGCCTTTCGTCATCGTGTTGCCCTATCTGTGAGAATCCGTGCGAATCCGTGGCAGAAGTTTCTGCTCTACTTGGTCGCCCCGATCGTATCCACAATCTGCTTAGCTACTGCCTCCCCACTCGGATTCTTGAACCCTATCTGCGCCGCGCACACTCCGCCCGGAACCGCCACCGCCACATACCAGTTGGTTCCCGGTATATCGCTGCCATTCGCCAGGTGCTTGTAGGAATACCAGAGGCGCTTGCCGCTGTCCTCGATCATCTTGTCGGGCGGGATCATCTCCTGAATCATCGGCTTGATTTCCGCCAGCGACTGCTCATTTCCCGTGATCACAACGTTGCTCTTCGAGTCCGCCGAAGTCGAAGTACCAATCAGCAACTTGTCCTGCACCCAGTCGGCAGGCACCGCATATTGGCAAGTCTTCTTCCGGCTGGTCACCACCTTCCACCCCGCAGGCACAGCCGCCAGCACCATGGTTGAAATAGCGAGCAGGACCGCAATCACAATCTTCCTCATGAGCTGATCTCCGAACTCCTGATTTGACGCCTGCAGATTCTACTGCAACTCTGCGCCGCCGTACCGGGTTTGTACATAGCTCGATGTTGTCGCGCCTGCTCCCTGGAATGACTTCGAATCGATATCACCTATGCGTTCGGGGTTGACTTTCGCCAAAGAGGGATTACACTCGCTCCATTTCCCAGGGGAACATCGCACACCAGAATCTAATCGGGGCCGTCGATCGCCGACTCCGCAAGCGAGGAAGAAAATGAAGATACTCCCCGGTTCAATCCTGAAGCATTTCCGAATCATTGGATCCCTGACACTGGCCGCAACCTTGATGCACTCTCAGCCCGCCCGCTCACAAACCGGAGCGGCACCCGCAGCCACCGTTCAGCCCACACCATCCCCCAGCCTTCAAACTCCAGACGATTGTCCGCCAGCCGCAGCGGATTCGACACCGGCGGCTGTCCCCGCGCCGCTACCCAAGGCCACCCTTTGTGCAATCGAAGTCCAGGATCCCTTGGCCGATCACGAAGACGTTGCCCTGGGGAAATTTGTGATCCTCAAGCTCGATCAGCCTTGGGCAACCACCGTCAAGCTCAAGGAAACCGCGACGAACAAACTCGGCCTGTTCATCAACGATTTCTTCATGAAGGGACTCGATCCCACGGCGGTTCCGGGGCACCCCAATCAGATAAGGTTCCAGCTGAAGCGCACTGACGACAAGGACAACCGCGCCGCCTGGAGTTTTCTGTTCGGTCGCAAGAGCCTCTTTGGCGGATCGAAAAGCAAAGACAGTTCGGAACGCCTCACACTAACGATCGGCCTGCAAGACGGTTCTTGGGCCGCTCAGAATCCCCAGGTCTTATACCTTGAGTATTTCCCGGACTGGCAGTCTTGGCTGGTTCTGTTGCTCTCCGTTGTTGTCGTCGGAGGAACCATCGCCCTCGGAGCTAAGAGTTCCATGCTCTCCGATTCCGGCGACCCCCGAGCCGACAAAAGGAAGGGGACCTACAGCCTCGGCCGTTTCCAGATGGCCCTTTGGTTTGTCACCGTTGTCTTCGCCTTTCTGTTCGACTACGCCGTCACCGGAGACGCTTCGCCGATTCCGCAAGGCGCCCTCATCTTGATGGGCATCGGTGCGGGCACCGCCCTCGGCGCGGCCGCCATTGATATGAACAAGCGCACCGCCTCGAAAACTAATCTTCTCAATTGGACAGCCGAGAAGGGCGCCCTGCCGGACCAAATCAAGAGTCTGCAGGCCAAGATCGACGCTGCGCAGCCTGGAGATACCAGTTTGGCTCCACTGCATCAGCAACTCTTGACCACCCAGCAGCAATTGTCCACAGTCACCACGCAACTGGATCAAGTGAAATCGACCGAGGTTTCGCCTTCCGAAGGCTTGGCTCTGGACTTGCTGAGCGATGAAAACGGAATCAGCTTCCATCGCTTACAAGTGGTCGGCTGGACCCTGGTATTCTGGGTCGTTTTCGTGAGCGCGCTCTTCAAGAGCATCACGATGGTCGACTTCGACACCACGCAACTCGCCCTGATGGGAATCAGCGGCACGACCTATCTTGGTTTCAAACTGCAGGAAAAACAGTCTTGATCGCGGATGCGATCGGGGACATGGATTGTGGATACGCATTCAGGAAACGTACAAAGGGGCCGCAAACGCATCTGCGGCCCCTCTTTAGTTAGCTCTATCCGTGCGAATCCGTGAAGATCCGTGGCTGAAGGTTCTAGTGCCTTCCGCCACCACCGCCGCCGTGACGTCCGCCGCCCCCACCACCGGGACGTCCGCCGCGACCGCGACCGCGTCCACCGCCTCCAGGACGCCCGCCGCGACCACCACGGTCTCCGCCTCCGTCCCTGCGTGGAGGACGATCCCCTCCTCCGCTGCTCACGTGTGGAGGTCCATCACGGTTGAAGTTCGGCTCGCTATCCGGCTCGTCGGGAAAATCTCCGCCCCCCTCGATGACCACCGTCCCGGTTGGCGCCGGCGCCATCGAGCCATCCCCTTCTGCCGCAGCCGGCGCAGGAGCTTCCCCGCCACCCATCTTCGCGCGCTGCTCTTTCAGAATCGCCTTGCGCGATAGCCGGATGCGGTTGCCCTCCACCGCCAGCACCTTGACCAACACCTGGTCGCCTTCCTTCAGTTCGTCGCGGACATCCGCAATCCGATGCTCCGCCACCTCACTGATGTGCAGCAACCCATCCGTACCCGGAATGATCTCGACAAACGCTCCGAAATCCGCCAGCCGTGTAACTTTCCCGAGATACGTCTTCCCCACCTCGGCGGTCGCCGTGATGTCACCGATAATCTGCAACGCCTTCGCCGCAGATGTCTGATCGCTCGACGCCACCTTCACCAGCCCGGAATCTTCCACGTCGATCTTCACTCCGGTCTGCTCGACGATCGAACGGATCATCTTCCCTCCCGGCCCAATCAGATCGCGAATCTTGTCGACCGGGATTTGCACCGTGTAGAACCGCGGCGCATAATCCGAAATCTTCTCGCGGCCCGCCGAGATGATCTCTTCCATCTTTCCCAGGATGTGCATCCGCCCGCGCTGTGCCTGCGCCAGCGCCTCGCGCATAATCTGCGGCGTAATGCCGGCCACCTTGATATCCATCTGCAGCGCCGTGATGCCGTCCTTGGTGCCGGCAACCTTGAAATCCATATCGCCGTAGTGATCTTCCGCGCCCGCGATGTCGGTCAGGATGGCGTACTGATCGCCTTCCTTCACCAACCCCATCGCCACGCCAGCCACCGGCGCCTTCAGCGGGACGCCTGCATCCATCAATGCGATCGAAGCTCCGCAGATGGTAGCCATCGACGAAGATCCGTTCGACTCCAGAATGTCGGAGACCACGCGCATGGCATAGGGCCACTTCTCTTCGTCCGGCAGCACCGCGGAAACTGCCCGCTCCGCCAGCGCTCCGTGCCCAATCTCACGCCGCCCCGCTCCACGCATAAACCCAACCTCCCCAACCGAAAAAGGCGGAAAGTTATAGTGCAACATGAAGCGCTTTTTGGCCTCGCCTTCAAAGCCTTCGAGGCGCTGCATGTCGTCTGAGGTTCCCAGTGTGGTTGTGACCAGCGCCTGCGTCTCGCCGCGCGTAAAGATCGCGCTGCCGTGGGTGCGCGGCAACACTCCCGCTTCGATCCAGATCTCGCGGATTTCGTCGAACGCGCGCGCATCCGGACGCCGCTTCTTCTCGATCACCTGCTCGCGGAAAATGCGCTCCCGCAGCGTCTCGTAATACTGCTTGAGCTTCTCCAGCGCCTTCTTGTCGTCTTCGGGAATCGCAGCCTGGAGTTTCTTCTTGATCTCTTTGACCAGCGTGTAGCTTTCCGCCTTGGGATGTTTCTTGGTGTCCAGAGCATCGGAGAGTTCGGCGCCCACGCTCTTCTTCAACTCGTTGTAGTACGCGTCGTCGAACTGCGGAGGCTCAACGGTGCGCTTCGCCTTGCCGACTTTCGCGCGCAGATCACTCAGCGCCGCGCAGATCTTCTTGATCTCGGTGTGCCCGAATTCGATGGCGTCGACGACCGTCTCTTCTTTCACTTCCTTCGCGCCCGACTCGATCATCACGATCCCGTCAGCCGTGCCGACCACCATGATGTTGACCAGGCCCTCGCGCATTTCGTCGTATGTGGGATTCACCACGAACGCGCCGTTGACCATGCCGACGCGCACCGCGCCAATCGGCCCCAGAAACGGAATGTCGGACAACGTGAGCGCCGCCGAGGCCGCGTTGATGCCCAAAACGTCGGGGTCGTTGTTGCTATCGGCGGAGAGAACGAACGCAATGACCTGCGTCTCGCACCGGAATCCCTCGGCAAACATCGGACGCACCGGCCGGTCGATCTGGCGGCTGGTGAGCACTTCGCGCTCACTCATGCGGCCTTCGCGCTTGATGAAGCCGCCGGGGAAACGTCCGCCGGCATAGGTGTATTCGCGGTAGTCGACGGTGAGGGGGAAGAAGTCGATGCCCTCTCGTGGATCCGGGTTCGCGGTGGCGGCGGCGAGGACGACGTTTTCGCCGAGGCGGACGACGGCTGACCCGCCGGCCTGCTTGGCCAATTTTCCGGTTTCAAATGAGATTTCTTTGCCGCCGGTGAGGTGTACGGTAACGCTAGTTGCTTCTGGTTTCATGATTCATTTTCCTTTGAGATGGAGCTCCGCCCACCCTCCCGCAAACAACGCGGGAAGGATGGGGCACCCAGCCTGTCGCTTGGAGCGCGGAAAGGCCGGGGCACCCGGGTAGGTGCCGTGATTAGGCGAGGGATCAGCGCTCGAAAAACGCACGTGTGGAGATTTCCTCAATGCTGGACCGTCTCCCACGGAGACGGATTTCCAGAAATAGCTAGACGAAGTTTCAAAGTTTCAGAGGTTTCAGGTTTCAAGGTCTTTGAACCCTTGAAACATTGCCACCTTGAAACCTTGCCTTCGATCTACTTGCGGATGCCGAGTTTCGTAATGACGGTCTTGTAGCGCTCGGAATCGTATTTCTTGAGGTAGTCGAGCAAGCTACGCCGCTTGCTGACCAGCATGAGTAGGCCCCGGCGTGAGCCGTGGTCCTTCTGGTGCGTCTTGAAGTGCTCCGTCAACTGGCCAATCCGTTCGCTGAGCAACGCGATCTGAACTTCAGGGCTTCCGGTATCGCTCGCATGCGTACCGTACTGGTCAATGAGGGATTTTTTGTGCTCTCTGGCTAACACTTGCCTGGTGCACTCCTGTCTTTAATCGATTGTCTATGTGACATTTAGAGAATATCACGGGGGGTCCGGGAGCGTAAAGGACGGCGAACAGCCGATGCCAGATTCATCCTGAAAGGTCAGCGGCTATAGCAGGCTTTCCAGATCGCGAGCGCCATGCACCACCCTCAGGACGAACACCTCTTCTTCTTCGAAACGGTAAAAAAGCAGATGCTTGGGAAACTTGGGAATGATGGTCCGCCTCACGCCCTGAAGTTCAGGGGAGCGGAATGAGCACGGAGCGCCGGATCGAGGACGCCGAAGCACGGCTGCCAACGCTGACGTAACTGCTTTTTCCCAGCGGACGGCGAATGTTCAGCCTGCTTGGGCACGATACCAATCCGCCTGTTCCAGAACGTCGGCGATAGCCGCGTCGCTGAGGACAAGGCGGGGCTTCTTCATCGGCGCCGGGAGTGCTCACGCAACGTGGCGATGAGGCCTTTGCGACGGACCTCTGCCAAGGGGATTTCGATCTTCGGCCCTTTGGCCGCGGCAATGAGTTCCTGTTCCAGATTACCCAGACGCCGCTCTTTGTCCTGCCGGATCAATTCTCGAACATACTCGCTGGGGGTGCCCCAATCGCCCGAGGCAACCTGACCTTCGACGTATTCCTTCAGAGCTTCCGGCAGCGAGATGTTTAGGGAGGTCATCGCCATACCGTCATATTATGACAGGATATGAAGGCAATCAAGTGGACCGGCAACTGCAGGAACTGCAGGAATGCGGGGACAGACGGGACATTCCCCAATTTCGGGCCGGGAGTAACCGGGGAATGTTCCGTCTGTCCCCGTATTCCCCTGCGCGATTTTCGCAGGGTGGGAACGGTGCTGCCAGCGCCGCCGGTTTTGACTCTAGGGTTCTACGCCACGTCGCGAATGTTCTTCCACTACGGAGTGATCTTGAAGACGGTGCCGTATCCATCTTGCCCGGTCTCTGTGCGGACGTAGGGGGTGGTGCCGTAAAGATTGCCGAGCGCATCCATGATGATGCCGGCCTCGGGACCGGCTCCGTCTGCGTTGGTACTCGAGAACGCCTTCAATATGGTCTCAGTACCGTCGGGTTGCAGCTTGAACACCGTGCCGGCTCCCCCTTCACCACCACTTTTCGTCACTCCGTACAGATTGCCTTGTTTGTCATGGACGAGATTGCCTACGGGGAAGAAACCGTCCGTACTCGTGCCTCCGAAACCGTGGAGCGTTCGTTCGGTCCATGAACCATCAGTGTTTCGGGCGAGCTTGTAGACCACACCGCAGCCAAGCTTTGGGTCATACGGGCATTTGATGGGCAACCCGCCATTCGTCGTTACTCCATAGAGATTTCCTTTGGCATCCATGACGACGCCACTCGATGGCTGTGCACCGTCGCCGGCCGCGCGAAAGCTATAGAGGATTGCTTCGGTCCAGCTTCCGTCGCCGTTGGGCGACAACTCGAACACCATTCCATGATTGTGAGCGCCGCCTCTCTGGGTGGTGCCATAGATATTGCCGTCGCGATCAACCAGCAGTTCGCCATTGGGCAGTTGGCCGTCGGGCTGGCCGACGAAGTTGTAGACCAGGCTCTCTTGCCCCTGGCTATATTCGAAGATGGAGCCGCAACCCTGCAGACCGTCGCATGCGAACGAAGAGAAGGAGCCACTGTAGGTGGTGGCGCCATAAAGATTTCCAAGCGAGTCTCGCGTGAGGCCTTGAGGGCGATGGGCCTCCAGCGCTGTAAAGTCGTGCAGGACGGTTAACTGGCCGCGGGCCAGGCTGTAGATCGCCCCGCAACCACCGTGAGTCGTACAAGTCTTGACCTGTCCGCCATAGGTCGTGCCATACAGAGTTCCTCCGACCCGCACGAGCGGTCCAAAGAGTTGGGTGTCTTGCGCAGTGAAGTCATGCAGGGTGTGTTCTCCGGCGGACGAGTCAATTTCAAATATGATCCCGCCACCATCCAGGCTCCATCTCGTGGTTCCGTAGAGATTGCCCTCGGCGTCGAGGGTCAACGGCGCCCAGGGAAATATTCCGTCGGTCGACTTCGAAGGGAATGAGTAAAGCACGGTGTACGTTTGCGCATGGGCGAGTGTGAGCGCGCCGAGCGAAAGAACTAACACGACTGCCAGGCGGGAGGGACTTGCAAAGCTCTTCATTGCGGAACTCCTCTAAAAGTTTCGTGGACTAAGCAGATGCTCAGGCAGACGCCACGTGCGGGCCCGCGCAGGGAGAGGTGGATGTCAGGTCGAGACTATACCACGGGTTGGTGTCCTGGGTGGGCCCATCTAAGTCCGGCTGCTCCACTCCGCGCGGGGTTCGCGGGGTGGGCACGACGCTGTCGAGGGAGTGCGCGGCCAGCAGGTCTCTCGACTGCGAAAATCGTCTGCTTCTCCAAGCCTCTTCGCTCGATATGACAGTGCGCTGGAGACGACATCTTCTCAATTCCGCGGGGGAAAACATGGGGACAGACGGGACGTTTCCCGGTTTATTCTCAGAACCAAGAGCGGCTTTCTTGCGCCCCTTCGGCAGGCTCAGGGCAAGTTGTGGGCTGCATTCTTTCGCCGCTTCGCGGCTGGAGTTCTTGGTTGCACATGCTCGCTTCGCTCACCGGGCGGACCCTTCGACTTCGCTCAGGGCAAGTTGCGTCCGTCCCTACGTGGGGGTTGCTCGTTTTCGCGGCTTTCTTAGGTTGCGGGGGCGTTGCGGGTGGGGTTCTGGTTTGGGGGCGGGGATGGGGGTGTCGGCGGCGCAGTGGGGGCAGGTCGTCATCCTGGGGCGGAGGAGGT
>Ga0265338_10008783_pt1 | contig 12205 bp, 11 predicted proteins | sample 42126metaG_FD_193579 | JGI IMG/M metagenome (GOLD analysis project Ga0265338, IMG submission 193579) | Rhizosphere microbial communities from Carex aquatilis grown in University of Washington, Seatle, WA, United States - 4-21-26 metaG | ecosystem: Host-associated > Plants > Roots > Rhizosphere... | reverse complement strand
CCGCGCTCGCGCCGTCTCCGCAACCCCGGCCAGCTCCGACGGCGCGAGCGCTGCTGCCAAAACACGTCGCCAGAAAGGGTCAAAATTGGACGCCGATCGAGGGTCAAATTTGAACGCCGATTGACACACGACCGACGAGGTCGAAGCGTTGCGAAAGGATATCGAGGAGAACGTCACATACGACGGTTCGACTTCTTTCGAGCATGCTGACGATTGCCTTATCGAGTGCATGACGGGAACCCGCTGGGCCATCCCGACGAAAGAGCTTCAGGCGGTTGCCGCAAAATACCGCGTCAATATCCGCGGTATAGGCCGCGAGGACGGTTGCGGATTCGTGCAGGTCGTCTGCGTCGATGACCGCGGCGAGGTCGTGCAGGACGCCTCGATCGATTACGCCCTTTAGGGCGTTCGCTCTTACCCGCCCCTTCGGGGGCGGGTGAGCCATGCTTCCACAAGTTAGGGAATCCAGACGGCGGCCAGAATTGTGTCGCTTCCGCCTTCGTCGGACCGCTTTGATCTCATCAGACCGGTGTATGCGACGCTCTTCCCAGTTTGGCAGCGGCACCCCCAAGTCAACCCGCGGCGACCTGGTGGACAACGCATCTGTTGCCCACAGGTCTTGGGGTATGACTTGTGGTCCCCGACCGCTGCCCTCGGAAGAGCAAGTCGCGTGACATAGGTGCGGGTACAAACACCAATATGCCTAACGACACAATCGCGGTCCTCGACGCGACAAGCGCTGACCTTTCGGTATTCCAAATCCCGGCAGGTATGAAGCACGAGGAGATAGAAGCCTACCTCGCAGAGTTCGGCTACTCCCTGAATAACTGCCAGTGGCAGATCATTACCAGCATGAGCATCGACACTGAACATGTATGAATAGCGACCAAATTGAAGCCGCACGCGCGCTGATCGAGATTGCAAGAGCGTTGATTGCAAAGTCGGAAGATTGCGTGATAGAGATCACGGACGATTATGCCCAGGAGCTAACGGAAGCTGCCGACACGCTCGAAACATATCTCGGCAGCTGATTAAAGACCGACCCGCACCTATGTCGTCGACTTACGCAGTTTCCGCCTTCGGGCCCTACGCATTAACGCCGCCAATAATCGTCGAGATGCCAGTTCCTCGTATCGTCAATTGCTGACGCACCTTTGCTTTCCTCAATAAAATTGAGCGGCGGAGGGGTAGCAAACGAACTGTTGCGCCGGCCAAAGATAATTGCGGAGGGGAGGCCCCAAGTTATTGCGGTCGGACGAATCTCGCGATCCCCTTCATCGGCCGATCGCCTGCGTCACATTGGCAGTATTGCCCAGCCACAACCGGGGCGTGCTATAATTGTCTCCTAAGTGCGATTCGGTCGCGCCCGCAATTAAACGTATCAAACACAAGGAACCTACTATGGCAGACAAAGAGAAAGAGTATGAGCTTATCATCAATAAGCAGCCAAAGAAGTGGCCAAGCGAGTTCATCACCGGAGCCGAAATTAAGACCCTTGCCGGCTCACCTGCCGACTGGGTTGTCAATGAAATTATCGACGGTCCCGGCGAGGAACCGGAGATCGGGGACAATCAGAAAGTCGATCTGAAGGAAAGCGCGCCCCCCAAGGGGACAAAGCGGTTTATCACGCGCAAGCCCACGACCTCGCCCGGCCAATGACCTTCATCCCGGAAGACGATTTGGATTACCTTCGCAGAAAGGAGCTCAAGTTCGACGTCAAGACAGAGCAATTGCCAGACGGAAATAAAAGGAACGGCATTGTATTCCCCGAATACGCTCTTGACGGCAACCTGCGGACCCAAACCCCGGGGGGCCTGGTTAACTGCCCGACCTGCTCACTCCTAATACTGATCCCCGTTGGTTATGCCACGACGAAGCTCGACAGCTTTTACACGCGGCCGTTTCTCAAACGTGCCGATGGAACAAACCCCAACACGGCAACGGGCGAACAGCTATTGTTCGGCGAACAGTGGCAATTTTGGTCGCGCCACTTGCAGGATAACGAGTGGAGGGTCGATGTCGACGGCCTTGAGACCTACCTTCAATATGTCCATGCCGAGCTTCGGCGAGCATGATGCGGTATACGTTCACAATCCTCGATGAGCACCGATCGGCTCTTCAAAATATTCTTTTTCGCGATCAAAACGAGTCCGCTGCGCTCATTCTCTGCGGCCGGGCGAAGATAATTGACCCCTGGACAGGCGTTACAGAAGAACGATTTCTAGCGCGGGACATCATCGAAATTCCTGAAAGCGCATTTACGAAGCGCACACCCGTAGGGCTGACGTGGTCGACCACGCCGTTTTACAATGCCCTAAAGTCGGCCGAGGCTAGAGACTTCGCCGTCGCCGCTATTCACTCGCACCCCACGGGCCTTTTGGATTTCTCGCCGGACGATGACGTGGCCGATCGAGAGTTGTTTCAGATCGCGTTCAACCGCCTCGTGAGCGACCGCCCTCACCTTGCGCTGATAATGGATAGCAGCGGACGGATAAAGGGACGTGCGTATGAATCCAACTTGGAGCCTAGTGAACTCGATCTAATCCGTGTCATCGGCGACCGTTGGCGTTATTTCTATGAAAATGGCGCGCAAAACACGCGTCCGGAATTTGACCGCCAAGTGAGGGCTTTTGGCCGTCAATCGACACACGACCTTGGCCAATTGCGAGTTGGCGTGGTCGGGTGCGGCGGTACGGGTTCGGCCGTCGCGAGCCTGCTCGCCAGGATCGGTATCAGACGATTGGCTTTGTTCGACTTCGACCGCGTCGATGAGACCAACTTGAATCGGATGCACTACTCGAAGCGATCGGATGCAAATCTCGGGCGCAAAAAGGTAGACGTTCTAGGCGAGGCGCTTGCCGGAATAGGGCTTTCGATAGAACTCTTGCGGATATCGTCATATATCGAGAGTCCGTCCGCGCGCGAGGCTCTAAAATCGTGCGACGTTGTCTTTGGCTGCACTGACGATCACCTTGGCCGGAATACGCTGAACCGGCTTGCGCACTTTTACCTCACGCCCGTAATCGATCTAGGCCTTTTGATCGATCCTCGTCCTGATCACGGCTACGATGCATTTGACGGCAGAGCGACTGTCGTGCAACCCGGATATCCGTGCCAAATTTGTCGGGGTCTTATTAATCCAGACATCATGCTTGCGGAAGCACTGCGTCGTCAAGATCCCGACGTGTATGAGCAGCGGCAGCGCGCCGGGTACGTGATTGGCGCCCCCGATCCTAGCCCTGTTGTTGTTACCTTCACTACCGAGGTAGCGGCAATGGGCGTCAATGAATTATTCCAGCGTATGAATGCATTTCGCGGCGAACATGGATCAGCTTCGGAGCGAATCCGCCGCTTCCATCAAGTCAAAGACCCGGATTTATTGCCCGCCGGAAAACGACGACCGGGTTGTAAACTTTGCGATCGGCGGATGTATGACGGTCGAGGTGATATGACTCCGTTTTTGGACGCGGCAACATGATCGCAATTCCGCTCTGGCTCCTTATGTGGTTAATCGCGCTCGGCCTGGTCAGAAAGCCGGATTATCTATTGGTCGACCTGCCCGATGCCCCGGATGAAGCCGATCTGCGCTCCGGCGTAATGCTCCGTGAGGTTCGTGCTGGATATCCAAAGTGGCTGCACTTCGTATGTCCACGCTGTGGAGAACACATTCAAATCCCGCTGGTCGGTCGGACGCACTGGACGGTCCGACACGATCTTCTTAGACGCCCCACTGTCCAACCATCAATCTGGCAAACAGGAAGCTGCCAAGCGCACTTCTTCGTTCGATCCGGAATGATTCAGTGGTGCCCTGATTGATGTTCGGGCGTATACGCGCTAGCTTAAAACATCACTCCAAGCTCCGGCACTGTCCTGCGTCTAGATTCAATAATCCCAGTGCTCGTGTCTCACCGGAAGGCTGTTCAATAAATCTCTACAGGATCGCCATTTCGGCATCAGCCGATTCATCAGGGCGACGAACCGATCATTGTGCGTCGGTTCGATCAAGTGCGCCATCTCATGCACGATGATGTATTCCAGACATACGCGCGGCTTCCTCGCTAGATCGGTATTCAGGCGGATTGAGCCGGCGCGGTGGTTGCAGCTTCCCCACTTCGTTTTCATGCGCTGTATGAATATGTTCCTGACCTCGACACCGATGACGCGTTCCCATTTCTTCACTATCGGCGGCACGGCTTCGTGCATTTGTGCGCGCAGCCACTCCTCGACGACTTCCTCGCGCCGCGCCCGCTTGGTATCCGGCCGCACCGAGAGCACCATCTTGCTGTGCGACAACTCGACGGTCGGCGCTCGGGCGGCCTCCACGAGCTTCAGCAGGTAGCGCCTTCCCCACACGAAATGGCTTTCCCGGTTGATGAACTCGCGGGGAGACTCGCGCTCCTGCTCACGCAGCTTCTTTTGCTGTCGCTTGATCCAGGGCAACTTAGCGATGGCGAAGAGGCGGATAGTGTTGAGGTTCATGCGGTGGGGGGCCGCAACGCGTACGCGGCCGGTCGGGGGGTGGACGCTCAGATGGACATTCTTGATATCCCTACGGATCACGTCAACGCGGATATCGCCAAGCTGGATTATGGTAGGCATTAGTACTCTGGCTGGGCCTTTATGATCAAAAAGACCCGCTCGACCTCGTCGCGGTCATTACCCAGGAGGGGAAGCAGCGCGCGCTTGATCACGTTCTCCTTTGCCTGATTGCCGCGGAATGAATTGGGCCTGACCCGCCGCACCGCGTCGTCAATTCTAAGCGCCAGCGCTTCGTCTTTATTCAGGTTATTGTACAGCGCTCGCTTGCCGGGAGTGTTCAGCGCGCTCGGCGTGTCTGGCGCCGTGCCGACCTGTACCTGCTTGGCGAGATCGCCGATCCGTTTCAGGAACTCCTCGTAATCGATCCGCTTCGCTTTCAGGTCGGCGAGGATTTCTTTCAGGAGTGCGGACATCCGGTCATAGAAGGCGGGGTCGTTCAGGTGCTCCTTGATGATCTTGCTGCGGACGTTATTGGCGATGGTTTCGGCCACCGCATCCTTATTGCCCTTGATACCGGGCGGCAGCGCCTTGATAGCGTCGGCAATGCCGCTTTTGACGATCAGATCGAGCAGCCCGATCTCCCCGAAATCTGATATGACGCGCGGCGCTTCGGCCTGGATGTAGGTATCGATCAGGTGGCGCATATCGGCCTCGTATGCCTTGAGGTCGATGGTCTCGCCGCTCGCCTGCCGGATGATCTCGCGCAGCTTAAGATATCTCGTCACGTCCGTCTTGACGGCAGCGACCTGCGCATCCGAGAGCCCGGCGTGCGGCAGGTCATCAGCGATATTGGCATATGCCCGGACTAAGCCGGCGGTCGATTTGTACAGCGCGCTTCGCTGCGGCTCGCTGTCCTTGAGATCGTCCGCCACCTCGGTGTTGCCGCAGAAATAATGGATGTGCTCCAGCTCGCCTTTGGGAGGCTGGACGGGCTCGCAGAGGTGCGCGAGCCCCTCAAGCGCCTCATCGAGCCGCTCCCTTCCCTTCTTCAACCGATCTTGCAGCAGAATCTCGGGGCTCGGGCCGCCGTCGCTATGGTCAAGCTCCGAGGTGTACACGGCCATCGCCCCCTGGACCTTCTTGAAGAGGTCCTTATAGTCGACAACGTACCCGAATGTTTTGTCGTCGCCATCAAGTCGGTTAGTCCGGCAGATCGCTTGAAAGAGACCGTGGTCCTGCATCGACTTGTCGATGTAGAGATACGTACAACTCGGCGCATCGAACCCGGTCAAAAGCTTGTCCACCACAATGAGGAGCCGCATGTTCGACGGCTCTTCGATGAACTTCTTCTTTACGTCGTCCTCATACGTCTCGGTCTTTGACTTGCCGGGTTTCGCAACGACATTCATCAAAAGCTCGGTATAGATATCGAACAGGAACTGCTTTTCGGTCTGCGTATTCGCTCCGGTCTCTTCAAGGCTCACGTCGCTGGCGTGCGGATTGTATGACGTAACGAGCGCGCACCGGCCCTTGAACGGCGTTTTCTGGAACAGCTCAAAGTATTTCGCGGCTTCATAGATGCTGGAGGCGACCAACATCGCATTACCGCGCTCGCTCGCGAGTCGCGGCTTCACGTTGAAATCGAAGATCACATCTTCGACAAGCCGGTCCATGCGGGAGCGCGAGCTGAGCACTTTTTGCATCGTGCCCCACTGCTCGCGCAGCGCGGCTTTCTGCCAATCGTTCAGCCCTTTTGTCTTCGCTTCGAACCACGCATCAACCTTCTGCGGCGAACCGAGCTCCTGCGGGATATCGCGGGCTTCATAGACAAGGTCCAGCACGACCTCATCCTCCACCGCCTCTCCGAACTTGTACGTATGGATGTAATTGCCGAACACTTCGAGGCTGGTTTTACGGTCTTGCAGCAGGAGGGGTGTGCCGGTGAAGCCGATGAAGACGGCGCCAGGAAGCAGCGCTTTCATCGTCTCGTGCAGTTTGCCGCTTTGTGTGCGATGGCATTCATCGACAAAAATGAACAGCTCGCCGACCGCAGGCGAAGGCTGCTTTTTCAGCTCGGCAATGAACGCGTCGAAATCAGCGACGCCCTTTTTCCCGAACTTGTGCACCAGCGAGCACAGGAGCCGCGGCTTTGCCTGCCCGAGCTGGGCGATCAGGTCACTACCACTGCTAGTGCGGTATATGGTCTCGCATGCCGCGGTGAAAACCCGCTCGATCTGCTTATCCAATTCGTCACGGTCGGTGAGGATGAGGACGCGAGCGTTAGGCTTGTTCTCCAATATCCAACGAGCAAGCAGCACCATGACGATGCTTTTGCCGCTCCCCTGCGTATGCCAGATGATGCCGCCTTGATATTTGTCGACGTGTATTTGCGCTTTTTTCACCCCGACGTATTGGTGTACACGCGGCAGTTTCTTTATGCCGCCGTCGAACAGCACAAAGTCACGGAGCAGCTCAATGAGCCGCCCTTTGCCGCACATTTTCAGCAGGTACTTGTCCAGCTTGAACCGGGTGTTGTCGGCTTCGTCCTCCTTCCATTTAAGGAAGAGCTTTTCCGGCGTACCAATGGTGCCGTACCGCAGGCCCTCTGAATCATTGCCGGCGAATACGAACTGGACGGTGGTGAAAAACCATTCGTTGAACTCGGGGCGCTGGTTCGACAGCAACTGGCGTATGCCGTTGCCGATCGACACATAGCTGTTCTTGAGTTCGATGACCCCTATGGCAATGCCATTGAGATAGAGAACAAGATCGGGGCGACGCTCGAAGCCGCCTTTGAGCGTTACCTCTTCGGCAATAGCAAAATCGTTCTTCTGCGGTTCCTTCCAGTTTATGAGATGGACTTTCTTAAATGGCTGACCGGCCGCCGTTTGCACGTCCACGCCGTACCGCAGGAGCGAATAGATTGCCTTGTTGTTGTCATACACGCTCCGATTCGGGTTTGCCGCTTCGGACCTGAGAAGATACAGGGCGCGGCTGACTTGCTCGGACGAGTAGCCGGAGAAGGCAAGATGTTCGGTAACGAGTGCGTCCTCGATATTACTGTTGCCGGGCCGGTCGCTCCAGTCATTGAGGTAGCGATATCCGAGCCCATCACAAAACAGCTTGATAATGCGGTTCTGCGTAACCCGCTCAGCTTTTCCGATGGTTGCGGCTGTCATACGAGGCGCGTCTTGCCGGTGAGAAGCGCGTGCATCATACCTTGCTTTAGCGCGAGTGTCTTTTCGCGACGTTGCTCTAACCGCGCAATCTCCGCATCCATATCTGTGAGTACCTTCGCGATGGCGATTTGTTCGTCTGGCTCGGGCGTTGGCAGCTCCATGTTCTGGTATTCCGAAATGTAGTACCGTTTGTGCTCACCCAGCGGAAACTTCAATAGTCGCATCCGCTCGGATACAAACTTCAGATTAACGTCTTCATTCTGCGCCTTTAAAATCTTAATTGCCGACGATTTAATCTTGAACGGAAAGTCCACATATTTGTGATCGGTAGTAAAATCATCGAAAATGATGACTGGGAGGTCGTCGTAGACTCCAAAGTCCTCGGTCGTGTAACCCAAAATGAAAGACTTATTTGCAGTGAGTACGGGCACGTCGCCGCTATCTTCGTAATCCGTACTTCGTACAATAAACTTGTCTGGCCGCTGGTACCTCAATAGTTCGGAGATTTTTTTGGGTTTCCACTCATGGTGAAAGCGCGAAAGGCGCGCTGTACCAGTGAGCAGTAGCTGCATTGCAGCTTGCTTGAGATCACGCTTCTTTGCAATAAGCCTATCTAGCCCAAACAGTAACTTCTCCGCATCGGTCAACGCGTCCACAATGGCGCGTTGTTCGCATGGGCTCGGTAGTGCACAAGGTATCTTCAGTAGGGCGGCCTTCGTAAGCTTATATCGCCCGGCCCCTTGGCGTGTCAGGAAAGGAGTAAGATCACGATTTGCAAAAACCCAATAGAACCATTCTGTCAGGTTCTTCGTACCCCGCACCAAGTGAGCATGATTGTTGACATTAAACCTTCCCCGCACCAACAAAGTCATGGGCTGGCTTCGCCACTTTAAGAAGTGGTCGCCATCTTCGCCAATCAATGCATATTCACCTTCCACTCGGTATTCATTAATCCAGCCCTGCACACCTGTAGGCCCATAATAGGGATACTGACCCGCTATTTTCTCGCGAATAGCGCGGCTGAGCGGCAGACGAAGATGGTTGCATACATCGAAAGCGGTTTCGATTGCTTCGACACTCCAGTTATCCGGAATGACGCCTACTTCTGATCGCTTATAGCCGAGTTTCACTTCCATACCGCTCCCATTCTCTTAAGGTGCTCATCAACGCGACCGGTAAGTCCTATCAATTCGTCAGCGAGCCGCGGCAATGGCGTTGCGTAGCGTTCCGCCAACTCGCGCACGCGACCGGCAAGGTTCTGCGAAACACGATCAAGCTCTCCTTGCACGGCTGCGTTGAGGGTCGCCATCCATTTATCCTCGACCACCAACGATATCACCTCGTTTTCTGTCAGCTCTCCGTATTTTGTCGCCATTTTTTGCGTCAGTTCGTCTTGTGCAGCAGCAAGCTTGGCTTCCGTGACCGCCTCTTTATCAAGCAGATCCCAATAGTCTCTGAGTATCTTGGTTTCCTCGGCTACGTCATCATCGGTTTTGATTTCGTACAGGCGAGCGGTCACACTGGCTTTCGTGTATTTGCCTTTGTTGTTTGCAGCCTCGATCAACAACCCATCCTCGACGCCATGCTCTTCGCGCATTTCCTCCATGCGCTGTTGTACCGCGTCGCGTTCCGCCTGGAGCCTGTCGACATCAGACTGCTCAGTGGCAAACCACCGGTGGATGATGAGCTCGGGTGGAACCAACTCAGCCTGATATTTTTTTTTGCCGACAACAACGTCCGCTTTGATTCTGCCTTTCTTTTTGTCTTCAACTATCAGCTTGAGCTTGGCGGCCTCGATCCAGCCGTCGTCTGCGATCAGATAGGCGTCATCCTGCATCGTTTCGGACCAATAATCCATCAGCCGCTGGTACACCGTGTACGGATCAAGTAATGGTGCAGCCTTGAATGTCGCGAGCAGGCTCTCACTTATTTCTTCGATCAACGCCTTCGGGTGGCCACCCGTCCCGAAGCCTTTCAACCGCGGAACGTTAGCCTTTTCCCACTTACCCAGAAGCCTCGCGATTACTTCGTCGAAGGCGGTGAACTCGGGGTGCGCAAAAATCGTAGGTTTGACCACCACGACCGGCAGCTTCAGCGTGCTATACCCCTCGCGATCGGACTTACCGAAGAGCACCGAGCGAACACCCGGCAGAATCTTCCAGTAGCTATCGAGCGCGTCGATGTCGCGGTTGGGAATTCCGCCGCGCAAATGCGCATCGATATCCTGAATGTCCTCCGGCTCACTGCTGTCGATGTATCGCGCGAGATTGAGATTGTAGCCGTTCTTTTCGCCACTAATTTCCGCGACCGGAACGAGCCGCGAATAACGAGGCAGTTCGGCCTGGCGCGTGAACGTATCCACGATCTTGTGAATGTCCTGCTCGCGCAAGCGGTTTTTGTTGCCGTCTTTGATGAAGCCCTTAGAGGCGTCGATCATAAAAATGCCGCGGCGCCCACTCGCTCCTTCCTTGTCGATCATGACAAGGCACGCAGGAATGCCCGTGCCGTAGAACAGGTTCGCCGGCAGACCGACGATCCCTCTGATGTACCCGCGCTGGATAAGATTGCGGCGGATCGCCCCTTCCGCTCCGCCGCGGAATAAGACGCCATGCGGCAGAACGCACACACCCTTCCCTGCGCTCTTCAATGAGCGAACAATGTGCAAGAGATATGCGTAATCGCCCTGCTTCTTCGGCGGAACACCGTAGTGCGCAAAGCGCTGCCACGGATCATGCTCTGCATCGAGACCCGTGCTCCAGCGCTTATCGCTAAACGGCGGATTCGCGACGACATAATCGAATGTCTTAAGCGAGTCTCCTTCCAAAAAGAGGGGGTTCGCGATCGTGTTGCCCTGTTTGATATCGGCGATCGCGTAATCGTGCAGGATCATATTCATTCGGGCGAGACCTGCGGTCGCGTTATCTTTCTCCTGCCCGTATAGACTGACCTTCACGTCCTTGCCGCCATGCCGCGCTTCGTCGCCGATCTTTAGAAGCAACGAGCCCGAGCCGCACGTCGGATCGTACACCGATGTATCATTGCTGATCTTTGCGTGGCGAATGCCGAGGATCTGCGCGATCACTCGGCTTACTTCCGCAGGAGTATAGAACTGGCCTTTGCTCTTGCCGCTTTCGGTCGCAAAGTGCCGCATCAAATATTCGTACGCGTCCCCTAGCAGATCGTCGCCATCGGCACGATTCTTCGAGAAATCTAGAGCTTGATTCTCAAAGATCGCGATCAGATTTGTCAGGCGCTCAACCCTCTCCTTGCCGTCACCGAGCTTGGCCGGGTCATTGAAATCCGGCATGTCGGAGAGATTGTTAGCTTGCGCGAGCGGCCCGAGAACCTTCTTATTGATCTGGTCGCCGATGTCAGCCTTACCCTTGAGCGCCACCATGTCGGCGAAGCTCGCACCCTCAGGGATCGTGATCGGCGCGTACGGTTGGCCGGCGTAGCGGTCGCTGATGTATTTCACGAACAGGAGGACGAGCACGTAGTCCTTGTATTGGCTCGCATCCATCCCGCCGCGTAGTTCGTCGCAGCTAGCCCAGAGCGATGAGTAGAGTTCGGATTTTTTCAGTGCCATGTTTTATTCGCGAGAAATTCTCGTGTCGCCGACTAACGGAAGAGTCGAACATCGCCTCCGTTCATTGAATCCGTGCGCCTCGCCATTCGTGGCGGGCGAAAAGGCTTCGCTTTGCCCGTTGGCCATACTTGCGGAGATTCGGTTGAGGGCAGGAGCACACACTATACCATTGGGCGCACCATCAAGCCGCGAGCGGGCCTTCCCCACGGGCTTTCGTCGCGTCCGATGATCGCACTTGACTCCCCTCGGCTGAATGTTCACTTTTCGTTCCCAATGAGTCAAGCCCCCGCCGAGGACGACGGCCAGCTCCATACGCTTGGCCTGCTAGAAGAGCTTCGCAGGGAATGCAGCTTGCATTGGAGCACGTCGTCCGAGCTTTATGGCAAGATCGACAGCGCACTTCGCAAGCTCGCCAATCCCAACTTGCACGATATCGCAAACATGAGCTTCCGCGTCGAGTTGTGGGATCAGCAGGCGAACCACGTTCGCTGGGTCGTTGCGGCGGCCGGCTCGGTCACCGTCGGGCATGCGGCGTTCGATGCGGCAGTCGCGAACTGGCCGAACGAACGCTTCACGCTGCGGCAGGGCATCATGCTCATTAGAGAGCATCCCGATCCGAGGCAGCGCTGACGTTCCGCTTGCCCGAACATGCTCCCTCGCTTAAATGTGCGCTGCACTTCTCTATATGGCCCATCCGGGCTTCGAAGTGCCTGTAGGGTGCCTAAGAGACCTCGCTGATATCAAATAAGTCTCTGGTATCTAAGGACTTTTGGGGAATAGTTCAACGGTAGAACATCGGACTCTGACTCCGAGAATCTAGGTTCGAATCCTAGTTCCCCAGCCAACTCCGACTCGATGTAGAAGCGACTGCTGAAATTGCCGGGCGATCCCGCGCTTGGCGCCGTAGAACGCATTCGAGCGAATCCCAGGTCATCGATACCGAGAGTGGCGCATGTCCGTG
>Ga0265338_10008782_pt1 | contig 12206 bp, 8 predicted proteins | sample 42126metaG_FD_193579 | JGI IMG/M metagenome (GOLD analysis project Ga0265338, IMG submission 193579) | Rhizosphere microbial communities from Carex aquatilis grown in University of Washington, Seatle, WA, United States - 4-21-26 metaG | ecosystem: Host-associated > Plants > Roots > Rhizosphere >... | reverse complement strand
TCCGTGGCCCGCGCGACCGCATGCCGCACGAACGCATGTAGGCGCCAGGCCGCGCGCCAGCGCACGCCGGCTTTCTCTAACGACGTCGGCGGACCAGGGCCGTGGCTTCGTCGAGGCCCAAGGCTCGCGCGGCACCGAAGTAGACGACCGCTCCGAGCGTGACCGGCACGAAGACCTTGATCACCCACCCGAGCAGGCGCGGTATTTCCAGCGGCTCGAGGCGCGTGCTCGCGAGCCAGACGGCCGCCGCCATGACGGCCGACGCGGCCGCGATGCGCGCCACGCCGCCGAAGAAGTCGCGCGTGAACAGGCCACGGATCTGCGTCTGGAACGCGACCAGCAACACCGTCAAGTTGACCGTCGCGGCCAGCGACGTGCCGACCGCCAGGCCGACGTGCCCGAAGCGATGAAACGTGGTGAGGTTCCAGATCAAGTTCGCCGCCACGGCGCTGACGCTGGCGATGAGCGGCACGCGCGTGCGCCCGAGCGCGTAGAACGCCGGCGCCACGACCTTGATCGCCGCGTACGACACCAGGCCGAGCGCGTACCCCGATAGCGCGTGCGCCGTGGCCAGTGTCGCGTTCGCGCTGAAGCGCCCGTGCTGGTAGATGAGCCGGATGATCGGCACGCCCAGCAGCGCGAGGCCAATTGTCGACGGCACGGTCAGGAACAGCACCATGCGCAGCCCGCGGCGCAACGTCGCGCGCAGCGCGTCCCAGTCGCGCGCGGCGGCGTCGCGCGACAGGTGCGTGAGCGCCGTGGTCGCGACGGCGACGCCGAAGACGCCGATCGGCAGCTGCATCAAACGGAACGCGTAGCTGAGCCAGGAGATCGCGCCATCGGAGACCAGGCTCGCGAACGACGAGTTCACCACGACGTTGATCTGCACCGCCGCCACGCCCAGCGTCGCCGGCGCCATGAGCGCGGCGATCCGGCGCGTGCCCGGGTCGCGCAGGCGCAAGTCGGGCAGCAGCTTCGGCCGGAAGCCCATGCGCCACAGCGTCGGGATCTGGATGCCGAGCTGCGCAATCCCACCGACGATGGTCAAAGCCGACCAGGTGATGACCGCCGCGCGCCCCCCCGGCGCGAGGGCGTAGACGATCCCGCCGCCGATGATCGCGACGACGTTGAACATCGACGATGCCAGCGCCGGCGCGGTGTAGCGCTCCTCGGCGTTGAGGGCGCCCATGGCCACGACCGCGAGCGAGATCGCCGGCAGGAACGGCATCATGATGCGCACCAGCTGCCCGCACAGCGCCGCCTTCTCGGGTCCGAAACCGGTCGCGACCAGCGCGACCACCGGCTGCGGGAACAGCATGCCGAGCGCCGCGATGGCCCCGAGGTAGATCGTCAGCGTCGACAGCACGCGGTTGGCCAGCGCGTAGGCGGCGGGGCGCGACTGGTTCTTGAGCACGTCGACGTAGGTCGGTACGAAGGCCGTCGACAGCGCGCCCTCGGCGAAGAGATCGCGCAGCAGATTCGGGATGCGGAACGCCGCCAGGAATGCGTCGCTGTAGACGCCGGCGCCGAGCGTGAGCGCGAAGATCTGCTCGCGCACGAGGCCCAGCACGCGCGACAGCATGGTGAGCGCGCTGACCCGACGCGCGCCCCGCGCCATCCGCTCGGTACCGGCGCCGGCCTGCGCCGCGCCCGCGCTCATTGCGTCCTGAGCCTATCAGACACGCTCATCAGCTCGGCCGCGCGATCGCGCAGCGGCGACGCGGGCCCGCGCCGCACCTGATCCAGGATCTGCTTGTCCGCGGGCGTGGCCGCACGCGCCAGGCAACCCAGCATCTCGACGGCGTCAGCCGCTGGCGTGCCACGCGACGACACCATCATCCTCGCTTGCTCGACCACGGCCCCCGGCGGCGCGTCGGTCTTGATAGGCGCGCCCGCGCCCGAGCCGTCGGCCGGCTCGTCGCGGCACAGCGTCGCCACTGCCGCCGACACCACCAGCCGCTCCGGATCCCGCACCACGTCACGCAACGCTCCGTTGGCGCGCCGCTCCTCGGGTCGCAGCACGAGCGCGGTCGCGCGCCGCACGGCGGGCACCGGATCGCGCAACAACGCCGCGAGCTCGCCGCTGGCGGCCGGGCAGAGCACCGACGCGCTCGCGATGGCGCTGATCGCCGCCACGCGTGCCGTCACCGCCGCCTCGCCGCGAGTCGCCAGCGCGCGCAACCCGTTGCAGGCGCGCTCGACCACGTCGGGCGGCACCTCCCAGTCGTCGAGCGCGCCCGGCTCGGCGCCGTCGAGCAACTGGCCCAGCACGCGCGCCGACGCCGCGGCGAGCGTGACGTTCGACGAGTCCAGCAGGTCCGTGACCGCGCCGATCTCCAGCACCGCGCCGCGCGTGAGCGGCAGCGCGATCAGCGCCGCCTCGGCGACGGCGGGATCGGGACGATGCAACGCCTCGCCCAGGTGGCCGGGCCCCATGCGCTCGGCGAGTCGCTCGAGCGCGCCGCGGTCCTTTTTCTTCACCGCGCGCACCAGCTCTTCGTCGTGGGTCACGATGAGCCCGGTGCGCGGGCTGGCCTTGCGCACGACGCGCGGCTTCGGGCCCGCGGCGAGAGCGACCGATGATGAGACCCAGGCAAAGACGAGCGGGACGAGGACGAGGCGATTCACCCTACCTGAGAGTTACCACCCCTCGGGCATAGACGTCCTGTTTTCCGCCGTCCTCGGCGTCCTTTTCGACGGTGATGTCGTACTCGTGCCCGCGCTGGAACCCCATGGCTTCGGTCAACACCAGATTGTTCATGCGGAGAATGCGGTCCCCCGGATCGGACGGCGTCTCGAAGACCCGCAATACAGGCAGCTCGCCGCGGCGCGCGCGGTCGCGAGCCTCCGGGCCGGTGATGTCGCGCGCAACCACGTGCCACATCTCACCGGCCGCGGGCGCGTCCAGGAACGCGACCAGGTGGAGCCGCCAGAAGCCGCTGACCTCATCCACCACGGATCGACGCATGCGGTTGAGGCTGGTGACCATGACGCGATCGGATCCGAAGTCCGGAGCGAGCAGCACGTCACTGATGACGATCTGCCCGCGGAACTGGCTCCAGGCCATGTCCCCGCTGCCGGCAGGGGCACGCGCAGGCAGGAGCGACAGTCCCGCGATGACGGCAAAAGCTGCAAGTCGTCGCCACATGAAGAGCCCGCGTTGCTACGATTCCGATAACCCCGACTATCGCTGACAGCCTCGGCTGCAGCGCAGCCGTGCAGTTCCAAAGTCGCCATCTTCCGCACGCCGTCAAGCACGGGAATGCCGAGCGGCCAGTAGGCGTTCCCCCCTGGAACGGGAAACCAATATGGTGTATTCGGGGGAGCGGAGATCCTAGACGGTGAAACCAACCGACGTTCGTGATCCCAGCTACTTCCACAAAGTCGTCGATTGCCAGTGGGCTTGTCCGGCGCACACCAACGTGCCCGAGTACATTCGGATGATTGCGCAGGGACGCTATGCCGATGCGTACATGCTCAATCGCCAATCGAACGTTTTCCCGGGAATTCTCGGGCGCACGTGCGATCGCCCGTGCGAGCCAGCGTGCCGGCGCACGCGCATCGACGAGAAGCCGGTCGCGATTTGCCGCCTCAAGCGCGTCGCCGCCGATCTAAAGGGCGACATCGAAGATCGGCTGCCGACGCCGTCGGCTCCGAACGGCAAGCGCGTCGCGCTGATCGGCGCGGGGCCCGCGTCGCTGGCAGTGGCCAACGACCTGGCGCCCCTCGGCTATGAGCTGGTGATGTTCGAGAAGGGCCCGTCGGCGGGCGGCCTCATGCGCACGAACGTGCCGGTGTTTCGCTTGCCGCGCACCGTGCTCGACGAAGAGATCGACATGATCCTGCGCATGGGCGTCGACATCCGTTACAACACCCCGGTGAGCAGCCTGAAAGCGCTGCTTCACGAGAAGCCCAAGTTCGACGCCGTCTTCGTGGGCACGGGCGCGCCACGCGGCAAGGAGCTGGAGATCCCCGGGCGCCACGAGGGCAGCGTCGCCGACCACATTCACATCGGCATCGACTGGCTGGAGAGCGTCGCGTTCGGGCACATCGACACGATCGGCGAGCGCGTCCTCATCATCGGCGTCGGCAACACCGCGATGGACTGCTGTCGCACGTCGCGCCGCCTGGGTGGCAAGGACATCAAGGTCATGGCGCGGCGCTCGCGCCAGTTCTTCAAGGCGTCGCCGTGGGAGCTGGAGGACGCCGAGGAAGAGCAGATCGAGATCGTCATCAACCACGTGCCCAAGCGCTTCGTCGTCGAGGGCGGCAAGCTGAAGGGCATGGAGTTCGAGCGCGTCGAGTGGAGCGAGGACGCCAAGGGGCGCCAGACCTCGACGGTGGTCGACACGGTGTTCATCGCCGCTGACGACGTGATCCTGGCGATTGGACAGGAGAACGCCTTCCCCTGGATCGAGCGCGACATCGGCATCGAGTTCGGACGCTGGGACATGCCGGTCGTCGATGAGAAGACGCACCAGTCGACGCTGCCGGGCGTGTTCTTCGGCGGCGACGCGGCGTGGGGCCCCAAGAACATCATCTGGGCGGTGGCGCACGCGCACGAGGCGGCGGTCTCCATCCACAACCACTGCCAGGGCCAGGACGTCAACGAGCGCCTCAAGCCTGGCATGAACCTGGTGACGCAGAAGATGGGCCTCCAGGAGTGGAGCTACAGCAACGACTACAACCCGGCCAAGCGCGCGAAGATGAAGCACGTCGATCTGCGCGAGCGCTTCAACCAGCTGAACATAGAGGTCGAGCTGGGCTTCGACGTCGAGCAGACCGCGCGCGAGGTCGAGCGTTGCCTCAACTGCGACATCCAGACCGTGTTCACCGACAAGCTGTGCATCGAGTGCGACGCCTGCGTCGACATCTGCCCGACGCAGTGCCTGACCATCGCGCCGGTCAGCGATCAGGATGACGAAAAGGCGCTGCGCAAGCGACTGACCGTGCAGGCCGCCAACTTCGATCAGGCGGTCTTCACCTCGGGCCCGCTGCCGCAAACCAAACGGATCATGGTCAAGGACGAGGACGTCTGCGTGCACTGTGGTCTGTGCGCGGAGCGTTGTCCGACGGCGGCGTGGGACATGGAAAAATTCGAGCTCGTCACTCCTTACGCGGGAAAAACTGGGTGCAGCAAAACAGAGTAGTCCGTAGCAACGACTTCGCGCTCAAGCTCGCCAACGTCAACGGAACCGGATCGGCCAGCGCCAACAGCCTGCTGATGCAGGCCATCTTTCGCATGGGCATTCCGGTGTCGGGCAAGAACCTGTTTCCGTCGAACATCCAGGGGCTGCCGACGTGGTACGAGGTGCGCGTCAACAAGGACGGTCACACGGCGCGCGCGCAGGACTACGACCTGATCGTCGCGATGAACGCGGAGACCTATGCGCGCGACGTGAAGGAAGTGCGCAGCGGCGGCTACCTGCTGTTCGACTCCACCTGGCCGCTCGACGAGGAGCTGGCGCGCAAGGACATCACGTTCCTGGGCGTGCCGCTCGCCAAGATGTGCAACGAGATCTTCAACAATCCGCGCGAGCGGATCCTGATGAAGAACATCGCTTACCTCGGCTCGCTGGTCGCGCTCCTCGACATCGACATGGGGATCATCGACCACATGCTCGAGGAGAAGTACTCGAAGAAGAAGGCGCTGCTCGACTCGAACCACAAGGCGTTGCGCGCCGGCTACAACTACGCGCTCGAGCACCTCGACTGCCCGCTGCCGATCCGCCTCGAGAAGATGAACGCGACCGGCGACAAGATCCTGATCGACGGCAACACGGCGACCGCGCTCGGCTGCGTGTACGCGGGCGCGACCGTCGCCGCGTGGTACCCGATCACGCCGTCGACGTCGGTCATGGACGCGTTCAAGCAGTTCTGCCACGACTACCGGCGCGACAAGGAGACGGGCAAGAACAATTACTGCATCCTGCAAGCGGAGGACGAGCTGTCGGCGATCGGCATGGTGATCGGCGCCAGCTGGAACGGCGCGCGGGCGTTCACGTCGACGTCGGGGCCGGGTATCTCGCTCATGAGCGAGCTCATCGGCCTCGCGTACTACGCCGAGATCCCGGCGGTGCTCGTCGACGTGCAGCGCACCGGACCGTCGACCGGTATGCCGACGCGCACGCAGCAGGGCGACATCCTGGCCTGCGCCTACGCGTCGCACGGCGACACCAAGCACATCCTGCTGTTCCCTGGCAGCCCCGACGAGTGCTTCCACTTCGCCGTGGCGTCGTTCGATCTCGCCGAGCGCTTCCAGACGCCGGTGTTCATGCTGTCGGATCTCGACATCGGCATGAACGACTGGGTCTGCCCGCGCCTGCACTGGGACGACAGCTATCGCCCGAACCGCGGGCGCGTGCTCAGCGCCGCGGAGCTCGAGGCGATGCCCAAGTTCTTCCGCTACTCGCCGGAGGACGCCGACCACGTCGCGGCGCGCACGTTGCCAGGCGTGCATTCCAAGGGCGCGTTCTTCACGCGCGGATCGGGCCACAACAAGCTCGGCGGCTACACCGAGATCCCCGATGAGTACCAAGACGTCATGGACCGCCTGGCGCGCAAGCACAAGGCGGCGGCCAAGGCGGTGCCGGCGCCGATCATCCGCAAGCAGGCCGACGCGACCTTCGGCATCGTCAGCGTGGGCGGCTGCGACCTCGCCGTGCGCGAGGCGGTCGAGACGCTCGCCGAGCGCGGCATCATCGCCGACTTCATGCGCGTGCGCGCCTTCCCATTCGACGACACCGTCGAGGCGTTCCTGCGCGCGTACGACCGCATCTATGTCGTCGAGCAGAACCGCGACGCGCAGCTGCGCACGCTGCTGACCATGGAGACCAACGTGCCCGGTATCAAGGAGAAGCTGCGCCCCGTGCTGGTCTACGGGGGCTTTCCACTGTCGGCGCGGCACGTGCTGGACGGCGTCGCCGCCGAGACCGAGCGCAGCGTCGGCAGCGGCCCGGTGCGCGCGGTCAGACACGAAGGTTAGGGAGAGAAAGGTCAGGGCAAAATGGCGTCGATCAAGAAACCAGCGGTCGTTCACCCCCACCTGAAGCCGAACAACATCGGCCTGACCATGCGCGACTACGAGGGGGCCATGTCGACCCTGTGTGCGGGGTGCGGGCACGACTCGGTGACCGCGGCGATCGTGCGCGCGTTCTACGAGCTGGACACGCCGCCGCACCTGATCGCCAAGCTGTCGGGTATCGGCTGCTCGTCGAAGACGCCGACCTACTTCGTCAGCGGCGCGCACGGCTTCAACTCGGCGCACGGCCGCATGCCGTCGATCGCCACCGGCGCCAACGCGGCCAACCGCGACCTCACGTACATCGGCATCTCCGGCGACGGCGACTCGCTGTCGATCGGCCTCGGGCAGCTGTGCCACGCGATCCGGCGCAACCTGAACATGCTCTACGTCATCGAGAACAACGGCGTCTACGGGCTGACCAAGGGGCAGTTCTCGGCGTCGGCCGACATCGGCACCAAGAGCAAGCGTGGCGAGGCCAACCGCCAGAGCCCGATCGATCCGGTGATGCTGGCGCTGACGCTGGGCGCGACGTTCGTGGCACGCAGCTTTTCGGGCGACAAGGCGCAGCTGGTTCCGCTGCTCAAGGCCGGGCTTTCGCACAAGGGGTTCGCGCTCATCGACGTGATCTCGCCGTGCGTGACCTTCAACGATCACGAGGGGTCGACCAAGAGCTACCTGCACACGCGCAAGCACCTGCTGCAGCTGGTGCAGGCCGACTTCGTGCCGCCCGAGCGCGAGATCACCACCGACTACAGCGAGAGAACGACCGTCAACGTCACCATGCACGATGGCAGCTCGGTGCGCCTCAGCAAGGTGGAACGCGACTACGACCCGACCGACCGCCGGCGCGTCTTCGGCGACCTGCAGGCCCGCCAGGGCCGCGGCGAGGTCGCGACAGGCCTGCTCTTCGTCGACAAGGGCGGCGGCGACGTGCACGACATGAACGGCACCGTCGACACGCCGCTGTCCCAGGTCCCGTACGAGAAGCTTTGCCCGGGCAGCACCGCGCTCGACCAGCTGCAAGAAGCGTTTCGGTAGGCGCAGATAACGGCCGCCAAGGCGCGAAGCACGCCAGGCTCCGGACCATCAGGAGTCCGGGCCGGGCGCCTCGACGTCTTGGCGGTTATCTGATGGGCGTGGACGCTACCGTCGCGCCGGTGGCGTGATGGTGACGATGTTGGGCGAGCTGGCCTTGCCGTTGCTTGCGGCGACCGAGTCTTTGTCGTTGCGCGCCTCGACGTAGTACTGGAGCAACTTGCCGTTGAGCTTGTTGGCGGTGATCACCGCGCGCGACCAGCCCTTCCTGGTCGGGTCCATGACCACCGAGTTGTAGATCACCGCGTTCGCCGGACGATAGTAAAAGACGATGTTCTTGGCGCGCACGCCCGGCTGAGTCACGCAGTTCACGAACAGATCGGCGCCGCCCTGAACGTCCTCGGGGATCGCGCAGTGCACCGGCTCCGGAATGCGCGACGGCACCGGCGGCAGCGCCTCGAGCTTGTCGCGCTCCGCGCGCGCCCTCTCCTCCCAGCCCTTGCGCTCCTGGTCGCGGGCGTCCGCGACCTGGCGCTCGCGCTGCAGCTTCTCCTTGGCCTCGCGCTCCTGCTGCTCGCGTTGTTGCGTCGCCGCCAGCTGCTTCTCCTTCTCGGCCTTCTCCCTCTCCAGCTGCGCCACGCGCTGCTTGAGCTCGTTCTCGACCTGCTGCGCGTGCGCCTTGATGTCCGATTCGTTCTGCTGCGACTTCAGCTTCAGGTCGGCCAGCGCGCGATCGCGGTCCATCTTCTCGCGCTCGAGCTTTTCGTTGGCGTCGCGCTCCTTCTTCTCGCGCTGCTCGCCCGCCGAGAGCTGCTTCTCCTTTTCGACCTTTTCCTTCTCCAGCTGCTGAACCTGCTGCGCCGTCGCCAGCAGCAAGCTGTCCTTCTCGGTCTTTTCCTTGGCCAGCGCCTCCTTGGCGTCGCGCTCCTTCTTCTCGCGCTGCTCGCCTGCGGTCGTGCGCTTGTCCTTGATGGAGACCTCGTTCTCCAGCTGGGCCACGCGGCTCTTGGCTTCGCCGAGCTGCCGCTCCAGATCCATCTTGTCGTGGCGGTACTTGTCGCTCTCGGCCTTCTCCTTGGCCAGCGCGTCCTTGGACATGGTCAGCGCCTTGTCGAGCCGGTCGAACTCCTCGCGCGCTTCCTTCTTCACCGCGGCCAGATCGGCGTCGTTGCCGCGGCACTTCTCGCTCGCGGCGGCGCGCGTGGGACGCGGCGCCTCGGCCTCCTCGTCGCGCTCCGCGGTCGCCTCGCGCCGCGAGCGGGCCGGCGGCGCCTCCTCGGCGGGCGCGGCCTCCTGCTGCTGTCCGGCCTCGGTGAACGCCGCCATGACGGTCTTCGTCGCCATGTTCGACCGCACTTCGATGTCCGGGCGGATCTTCAGCGCTTTGCCGAAGTACTTCACGCCCACCGCCCGGTTGTCGAGCCCGTCGACGTAGAGCACGCCCAGGTGCAAGTAGACCCGCGCCATGATCGGGTCGCTCGCCAGGGCGTCCTTGCCGATCGACAGCGCCTTCAGCAGCTGCTTCTTCATCTTGTCGAAGTCGCCGTCGCTGTACGCCGACGTCGCCGCGTCATCCAGCGCGGTCACTTGTTTGACCAGCCCTTCCTTGTCGGCCGCCGCCGCGTGACGGCCGGCGAGCATGAGGAACAGCTAGACCACCGAAACCGCAACGATTTTGGTCATGACGATTTCGGAGCTTAGGAGTTTTTCCAGTGGCGGGGATCAAAAAACGACCTAAAAAAGTGGCTCAAAAAAGGCCTCCGAATAGTCTCGCGCAGTCCGCGGGGGGGTGTCCCCCCCACCGACTCCGCAACATTTTCGCGACGGATTCGGACGCGACGAGACGGCTCAGTACGGCATCCCCGGTACCGGCATGGCGATCGTGAAGACACCCGGTGTTGAGCCGAGCGTCGTAATGAACAGCGTCTTTCGGTCAGTGCCGCCAAACGCGACGTTGGAAACCGCTTGAACGCCGTTGCCGGCGACCATGATGTCCCCGACCTTGGTCCCCGACGGATTGAGCACCGTGACGTTCGAATTGTTCGCAATGTAGAGATCCCCCGCGCAGTCGAAGACCATCCCGTCGGAGCCCGAATACATTTGCGGGTTGGGCACGCCGTCCTGACGCGCGCCGGTCGACCCGTCGGGGTTCACCGCGTATTTGTACAGGCCAGGCCCCGACACGTAGAGCGTGTTCTCGTCGAGCGAGAGCGTCACGCCGTTGGGCTCGCTCAGCGTCTCGTCGACGACGGTGACGGTCGCCGCCGGCAGCGGCGAGATTCGATAGACCCGGGTGTGCCCCGACCCCTGCGGCGCCGGATGCGGCGCCTGGTTGTTGTCCGGATCGGAAAAGTAGATATTTCCGTCGCTGCGCACGGCCAAATCATTGGGAGCGTTGAAGGGGACGCCCATGTAGCCGGATGCAATGACTTGCGGGCTGTCCGGGCTAGCGAGCGGAATCCGGCGAATCGAGCCGTCCTTGTGGATGGCTCCGACGAGCTCGCCGTCGGGCAGGATTGCCATGCCGTTGGTGCCGTCGTCGGTGGCAAAGACCGTCGACGCGCTGCCGGGGATCACCCGTAGGATGCGCGACGGCGGCGGCGGATTGCCACCCATGATTTGCGAAACGTAGAGCGCATTACCAAGCCAGACCGGGCCCTCGATGATCGAAAACCCCTGGGAATAGTTGTCCGCGGGCGGAACGCCGGTCAGCTGCTGCGCCGCGGGCAGGCTGGTCGTGTTCGCGAGCGGCGTGTACGACGCGGGCGGCATCGGACACTTGAAGACCGCGCTGGCCGCGCCGCCAGCGCCCGTCGACCCGCCGGTCCCCGCGGTCGCACCGCCCGCGCCCCCCTGCCCGGTGCTGCCGCCGGTCCCGGTCGTGGTCCCCCCGGTCCCGACTGACGAGCTGCCGCCCGACCCCGATGACCCGCCGCCGGTGCCGCCGCCGTCGGCGTGCGAGCTGGCGGTGGTGCAGGCGGACAAACAAACCAGGGACAGTGAAAGCGAAAGCGAAAGGCAGGCCAGGCTCAGTGAAGCGCGATTCATCCAGATCTCCTCGTCGGACAGTCCAATTCAATTCCAATGCAATTCCAACGTAAGCTGCGGTCGAGCTTCGACGCGCGCGATCGCGCCAGCGCCGAGGCTCGCGGCGCGAGTGTACCCTGTTCGAGGAGGGACCGAGCATCTGCGGGTGTGGATGTGACATCGGTCAATCCGCGGCGCTTTCGGTCGTGCACGGCTGTGGGGCTAGTGCGGCGGACATCGACAGGCGCCTTGGCCCGCCGATACGGTCTTGCGCAACTTTGCCGAGGGGCGCGCCGATAGTGGCGGCGGGAAGATTGGGAGGCTGATTTGATGACGACCGCACCGTCTTCGCGCGTTTTCAAGGCTCACTTGGTCGTATGGGCGGTAATGGGCCTCGCCAGCTGCACCAGCTACAAAGTCGCGCCAAATGACGGCGGAACAGGCGGATCAATCAGGGGCGCGGGAGGAACAAGCGGCGGTGGCACTGGCGGGGCAGGGGCGAACGGCAGCGGCGGCGGGCCGGGCGGAGCTGCCGCGGGCGGCAGCGGCCTCGGCGGCGCCGCCGGAGGATACGGGGGCTCGGGCGGCGCCGGCATCACTGACGGAGGTGCGGACCGAGCGGGCACGCGCACGCTGGGCGAGACCTGCGCGGGCGATCAAGACTGCGCCTCGAATCATTGCGCAGGAACAATCTGTTGCGACCAAAGCTGTACTGGCCCGTGCGCGCAGTGCTCGTCGAACGGGAACTGCCAAATGCCCGCCGACGACCCAGCGTGCGGAACCGTCGCCTGCCCGGCGGACACGTTGTGCCGCGACTGGGCGACGTCGATCACGTCCAACCGCTGTAAAGCCATCGGCCAGTGCAAGGCCGCGGCGGACTGCCCCTTCGTCAATGCGCCCGCGAAAACGTACTGCGGGCTGTTCCAGGGAATGGCGAGCGTCGGACAGGTCTGCGACGGGATGGGAACCTGCGGACGCCCGACGGTGACTTGCGGCCTGGACGGAGAATGCGCGACGTCGGATCACGTCTGCTGCGCCAGTGGTCTCGCGGGATCGGCATGTCGGACGGGTTCGACATGCAGTCCGACCGACGTGGGCGCTACGTGTGACAAAGCGGCCG
>Ga0265338_10008781_pt1 | contig 12210 bp, 9 predicted proteins | sample 42126metaG_FD_193579 | JGI IMG/M metagenome (GOLD analysis project Ga0265338, IMG submission 193579) | Rhizosphere microbial communities from Carex aquatilis grown in University of Washington, Seatle, WA, United States - 4-21-26 metaG | ecosystem: Host-associated > Plants > Roots > Rhizosphere >... | reverse complement strand
CATCGAGATCGGCGGCACCCTCGGCGATTTCTCCAACGCGCTTTTCATCGACGCGGCGCGCGTCTTGCATCTCAAATATTCCGAAGACGTCCTCTTCGTGATGGTCAGCTATCTGCCGGTCCCGGGGACGATCGGCGAAATGAAAACGAAGCCGACGCAAAACGCGATGCGCGAGCTCAATTCCTACGGCGTCCAGGCGGACGTCCTCATTGCGCGCTCGACCCATCCGCTCGACAAGAAGCGCAAAGAAAAATTGGCCATCTCGTGCAACGTGCGGCCCGAGTGCATCATCTCCGCGCCGGATGTGGATTCGATCTATGATGTGCCGCTGAATTTCGAACGCGACAAGCTCTCCGACGTGTTGGTGGACGCGCTCAATCTCTCAACAGGCAAAGAATCCGACTTCGGCGAATGGAAGGACTTTGCCGCCAAAATGCACAACGGCAAAGATGAGGTCAAAATCGGCATCGTCGGCAAGTATTTCGACACCGGGGATTTCGTGCTCTCCGACGCGTACCTCTCTGTCATCGAAGCGATCAAATTCTCAGCGTACACGCAGGGTGTGAAGCCGACGATCGATTGGCTGAACGCGAAAGAGTACCAGGATCATCCGGAAAAGATTTCCGAGCTCGCGGGCTACGACGGGCTCATCGTGCCGGGGGGATTTGGCGAAACGGGCATCGAGGGAAAGATCAGCGCGATCAAATTCGCGCGCGAAAACAAAATTCCGTACTTCGGATTATGCTACGGCATGCAATTGATGACTGTCGAATACGCGCGCAACGTCGTCGGTCTCAAGGACGCCAACACGACGGAGATAAATCCCGATACGCCGCACCCCATCATCGCGATCCAGCCCGAGCAGATCGAGAAACTGAAGAAGAAGGACTACGGCGGCTCGATGCGCCTCGGCGCGTATCCGTGCGATCTTGCGGAGAATTCGATTGCGGGCGAGGCGTACGGGGTCGACACGATCTCCGAGCGCCATCGCCATCGCTACGAAGTGAATCCGGAATACATTCCGCAATTGGAGAAAGCCGGCCTCGTTTTCTCCGGCCGCTCGCCCGACGGTCACCTCATGGAGATCGCGGAGCTGCCCAAAGGCGTGCATCCCTTCATGCTCGGCACGCAATTCCATCCGGAATTGAAGGCCCGTCCGCTTGCACCGCACCCGCTTTTCAATGCATTTGTGAAGGCTGCGATCGAAAGAAAGAGGTAACTTGACGAATATCCGCCTGTGCTACAATGGCTCATGGCAGCAAAAATAGTTTCCGAAAGCTACACGTTCGACGACGTTCTCATCCGTCCGGGCGAAAGCTCTATGGAGCCTTCGGAGGCATCTCTCAAAACGAATATCGCGGGGATCGAACTCTCGATCCCATTCCTCTCGGCCGCGATGGACCGCGTCACCGACGCGAAGATGGCGATCGCGCTGGGGCAACTCGGCGCGCTCGGCGTCGTGCACCGCAACTGCTCCGTCGACGAGCAGGTGAAGATGGTCAAAGACGCAAAAAAAGCGGGCGTGAAGGTCGCTGCGGCGTGCGGCCCGTTCCATGCAGAGCGTGCATCAGCATTGGATGCAGCGGGGTGCGACGTGATCGTCGTCGACTGCGCGCACGGGCACAACCTCAACGTGCTTTCGAGCGCGAAGAAAATAAAGAAAAGCTTGAAGCAGGCGAAGATGATCTTCGGCAACATCGCGACAGCGGAGGCCGCGCGGATCGCGTGCGAATTCGCCGATGCGGTGAAAGTCGGCGTCGGTCCCGGCTCGATCTGCACGACGCGCATCATCTCCGGGGTCGGCGTGCCGCAGCTCTCGGCGATCCTCGATGTCGCTTCCGTTGCGACGCGCAAAAAGATTCCCGTTATCGCCGACGGCGGCATCCGCCAATCCGGCGACATCGCCAAAGCGCTTGCCGCGGGAGCCTCAGCGGTAATGCTCGGCAATCTTTTTGCCGGCACCGATGAGGCGCCGGGGAAGATCGTCTCGAAAGACGGAAAAAAATTCAAAGAGTATCGCGGCATGGGATCGAAGGCGGTCATTGAAACGGCTTCCGGCCGCGAGCGCTATTTCACGCACGGCAGGAAAGCGGTGCCCGAGGGCGTCGAGGCGCTCGTTCCGTATAAAGGCCCGGTCGGGGAGATAGTCGCAAGCCTTGCCTCCGGTCTCCAAGTGGGAATGGGATATGTGGGCGCACGAACGATCGGCGAATTCCAAAAGAAAGCCCACTTCATCCGCATCACGCACGCCTCGATCGCGGAAGGCAAGCCGCATTCCTTGGCCGGAATAACAGGGTAGAGAGTGTTATCATACCCATATGGCTTTCGAATGGCATCGCATGGAGGGAACTCCGGAGGGTGCCATGGGGCGTCGCGAAGCATACAACCGGAGGTCCGCACCGCTCGAGTCGCTTGCCCGCGAGTATGACGCGCAGGCGAGCGAGATCCTGCACGGTCCCGACGGGCCGGCGGTATCCGAAGAAATTTCCGGTTTCGCCATAGGTATCGCTTCCGCGCGCGAAGGGTCGGAACAGAACGATCAGATCGAACGGCTCTTGAACCGTCTCAAACTGCGCAAGCCGGGAATTTTCAAGAATATTGATGAGGATCCGCGGGAGCGCCTTGCGTTCACTCTCTCGCTCGTTGGTACCTATCAGCGCTCGCTCCAATAAGGTTTTCATGATGCGGTAATCCCCAGCGTAGGCCGGAAACGTCCGCGGAAGCTTCGAGTACAATATCGCTCATCGTTATTTAATTTTTTCGATCATCACTTCCATTCCATGGCGACTAAGAATAAAACCGCACTCATCATCATCATCGCCGTCGTTGCAGCCGTTTGCGGCGCAACGCTCGTCGCCGCGCTCGTCACAAGCGGCGCCAATTCTCCACAAAGCGGCATCGAAGCCACAGGCTCCGTCGCTTCCACACAATAACCCGCTATTCACAGGTGCGCCGCGCGATTTCACACGCGGCGCTACAATTGGTACATATCTTTATCCTTCGATAATTTCTTTCTATGCATCAGATTGGAGCACTTTTTCTAACGGCAGCCGCAGGAGCCAGCGGACTGTTCGGATTATTCGGAGCTCATGCGGCGGCGCGCGCAGAGCTGCACGCCTCTTCGACCGTCGCTGTGTCGGCCGATATCTCCTGTATCGCAACGGCCGTCGCCGCGCGCGAATCGTCACTCGATAGCGCGATGACGACGGAAACAGCCGCGATCAACTCCGCCTACAGCGCCCGCGCCTCCGCTCTGGCAAGCGCGTACGCCGAGCCGAGCGCCGCCACCATCCGCGCATCGGTCAAAAGCGCATGGGCGACATTCACCGCTTCCATCCAGCTCGCGCACAAGAACTGGAAGAGCGCCCAGCAGACGGCCTGGATGCAGTTCCGCACCGCGGCCAAAGCCTGCGGCCCCTCTGCCGCTTCGGTCTCGGACGCATCGAACGCCTCGCTCGACGTGAGCGCCGGCGGCGCCACCAACTAGATTGAGAAAACCGACGAAAAGGGTATGATAAGTGCGCCTGCTTTTGAATGCAGGCGCACTTTTTGCGGGATCGTCTAATGGTAGGACAACTGCCTCTGGAGCAGTTTATTTTGGTTCGAATCCAAATCCCGCAGCCAAGTCGTGATAGGTGATCGCGCACGAGAAGCGTCGATACGTTTGCTCTGTGCCGAGTCTTTATGGGGTTGACACAAAAGAGCGTCGCGCTATACTCAGACTATTAAAAGCTAATTTGCTTTGGTGGCGCGTGAGCGTTATCGAGGCTCGAAGAAAAGCTATGACAACATAAACCACCTCCTGTATGCAGAAGCGCTGTGCGCTCCTGCCGTTTTGTTTTTATTTAGTTCTCTAAAATTAAGTTAGCTTTGGTGGCGCGGAAGCGACATCGAGGTAAAGAAAAAGATATGACAAAAGTTACGTTCACGAAAGACAATACTCCTAACGCTGCGAGATTGATGTCCTCGTTGCGACACAGTGGTTACGACAACAACATCGCCCTCTCAGATCTCGTTGATAATTCACTTGACGCCAACGCGTCAAATGTCGAAGTTATCATCTCGGATGACCTAAAGAGTGAAAAGGGTTCAATAACGATCGTCGATGATGGCGTCGGAATGAACGAAGAGATACTGGCACAAGCCCTCAGACTCGGCTCGCTGACACATCGTGATATAGAGTCAGATCTTGGACGCTTCGGAATGGGTATGGTTACTGCCTCAATCTCCATTGCACGCCGTATTGAGGTCTACACCAAAATTAAAGGCGGGGACATGCTCGTGAGCATCATGGATCTCGATGAGATGGAGCGAAGCGATAGCTTCACTGTCTATCGAGAGAAGGCAACGACTGAGGAAAAGCATTTTGCTGAATCACTAGGCCTGAAGGGGAACGGAACGGTTCTTATCCTCCGCAAATGTGATCAGCTTACACGTCCAAATGTTGCTGAGTTCGGTGATTCTCTCCGTAAGGACTTCGGAGAAACGTACCGTTACTTTGTCCGCTCGGGCAAGAAGTTGGTTGTTAACAGAAAGCCTGTAGAGATCATTGATCCGATGTGGCAAGACGGCGTTCTTGTCGAGGAATACAAATCAAAGTCGGAGATATACAGTGACGAAACATTCGAATTGAAAATAGATGGTTCTGAAAAGATTGAGCAATTCACCGCAAAGATCTACATCCTTCCAGAGTTCGATAGAACGATTATGAGGAAACTTAAGATCGGTATCAAAACTCAAGGCTTCTACGTTCTTCGTAATTATCGACAAATTGCGAAAAGCGACGATCTAAATGGACTTTGGGAGAAGCACAATGATCTGAACAGAGTTCGTGTCGAACTGCTCTTTTCGGGTTCGCTCGACGATTCGATGGGCGTTAACTACACCAAACACAACATCAAGCCGAACCAAGCAGTCTTAGACAAGATACAGAATGACGTGATGGTTCAAGTCGATAGCCTTCGTAACCGCTTCAAGAAACAGCACCTCACCAACCAATCGAAAGATCTCGACTTTGGAGAAGCGGAAAAGATCATCTCCCAAAAAAACAAACTTCTAGACAAAGCGGAACCAGACAAAAAAGATCGCCCCGCCAACCTTCCTCCGAAAAGAGTGACGCGTACTAAGACCGATCACGTAAAGGACAAACCGGGCAAACCATCTTTGTCTAGTATTGCCCGATTCGAGACTCACGACTTCGGTGCGACTGGCCCAATCTTTGAGGTTGAGAAGCAAGGGAAGATCTCCATCATCCAATGGAATATCTCGCATCCCTTCTATCAGCGCTTCATTCTGGAATACAAAGAGAATAAAGATCTACTCAATGCGGTTTCGTTCCTTGCCTATTCTCTCGGAGAGGCAAAGCTCAAATACAGTAGTGAGGAGACCTACGAGATGCTCGAAAATATAATGAGCACTATCTCAACTAACCTCCGAGTATTGCTCAGTTAGTAAAAGAGAAGGAAGAGCGAGTCGAAAACAGCCCGCGAAAGCGGGCTGTTTTCTTGTTCCAGAAAGTCTTACCCGTCATCGCAAAAGTGTATTATTATTCAGGTATGGGTAAGACGATCTCGGTATACAGAAAAGACAACAAGAAGGTTAATACGTATACACCCAAGATCTCTGGTGCAAAACCGCTTCTAAAATGGGCAGGAGGAAAGTCTCAATTACTCAAAGAATTGGTAGCAAAGTTTCCTGATAATACAGGTAAATACATTGAACCTTTTTTTGGCGGAGGAGCACTCTATTTTCACTTACAACCACAGCATGGTGTTATCGCAGACAGTAACCCAGAGTTAATAAATTTATATAAAACGGTTGCTGCTACGCCAGAACTGATAATCAAGTATCTGAAGGAGTTTAAAAATGATAAGGATCTCTTTTTAGAGGTGAGGAGAAGAGATTGGAGGAAGCTGTCACCAGCTAAAGCAGCGGCAAGGACCATCTTTCTTAATAAGACCTGTTTCAACGGTCTGTATCGTGTGAATAAATCCGGCCAATTTAATGTCCCGTTTGGTCACTATCAGAACCCGAATATTGCTGATGAGTCAACAATTCGGTCCGCATCGGAGCTTTTAAAGAGATCGACCATAGTGCATGGCGATTATAAAGAAGTGTTGCGTAAATATGCCCGCCAAGGAGATTTTGTTTTCCTTGATCCGCCCTATCTGCCAATTTCGAAATATAGCGACTTTAAACGATACACGAAGGAGCAATTTTTCGAGGAAGATCATATTGAGCTAGCTGAAGAGGTTAAGCGGCTGCAGGAACTTGGATGTTATGTAGTGCTCACTAACTCGAATCACCCTTTAGTACATGAACTTTACGCACCTTTCGAAATTGAGGTGATACAGACAAAGCGTTACATCAATAGCAATTCGAAAAAACGTACTGGTGAAGACGTTATAGTTACGGCTCTCCCTGGAAAGAAAAGCATGATACACGTTAAGCCATCTCTCTCGTCACAAATTGCTAAATTCCCATCAACACGATACATGGGTTCAAAGAATAAGCTTCTGGATTCAATTTGGGGCGCCGCTTCTAAGTTCGAATTTAATTCTGTTCTCGATTTGTTCAGTGGCTCAGGCGTTGTCAGTTACATGTTCAAGGCACAGGGCAAGACCGTAATTGCCAATGATTATATGTCGATGGCCGCAACATATGCCAAGGCTTTAATTGAGAATAATAAAACAACATTAAACGCTAAAGACATTGAACTATTGCTGAAACAGTCCCCTATACAAGACAATTTCGTAGCTCAAACTTTCAAGGGACTTTATTTTAGTGACATTGATAATAAATTCATTGACCAGATTCGGTCAAATAGTAAGCACTTGAAAGGCCACAAGCGATCAATAGCTACTACGGCCTTGATACGTGCATGTTTAAAGAAACGGCCACGAGGCATCTTTACATATGTTGGGGATAGATATGACGATGGAAGACGTGATATTAAAATATCCTTACAGAATCAATTTCTAGAAGCGGTTGCTAGCATCAATGACGCAGTGTTCGACAATGGAAAGCAGAACTCAGGGAGTTGGGGTGATGCCATGTCAGTAGGAGAAAAGGCCGACTTAGTTTATATAGATCCTCCATATTTCAGTCCATTATCTGACAATGAATATGTGCGTCGGTATCATTTTGTCGAAGGGCTGGCGAGAGATTGGAAAGATGTAGAGATTCAAGAGCATACATTAACTAAGAAATTCAAATCTTATCCAACACCCTTTTCGACACAAAAGGGTGCATCAGATGCATTTGATAAATTATTCAAGAAATTCAGAGATTCCATACTGATAGTCTCGTACTCGTCGAATAGTTTACCCACTCTTGATGAGATGGTAGAAATACTAAGTCGTTATAAGGGGCACGTTGAAGTCATACTCATAGATCATCAGTACTCTTTCGGGACTCATGGTAGCAAAATTTCGAATAAGAATAATTCTGTAAAAGAGTATCTTTTTGTTGGATATTGAGGCAGACTTCCATAGCTGACGAAACAATCGTATGTCACGAGCTTGGAACATAGGCAATACAACCGTTAGAAACCCCAAACGCATAGAAATGGGCTTTAAGCTCATTCGCCAGAATGGCCTAGAGGCAAGTCTAGAGGGCAAGGAAAACGAAAAGAAACTTGCGGAAATGCTAGTGCAGGCGGGCGTCGTAGATTCTAAAGGGAGTCAATCGGATTGGTTAGGGAGAAAATGGCGCAGTGTCATGGTGAAGTTGGGGCTCCTCACAGATAAATCTTACAAGATTGAAGGTAAGTCCGTTCGGATAGAAAAGATGGGGGACAAATTGGGTATTCCGGCAGTACCATATTCCATCACACCTATGGGGATGCGACTTATTAATGCCCAGAGTGCGGCTGAAGTAAGTGATATCTTTTTGCATCAATTGTTCGTGCACGAGTTACCAAACTCAATCGAAAAGAAAATCGAATTGGGCAGTTCTCGGATAAAACCTTTTATCTTCCTGCTCCAGGTTCTACTCCACCTTAAAGGTGATGATGCAGGCCTTAACCAGCAGGAGATCGCCGTATTTCTCCAAAAGATCGCGAATCATGACAAAGAGTATGTTGAATCTGTAGTAGCAGACGTTTTAAATTATAGATCTGAACGCAATAAATTGAGTTCAAAAAGAGAGAAATTAATTTACGATAAGCAGCTTCTAGAATCCGTAGCTACTGAAATGCATGTCAAAAGGCATACGCCACGAGATTATGCTGATACGACGGTGCGATATTTCTCCATGACAGGGCTTTTTGAGATGAGAGGATCGAGGTTCAAGATAAAAGATGACAGTGTGGCTTTCGTTGAAAGGCTCGTGCAGAACGAACCTCGCTTTATCGGGTCTGAAGATCCAATTCAGTATTTAAAAGATTTCTACTGTGGAAGCGATTTACCAACGGATAGCGAGTCAATGTTGAAAGGTGATCTCGCAGCTCTCATTCAGAAAAGTGAAGAGTTGAAGATATCAACCCCTGATATTAAGACAAAAAGCTTGACCGTTGCTGAAATGAAGGCCGAGAAATACAAACTTGAAGAGGATATCTTAAAGTCGCGCGAAAATTCTTTCGCTTTTTTGCAACAATCTTCTGAGCAAGTTAAGGATATAGTCGAAGGACTTACGCTTGTCTCAAATAAGAATCGTGCATATATCCAATCTGTGACAGACATGCCCGCACATCTTGAGTGGATGGTTTGGAGAGGATTTCTTGCAATTGATCATATTGCAAACCCAATTTCTGATACAAGAGGATTTCCCGTTGATGTCGATTTGCAACCAAGATATCCAGCGCCTGGAGGGCGACCCGATATGAGCTTTGAATTTGATGATTACAGCCTAGTGGTGGAAGTTACTCTTACCACTTCGACAAGGCAGTATGTTGCCGAATGTGAGCCTGTTAGGCGACATGTGGCGAACGCGGTAGGACCCAAACAAGCGTTAGGTTTATTTATCGCGCCTACGCTTGATAACAACTTCCTCCACGGCGTAAGAGATTATTACAAGGCGGACATTCTAGTGAAGTTAAACATTCTCCCGATAACGCTCAGTGATTTTGTCCGTTTATTAGAGGTACATAAGTCACATCCGATCACACCTAGAGCGATCAAAGAATTAATCCTGAGAGCAAATGACGATCAATCGAAAAATGGATTGGAATGGAGGCTTCATATTCAAAAGGCTTTTAACAAGTGGTTGCTTGAACAAGCGACGGAGAAAGTTGAGATCTAAACTTATTCGATAGCGTTTTGTATTGTTACAATTTTGTTCTCCAATCGAATTTTGCTTCTTAAACAACCCATCAGCTCTCTCTTTTCAACGTCTTTTCCTTCTCGTAAAACATATTTTGCGTAGTTTCGTATATCAACATCCTCGACATTTGTCTTATATTTTTTACCTAAAAGTGCTTGTTGGAATTTTTTGAATCGCTCGACTTCCTCTTTGATTTTTTCCTTTATTCCAATCTCGTCTATACTGATTTTTTCCATTAACTCTTCAAACTGTTTAAGTAAGTCAGGTTCGTTGATGTATGCCGCTTTGCAATTCCTGTCCTTTGATCTAGCACATCCGTAGTAGACGTGTCGATGGACATTTCCATTCTTCTGCTTTTTGAACTTCTCTTGAGCAGTAACGCCCGAATTGCATAAACCACAAACCATGAGCCTTATAAATGCGAACTCCTTGCTCTCTGAGCGTACGAACTGGCTTTTCATTTGCGCCTGGACGGCGTCGAACAGTTCTTTAGTGATAATCGGCTCGTGTTTTCCCGTATACCAGTTTCCGCTTTTCTTTGGATACTCGAATATGCCATAGTAGAAATGATTTTCGAGAATCATATACACGTTGCTGAGCGATAGATTTTTATTCCCATTGGCCGTCTTCAAATTAAGGTCGAATTTGAGCCAATTATATAATTTTCTGCCGCTCCATTTTTCGTATGCAACCTTTTCAAACATCTGTTTGATAATAGGCCCTCGATCAGGATCAATCAGCGTCTCGCATTTCCGATCCATTCGCTTTTCTTTCATGTATCCGGTCGGGGCAGGGGCGGGCCATAATCCCATCTCTACTCTCGTTTTCAGGCCTCGCTTCACGTTGATTCCTTTGTTATCGTTCTCTAACTTCGCCTGAGAGCAAAGAATCATTAAGAGGAACTTTTCGCTCGGCGTATTTGTAAATGTTTGTCCGTACGTCCTAATTTGTGCGAGCCGTTTTTCGTCCATGAGATCTACGACTGAACCTAAGTCTCCGGCATTTCTGCTCAATCTATCGGGGTGCCAAACTAGGATTCCGTTAAACCGCTCTCTTCGTATATCTTCGAGAATTTCCTTAAAAACTGGACGTTGTCCTGAGTCTTTGGCAGAGTGAGCCTCTCTGCGGATGTCCACGATCTCGAGATTTTCTCGTTCTGCTATAGCGAGCATCTCTTTTACTTGTGACTCAATCGAGAGGGCTTGTTTTTCATCGGATTCAGTGGATTTACGAGCGTATAAACAATACTTAACCTTGATCGTCGGCACTATGGCCGGTTGGCCGATCAATGCCGAAATTTGTAAGCTATTCATGACCACCATTGATGACAGAACCATCAAGGATGCATAGCTATGCAGACTAGCTCTTTCGTCGCATGGTAGCGACGAGGCCTTAGCAAGGATAGCTATCTGCGATAGGGTCTTGGCCTGATAGTGCGACCGCGCTATCATGGTCTTTACACAACCAATATCGTCCCGCAAGGGTAGGGCCTAAACCAATAGCTTTAGCTGCTGGCATGGTCTCAAATCGTTACGCATAGAGAACCCGTCATTCAGGGCGTGCGTAACGTTATGTAGGGAAACTTACATAGGGCCGCAAGGCCTCCTGGTGGCGGGCTTTGTGTTTTCCAAAGCCTCCACAACTTATTAACTAGTGGAATTTCTTATGGAAACACTATTCGTACTTCTGTTCCTTGTCTCTCTCGGATGTCTTGTCGCATCGCTTATCAAACCTTCTTGGTTCAAGCAGGAATCTCGCAAGCGATCTGCATTGATCTTCGGCGGGGCTTCTCTCGTATTTTTTATTCTCATCGCCATCGTTGCTCCAAAGACAACGCCGACAACGACCGTTGCGACAACTGCCGCTCCCGAAGTCCCGAGTCCTGCAACTTCTACGCCGGTTGTTGCCGCTCCTGTTGTTCCTGTCGCTACTTCGACTCCTGCAAATACTGATGCCGATCAGATACAACAAATAAAGCAATTGGTATACAACGTCGTTCACGGCACGAATTCAAACGGCGAATCCAACGTGCGGGAAATCGACGTGACGAAAGCATCCGATGATACGGATGATGCGAGCGCGACTGGTTGGGATGTGAAAGTGGAAATTAATATCGACGGCTCGCGAACACTGATGAATTACTCGATGGCACAGATATACGATTCGATCTACGCGAATCGCAAAGATATCGCCAAGGTGGATGTCGTCGCTTTCGAGCCGCTCATCGACCAGTACGGTAACCAAAAGGACGGCGAGGTATATCTCACGTATCTCACCGGAGATCAGGCGTACAAAGTGAACTGGAGCCAAGACCAAAGTACGCTTCTGTATCAAGTTCTTCCGAATCTCTGGACAGTCGATTACGACGCTACACGGGTTAATCCGTCGCTCTTGAGCGACTAAAGCACAAAGATCTGCGGATAGCGTTTCGTATCCTCAAGGGATTGAAGCACTGTCATTGTGAACGCATCAACTAGATCGTCGTGCTTCTCACTGCCAAATCCGAGCAATTGCTCGAGCAGCTTTTCCGCGCCATTCTCGGGGAAGAGAATCTTCCCGACCTCTATAAGTCGGACGATTGCTTCTAGTCGATCTTGTTTTGACCTCCCTTTGAGTGGAAACAACTTTGCGTATATACCTTTCCCGACGAGAAGTTCCGCAAGAACTCCCTGAAAGCCAAACTCCTCTACATACACGCGCACTGTCTTTCCGCTCGCACCATATGCGAGCATCAGCGTTTCCACTTTGCTCAATATCTGCTCTGTTGTCAGTCTCGCATTAACAGGATTCGGCAGAATATAGATTGTGCGTTCCGTGCCCGCGCCATAAATCCGTGCTCCGACCATGGCGGTGTAATCAGCGTTCGGGCTTTGGGAACGCGCCGGATCGATTCCTAAAGTGATTTGTCTGAATCTGGCATCAGGGCCAGTTGGGAAATCTGTGTAGTAT
>Ga0265338_10008780_pt1 | contig 12210 bp, 9 predicted proteins | sample 42126metaG_FD_193579 | JGI IMG/M metagenome (GOLD analysis project Ga0265338, IMG submission 193579) | Rhizosphere microbial communities from Carex aquatilis grown in University of Washington, Seatle, WA, United States - 4-21-26 metaG | ecosystem: Host-associated > Plants > Roots > Rhizosphere >... | reverse complement strand
CCCAGCCTACCAGTACCTTGCCCAGCGGCTCCAGGCCGTCGCCCAGATAGGTACGACCGCTATGATTTTCATAGCCTACCAGGACATTTTGCCCGTTGTAGCTAAATTTGCACTCCATAGCCATATTGGTCATAAAGCGCTCGTTGCTGCCCTCTGTATGGAGATCAAGCAAACCCACACCATCCAGCCGCTCACCTTGCGCGGGCTGATAGTAATGTCCCATCAACTGGAAGCCAGCGCAGACGCAGAGGAAGGCTACATTCGCCGCAGCGGCTTCGCGCAGAGACTCGCCCTTAAACTGGATATCGCGTGAGGCCAGTTCCATTTCGCGGTCGGCGGCTCCATGAATCAGGATCAGGTCAAACTGCGTAAAATCGGGCGTCTGTTTAACATAGACTGGCTCGACCTCAGTTTTAATGCCGCGCCACTCGCAGCGTTTCTGAATCGAGAAAAGGTTGCCCCGGTCTGCCGCCACGCTCATCAGCGTAGGATAGAGATGGCAGATTTTCAGCGACATCCCCGTGTCTTTAACTGGTGCATTCATCTTGTGACTACTCCTTGTAGTGTCTGTTTGCTTGCTCTTTGAGAAATTTCCAACTATACTCCTCGTTGGAAAACGCGGCTGTGTCTGTTTTTCTTCTGGACCCGTATGCGGGTTTGAAACAAAAAACTACTCTTCCCAGAAGTGTTTGACCCAGCCGCGCTTCTGCATGATGCGGCGTAATTCCTGAGTGGGACTATAGGTGGCCATCACATAGAGCGTGCCACCGGGTCCAGCGTTTTTCAACGCGGCATCAAGAGCCTGTTCGCGATCTTCAATCATACGAATCTGCTCGGCAGGTACCTCGGCATACTTCACGCGCATCGCCAGCTCTTCCGGTTTATTGCCGCTACAGATCACATCGACAACCTGGGGAGCGATTTCCTCTACATCGATATCCCAGAGCCAGGAAAAGTCCTCTCCGTCTACCACGGTGTGGCTGGCAGCCAGGAGCAGGTGTTTCTGGCCGGGATGCTGCTTAATCAGGCGCATAATCAGATTAAAAGAGGTTGGATTTTTCACAAAGGCCAGGTAGATTGTTTGCTCACCAGCTTTGATTTCTTCCAGGCGGCCAAAGGCGGGTTGCATTTTGGCCAGTGCAATGGGGAGCTTTTCTTTCGGAAAACCAGCCGCCAGCGCGGCTCCGACTGCTGCCGCGGCATTATAGACATTATGCACGCCGGGCAGGGGGATTTCCAGATGCATTTCGCCCTCTGGCGTGCTCAGCGTGACCTGCGTGGGACTCTTCCCGTCCTCCGCCAGCGTGACCGAGGTCGCCGCAATATCCAGGTCAGGCAGGGTATAGCCACAGTTGGGACAGCGATAGAGTCCCAGGTGCGAGAGATACGCGACTTTATATTCCAGGTCTTCCTGACAATGGATACAGCGAATGACATCGGCGGATTGGTCTGGAACGGGTGTCCCGATCTCGGTCGTATTCAGCCCGAAGAATACACGTTTCGCTTTTGCGTTTTGTCCAAAATTTGCAACCTGTGGGTCGTTGCCATTGAGTATAATCGTCGAGGTCTCAGGCAGGCCCTCCAGCACTTTATCCAGGCCGCGCGCAACCGCGTAGAGTTCGCCAAAGCGGTCAAGTTGATCGCGAAAAATATTGGTAATTACCACGACATCAGGCTTAATATCAGGAATAACATGCTGCATGGTGCCTTCATCGATTTCAAAGACCAGGACATCGCTCTCCAGTTGGCCAAAGACATTCGCGAAGTTCACAGCCACCGAAGTCACCCCCTGGACCAGATTCGAGCCAGAGCGGTTATGAGAGAGACGATTTCCGCTTTCCTTCGCCATTTCAGCGATCATACGTGAAGTTGTCGTCTTGCCATTGCTGCCGGTAATGACAATCTTTGTCGCGGTACTGGTGCCGATCACCGCTCCTAACACTCCAGGATCAATGCGCCGCGCGACCATACCAGGCAAGCTGGTGCCACCGCCAATACCCAGAATACGTCCCGAAGCTCCCGCCAGTTTTCCCGCGGAGATTGCCAGAGCAAGGCGTGCCTGGCGCAGGGGCGTTCTTCTTGCGCGTTTTGCTGGAGATATATGTGTACTTTGTGTATCTTCGTTAACCATAAAACCCTCTTCGTCTTTTACGCTCTTCAATACCCAGGCCAGTATAGCAAAACAGTAGAGCAGGAACAAGTAAAATAGGTCACTTGGCTAATTTCACCTGCTCCTGCTCTAAGGCAACGCGCCGCTTGCTCGCTCATGGATTTAAACCGTACTACATTTACTGCTGCTCAGGTCGCATTGGATCGTCCCATGCTGAAATTGCTGGCTCATTACGGTACTGCTGGCTGGTGCGGGAGCTTTTGTCGGAAAGCCAAACTTTTGCAGGCCGCCTTGCTGGTTAAAATAGGCCAGCAGGGGACCTGAGACGCTATAGCCAGTATCGATAAAGTATTCTCCCTGGTCAGCGCTGGGAATTGTGTTATCCTGCGTATCTTTGGCGAAATAGTTCCATAAATTATCATAGGGTACCGGCTGGCCAGAGGCGTCTACAGTGCGCGGTGAAATCCAGGTATAGTCATCGGAGCCATAATCCATCAGATTACGCATATCTGTCCACCAGTCGTTTGTGTGCATGACTACGCCGATCATATGGTGATTATCGCGTACCACCGACATCACCTGGATAAAGTCGGCTTCGCCATCGTAGCCAGTTTTGCCCCCCAGCACGCCAGGATACCACCAGAGAAACTGATTTTCATTCAGCAGGACGCGGGCATCGTGATTGCCGCCCGCCGCGATATGATAGGTTTTTCCGCTACTGATTTGCTGGATCAAAGGAATGCTCAGGGCATATTGACCCAGCACGGCCAGGTCGCGTGCGCAGGAGTACTGACCGGCATCAAGCAGACCGTGTGGATTGACAAAATGTGTGTCGCGCAATCCCAGTTCCTGTGCCTTCTGATTCATCTGGGCCACAAAGTTCTGCACATTTCCAGCCAGAGCGTCGGCAATAACCAGTGCTGCGTCATTGCCAGAGACATAGAGCAGCCCATAGAGCAGGTCACGCAGAGTATAGGTCTGGCCCTGTTTGACTCCAAAGAGCGCGCTATCGGCGCTGAGTTGTTGAATATCATGTTCCATGGCCGTGTTGATCGTAATTTCCTGGTCCAGGTTGCCTTCCTGAATCGCCAGGGTGGCGGTCATCAGTTTGGTCGTACTCAGCATTGGTAGATGGAGAAAGGCATTCTGAGCATAGAGCGTTGTCTCGTTATCTGTGTCGAGCAGAAAGGCTGACGTGGCGTAGATCGGCGGAGCGGGATGCCCGCTCTGTGGAGGTGAGATAACCAGTTCATGTGCATTAGAAGCTATGCTTTGAAGCTGAGATGCTGAAACCCCCTGTGTGCCTGTGCTGGAACTGGAGCTTGAATTGGAGCTGGTCTGTTGCTGACTGATTGTCAGAGCGGAATTGCCAAAGATTTTTGAGACGATCGGGGCCAGGATGATGATAATCAGGGCCAGGACCCCGATCATAATCCAACTCTGCCTGCGTCCCAGAAAAGGGGTATGGGTAGCGCTGCGGTTGCTGGCATGTTGCCGCGTTGAGCCAGCGCTGGCCGGTCGTCGTCCACCGGAAGAGCGGGCCGCTTTCGTCGCGGCTGGGCGTTGGCGGCTGAGCCTCTCCTGTTTGGTGGTATCAAGATCATCCTCATCGTATCTTTCCAGGCCGGTAAAGGGATGCATCTCAGCCTGTCTACGTCTGGAGGTATTCCAGCGATGAGGCTCAGTATCGCCATGCTCAGGGAGATCTTCTTCTTCTTCCAGGCCGGTAAAGGGATGCATCTCAGCCTGTCTGCGCCTGGAGGTATTCCAGCGATGAGGCTCAGTATCGCCATGCTCAGGCAGTGGCTCCTGCGCCTGGGGCAGAACCTCAATGCGAGTCTGTTGGAGAGAAGCCCGGCGGATTTTAGGTACCTCCGGGTGGTCGTCCGAATAATACGCTTTATAGGGCTTTATTGGCGGTTTACGTGAAGAGGCGCTCTGGCGCCGACGAACACGAGATGCCCTGGTTGGTTCCTCCGCATCCAGTTCGTCGTCTCGACGCTGATCATCATCTGCTGGGGGTTTATACACTCTACCTGAACTCCATCTAGTGTCTATCTGGTCCTGTGCTGGACGCATTTTCGGCGGGCCGCTGCCTGTCTCTCTGCACACTCAATTGAACGCACTGACTCTGATTCTTTGCGGCTCTCTCTCCGTTCGCTTCTTTTCTCGATACTACCCGCTAAGCAGATCGGTTTTCAGCATTTGGCGATCCGTTAGCTCTTTTGTCTTACCAGAGAGCACCTATCCAGAGGGCGCTCCTCAGCCAGAGTGTTTGTCTTTCTGGACCGTCTCTCTCCACTTGAGTTAGTGTAGCATAGTGTTTCTGCTCTGTCGATACATCATAAGCAATGGTGAAATAATGTTTCTCATCTTAGACTTGACGCCGTGAACCAGGCGTGCTACTCTGCAAGCATCGTGAAAGCCTCTACGCTATCTGGAGGAACCCGCATCATGCATCTCAAAGTTGCAGCCATTCAAGTCAATTCGCGCAATGATTCCGCAGAAAACCTGGCCAATGTAGAGCGTTTATTGGACCAGGCCGCCGGGATGGGCGCGCAGTTTGTGGGCCTGCCTGAGTTCTGGTCATACCTTGGCCCGGCTGCCGGTTTTGACGCAGTCGCCCAGACTGTGCCCGGTCCATTGATCGAACGTTTGCAGGAGAAAGCCCGTGAGCACCATATGATCGTTCACGGTGGAAGTATTGTCGAGCGTCATCCCGACCTGCCCGGCAAGTTTTCCAATACCTGTGTGTTGATTGATAGCTCTGGTGAACTGGTCGCGAAGTATCGCAAGATCCATCTTTTTGATGTCAATCTGGCGAATGGCGAGCAGCACTACGAGTCTGCGCGTATCGTCCCTGGTGACGAACTGGTCACTGCAGAGGTTGATGGCATCACTTTTGGCCTGACAATTTGCTACGATTTGCGTTTTCCCGAACTCTATCGTTTGCTGGCCCTGCGTGGTGCGCAGATTATCATGGTTCCTGCTGGTTTTACCCTGCATACAGGACGGGACCACTGGGAGGTTCTGTTGCGCGCCCGCGCGATTGAGAACCTCTGCTATGTTGTGGCTCCTGCCCAGGTTGGCTCGTATCCTCCAGACAGGCACTGTTTTGGGCGTTCAATGATCATAGATCCCTGGGGACTGGTTCTGGCCCAGGCGCCCGATGTTCCAGGCGTGACCATGGCCGAAATCGACCTGGATGCTATCGATAGCGTGCGGGCTCAGATTCCCAGCCTGGCGAATCGGCGTCCCGAAACCTATCGCTGGTGAGTCACAAGCTGCGGAGGAATCCGGTGAGCGGTCTCCCCGCGCAGAAAGGAAATAATTTCCATGGATATTTCAGAGATCAAGAGCCGCATTGAGCATGGTGAGATCGAATACGTCAAAATTGGCACACCTGATGTCGAGGGGGTCTATCGCGGCAAGCGCGTGGCGGCAAAGCATTTCTTGAGTTCATTAGAAGAGGGTTTCGCGCAATGCGATGTCATATTTGGCTGGGACATCGCCGAGAACGTTTTGCCCAATCTCAAAGTGAGCAACTGGGAGCATGGGTTCGCGGATGTCATCCTCCGTCCCGATCTCTCGACCTTCCGCCTGGTGCCCTGGGAAGATCGCATCGCCTAATGTATTTGTGATGTCTGGACCGAACATGGCGAGCCGCTTGTCGTCTCACCCCGTTATGTGTTGAGCAAGGTCATTGAACGCGCCCGCGCGCTGGGCTACGAACCGCTATCCGCTTCCGAACTGGAGTTTCGTTTTTTTCGCGAAACCATGGTTTCCTTGCGTGACAAAGATTACGGTCCGACCCTGGCTCCCTTGAATCCTGGTATGAACTGTTACTCAGTCAGCCAGTCGAGCGCGGACGATCAGCTTTTGCGCCGTATCGCCAGCTCTATGCGCGATCATGAGATCGAAATTGAGGGGTATAACCGTGAACATGGTCCCGGCATGTATGAGATGAATCTGCGCTACTCAGGCGCGCTCAACGCAGCCGACAATACCATGCTTTTTAAGACCGGGGTGAAAGAGATCTGTCACCAGGAAAACCTGACAGCCTGCTTTATGGCCAAGTGGAACGACCTGGAGGACGGAAGTAGCGGCCACTCGCACATCAGTCTATGGGATCGCAATCTGGAGCGCAACGTTTTCTGGGATGAGGCCGCCGAGGGCCATATGTCGGAGACTATGCGTTATTTCCTGTCCGGTGTGCTGGACAAATTGCCGGAGGTGATGGCCTTTTACGCGCCAGTGATTAATTCCTACAAGCGTTACGTTGAAGGAACCTGGGCACCATTGAATACAACCTGGGCGATAGAGAACCGCACCTGCTCTCTGCGTATTATCAACAATGGCAAGAAAGCTATTCGCCTTGAGAATCGTGTGCCGGGCGCCGACGCGAATTTCTATCTGGTATTCGCGGCCCTGTTAGCAAGTGGTCTCTACGGTATTGAGCACAAATTAGCGCTGCCTGCGGGCCTGGATGGCAATGCTTACGATCCAGCAACGGTCGCGGCGGCCCTGGCCAGTGGGCAAACCAGGGCTTTGCCCCGCAATTTGACGACCTCGACGGATCTGCTGGAGCAGAGCGAATTTGCCCGCGAGTACCTGGGGGCAGATTTTATCGAGCATTTTGTGGCTACGCGTCGTTGGGAGGTCAAAGAATATGAGAAAGCCGTGACGAACTGGGAGCGGCGCAGATATATCGAGTTGATTTAAGTACAAAAAAGCAGCGTGGCATCTGCTACGCTGCTTTTTTGTACTTAAATCAACGTTATTTTTGTTCTGCTGGTGTTTCAAACAGACCATGGCTCTCATGAATTTTCATACCCAGGTGATGGACATCCTCGGTGGTCAGATAGGGGAAGATATGGCCGACCAGGGGCTCACCATTTCTAAAACGTTGCAGATTGGCCTGGGCGGTTTCGGTGAACAGGCGCAGACCCGCCACTGGATCGCCCAGCCTCTGCAGGAGTTCCTGCCAGAGCGTGACGGCGCGCTGATTATTGGCCGGGTTCTGCCGCTGGTGGCTGAGATAGCGTGAGAGAATGAACTGATCGTCCTCGTTGAGCAGGCCCAGGTGTTCTGCCCAGAGCTGAACGCGCAGCTCACGAGCAAAATCAGTGTGTAAAACGGCGACATTCATTTCGGCATCGTCACGCATGCCACGATTATTTAGATTTGCCGATCCAACCGTTGACCAGAGATCATCGACCACAGCGACCTTGGCATGGACATAAATAGGCCGGTAGTGCACTTTGCCATTTTGTTGGACAGAGCTTGCCAGGCAGAATGCCTGGATACGTCCGGCGGCTGATGCCTGTGGTGCATGTTTGTGGAGATGGCCTAAACCAATATCGGTAAAAGAGCGTCCAACATTCGGATGATCGGGGAGCACAATGATCAGCCTGGCTCCCTGTTCCAGAGCCTGCGCCAGCAGATGGATATTCTGTTCCATCTCCGGGTTGTTGGGACCAAAGTCACCAATTTCAATGCCCAGAAACGCATGCAGCCAGAAGTACTGGTTTTCCAGGTAGACAAACTGTCTGGTATTGGTAAATGCGTGCGCATACTGCTGGGCAATATCTTGAATTCCATCTTTGTGCGCGAAATTATAGGTCTCTCTTGGAATGGTCCGCGCTACCTGTATCTGGCGTTGCGACGAGCCAGTCTGGGGGATTCGTGCGGGTTCTGGTATCAACCACTGTGGACTCAACTTATGACGCCCAACCATCTCATTCCAGCGTTGAAAGATATTAAATTCAACATCTCTGGCAGCGGTCCCCTCGATCATCGAATGTGCATCGTGCCAGGTGTGTGGAACGGCGTCTTTGGAATTTTCGCGTAAGCGTGAGACAAAGCCATGCCAGGGGGTATCCCAGCGGTCAAAGTCACCGCTGAGCTCAATCAAAGGATCAATGCCGCCTACAAAAGCATACTGGCCATCAACCACCGAAATTTTCTGGTGCAGCGACTCAGAAGGATGGGGCAGGCGGCTGGCACTATCATCCAGAATGCACTGGACACCTACAGCCGTCAACTGTTCATGGGCTGTTTTCGGACTATAGTGTGAAAAGGCTTCAGGGCAGGCCCAGAGCAGGACTTTAACCGTGACACCTTTGCTCACAATATACCCCAGCACATTCTGGACCGTCAGATCGTGGGTGGTCCAGAATTGAATGTCGTTGGGGGAAAGACCCGCTGCCTGAAGTTCCTCAATGAGCATATTTTGCTCAGGACTCCCATCGGGACCGGCGCGATGATCTGACCCGCGTACCAGTTGCATCGCGGGAGTAATGCCCCAGTTCGCGAGATAAATATACTGGCGCGCCGCCAGAAAATGCAGGCACATGGTCCACATTGCATGGCGTCCATCAACCAGAAACGTGACCTGTGAATCGGTGCGCACCGGCATATCGCCTTCGCTCCACCAGTGTAGTTCTCTCTGTTCAACGCTCATCGGTACGCTTTTCCTTCCCAAAAAAATAATCGAATATACTCTTCCAGATTATCGTAGCATGGTCGTGCTCTTCCTGGCAAGCGAAAATGTTTCGGTCTCAGTAGTGTTAGTGCATATTCTCTCAAATGACTCGAAAAATGGTCTGATGGTCCTACCAACTCTCGCCTTATGTGTGATACAATGAAGGCCAGGTTGAGGTGACGAGTATCTATAAGGGCAACACGTATCCAGGGAGGCGAAGACATGAGTATTCAATCGATCAACCCCGCTACCGGGGAAGTCCTCGAAACTTTTGAGCTATTCAGCCCTGCACAGATTGACGAGGCGCTGGGCTCAGCCCATAGTGCATTCCAATCCTGGCGTGAGACCAATTTTGCTGAACGGAGCGCCCTTTTTCGGCGGCTTGCTGCCTATCTGCGGGTGCATAAAACAGAGCTAGGACATCTTGCAAGCCTGGAGATGGGAAAATCCATCACCGAGAGCGAGGCAGAAGCAGAAAAATGTGCCTGGAACTGCGAGTACTATGCGGAAAATGCCGAGCGTTTCCTGGCGGACGAAAAGATTGCCACCAACGCGACCGACAGCTATGTCTCCTATTTACCGCTTGGCGTTGTGCTGGCGCTCATGCCCTGGAACTATCCTTACTGGCAAGTATTCCGCTTTGCTGCTCCTGCACTCATGGCAGGCAACACCGCAGTCCTTAAACACGCCTCCAACGTCTCGCGCTGTGCCCTGGAGATTGAGCGCATCTTCCGTGAATGTGGTTTTCCAGAGGGCGTTTTTCGTACTGTACTCGTTCCAGGAGCAGAAACTGGCAAGCTGATTGCTGATCCCCGCATTGCTGCGGTCACACTGACTGGTAGCGAGGAGGCAGGCGTAGCCGTAGCTTCCACGAGTGGCCACTATCTGAAGAAACATGTACTGGAATTGGGTGGCTCAGATGCCTTTATTGTGCTCGCAGATGCGGACCTGGACGCCGCAGCCCAGACTGCGGCCCGTGCCCGTTTCCAGAATAACGGACAGAGCTGTATCGCTGCCAAACGCTTTATTGTCGTCGAGTCGGTGGCCGAGGAGTTCGAGCGCAAATTTATAGAGGAAGCCGCGAAATTCCGTGTTGGCGACCCGCTGCACTATGAGACGCAGATTGGCCCGGTCGCACGCGCTGACTTGCGCGACGAGCTGGACCACCAGGTCCAGGCGACGGTTCAGATGGGTGGGCGTGTCCTGCTCGGTGGCAAGCCGCTTACCGGCAAAGGCAGCTTTTACGAGCCAACCATCGTGACCGATGTCACGCCTGAGATGCCTATGTTCCGAGAAGAGACTTTCGGGCCAGCCGCAGCCGTCATCCATGCTCGCGACACTGAACATGCGTTGGAACTGGCGAACGATTCGCAGTTTGGACTTGGTGGCAACCTGTGGACGCAGGATGTTGAGCAGGGTCGTAAACTGGCTCGCCGCCTGGAGAGTGGTGCACTCTTTCTCAACGGCTTTAGAAAAACACAATGTCGCATTTTTTTCATGGGCGTCTCCAGAATAAGGGAGACGATCAATGCAACAGTTCACGTCAATTCAGAAGATAGATTCTGCTATTCTGTACGGGCTTGAGATTGCATCAAGCATCTCGGTTGTACTCCTCTCAGTCGGCGTTGTCGCCTCGATGTCAAATACCCTCAGAGACGGGTGGCTCCTCGGATCAAACATCGGCATATCTCGAACGAGGATCATAAGCCAAACAATCGCAATGGACACGGGCTTGATCGTGAGCATCGTCCGTTCGTTCACCCTCGCTAAAAACAAACACTGGTTACAATGCTCCCTGTACGCTCTCTTGTCCATACTATTGCTTTCAACCACGGCAATCGTATCAAACATCGAAAGCATACAGCAAACGCTCGGTATCACCCTAGAAAAAGCGTACACCTATTCACCAATCCCGTTAGCCTGGTTGGTTAGTATGCGTTCGCTCTGCGTGATCTTATTGATCGTCGCGCACGCCATGAAATATGTCAGCGCGGACAGTTCGCCCAGTGAAACCTCGCCTATGGTCGCCACGCCTATCGAACAACCGAGCCAGCCCGAACAGGAAATCGAAATCACGGAGGAAAAACGGGAACGCCCGAAAGCCCTACCAGCGCCGAAAAAGCGAACGGCCACAGGCAATAATCTTGAACGTGTACGGGTATATATGGCCGAACACGAAGGCGCGAGTGTACGGCAAGTCGCCAAAGATTTGACCCTCGGCATCAGTACGGCGAACAAATGGATGCGGCAAGTAAGCGAACAACAGGTAGGAGCATGTACCCATGAATAATATTGCTCAGATGTTGCTTGCACTTGACGATCTGTGCTATGCACTTTTGCAGGATGAGTACGAACAGGAGCGTACAAAAGTGGCTTCGCAGATCGCACTGTTCCTTCCAGGTTTTACCATTGCTTATGCTGTTGAACTCGGAACGGTAGGAGCTGGTGAAAACATCTACCTACATGGAGGGGTAGGACACGTTTTATTGCCCTGTGCATAGCAAACGTCGTACAGCGAACACAATGCTTATGGCAGCTCCAGGCTAAATCTACTCAACCCGCATAAAAGGTAAATCACCCCGTTCAGTCACATATAATCGCTCGACTGTATGGGGTGATTTTTTGTCCGTTTTACTTATTCACTCGCAGGCGTTGCTGGTGCAGCGCTGACTACTGGCCCAATCCACACCGTTTGGACGTTTACAAACTCCCTTATCCCGAACACTGACAACTCTCGTCCATAGCCGCTATGCTTTACACCTCCGAACGGTAGCCTTGGGTCTGAAGCGGTCATACCGTTTATAAACGTTCCACCCGACTCTAATCGCCGAGCGAGTGTACGCCCTCGTTCAATGTTGCGTGTCCAGAGGTTGCCACCCAGACCAAACTGTGAACTGTTGGCGAGTTCGATAGCGTGCTCGGTATCGCGTGCGCGTATGACGGCTGCGGCTGGTCCAAATGTTTCTTCTCGGAAAACTGGCATGTCAGTTGTCACGTTGGCCAGAATGGTAGGCTGATAGAAAGCTCCTTTGCCCTCGCCTGGCTTACCTCCAATAAGAACGCGAGCACCCATCTTCACGGAAGTTTGCACCTGGCGATCCAGTTCATCACGCAGGTCAGCCCGGGCGACCGGCCCAACCTGCGTATCGTAGTGCAACGGATCACCGAGGCGCAGCTTTGCAGCGGCCTCTGCAAATTTCTGCTCGAATGCTTCGGCCACCGATTCGACCACGATAAAACGCTTGGCCGCGATACAGCTCTGTCCGTTATTCTGGAAACGGGCACGCGCCGCAGTCTGGGCTGCGGCGTCCAGATCAGCATCTGCGAGCACGATAAAGGCGTCTGAACCACCCAGTTCCAGCACATGTTTCTTCAAGTGACGGCCACTGGTCGAAGCGACTGCGACACCTGCCTCTTCGCTGCCAGTCAGTGTGACAGCCGCAATGCGAGGATCAGCGATCAATGCGCCGGTTTCGGCTCCTGGGACGAGCACAGTACGGAAGACGCCTTCTGGAAAGCCACTCTCGCGGAAGATACGCTCAAGCTCCAGGGCGCAGCGTGAGACATTGGAGGCGTGTTTGAGAACCATCGTATTGCCTGCCATCAAAGCCGGAGC
>Ga0265338_10008779_pt1 | contig 12212 bp, 10 predicted proteins | sample 42126metaG_FD_193579 | JGI IMG/M metagenome (GOLD analysis project Ga0265338, IMG submission 193579) | Rhizosphere microbial communities from Carex aquatilis grown in University of Washington, Seatle, WA, United States - 4-21-26 metaG | ecosystem: Host-associated > Plants > Roots > Rhizosphere... | reverse complement strand
TGTAATTGCAGCATATTGGTATATGAAGATGCATGAGAACACACATCTTTCAATTTCTTCAATACTTTCCCGAACACGACTCATCTGGGTACCTATTCTTGCATTTTTTCTTATTCATGAGAACTTAAAACTTACAGAGTACCTCGGAATTATTATTCTTTTTGCAGGATTATGTATTGTCGTCAGTCCAAAAAAACTTTTTATTGATAAAGGAGCAACGTATGCTAATCTGGCTGCTTTTATGGTTGCGCTCAATATAATTATAACGACAATGGCTCTTCCTTATGGATCCAATGGTGTTATCAATGCGGCAACTGCCCTAACGCCCGCTATACTTCTACCCTTCTTTATTAAGAATAGTACTCATCGCATGAAAAAAATGTTCCAAAAAAATTTGCTTATCAAACTTAGTGCTATTGCTTTTAATGTAATTTCTATTTATGTTTTCACTCAAGCACTTCGGTTTGGTAACTCGGGTAAAGTGACAGCTATTTACCAAGGAATGATAATTGTATCAATTCTTGCGGGTATCATTTTCTTAAAAGAACGCGACGATATTGGCAAAAAGCTGATCGGTGCAACAATAACGATTATTGGTGTTATTGTCTTAAGTATCTATTGAGACTTTATAAATGCAAAAAATCTTGATACAATAGCCTTAATAAAAATGAAAAAACAAAAAATTACCTATTCACAAACAGGGGTAAATTATGAAGCAATGGATCCTGTTAAAATACTCGCACAACTTCGCGCAAAACAAACAGCAAACAATATCAACCGTTTTGGCATGAGTGAAGTATCAGAGAGCCGTGGTGAATCAGCATATGTGTGGGAAGAAAACGATGTATTTCGAGCATTTGTTATCGAAGGACTCGGAACAAAGAATCTTATTGCGGATGAGGTACGAAAAATAACAGGAAAAACACATTATGATGCAATTGGACAAGATACCGTTGCTGCGATTGTTAACGATTTACTCGTTGTTGGTGCCGATCCTCAAGTAGTGAATGCATATTTTGCTGTCGGAAATTCTGATTGGTTCAATGATCAAGAAAGAGCAAAAGATCTAATCGAAGGGTTTGCAAAAGCCTGTCATCTATCAGGGGCAGTCTGGGGAGGCGGAGAAACGCCAACACTCAAAAATGTAATCTATCCGGAAACAATTGATCTTGGGGGTGCAGCTGTAGGCATTGTCAATCCAAAAGATAGACTTGTATTAGGCAATACATTAACAGCAGGAGATGCAATTATTTTACTAGAAAGTAGTGGGTTTCATACTAATGGTTCAACACTGGCCCGATCAATTGCAGCAAAATTACCCAATGGGTACGAAGAAAAATTATCTGATGGTCAAACATTTGGGGAATCACTTCTTATACCAACGCATATCTATGCAGATATCATCCGGAAATTTTTTGAAGCAAACATTGGCATTCATTATATGGTACACATCACGGGTCATGGATGGAGAAAAATTATGCGGGCAAGTAAAGATTTTACTTACCGAATAACATCCATTCCAGAACCGCAACCTATTTTTAAGTTTATCCAGGAACATTCAGGAAATGATGATCAGGAAATGTATGGCAATTTCAATATGGGAGCAGGATTTGCATTATTTATCAATAAAAACGATGTCGCAAAGGTGCTTGCAACTGCAAAGAAAAATAACTTAGAAGCTTGGCATGCTGGAACTGTTGAAAAAGGTGAAAAACAAGTCATTATCGAGCCGCTCAATCTCACCTTTAAAGGCTCCACCTTAAAAGTAAAAGCATAAAAATCAAACATGAAAGCAGTTATTTTTGATATGGACGGAGTCATCATTGACAGCCAATCTATTGCTGATAAATTATTAGCGCAAACAGCAGCAAAGTTCGGAGTCAAACTCTCTCAAGAAGAACTACACAAACTTCATGGAATAAGTTTTCCGGCATTTTGGGAATATGTCAAAGAGACATACCATCTCCCCAAATCAGCGGAATATTATGGCAAACACTATGATGTTGAAGAAGAAATACGGATGTATAAGGACCTCCTACCGATTAAAGGAATTCCGGAACTCATAAAAGATCTAAAAAAACATGAGATAAAACTTGCCCTTGCATCCTCAGCATCCAGATACCGCATACAGAAAGTATTGGCACTATTTCATCTGCATGATACATTTGAGGCAACGATCAGTTATCAGGATGTCAAACATGCCAAACCCGATCCAGAAATATTTCTTAATGCAGCTAGTAAATTAAAAGTAAAACCGGAAGAGTGCATTGTTATTGAAGATGCGATAAATGGATTGGAAGCTGCAACTCGTGCAGGAATGAAATGTGTATTATTTTGGCATAAGAAAAAAAAGATAAAAATGTCTTTTAAACCGACACTGTTGCTAGATGATTTATCAAAAATAGATTTTGTTACACTAACGATTATATAAAACACGTTATGGAATGTAAGAATTCAGTAAGAGCCAGCCTTAAACACTACTATAAGCCCTACGAAATATATCACTCCCTACCAATTGAGCTGACAAAAAGGAAACTTCAACTTGACACGAATTTTACCGATCTGCTACGCTAGAGGCAGGCGGTGGACTTACCGTTTTTTGCATGGTTCAACCGTTAATATTATGATAAAGCTCGTCGGCACTTCTTATAAAGACGGAGATATCAATCTCTACCACTCTTATGATAAAGGTACAAAAAATTATTTCAAATTAATTACCAGCAAAAACGGCTTCGAATTTAACGGCTCCATAAAATATGTTATTGTTACTGATGCGAAAGGCCGCGAAGAAGCAAAATATGACTGGTCACGCTTTACCGTCACCAAACAAAAAGACCGCTACATCGTGACGTACAAAGGAAACGCTGCAAATGCAGGTAATTTTAATATCGCAGAGTCCAAAGAAATGCTCCGCTGGACAAAAGTCGGCAAGGTCGAAAATATCAAAGAAGTAGGCGCACTTGTCCCCGATTATCAATTTAAGAATAGATATGTTTTATATTTCGGAGAAAAGGATATTAAACTTGCCTACTCCTCACAATTGACACAATGGAAACCGCTTGAAACTCCTCTGATGGTCAGTGACAGAGATTCTGAATTGGAAGTAGCGAAAGTATTTAATCTCAAAGATCATATTCTCGTGTTTTATTATGAAAAAAAGAAAAAAGGAAATTATTATGCTGTCAGAGCAGCCGGTTTTGACAAAAAAGATCCTACAAGGCTCTTGTGGAAGCTTGAAAAACCGTTATGGGAAATCCCTGAACAATTCAATAATGACGATGTAAAACCACTTGGAATTGAAATGCTTGAGGATTCCTGCATTCTCTATTGGGTAATTAACGGGACTACTGTATATGCAGCTTCTTGTGCACTTCCCCCGAATGGAAGTTTGAAAGAAAAACACTTCTCAATACTTCTAAAAAAACATGAACACAATCCGATAATCGTTCCCAATCCAAATAGTAAATGGGAATCCCGTGCGACATTTAACACAGCAGCACTGTATGAAGATGGCAAAGTTCACTTTCTTTACCGTGCATTGGGAGATAATGACCTTTCGGTACTGGGTTATGCGACGAGTTCTGATGGAATACATATTGATGAAAGATCTGATGAGCCTTGTTATTTCCCACGTGAACCGTTTGAAACTCCTGGAGGACATGCTTTTACCAAATTTGCTGACCATTTTGCCTCAGGTGGCGGATATGGAGGTATTGAAGATCCTCGAATCACCAAAGTCGGTGACAAAGTATATCTGACATATGTCGCTTTCGATGGATATACCCCGCCACGAGCTGCCATGTCATCAATTTCTATTGAAGATTTTCTTAACAGGAAATGGGATAGCTGGGCAAAGCCAAAACTTATCTCAGCACCAGGGATGGTCAATAAAAGTGCAGTCGTATTCCCTGAAAAAATTAATGGCAAATATGTAATGCTTCACCGGGTATATCCGAACATTCTTGTAGACATGCTTGATGATTTAAATTTTGATGATTCATACCTCACAGGTCACTCTTTTATTCCTCCACTAAAAAAATATTGGGACAGCAAAAAAGTAGGAGCAGGCGCTCCTCCAATGAAAACAAAAGACGGCTGGCTTCTTATTTATCAATCCGTCGGCTATCAAGACCCCGGTCGCTATAAAATCGGCGCGATGCTTTTAGATAAAAATGACCCGACAAAAGTATTGTATCGGACAAACAATCCTATTATTTCACCTGAAGAAAGTTACGAAAATGATGGCTTCAAAGCAGGAGTTGTTTACCCTTGCGGTGCGGTAATAAAGGACGATAAGTTGCTTGTCTATTACGGCGGCGCTGACACAGTTGTCTGTGCTGCTGAGGCAAACTTGGATACCTTCCTTGGGCAAATGAAATACAGTCAGGACCCGAAGATGCGCCGAGTAAGCAGCCCAATACTTAATTAGATCTCTTGACATGAAGCATATCAAATAGTCAAAATATCAAGTTCAAGAACGTCAAAAATATCTCATATCAAAATTTCTAATATAATGATTACCTTACAACGCTCTTCCGCAAATCCAATTCTTTCCCCAAATCAAACTCACGAATGGGAGCACGACGGCGCATTTAACGGTTGTGTCGCCTATCATGACGGCACATACCATATGGTATATCGCGCGCTTTCTTCCGAGAAGCGGCAAAATGGCGTAAATCTTCGCGTCTCAACTGTAGGATACGCATCAAGTAAAGATGGCATCCATTTCAGTGAAACAAAACAGCTCTTTGGCCCAACGGAAGACTGGGAAATTTACGGCTGTGAAGACCCACGTATCACATACTTTAATGGTAAATTCTACATCTTTTATACAGCACTTTCTGTCTATCCTTTTAGCGCATATGGAATAAAAACTGCCGTCGCAATAACAGAAGATTTTCAAACCTTCCATAAGCATCCTGTCAGTACATTCAACGCAAAAGCAATGGCACTGTTCCCTGATCTGGTCAAAGGAAAAATGGGAGCTCTTATTACCATGAATACCGATATGCCGCCTGCAAAAATTGCGGTTGCATATTTTGATCGTGAAGAAGATATGTGGTCACCATACTACTGGGATGAATTTTATGAAAATGCCGGCTCCCACGTCATTAATCTTCTCCGCGACATCCGAGACCAAGTGGAACTTGGTTCAGCACCGATCAAAACAAAAGATGGCTGGCTTGTATTGTATTCGTATATTACCGATTACATTTCAAACGAGAAAAAATTTGGCGTTGAAGCAGTACTTCTCGATCTGGATCACCCCAGACATGTATTAGGAAGAACGCAAGGATCACTGCTTAATCCTCAAGCCGATTATGAATTATATGGAGATATACCAAATATTATCTTTCCCTCGGGAGCTTTGGTTAAAGACAATGAATTATACGTGTATTATGGAGCAGCAGATACGAAAGTCGGATTGGCAACATGCAACCTTAACGATCTGCTTAACGATATCAAACCCAAAGCAGAGACTCCTCTTTCTCATCCGGAAAGTACTAAAATCAAACTCACTCGCTTTGAAGGAAATCCAATTCTTTCCCCAATAATAGAATGGGACTGGCAGTCACGCGCTGTTTTTAATCCTGCTGCAATTTATGAAGACGGCAAAGTACATCTCATTTATCGCGCTCAATCAAATGACGGAATGTCTGTTTTAGGATATGCAGTAAGCAAAGATGGATTTCATATTGATGAAAATTTGGATTATCCAATCTATGTGCCAAGAGAAGATTTCGAAAAGAGGAAAAAACCTGAAGGCAACGCAGGCTGTGAAGATCCACGGATCACAGAATTTCATGATAGATTTTACATGACTTATACAGCGTATGACGGAGAAAATCCTCCGAGAATCGCACTAACATCAATTAGCGTTGAAGACTTCTTGCATCGTCAATGGAACTGGGAGAAGCCAATTCTTATCTCGCTTCCCAACGTCGATGACAAAGATGCATGTATTATTAAAAATAGACAAGTGAAATATATCGTGTTTCACCGTTTGGGAAAAGAAATTTGGGTTGATATCAAAGACAAGATGGATTTTGGAGAAAATAAATTCTTGGATGGCAAAGCAATTGCGTACCCAAGACCAGACAAATGGGATAATGTGAAACTTGGTATTTCAGCGCCTCCAATTGAACTGAATGAAGGTTTTCTTCTCTTGTATCACGGTGTCTCAGAACCGGGATTTAAATATAAAATAGGTGCAATGCTTCTTGATGACACTGACCCGACCAAAATTCTTGCTCGAACAGACGAACCGATTTTTGAGCCTGAAATGCCGTATGAAGTTGAAGGGGAAGTACCAAATGTAGTTTTCCCTTGTGGAGCATTGGTGATCGGTGAGCTCCTGCATGTATATTATGGAGGTGCAGACAAAGTTATCGGTGTAGCGACAATAAAACTTCAAGACCTCCTCGATTATCTTCTGAAAAAATAAACTGAAACTCTATAGCGGCTTGCGGCGCAATTTGAGAAGAAAACCGATAAAAGTCCCGAGAGGATGAATTAAAAACCCGACAATAAAAATGAGAAGATAATAAAAAGTATCCAATCTAACTGCGAATAGACTGAAGAACAACCCTCCGATTATATAATCTGTCTGATCAAACGGGAACCAGCTTCTTCCCGGCTGAATGCCTTTTTGCCGTTTAAAAAAACTTTTAACCGCATCGCCAAATAATGCCCCAAATCCCAATAATCCACCAAGAATAACCGGATTTATAAAAGAATAATCAAGCGGAATTATTTGCCGAATGCCGAAAAAAGTATTATACAAAAATACTTCCAAAGAGCAGCCAATCATTCCTGCAATGATCGCAAAAATGAAACCGCGGACGGTTTTATGACTGCCTAGAATTCTTTTACCACGGAATTTTTTAAAGCCATCGACAGGATAATTATATTTCTTTAAAAAACGAATTTTGCCTGAAGCAAATGCGCACAGATTGCCAAGTCCGGCAGGCGCAAAAAACCAGAGAGAAAAGAAAATTGTTTTGAACATAATAATATATCTCCCTCTCCTAAAAGGAGAGGGTCGGGGTGAGGTCCTCTTTCGAAAATAAACCTCATCCTAGCCTTCTCCTAAGAGGAGAAGGACTTTACAAACGGCAGATATTCCTGGCTGATTTGCTGGTCGGAATTTCGCAAAAACGTCAATTGCGAAGGTATCACCTCAATTTCAATACCCTCTCTATGCACAACAGGATCTCCATCAATTTGGACATACGGATCACCTTCAATTTTTATATGAGAAGCCTTAAACCTCACTTTTCCCAACTCCGAATATAACGGATGTTTAAACCCGCGGATCCTGAGATTAGTAATATACGCGTATTTTGTTGAGAACAATGTACAGTCCAGATATCCGTCGTTGAGTTTTGCGTTCGGCGCAACAATATAATTTTGCCCGATCACAGGACAATTCGCAATAACTAGCGACGAAGCGAGAGCAGTCATGGTAACTTTCTTATCAATCGTGAATGTTATTTCCTGCTCAGGATGAAAAGCAATACTTCGCAATGCAGAAAGCACATAGGATTTAAATCCAATGTATTTAAAGTGCTGGCGATTAAAAACAACTCGCGCGTCAAAACCCACACTGATGCTAAAAACTCCAAGCGAATGCTTGGGAATATTTGTCTGAAAAAGATCAACAGTGACAGTATGCTTCTGCTCTTTGATGACCTCGATTGCTTTTTGTGGAGTCTCAACACCGAGACAATAAGAAAGAGCATTTCCAAAACCAAAAGGCACAATAGCCAGTGTTGGTTTTTTGGATAAAGTAGAAACTGCCTTGCATACTGCATTTATTGTTCCATCACCACCCGCGATGACAATAAGCCGGGGTTTTCTTTTCTTAACAATTTCATCAAGAGATGTCGTGGTGATATCTATCGGATCCGCAGGGAGAAAGCCGTACTGACGCTGAGCCTTACGCCACAATCTCTGAGCACTCCCCTCGTTCGACTTCGGATTGATGACATATAAAATTTCATCATTAGGTATCATTATCAATGTTCTCCAACTAGTACTACATTATTTTTAATTCTATTGATAAAGGGATAAAAAATAGTAAAAAAAGGAGCGTATGTTTTATCCAAAATAGCAGTACTCAATAGTTGTTTCAATGTTTTTTTTGTTGGAAAATCTGTAAGCGCGCTTGACGTGTGACCCAAACCACCAGATCCATGCGCGTCACTACTTGCCGCTTGCGTTAGATTATTCTTCCTGGCGAACTGTAAAACAGCATCAGCTCTTCCACGAAGCCTTCCGCGTCCATTAAATACCTCAACAATATCAATCTCGGGAAGAATACGAGTAATCGCGTCTTTTGACAAACCATGACGAAAACGTTCAAAAGGATGAGGGATATAGACAAGTCCATTTTGATGCTTGATGCTCGCTACCGCCTCCTCTATGCTGATGCCGCCGGGAATTGTTTCGCTCAGATATAATCCAATGATCTCACCTTCTTTGGTGCCGATTTCTTCTCCCACAATAATACTATCGCCCAATTTCTTTTGCATTATCCGAGCAAAACTTGTCTCATTATGATCAGTGATTGCAACACAATCAAGTTCCCCCGACTGCAGTACTTTCTCATACTGCGAGGCAGTAATTCCCCCATCTTGTGATATGATAGAGTGTGAATGCAGATCGACTTTATAACGCGAACCTTTCATAATACATTGGAAATTATCTTATATGCTTAGTGCACAAAAACCACTTGTTGAGAAATATCTTAATCCACTTGTGAAGTATTTAGCTCATACCAGCCCCAACACGCTTACTCTATTAGGAAGTATACCACCTCTCCTGTTCTTTGTCTTTATGCTATATCATTGGTTCTTTTGGGCACTTATAGCACTCATTGGAAATGGATTTGACCTCATTGATGGGATGGTTGCAAGAAAATATCATAAGGTGACCAATTTCGGCGGATTTCTGGATTCCACAGTAGACCGTGTCGCTGATTTTCTTTTGATTACTGCCTTTGCTTTTTCTGGAATTGTCGGATGGGAAATTGTTGCACCATTTTTTCTTTTTGCCTATCTTACAAGTTATGTCAGAAGTCGAGGAGAACTAGCAAATCCAAAAGTCAGTTTTGCAGTAGGACTCATTGAGAGACCTGAACGACTGGTGCTTATTTTTGTTTCGCTTCTTATCTATACGCTTTTTCCATCGATAACATTCTTTAGTCTTAATATAGCAGAGGTTAGCTTCATCTTTATTGCTATTTTGTCTCTCTACACCGTTATCCAACGGATTGCCCACGCATATAAAAATTTATAAACTCACTTGGAATATTGTTCAATGAACTTCTCAACTTTTTCTTTTGCCATCGCATCGGTAAATTGTACCGGCGGAGACTTCATAAAATAGGAAGAAGGCTCAATCAGCGGACCGCCGATTTTATGATCTAATGCCAACTTACAACAGCGTAAAGCATCAATCACCACGCCTGCCGAATTTGGTGAATCCTGAACAGACAAACGTGCCTCAATGTGCATAGGCACATCACCAAAGTGCCGGCTTTCAATTCTGATAAATGCCACTTTGTTATCCTTCAACCACGGCACCCAATCACTCGGTCCGATATGAATATCCTCGGGAGCAATTTCATTGTTATGAAGCTCCAATTGAGACGTCACAGCACGGGTTTTTGAAATTTCTTTTGAGCGCAGACGACCTCTCTCCAGCATATTTTGAAAATCGGTATTTCCGCCGACATTAAGTTGATACGTATGATCGATAGGCATTCCCCGGTCAAGGAATAAATTTGCCAGCACTCGATGGACGATGGTAGCACCAACTTGGGATTTGATATCATCACCGACTATCGGAACATTTGCGTCAATAAATTTCTTTTTCCATTTCGGATCGGAAGCAATAAAAACAGGAAGACAATTCACCATACCGACTTTTGCTTTGAGACAAACCTCTGCCCAATATTCCACTGCTTTTTGACTGCCGACAGGAAGATAGCAAATTAAAATATCAGCTTTTGCCTTTTTTAAAATTGAAATAGGATCAGGAGTAGCTTGTTTTGAAACAGAAACCACATCTTCTAAATATTCTCCAATTCCATCCAGAACAGGTGCATTTTGGACAATAACACCTGTCTTTTTTACTTTTGCAAAAATTGCCGTATTATTAGGTTTTGCATAAATCGCCTCAGCAAGATCTTTACCGACTTTGGTTTCATTGACATCAAATGCCGCAACAACTTCAATATCCGAAATTGCATAACCGCCCAGAACCGGATGCATCAGACCAACAATTTTCTGATCTTTCTTTGCATTTTTGTAATAGGTCAAACCCTGTACCAGCGAAGAGGCACAGTTACCGACACCAACAATAGCTATTTTTATTTTCTTATCTACCATAACAAAAACAATACCATAGTCAAATATATTTGTAAAATTAATCTATCTTATGATATATTAGAAAAATTAATGGAAGACTTACAAAGATTTCTTTTGGTTGCAAAAGAAGGCAATCTGACAAGAGCCGCAGAAGAAATCTTTATCACACAATCCGCACTCACTCAATCAATCCAGCGATTGGAAAAAGAATTGCAAACAAAACTTTTCCAGCATAGCGGCAAACACCTGCAACTCACAGATGATGGTAAATCGCTTCTCATAATCGGAGAGCGAATCCTGCAACTGTGGGACTATGCTCACGATCCGAAAATGCGTTCAACACAAATACCAACATATTCAATCGGCATGTTTGATAATGTTGCTCTCAAACTGGGAAATTTTTTACAAAACAACATACAAAATAAAAAGTATCATCTTGAGCTGACAATTGATTCGTCCGGCAAATTGTTTAACAAACTACAATTAGGTGTTCTGGATGCTGCGTTGTGTGTTGTGAATAAAACATACATCATTCCAAAACATCTTACGCTTCTTGCAACTTATTCTGAAAAGCTCATTCCTGTTTCTTCAAAACATTTCAAAGGCAAACTTGACTCCATTCCTTTTATTTTATACAACAGTGGCTCACATACACGCACGCAAATCGATACACTATTTATGAATCATGCCATCCAACCGACAGTCTACGCCGAATCAACAAGTGTTACCTTCATGAAAGAACTCGCTTTGCTTGGTACTGGTGTTGCGCTTTTACCTGAAAATTTTATTCGGGAAGAACTTAAAACCGGAGTATTAAAAAAACAAAAAATCGATATTACGTGGCGTAGAGAATATGGTTTGTTTGTCCAAAAAGAGTTGAGCTCTCAAAATCAATTTATCAAGGATTTACAAAAAGAACTCAAAAAAAATTAGTAAAGTGAATGTCTATTCGGCAAATTTCCCTGCAGTAAATGCGCTTTTTCTACCCGCGGGAATGACGTCAGGTCCAAGAGTTACTTCAGTTGCCGTTAATGCAACAGAAGGAATATCTTCCGCGTTGGGATTTCCTTCCACAACATATTTAACGCATACACGATTGTACCATGAGACAGGTTCAAGATTTATACCCTTTTTACGAAGGAAAGCATTAATTTGCTGCGGTCGTACATAGTCTTGAGCAATAATTACTGCTCCTTGATCAAGTGCATCTTCCAAGAGTGTCCATCGTTCTTCACTGGCATGTTCACCGGAACCTTCAGGAATAGCAACGCCTTGAGACCGGTTGGTAAGTGTTGTATTAGCTCCTGCCCATGATATTTTTATTACTTTTCCCTCAGCACGTGCTTTCTGCAGTTCTTCTTTGGTTCTAATAAATTTTGTTGGAATGAGGATACGAAGCAAGCGCTTGAATCGCTCTTCACCTAATTCTTTTATCCAAAATTCCTCTAGTTCTTTTTCAAACACCAATGCAAATAACCCTTTATTGATTAGAGCACAATAAACGCCTCCTGGCAGAATTTGCTCTTTTGTTAAACCCAAAGAAAGAAGATCCTGTGTTGAAAGACCTGATTCATTCAGCACAACATCATATTTCGACCAATCAGGTTTGAGAGTCCCTTCTTTAATATCAGTATCAAACATGTGCTCTACACGGATTGTTTTCCCAGATAACTCTTCGATAAATTCATTGAAACGATATCCGTTTGTTTTATGAGGATTATCCACTCGAAGATAGGCAAGATGCAAAGGACTTTTTGTTGCCTTACACATCATCTTTATTGTAGTAATTAATTTTGCCGCAGTTGACTGTGCAACAGGCTGTAATCCATATGCAAATTG
>Ga0265338_10008778_pt1 | contig 12214 bp, 10 predicted proteins | sample 42126metaG_FD_193579 | JGI IMG/M metagenome (GOLD analysis project Ga0265338, IMG submission 193579) | Rhizosphere microbial communities from Carex aquatilis grown in University of Washington, Seatle, WA, United States - 4-21-26 metaG | ecosystem: Host-associated > Plants > Roots > Rhizosphere... | reverse complement strand
TCTCAACCATCCTGTGGCCCCATCCGAAAGCCTGGGCCGGTCTGGCGGCGGTGTGGATTCTGATTTTCTGCATGGATTTTTCAATGCGCGACACAACGCCGGTCGTGGCGGAAAAGGCCGTGCCGCCTTCGCCGGAAGTCATCGTGGAGTTGAAGCAGCAGCAGCGGATGCTGGCGGAATTGATTGGTGTAAGTCAGGCGCGAGACGCGGAGCTGCCGAGATTTTTGCCGCTGCCACGCAGCGAGCGGGTAGAAATTTTGATGACGTGAAACGGTAGGGACGACCTGCCGGTCGTCCGAGGCCGCGCGGCAGCGCGGCCCTACCAAAAAAGAATTTATGAACGAAGAACCCAAAAGCATCTGGAAGAAATCGTGGACCGGCTGGGGCTGGCTGTGGGTGTGGCTGGTTCTGGTGGCGGCGACTTTCGTTATCCTTTTGATCGTTGTTCAGTTCATTCCCGGCAAGCCAAAACACTTTTTGGATATGGTGCCCGGGGTGGTCATTGACAGCGCGGTGATTGCCAGCGTGGTGGTTGCCCTTTTCGGTTTCACCCGTGGTTTGGTTTATTGCTGTCGGCATTTCAAGCGCATCTTTTTCGGCCTCGCTTGTTTTGCGACGTTGATTGCGCTGTTTTACGCCGAGGAAGACTGGCGCGGCTGGCATGCCTGGAACAAATTCAAACACGAATGGGAAGCCAAGGGCGAAAAATTTAATTTCAAAGATTTCGTTCCCCCGCCCGTGCCGGACGACCAGAATTTTGCGATGGCGCCGATTTGGGTTGAATCCATCAAAGCCACGCTTGGGCCTAGAAGCTCAAGCCAGTGGAAATATCCTGACGATGGCCGCACTAATTTCACCGACCGGATGCCGACTCCCTGGCGCAATAATGATTGGTCAGATTCGCAGACCAATGGTGACTGGGCGAAAGGAACCATCACCGACCTTGAGCCGTGGCAGGCATATTATCGCACGCCAATCGAGATGAAGTTGTCCTCTCGAAAATCCGTCACGACCAATGAATTCCCAATCACGCCGCAGCCGCAAACGCCAGCCGAAGATGTTTTGCTGGCGTTGAGCAAATTCGATCCGGCCATTGAAGAATTGCGGCAGGCAAGCCGGTTGCCTTACTCGCGGTTCCCACTCGGATATGATAGTATGCCCGCCGCAATTTTGCTGCCGCATCTGGCGACGTTGAAAAGATGCAGCCTTGTTCTTCAATTGCGCGCGATTGCTGAATTGCAAAACAACGAAAGTCAAAAAGCATTGGACGATGTGAAATTGTCACTGCGATTGGCCAACGCGACTCGCGCCGAGCCGTTTTTGATTTCACAGCTTGTTCGAATCGCCATTGTGCAAATATCACTTCAGCCTGTTTATGAAGGTCTGGCTGAACACAAATGGTCGGAAGCGCAACTCGCTGATTTGGATTCAGAATTGGCTAGGCTGAATTTTTTGGCCGATTACAAATCCGTGATGCGCGAATATCCGGCTTTTGACGTTGCCACTTTGGAATTTTTTCGGGAACCGAATAAACGAAATCATTTTTTTCGTCATCCGCGTTTCTATTTCATAGCGCCGCTGTTTTTTCTCATTCAGGATCTTTCCGGTTATGCTGGGGATAAGAATCCTAAAATGCAGCGCTTCCCAATGCTTGCTCTAAGTTTTGGACCTTCCGGCTGGCTTGATCAAAACGAACTGAACATCTGCCAGTTTTATCTGAAATGGTATCTGCCCGTTGTTGAAGAAAACACAGAAACCATTTCGCCGGTCAGGACTCGCGCTGCCGCCGATGCCCTTGATCAGGCAGTCAAACATCAAACACCAGAAAATGCGTTTGAAACATTATTCGTTCCGGGATTGGGCAGTGCTTCAATGAAAATTGCCCATGCACAAAACTCGGCAAATATGGCTCGCGTGGCGATTGCGCTGGAGCGTTACCGGCTCGCACACGGCGAATATCCCGAATCGCTCGACGCGCTCGCGCCGCAGTTCATCGCCAAGGTGCCGCATGACGTGATTGGCGGCCAGCCTTCGCAAGGCCCCGGCTCGGCAAGCCAGCCGCTGCATTACCGCCGCACCGATGATGGTCAATTTGTTCTCTACTCTGTCGGCTGGAATGAAAAGGATGATGGCGGTGTGGTCGTTTTGGAGAAAGGTTCAACCCCGAGCGTGGACATCAACCAAGGCGACTGGGTCTGGCGGTATCCGGCGAAATAAGCGGTGGAGACATCCATTTTTTCGTAGGACGGGCGTCGCGCCTGTCTCCATCTGAAGGAAAAGTCAGAAACAGGCGCGACGCCTGTCCTACTTTGAATTATCTGTGTCCATCCGTGTCCATCTGTGGTTCAATTAGCGTGTGAACATCACAAATTTGAATCCCGACACGGACATCGGCGCGAGCGCGTGGCTTGTGGAACTGGACGAGCACCGCATCCTGCTCGACGCTGGAATGCATCCGAAACGCGAGGGGCGCGAAGGATTGCCGCTGTTCAAGGCGGCGAAAAGCAACGACCTCGATGCGATTGCGGTTTCGCATTGCCATCACGACCACATCGGCTCGCTGCCGGTGGCGTGCCGGCATTTTCCCAAGGCGCACGTGCTGATGACGGAGCTGAGCTATTTCATCGCCGAACGCGTGCTGCACAATTCGGTGAACGTGATGACGCGGCAGCGCGACGAGCTGGGCATCCGCGAGTATCCACTTTACACGCACGACGAGGTGGACGACATCACGCCGCAGTTTCAGGGCTTCAAATACAACCGCCAGATCGAGTGGGGGTCATTCCAGAAATCGCGCGCGGGGCTGCCGTCGCCGACCCTGGAATTTTTCGACGCCGGCCATACGATCGGCTCGGCGGGCATTTTGATCCGCGGCAGGAAGGAGACTCTATTTTACACCGGCGACGTGTGTTTCCACGACCAGACGATTTTGCGGAGCGCGCGGTTCGAGGACGTGAAGGCGGACGTGCTGATCATGGAAACGACGCGCGGCAACCGCGACGTGCCGAAGGACTTTACCCGCGAAAAGGAGATCGAGCGGCTGGTGGCGGCAATTCACGCCGGGCAGAAAAAGAAGGGCTGCATTTTGATCCCTTCGTTCGCGTTGGGGCGCACGCAGGAGATGCTGGCGATGCTGGCGATGCTAATGCGCGAGGGGAAATTGAAGAAGCAGCCGATTTACATCGGCGGGTTGGGCCGCGTGTTCACGGAGATTTACGATTTGGAGGCGCACCGCACGCACCGGCAGCACACGAATTTGCAACTGCACGAGGCGCTTCAGCTCATTGTTCTCGAAAAGGGCCAGGCGGAGAACATGAAATTGAGCGGCGGGAAAATTTTCGTCATCACCGCCGGCATGATGAGCGAAAACACGGCGGCGCACGACCTGGCGGCGCGGATGATTGGCGACGAGCGGCAGAGTATTTTCTTTGTAGGTTACGCAGACCCGGATTCACCGGCGGGACGCCTGAAGGCGGCGAAGCGCGGCGAGACTTTTGTTTTCAGCCCGGGCGCCGGGCGAGTGACGAAGCATTGCGACATGCAGGATTTCGATTTGACGGCGCACGCGAACCGCGGGGATTTGCTGGAGTTCGTCGGGCAGGTTTCGCCACGGGTGATTCTGCTCGGCCACGGTGATGCGAATGCGCGAGCTTGGTTCGAAGGGCAGATCCATTCGCGATGGCCGAAAATCAAGGTCATCCAGCCGCAGCCGGGCAAAATGGCTTCGGTGTGACGGACGACTGGTGATGAATGCGCCCCGTGCCCGCCGCCGGTCACTTTCCATTCATATTGACAATGTTGGAAAGGTTGAAAATGGGCAGGAACATGCAGATGACCATGCTGCCGATGACGACGCCAAGAACGACAATCAGTATCGGCTCGATGAGCGACATCAAGCCGGACAGGGTGTTTTCAATTTCCTCGTCGAGAAAGTCCGAGACGCGTTCGAGCATGGTGTCAATGTTGCCGGTCTGTTCGCCGGCGCTCAACATGCGGATGATCATGCTCGGAAAGACGGGATGTTTGGATAACGCCTGGGAAATGCCTTCGCCGCGCTCGATGTCGGTGGCGGCGGTCTTGACGGCCTTTTCCAAGACCGTGTTGCCGACGGTTTGGGAAACAATTTGCAGCACCTCCAAAATCGGCACACCGCTGCGGACGAGCGATGCCAGCGTGCGGGTGAAACGGGCGAGGCAGATTTTGTGCGCGATGGGGCCGAAAATGGGCAGCTTGATGCGCTTGGCGTCCCAGAATTCCCGGCCCTTCTTGGTTTTGATGTAATGCAGCCAGCCGTAAACCGCCGCGATAACGAGAGGAATGATCACAATCAGCCAGTGTCTCAAGATGTCGCTGATATCAATCAAAACCTGCGTCGGAGCCGGCAATTTTGCACCGAAGCCGGTATAAATTTCCTTGAAAACCGGAATCACTTTCACCAGCAGGAAGACCGTGATGCAAATCGCCACGGTGGTCACCGCTATTGGATACATCATGGCCGTCTTGACTTTTTTGCGAAGGCGGTCGGTGGTTTCCAGATAGGTGGCCAGCCGCGCCATGATTTCCGCCAACAAGCCGCCCTTCTCGCCCGCCGCCACCATGGCGACATAAAGCCGGTTGAACGCCTTCGGATGTTTCTGTAGCGCCTCGGAAAAACTCTCGCCGCTCTCGACGCGCGTGCAGACGTCCTTGATTGTGTCGCGCATGACCTTGTTTGGCGACTGGTCCGCGAGCGCCTGGAGCGATTGCACGATGGCGATGCCCGCGTCGATCATCGTCGCCAGTTGCCGCGTGAACACCACCAGATCAGCCAGTTAAACCTTGCCGCCCTTAGTCTTGCCCTTCTTGCCGATTCGTTCCTGGATGGACAACACCAGCAAATTGCGGTTGAGCAGCGCGGCGATGGCAGCCTGCTCGCTGGCGGCGTCCACCGAGTTGCGAATTTCCCGTCCGGTGACGGTTTCGCGGGCTGTGTAAGTGAATGTTGGCATAACCCTAGGCCGGAACTGTTAACAGGAAACATGCCAAAATAGCAAGCATGGATTTTTTTAATGGACGCGGTTGCAACCGCCTGCCGCCTTGAAGTGCGGTGGTCTTGACACCTCTTTTTTGCAAGGGGAATGCAGCAGTCAGAATGAAGAGTGTCGAAATCAATCGCGAACGGTTGAAACCCGGCAAAACGCTTCCACATTTCGTATCTTCCATTCATTTCAACAGTGGCGTCGCTTCTGCCCGGCGGGATTGCCGCAGCCCTCCCAAAATCCGGCAAATACGCGGCAAATCCCGTCTGTCATCTGTCTCAAAATCGGCCAAAAAATAAACATGGTCCACAAGTTGTTTAAATTCAAAATGTTACGCTGTCCTGATTTAGTAAAAAAAATGTTGTCAAACCCCCCGGATTTTCTTATTTTCATTGTCAATTGCACCGCATGGTGCCGGGGCAAACAGGATTTGCCTTGAGGCGCGTAAGGCGCGAAACAAGAGAAACATTAACAAACAATAAACAAAACAACATCGGAGGAACCAGATGAAGTTTAATAAATGGACATTGGGTCTGGCGGCGGTCGGAGTGGTCAGTCTTGCTTCGGCGGCGCGCGCGGACGAAAAATTGAGCCAGGTGCAAACCGCGCTCTCAAACACAACCTTGAGCGGCTACGTTGACACGTCCGCCCAGTGGAACCTCGGCTCCCAAAATGGATTGTATGGCGTCATCGGGAACACGCCTGGATATGCTTATGGCGGCATCAACAAGGCCGACGGCTTCAATCTGAACGCCATTGACATCGCCCTCGACAAACCGCAGGACGAAGGCCCATGGGCGGCTGGCTACCATGTGGAACTCATGGCCGGTCCGGATGTTCAGACCAAACTGAATCTTGGCACTATCGCTGGATTTAATACCACCCCGGCTGTGAATCAGGTTACGGCTCCTCTTGTGGCCATTCGCCAAGCCTATGTCGCGTTGCGCACGCCGGTGGCCAACAGCGGGATTGATTGGAAAGTCGGCGTATTCGACACCATCGTTGGTTACGAATCCACCAGCGATCCGCTCAACCCGAACTTCACCCGTTCCTATGGCTACAGCATTGAGCCAACGACACACACAGGCATTTTGGCTACATTCAAAGCGAATGATATGCTTTCGTTCTCCGCAGGTGTGGCTGATAGTTCCAACGTCGGCACGATAGTTCAGCCGATTGACGGTCGTTCCCAACAGGAATCCCAGAAAACCTATATGGGTTCAATCGCCTTTACTGCTCCGGATAGCGCGGGCTTTATGAAGGGCGCGACGCTCAACATGGGCATCATCAACTCGGTCAGTGGCGACCGTCTCGGAGGTTTAACGGGCGGAACCTTGAGCACTTTTGGCACCACCAGTTATTATGTGGGCGCCACAATTCCTACGCCGATCTCTGCGCTGAAAGTCGGCGCGGCGTTTGACTACCTCGACATTCATAATGGTCATCTAGCCGGCGGTGGAAACACCGACAGCAGCGCCTCGGTTTGGGGCCTCTATGCCAACTTTCAAGCCAACGACAAGTTGAGCTTCAACAGTCGTCTTGAACGGTTGACAGATAACAACGCTGGCTTCACGACCGGCTCGGCTGCGGTGGATGAAATCACACTCACTACCCAGTATCAACTGTGGGCGAATGTGTTGAGCCGGGTGGAATTCCGCTGGGATCACTCTGAAGGCACAAAAGCATACGATCAGTCTGCATATTCGCTGATCGGCGCGCCTGTTCATAACAATGCGTATCTGTTGGCGCTTAACTTGATCTATCAGTTCTAATTTAATTTAGAATTAATTTAGAACAACACGCCCCTTCCGGCAAAACCGGAAGGGGCTTTTTGCTTTTAATTTCGTGGCGTCAGGCATCCCTGCCTGACGTAGAGGGCGGCATCCTGCCGCCTGGAAAAAGCGTGGAAATTCCGCCGTCAGTCCGAATTTTCCAGCACCCATTTGGATTGTTCGCTGATTTTCCACCGCGCTGGAAGCGGCGGCTCTACGGCAGGCAAGGATGCCCACCGCCACAAATTTTGAAAATGCGCAAATCCAATCGGCAGCACAACAAAACTTGGCTTCGCACGCGAATCCGCCAATAATCCGCAGTCCAGATGCATTTCATTCGCGACATTTACGCGGCGAAACGGGCGGCGAAACAGCCGGTCGTCTCCTTTGAATTTTTTCCACCCAAGACTGATGAGGGTGACCGCAACCTTTTGGAAAGACAAATCCCTGCGTTGCTGGAGGCCCGGCCGGATTTCTGCTCCGTCACCTACGGCGCGGGCGGCACCACGCGCGACAAGACACTCAAAATCGTGGATTGCATCCAGCGGCAGCACGGGCTGACCGCTCTGGCGCATCTCACCTGCGTCAACCATACGCGTGACGAGGTGCGTGTCCTGCTCGAAAAAATCCGCGCGACCGGCTGTAAGAATATCCTCGCCCTGCGCGGCGACCCGCCCGGCGGCGGCGAATTCCAGCCGACACCCGGCGGCTTTGAATTCGCCTCGCAGCTTGTGAGATTCATCCGCGAGGCGGGTGATTTTTCCGTGGGCGCCGCCGGTTTTCCCGAAGGCCACGTCGCCTGCAAGCAAGGCAAACACGCCGACTGGCGGCACTTGAAGGAGAAGGTGGACGCTGGCGCGGACTTCGTCCTCACGCAGTTATTTTTCGACAACGCCGATTATTTCGAGTTCCGGGATTACGTGGCCGGCAAGCTTGGTGTGGGCGTGCCGCTTGTGCCGGGTGTCGTTCCGATTTTGAGCGCGTCGGGAATCATCAAGTTCACCCAAACATGCGGCGCAAGAATCCCGCCGCCGCTACGCGCCCGGCTGGATCAACTGGGGACCGACGATGTGGCCGCTGCCGAATTCGGCATTGAATACGCCACGCGGCAATGCGAGGCGTTGTTGCGCGCCGGCGTGCCGGGGCTGCATTTTTACACGTTGAACAAGGCGCGCTCAACTGTCCAGGTTTTAAAAAATATCGGCCTGGCGTGAGATGGAGCGTGAGTTGTCTCGACTCGCAGCCGCCGCCTCTCGCGGAAAAGAATCCGCAAAACACTTCCACCAAAAATGAAGTGCAATTTGTCCGTGCTGCGGCCTGTGCCAAGTCGCGCTCCGATTAAAGCAAATTGTTCGCCATGATGCCGAGGACGCTCAACGGTCCCTCGTCTTCCAGTCCGTCGGCGGCCTTGTCCAGTTTCTGCAGGGAAAGTTTTGCGTTTTTGTAAAATTCCTGGTCGTTGACCAGTTTACCGATGGTGCCCTGCCCTTGGTTGATTCGCAGCAGAATCTGATTGAGGTTGGTCATGGAGGCGGTGGTGGCGTTGTAGAGCGTTTCGTCCGTCACCAGTTTGCCCAGCGTGCCCTGACCGCTGCTGATTCCGCTGACGACCGAGCGCACCTGTGTCACCGCGTCTTGCAAATTGGTGACGGTGCCGAGCGCGGAGTCGTAAAGCACATCCGTGTAAATCATCTTGCCGACGGTGCCCTGCCCGCTGGCGATCTGGCCGGTGATGTTGTCAATGTTGGATATCGCGCCGCTGATGTTGCCGCTGTTTTGTTTGACGAAATCAACCAGTGGGCCGATCAAATTGCTGATTTTGTCGCCGGAAAAGGCATCGCCAAATCGTTTGATGCCTTCGGCGGCGTCATTCAACTTGGCCATGACCGCGTTGAGATCAGGCTGCTCTTCGGTCTGCAGCACCGCGCCATCCACCGCTTTGGGCGCATCCGGCGAACCAAAATTAATGGACACAAAATTCTGACCCATCAGGCCGCTGAATTTGATGATGGCCTCGCTGTCTGTTTTCACCACGGTGTCGGCGTGGAGTTTCATCGTGACTTTGACCTTCCCGTCGGCAAGCGTGATGGTCTCGACGCGGCCGATTTCCACGCCGGCCATTTTGACGTTGTCGCCGACCTTCAATTCCTGCGCGGTGTTGAACAGGGCGCTGACGTGGTAGCCGCTGTGCAGCATTTCCATGCCGCCAAGAGTTTCCATGATGGCCCAGGCGGCAAGCACCACCAGGATTACAAAAATGCCGAGCTTGGTTTCGAGTGAATTTTTCATAGGCTTGATTTGGTTTCGTGTTTGAAGTCTGCGTTCAAAAATTTCCGGACGAGCGGGTCATCGAAACGCTTTACCTCGTCGGGTGTGCCAATCGTCAGGATACCGCCTTCGTTGATGACGGCAATGCGGTCGGCGATGCCGAACGCCAGGGCGCGGTCATGTGACACGACGAGCGTGGTGACGCGGATGCGCTTGTTCAGATCCAAAATCTCCTCGCCAATGACGACGGCGGAAAGTGGGTCGAGTTCGCTTGTCGGTTCGTCGTAAAGAATCAACTGCGGTTCAATGACCAGCGCGCGCGCGATGGCGGCGCGTTTTTTCATGCCGCCGGAAAGGTCACCCGGCATTTTGTCCCCGGCATCCTTCAGCCCGACATCTTCGAGTTTTTCCGCCACGATACGTGCGATTTCTCGCGGATCCTTCAGTCGGTGTTCGCTCAAATAAAGCCCGACGTTTTCGCCGACGGTGAGCGAATTGAGCAGCGCGCCGGACTGGAAAACAAGCGCCATGCGATATTTGGCGGCGATTTCAGGGGTTTGGATGGATTCGCCGTTAATGAGGATTTCGCCGGCATCGGGCGGTTCGAGACCGATGAGGTGTTTGAGCAGAACGCTTTTGCCGCTGCCGCTCGGCCCCATGATGACAAAAATTTCGCCGGGCCGGACCTCAAAATCGATGCCCTTGAGCACTTCCTGCCCGTCAAAGCTCTTGCGCAACCCGCGCACTTGCAGGCTGACGCCGGAATGGTTGTCGGGCGGATTGTTCATTTCAAAAGAATGCGCGTGAGCAGGTAGTCAAAAATCACGATCAGCACGATGGAATTCACGACCGCTTTTGTCACCGAACGGCCGATGCCGCGCGGCCCGCCTATGGTCACCAGTCCCTGATGACATGAGACGACGCCGATGATGAGCGCGAAGCAAAAGCTCTTGAACACGCCGTTTGCCACGTCCCTAGGTTTCACGATGTCGCGCAGATCGGAGAAGAACGCCTGGATCGGAATGCTGATGTGATTGTTCGCCTCCGCGACGACCGCGCCGCCGAACCAGCCGACGAGAATGGCAAAAACCACCAGCATCGGCAGCGCGATGGCGATGGCGACCACCCGAGGCAGCACGAGATAGTGAATCGGGTTGATGTTCATCGTTCGCAGCGCGTCGATTTCCTGATACACGCGCATCGAGCCGATTTCCGCCGCCATCGCTGAGCCGATGCGGCCCGCGATGAGGATGGCCATCATCACCGGCGCGAGTTCCTTGGCGATGGCGATGCCAACCACACCGCCGACGGCACTGGACAGGCTGCGTTCCACAAGCACCGGCCCGGTCTGCAGCGCGATGACCGCGCCGATGAAAAACGACAGCACACAGACCATCAGCAGGCTTGCGTTGCCGATTTCAAAAAACTGGTCAAAAACCTTCTGCCGTTGCCGCCACGCGAGCGGTAACGCCAACAGCGTCCTCCAAAACAGCAGGACAATTTCACCGATATTCTCAAACATGACTTGAACGCCTTTTCATTTCACCGGCGGGTCCGGTTGTTTTTGCGAGTGAGCCACCGGAATAAAAAACAAACGGAATTTGTTGGTTTCCACATCGGATTGATACTGGAAAAGGCCGAACAGGAGCGAGCATTTTTTTGTGCCGGCCGTGATGTCGCGACGGTAAAGATTCCACAGCAGCGACTGACTGGCGGCGCCGGATTTCGCATTGTGCTCCCATCGCCATAACGACCATAGCGGTGACCAGTTGCGTTCGACACCGCGGTTGTTTGGCAACATCGGCTCAACCGGCGCGAGAATTTGGAGCCGGGTGTTGCCGTTGAAGTCGCGATGCCATGTGAACAGCGGCCACAGGTCCACCCGCCGCTTTTCCGCGGCGGTGTCTGTGTTCTTTTCAATCACATCCGAGAAGAGATAAAATAAAATGCGCGTGCGCTGCTGGTCGAGCGCGCCGGTGTGGAAGCGGTTGAATTTGTAAAGCGGCCACAGGTAAAAATCGCTTTCATGCGTGTCATTGTGCGAACGACCGAACAACGGCAGGACGCGCGTGGTCGTCTTGCCCTCGCCACGGGCGACAACCACAAACGGCCACGGTCCTTCCCACTCCCGGTATTTTTTTTCGCGGTCGTTAATCCAGGCGAAGAACGGCCATGCCATTGAGGTGGAATCACGCTTGGGCGAGCGCGAATAACTGTAAAGCGGCAGGTCGGCGCGGAATTTTTCCGGGTCATCCGTGCCGATGCCGTTGTTCTGCCAAAAGTGGATTGGCCAGAGGGCGAAAAATTTGTCGTGGCCGCCGATGATTTCCGTATCTCCGAAACCATTCGTGGTTGTGGTCACGTCCTTGTGTTCCGCGCCGACAAGCGGCCAGAATTGCCAGCCGTGCAGGCCATCGCCGTGCCGCAGGTGAAAAAATGGATAAAGATAATTGTCGGTGACGACATCGTGCTTCCGTGTCTCGCTGAAAAGCGGAAACAGCACAAGGAAAATGTCGTCGCGGAACAGCCGGTTTTTGAGATGGCCGTAAAACGGCACGAGCGCGGTGTAATTGTCATTTATGTCCGGCGAGCGTTGCTGGAAATAGATCGGAAAAACGGTGAAGCGTCTTTGTTCAGAATCATTTGGTTCTTGGCCGCCGGAGAAACTGAACAACTGGATGAACTGCCAGCGATATTCCTTTCCGAATCGTTCATAGGTAAGGAGCGGGTAAAACACATCGTCTTCCCGCGATTCGACAACAGGATCCGTATCGTGTGAAAACAACGGCGGGATTGCCCAGGTCGTTTCCGTATCCTTTTGCTGATCATAAAAAAATGGCCCGATGGCCTCAATGTCATGTCCCACGTCAAGTGTCAGCGGAAATTCGTCAAAAAACAGACCGGCGTGGAAGACGTTTTCAGCAAATATGGGAGAACATAAGCTCAAAACCACCCCAAAACCACAAACCCGCAAACCCCGAAAAAGCCATCTCGAGATTTTGTGTCTGGCGTCAAAAAATGGATATTTGTGAATAAAAATCAAATTATTACGTTATCGTTATTGAAAGACCTTTTATATTAATTCTTGATAGATTTGAATTTAGTTTAACATTGGTATTAACATTCGTGTTGACTTTCGCCCGTTTTTCTGTATTC
>Ga0265338_10008777_pt1 | contig 12215 bp, 9 predicted proteins | sample 42126metaG_FD_193579 | JGI IMG/M metagenome (GOLD analysis project Ga0265338, IMG submission 193579) | Rhizosphere microbial communities from Carex aquatilis grown in University of Washington, Seatle, WA, United States - 4-21-26 metaG | ecosystem: Host-associated > Plants > Roots > Rhizosphere >... | reverse complement strand
TTGGATGGCGGCCCCGGGGTTTGATCTCGCAAACGCTTCGATTTCAGATTTGCGTTTCCCCCCGCCGGCAAACACCCACTGTGGGCCTGAGCCATTGAGTCGTTTGGCTGCTTCAAGAAATTCACCAAACCGATGCCCGAGCCCCATGTTGCCCGAATAGAGGAAAACCGTCGTCTCCGCATTCCAACCCCGTTCCTCGCGCAACGGATTCGACTTTTCGGCCGGTAATCCGGTCAGATTCGGATCACTCCACAGCGGCACCCAGGATACCGGACGCGCGGAGCCATCTTTACTTTCGTAATTGGAAACCTTTTCCGCCATATTTGGACCCAACGCCAAAATGGAATCCGCCCCGCGTAGCTGATAGCGTGTCAATCTTCGTAAAAACCGGATGAGTAATCCTTCTTTCCTTGCCATCCCATGTGCGAGCATCACATCAGGATACAAATCCATCACCCAATGGGCGTGACGGCACCCATGCCTTCGGGCAGCGAGTTTACCGAGCAACCCGATGTAGGGAGGCGTGGTCAACGAGAGAATAACATCCGGACGTTTTCGCTCGAACATCAAAGCGTTGAACAGCGTTCCGTAAAACGAAACATAATCCATCACCTTTCCAGCGAAGCCTTTCCGGCCAAACCCCGTCGCGGGTAGCCTCTTGATTTCAACTCCATCAAGGATTTCATACCTTAGAAAACTTTTTTTCCCGTCGTACGAACGCCGTGAGCACAATACTTTCACTTCATGTCCCCGTTGCGACAAAGCCCGCGCCAGGTCGTGCAAATACTTCCCGGTAGGCGCGACGTCCGGTGGGTAGAATTGATTGAGCAGTAGAAAACGCATCGGTACAATGTTGCTCGCTACTATTTGGCCTTTTGCGATAGCACCGTTGGTTTTTCGATCGCGATCATTTTCTCTAACTGCTGGGCCAGCAATCTCTTTGCCTGTTGAATGTCATCCGCATTATCAACCACAAATTCCAGGACCCGTTGTCCCTTGTTTCCCCGCCCCGTCCAGATGGCGCGGATCAGGTTGTACCGCGCCGATTCTTGCGCCACATACGCGCTGGTATCAGCACCTGCTTCCCAGCGGCAATGGAAGACATAGAGGATCCGTCCCTCCGATTCAAACGTGTAACTGCGGATCGGCAAATTGATCCCATGAACACTCAACATCGCCAATTCCGGTCCCGATATCATTTTCAGACCAGTCGCGATGAGGCAAATCTCGGGTGTATGTCGTTTGGCCAGATAGCCCGCCACCCGGCCGGGGAACCAATTGAAATAAAAGCCTTGCCAGCGCGAGCCGTCGGGTTCCGCCCACGTGGCTTCCCTGCCTTCGTCATAACGCAATAGATATTGGGTGTCCTCATCGATCGGAAAATTCTTCAAAGTGGGGTTGTCCTTGGGAAAGTTCAGGGTCCAGGCGGGGCCGATTACCAGATGCGATTCCCGGACCTTATACCAGATTTGAACGCCGGCTTCCACCAGGCAAAGCCAGACTGTGAGGCCGATGCTGATGCGAAACAGGCTTTGAAACCCTGATAGTGGGCGCGGTAAAACGCTTCCCGGTTTTAGCCTTTCTTGGTCGCCGATCACCAAGGTCTGAGCAGTCGAATTTTTCCATTTTGACATCCAGGCGGCCAGTCCCCAAAGGAACAAAGTGCAAAGCAAGGTGATTGTGATCCCCGCGGGATCGTGAAAATGTGAAATTGCCGCGATTCCCCGTTTGGAGGCAACCATCGTTAAAAATGACATCCGGCAAATGTTGAAAGCCAGAGAGAAGAAAAGGCCCAACGGGATTAAAAGTAGACGTCGTGATAGTCTTAAACGGTAGAATTCCCCAAGAAAAAGCGAGATCATGAGACTGCTTTGAAATGAGCGGATACCACTGCAAGCTTCGTTGATTCCCACAACGCCCGTGCTGATTTCGATGATATTGCCATGTGCGATCGCCGGCACGCCCACCCAACCCATCAATTCCGTCACAATTCCCGCACTGATGTGCGTTAAGGTCTGGATGATTGGCGCTTCAATAAGTGTTGGCCACGGTATCGCGACAAAAAAGAATGCGATTGGGAAAGCCAGTTGTCGCATCCATCCACGGCCCTTGCCTATTTTTACGGCACAAATCGTCAGACCAACGGCCTCACAGCCCAGCAACCATTGGATCGGCCGCCACTCTGGCGTTGCTGCCTCTACCAGTCGGGTCGGCAGATAGAGAAAAGCGATGAACATGAAAACCAGAAACACCAGCTTTGAGCTGGAGCCCCCTGATGGATTTTTCCCGTTTTTGAAATCATACCACCTGCTAATAGCCAATCCGATACAGAGCAGCGGAACCAACCAGCCGTATCCATATTGTGGATTGGTGTCCCATTCAAAATGCAAGTTGTCGATCAGCCGAAACCACAAGTAACAAAATGGAAGCAGCAGCAACACTAGGAGAACGAAGGGCCGGGCTTTGGTGGTTGAGCTATTACCCCCCGAAAAAGTCCCGGCGGCCACAATCCCTGGTTGATCTTGAGGAGGCATAAAATGAAATCCTAAAACGTTGTTTAACTGGTGGTTGGCGATACCGGGGCTGATGAAATGATTCGCTGCTTCACCAGAACGGCGGGGTTTCCGCGGTAAATACCGCTTCGTTCAAGGTCTTTGGTGGTGACCGATCCGGCCGTCAGAACGCTTTCTGCCTGCACGCGAACGCCTGGCCCCACCCAGCAACCTGCGCCCAGCCACGCTCCATCCTCCACGATGATCCGTTTGGTGATCAAATCAAAGGTCGACGATTTATAATCGTGGCTTCCGGTGCAAAGAAAAGCGCGCTGCGAAATACACACATTGCTCCCGATCTTGATCTGGTCGAGGTTCAGGAGCCAGCAACCTTCGCCCAGCCACACATGATCGCCAATCGAAAGTTTCCATGGGAAAGTTATTTTGACCTGTGGTTTTATGGTGACATTTTTCCCGATGCGGGCGCCGAAGGCGCGCAAGATAAAGCACTTCAACCGCGACAGGCTGAGCGGGCACAAACGAAACAACAACAGGCTGACAAACAGCCAAACGAACTCGCGCAAGCGCCCGGTTCCGCGATTAAAATTGCCGGGTGAATAGGATGAAAGGTCAACGGGCATTTCGATTTTCTTAGAGAACGGTCACAGTGTCAGGCATTTCCGCCTGGCCGCCAAGCCATTGATACACTTTACACATCTTCGCAGCGATAGTCGGCCAAGTGTAGGATTTGTTCACCAATTCCACCGCCCGCCGGCCCATGTTCCTCCTCTGCTCATCCGTAAGGCCCATCAGTTGCCGAAGTCCCTTTTCAATGGATAACACTTCAGGAGCAACCTCAAGGGCTGCACCCGCTCCGGCCAGTTCCGGGAAGTTGCATTCACGTGTCAACAACACTGGAAGGCCGGCAGCGGCGGCTTCAAGAATCGCCACGCTGAAACCTTCACTGAACGAAGGAAGCACAAATATATTGGCCATGGCGAGTATCTGCTTTTTTTCCTCACCATAGAGCGGTCCAGAAAAAATGACGTTCGTCTGCAGACCATGCCCGCTGGCCAAGTCCCTCAATTGCTGTTCATAGGCCGGGTCCCCCGAGCCAGCGATGACAAGGCACCAATCAGTAAATTCCTGAGACAAACGTCGCCAGACCTCCAATAAATTTTCTAGCCCCTTCTTGGGATGAAGCCGGGACAGAAAAAGTATGCGCCGTCGTCCTTTCATATCAGGAAATTTTTCCTCCATCGGTTTGGTGGTGGCCGGAGAAAGCAATTCATCGGCACTTACCCCGTTCGGGATAACGGCGATTGGATTTTTGAGACCGTAACGGCGAAAGTTTTCCGCTTCTGCGGTGCAAAGCGCGTGGAGGCAATCTGCGTCCTCCAGATTTTTGTTTTCAAAAAGTCGCGCGACCAGTCTTTTTTTCCATCGTGAATTATTCAAGGCCCACGGCTCCAGCATTCCGTGCGGTGAAATCACCAGATGGCACCCCAATTTGCGCGCGCAGTGACGGGCGGCCAATCCGGGATGCATCCACAAGCCGTGACTGTGAACAATGCCACCGGAAGAGACTTGTGCGTTTAATTGTCTAACCAGGCCGGGAGAATATCCGAGGGCTTTCGGACCAACGACATCCCCAACGGCCATTGGCAATTGATACCGGGCGCAGTCCGCATCCGTCCATTGGTCTCTCAATCCGAACACGGAACATGCGAAACCTTTCCGGTTTGTTTCGCTTGCCAGTGCCCAGATTACCGGTGGAATCCCACCGCCATTGCGGGAAAGCCACGAGGTAACATGTGCAACCTGCTTTGCTGGATTTGCGCCGCTCAAAATATTTCAGGTATCACCTGGCTAAAAGGGACTGCAGCAACAATCGATCGAAGATTCCTGATTTGCGGCGTGGCTTTGCTATCGCTGTCTCAACCGCTTGTCGCAATCCGTCGGCAAATCGTTTTGGTCCCCAGTTGGCGAGAATGCGTCGGCTCTCCGAGCCAAAAGTTGAACTTTGAAAACCGGGATCTGAAATACGTAACATCAATTCCGCCATTTGCCCGACATTGTGAGGATCAAAGGTGAATCCGTTGCGATTTTCTTGCACCAGGTCCGCCGCGCAACCGCAGCGGTTGGAAACCAACACTGGAAGCCCACTCGCCATGGCCTCATTCACCACCAACCCCCATTGTTCCGCGGTGCTGGCGTGGATGAAAGCTCCGGCAAGTCCATAGTAAACCGGCAACCTGTCATATTGTTTGAAACCGGGCAATAAAACGAAGCCCTGGATGCCTAGATCATTAATCTGCTTGAGAAGGTGTGGTTTAAGGGGGCCGTCACCCAAAATCACCAGTTTCCAAGCTCCACCGGACGCCTTTTTTCTTGTGTAAAGTGCATAGGCTTCAATCAGGCGCGACAAGTTCTTTTTTTCAACGAACCTTGCGGAAGCCAGGAAATAATTATCTGGCAGGCCGTGCAGATCTCTTATTTTTCGCGTTCCAGCTTTTGAATCCTCGCGCTTTGCCTCATCCGCCTTTTGGGAAAAGTAATCATTATCCACTATATCATAGCCTTGAAAAATGCGATCCGGCTCCATGCCAAGCTGCTCGGCATAATCAGCATGCGGTCTGCCACCGACCAATGCAGCGGAACAGTGTCGGACAATCCGGCTCTTCATCCATTCTTTCCATTGCACACGACGCTCGTCCCATTCGGTGCTCTCTGACATCAATACTGCCGGGGTATTGGTACGGCCACACCAGGACAATGCGCTCAATGCGTCTGCTGATGCCCAACCGGGAACCGCGACGACCGCCGGCTTCAGGTCAGCAAGGGCGCTTTGCATTTTCGAAATTAATTCCTGTTTCCACTGTCGTGTGTTGGCCTGACGGTCAGTCAGGGTCATCCGGATGAAACTGCCGGAAGTTTTAGTTTTTTCCCACGCGTAGGTGTCCTCCATCCCGCAGGCTTCGATTCCGAACACTTGCAGGATTTCGCCTGCTGCGGCCAAACGTGTTTGATGGTACGGGCCAAAACGCCAGAATAAAACCGCTACCTTGGTATCCAGGCGCATCATTTCTTGAATGAGACCCGCGAAGAAATGCGATTGGCACGACGCGCAAAGAGTGGTGAACGATTTCGACTGGCAAATAAAGGTTTGGTGGTCGCTTGGGGTTTCAAATCCGGCCTGGGCGCCGTAGATTGGCTGGGGGCAAGCGGCTGATCAGAAGCCTTTCGGCGATTACGGTTGTACCACCAGATTGCCCCCGCGCCAAACATGAATGGATACAATGTGATGAGGGTGATATCGCGGCCAAGATTAAACGTCATGATCAATCCCAGACTATAGAGGGGTAGTCGTCCTAATTCCTGTATCTGCAGATCTAACCGCGCCAATATTGACACCCAGAAACTCACCAGTAACGCAGCGAATGCCGGACCCAGAACCCTTCCAAAATTTATGACCCCCTGCCCAATGAGACCTGTCGAAATGGTTGCATACACACCTGCTTCCCCAGTCGGTCCGGAATCATTGCGAACCCCCTGCCCGCGCAGGATCGCATAATCAATCCCAATAAGTGGTTTATTGTGCCAGATAACGCGCGGAATGGGATTAGCCAATTCCGCGAAGTATTCTTGTCCCCAGTTAGGCTTATATTTCCCTTCCTCGATAAATGAAGTTATCCAGCAAAGCTCTTCATACATGTTCAATCCTTCGTGATGCACTGTCGAATCTTCCGTCAAACTAAAACCCTTTTGTCCGAAGGCGGAGATGACGTTTCTGCCTTCGGACCGATTGGCAATCACAAATCCCATCCAGGCATTGATCCCCAGAAAGAAAGCTAACAGCACCGCGCCTTTCTTGAGTAATCCACCGCGCAACCGCAGAAAGGCCCAGCTTAAGATTCCGGGAATCGCAATTGCCAGAATCGTGTTTCGCGTGCGGTCAAAGAAGAAATAGGGCCACGTAAGCAGGCAAAAAACGAACGCCTGCCGGCGGAGACGGCGATCAGTGAGCAGGGCCGCCATCACGCCGAAAATGCTTGTCACCAAAAGTTGAATGTAAAATGCAAACGAAAGAAGGGCGTCGAATCCTGAACCGAGCCGACCACGACCCCAGGGTTCCGCGCGGTATCCCAGGAACGGGAAGAAGAAATAAGGGAGCTGCGCCCGCACCCGCACCACCGCTATGACAACAAGAATTGACCAAATGATTATGCTGCCCCGAAACAACAAACGCATTTGCTTTTGAAGCATTGGATCGTCGATCCCATGCTTAAAGATGTGAAGGACTCCGCTGCCGTTTCGGATATGCCGCGCGTTTAATTGTTGGTGGATCAAAGGCGTGAGCAGCAGAAAAACGGTAAGAAACCAGGCCACCTGCCACCAAGCGCTTTGCAACGTGTCAGCCTCAAAAAGCACACTATGGTAACCAACATAATCGTTATAAAACGCATCACCCATATACCAGACTGCAATGGTGACAATAATCGCAAGAAAGGGCAGTCCGATGGCACCTTGCAAGTTCCTGACTCCCCAAAAAGTCCCAATTATCAATAACATTGCCCCCGTCCAAAACGGGAGCGGTAATATGGACAATAAATTAAACACAATCTTAGAAAAGGCTCCCGGAATCCCTGAGTCACTTACGAACTGAGCAACCGCTCTTCAAGGGACAAAAGATTTCCCGCCAACCGCTCCAATGTAAATTGCTTCGCCTTGGCCAAGGCTGCGTTTTGCTGGCTTCGCAACAATCCCGGTTCTGTGAGATAACGCAGCAACGTCTTGGCCAGCGCCTCTGCATCCCGTATCGGGACAACAAACCCGTCTACATCGTCGCTGACAACGTCTCCACAAGAAGCCGTTGTAACGACCGGTAAACCGTATGCCATTGCTTCAACTTGCGTGATGGCGAATCCATCCGAAATCGTTGGGAGCACAAACACATCTGCTTGTCGGTACCACCCAGCCGCCTGATCGCGCGTCGATGGCCCGTGAAAATGAACACTCTTGGGTGCTGACGCAACTGCCTCTGCAGAAATCCCGATTTTCCCCACCATATCAAACCGCACATTCTCTCCTTTAAGCTTTTGGGCCGCCGCGAGGACATATTGGATCCCCTTCCGAAGAATCACCTGGCCTAAGAACAAAATTCGTAATGGAGCCGTTGGACTTTGAGCGCTTATAATTGTATTTGCATCTCCATCTTTACTTCGTCCATCCATCTCGAAACACAGTGGGATAACGACCACTTTTTTAGATGGGACGCCTTGCGTCAGCAGCGCCTGCCGGCAAAACTCCGAATTCACAACCACCCGGTCTGCCAACACCCATTCCCGTTCGCGCCGTTGAAAGTATTCTTCTGGTATCAGCAATGGGTTTATTGCCCAACCCGGCCAGCGCTTTTCCTCCTCGCCCACCAATCCCGCTTCAACGCGATTCGGATCCATCTGGTTCAAGACGCATTTAATGTTTCGGTCCCGACACCACGCCATCGCCTCCAATGCTCCGGTATCATAGGCGAAGAAAATCGAGTCCGATGAAAAGGCCTGTCGTCGCTTCAAATCCTCGCGAACGCACCTGGCGAACCGGCTCCCGACTTCGATAAAGCCCTCGTAAGGAGTCTGCGCGGAGGACTTTTTGCGTAACAATTTTTCCCAAAGTAGTGAGCGTGAATTCCATGAGCGAACGACCGCCCCCTGTCGTCCACCCAGGTCCGGATGAAATCGGGTGGCAAGCGAGCGCAGCAAATTCGCACCTGTTCTGGCGGCTAGCTTGCGAACCACTGAGCCAGCCCAAAAATCCGTATAAAACCGCCTTAACCGCCCGCTGCGCTGCAATACTCGTGGCACCGCATAATGCTCACGAGCGCCAATCTGACAACAAATCCATTCAGAATGCATTCGAAATGCTTAATTTCTGTTAAAAATTGGAAACGTCCAAAAAAAATTCGACCCTAGAGTCTCCTGCTAAACTTTCCGGATCGTTGTTCTCTTCGGTTCGCTTTCCTATTGGAGTGGGCGCAGGTTATTTGGAGAGGGAACCGTTGTCACCCGTTTCCAGTAGCTGTTGGTCCATGCACAAGTGACCGAAATCCCTGGTTTTAATATCGTTGGAAAACCCACCATGGATGAGGAAAAAAAGATCGGAACCGGGCGGCTGGACATGTTGGCGATACTAATCACCGAGCCTTGGGGAATTTTCGACGGAACCGAGTCGTCAACCATGAAAACTGAATTTGTCTGAGCCACAGTAATTTTATGCCGTCGACCCCAGCCATACGTAATAGGGTTAGTGACTCCAACATAATCTGCATAACCATGTTGCGGAAACGAGTTCGTGTATTGAGGATCGTCAAAATATAACTGTCCACACAATCCGTTGTCGGCAATGCCATTGATGGGGTTGATCATGGTGTTTGCCTTCACCACCACGTTGGTCATCCATCCATAACCGGTGGCAAACGCCGTCCCACCATACATGGTATTGCTGACCACTACCATCGTGTCCAATCGATTCGCCCCGACCCCCTCAATATTGATTCCGTAGAACAAATTACTAAAAACGTTGAACGCTACAAATATATTGCTGTTAATACCGCCATTGCCTTGATATCCAGCAATTCCGGGATTAATAGCTGTACCACCTCCGCCCACGCCGATGAAAAGATTATTAACTATTTTCAAGTTTTGCGCTGGACAAGTCTGGATTCCATTTCCGCTAGTGTAAAAAACATTGTTAGTGATGTAATACTCAGGGTTGGAATGGTTAGTTATACCCCCATTAATTGCGTAAAGACCGCCGCACATGTCCGTCACCAGGTTGTTCCTGAAATAGCAGGTATTGGAGCAATATCCCTGGTAGAATTCCACAGCCTCAACCATGTTTGAGATGACGCATTTTTCAATCGTGTGGGAAAAAGAGAAATTGAACGCGGTTGCGTTACCGCCAAGAAACGCACAGTTGGTGACCTGGATAAAAGCATCTGTGCCGCTGACAACACTTTTAAGTATCTCTCCCCGCCAGTTTCTGAATGTACAATTGCGAAAAATTTGCTGCTGAGGGAATGGTGCGGACCCCGTGTCGATCACCGCGTCGTGCGTGACATCCCATCCTGATCCATTTTTCAAATCCGCCGGAAAATATGTGTAGGAAGTTCTCCCGATTTGTACGCCGCCGTCCATGGACAAATTATCGAACACGAGGGGGTTGAGATTTGTGACAGGACCTTGCACGGAAATTAAGTATCCGCGGTATGCCCAAGGCCCCTTCAGTTGCCATCCCCCACAGCCGAGCAGTATTGTGTTGGTCCGGCTGGCTCCGAGAAAAGTTATGCCTCCACGGCGGACCGTCACTGCCGGATAGGTGGCAAACATGTGTGGCATTGAAAAGTTCGTGTCCAAGACTTGCGCGCTTAACATGAGGTATGATCCGGCAGGAATGTTTATTGTAGCCAGATTTGTTACCGAGTTGATACAATTTTGGAACGCTACGGAATTGTTCCTGCCATAAATGCCGACTGCGTTGGTTAAGGAGACGCCGCAGACACAACTCAATGTGATGCGTGTGCTGTTTTGTACGGAAACAATCGTTCCCACAAGGTCTTGATTATTGGTTGGAGAGGTTGCTGGGCCTGCATTAAACAACTCTACGATTTTCCCAACGTCGGCGGTCGCGAACCGATTTGTCTGGCAGAGAATTGAAGGGCTATTACTTGTAGTAATGGCCAAAAGCGGGACAGCATCTCCCAAAGCGCCAAAATTTGTGACATTTAATGACGATTGGGCATATACAGATGAAATCGACGCGAAAATGGAGGTGATGGCAAAAACAAAACAATGCCATCGTCGGGAAGCCGGGCTAAAGTTCATAGTATTTCAAGTTCGGCAGATTGTGCACTCCGCCAAAAGGATAACGGATTATATCTCGAAGAACATTACAAGCATTAGATATTCCAACCCGTGTTTTATTCAACTTCGTCCTAAGAATGTGCGATAACTCGGTTAATCCATGCGCGGGCTTGCGGGGTCCGGCGTTCCGTTGCCAGTGAAATGAGAAAACACCATGCATACGTAAGAATTAGTATCAAAATGTATGAAATTCCCAACTTTAGTGTGGGCTGTTGGCGCAGGCCGAGCAGGTTAATTTGAAACAACACAGACGCCACAAAAATTAGCAGCGGAAAATGACATAAATATACGGAATACGAAAACCCAGCTGCCGTTTTACTCCATGCATTCCCCGGAATCCGTCGTGAATTTGCGGTTGCAGAATTGATGACGAGCGCGAATGAGATCCCTATCAGAAAGTCCGCAAAATACGGGGTCATAAGCCACTGCAGCCGGGCAATGCAAAAACTTACTGCAAACAAAGGAAAAGTGATCCAAAGCGGGGCCAGCGCACGGTGATTCACGAAATAGAGAGCTGCTCCCAGCAACCACACTACCCCATACATCAGAATGGGGGCAGGAAGAAACCACACAATAAATATAAACCCGATGGTTCCAAAAACCCGGAAAAGAGTTTGCTTATGAAAGATGAGCGCGAAAAATAGCGGCCCAGCCAGATAATACCAGAACTCATTGGCGAGGCTCCATAATGGTCCATTGCTTCCGAATACCGGGCCAAGAATCGTCTGGCACATCGCGAGGTTGACCATGAAAATTGGAACCGAGAGGTTCTGTTGGAAGTTGTGATTGATGATCGCGATTTTTCCGGGAAAGGTTTGGTCATAAAGGCCGAACCGATTGAAATAATGGCTCCCAAAGTAATCAAGGCCAGCGCCAACAAGGAGCGCTACAATATAAACTACATAAAGCCGACTGACCCGGTCTGTGCAGTATTTTTTCCAGTCGAAATTTCCCCGCGCGAGTCTGTCCAATACTTTCCCGCCTACCAGAAAGCCGCTCATCACGAAAAACACCATTACGGCCGAATGACCAAAGCCAGTAAAAAAATAGAATGTCCTTTCCAGGACTTCTCGCCGCACATTTGTTCCAAAGTCAGCGAACATCAAACTCCGTAGATGTTCGATTACAACCAAAAACGCCGCCATCCAACGAAACAGATCGAGCAGATCGGATTGAAACGGTCCAATGTAAAATGATCGTAGCGCCCTCACATCAGAAACGGGTGATAGTCCAGATGATATGTGAGATCACGGTTGCGCTCGCCGATTTTGCGCGCCGGATTTCCCGCCATAATCGCAAACGGCTCCACATCCTTTGTTACAACCGCGCAGGCACCTACGACCGCGCCCTCGCCAATCTTCACACTTGGTAAAATCAAGGCGCGATAACCAATCCACACCCGGTTGCCGATGGTGACTTCACCGCCACGATCGGCAAAATCCGGCGATTGTGGATCGTGACCGAGAGTTAGGATAGACGCTTCCGGTCCGATGGAAACATCGTCGCCAATGCGGATGTCATATTTGCGGCCATCAAACAGGCAGCCAAAATTGATGACATCACGCTGCCCGAGATGCAGCTTTCGTCCGTTCAAAAAACGGCAATTAGATTGCACGGAGGTTCCCCGGCCGAAACCCGACAGATACATTCTTAAATACAGATTCCGGATCATCTGCGACGGTATTTTACCGATGAAACCGTTAAAAAAATATGCCGCGAAGCTGCCGATGAGCGCGCGTGAATTCATAAGATGGAACCAAACATTTTTTCATTCACCAATTGCGCATTGCGGCCCCATGAATTC
>Ga0265338_10008775_pt1 | contig 12217 bp, 9 predicted proteins | sample 42126metaG_FD_193579 | JGI IMG/M metagenome (GOLD analysis project Ga0265338, IMG submission 193579) | Rhizosphere microbial communities from Carex aquatilis grown in University of Washington, Seatle, WA, United States - 4-21-26 metaG | ecosystem: Host-associated > Plants > Roots > Rhizosphere >... | reverse complement strand
AAATCTTCGAACATCTTGGGATGTCGCACGCCTGGCTTCGCCTTCTCGATTCGAAGCTCGGACATGTAGTAGATGAAGACGTAATCCGGCTCGGGATCGTTGGCCGATGTGTGAAGCTCTGCGGTTGGCAGAACGTCTTCCCCTCCAGTCACCGTGTCGAGCACGAGCACAAGGCCTCCGTCGATTTCCATGATGAAGTATTCGCGGTCACTGATCTTCACTGTCTGTCCCGCCCGCACGACCGGCGAACCTGGCTCATCAGCATGCTGGATCGTCTTCGCGGGAGAGTGGTTGCACTGTCCGTTGAGACAACGAGTCATGCGCTGTCGGCCGCGCTGAGCGTCGATAAGCTGGGCATCAGTACCGTGTGCGCCCGAGCCGACGACGACTGAGTGCTGGGTGCCGTGCTGGTCTACATGAGTGAACATGCGGTGACCCTGGCCGGTTCGTCCGGCATAGCTGAAGCCGAGATCCTGCGCGATCTGATCAACCTGCGGCGTCGTCAGAACAACCTTGGCTTGTCGGGGCGCGGGCCGGGTTGGGTCGGCGCCACAGGTCGGGCACTCGAAGCGTGCTCGATGAGAGATGTCCTTCTGAACGGCGTGCCCGCAGGAGAGACAACGAGTGATGTCGTGAGTGTACTTCCCCTTCTTGTCCACGACCTTGAGACGATGGTAGTCCTGAGGGATGGTGAAGAGCGTACCTTCGTCAGAGGCTGCCTTGCCAAAGGCCGCATCAATGTCGTCGTCTGGAGACTCCGACTGGTCGGGAAGACGAGCCTGATCGACTGCGAGGGCCTGAGCTTGTTCGTTGGGAGACTTGAAGGGGTTGAGGTCGGCGAAGTCAACGGTGGCAACATGGATCATCTGCTGGTTGCCGATCCAGGTATCGGTCAAACCCTCGCGGAAGAAGACAAAGGCGAGGTTGGTGTAGAAGTTGAGCCGGACGCCAATGAGCGCGGGCTTCAGGCCATTGGCGAGACAATACTTGATCTTCTCGGCACGCTCGACCTTGCCGCCGATCTTGAAACGCTCTTGGGCTTGTGAGTGATTGGCCTTGATCTCGACACCAAGCCGACCCTGCTGAGTCTCTACGATGCCGTCGATTGGGAAGTTCTTCTGATTGCTTGCGGCTGTAATAGTGCCGATGCCAGGAAGCTCATGCATGCGGAGGACGACCTGCTCTCCGATATGGCCCATCTGATCGAGAGACAGTCCTGAGCGCGTACGACCTCCAGGGTTCGCTGGTCGTGTCGGAGACGTATCGAGATTGCCGCCTTCTTCTAGCTCGGCCCAGGCGTCGGGGTTGTCGCTCTGATAGGTTGGGGTGTTCCAGCCGAAGACATCTTGTTCGAAGCCGCACTGAGGGCATCGGAAGCTCCCCTTGTTTGCCCGGATCTCTTGCTCGTCCTGGGGCGTGAAGTGATACCCGCACTTGGGGTTGACGCAGTGCGCGCCAGGATCTACACTGTGCTGCTCTCCTGGCCCGGCCAGTCCCTCGATATAGCCATCGACATACTTGGGACGAGCTACAGGCATCGCGACATGATGCCATTCGTCTGCGGTGGATGATTCGTCACAGTGGATGCAGGGGCCTTCGAGCCATTCGGATAGATGCTCCTGCCAGTCGTAAACGTTAGATGGCATATGATTGTCCTGGGCCTTGTGCTAGAGGTACGAGGTGCGAAGGTTGTCCAGCGAAAGCCTGGTCGAAGTCGTTGGCCGCCTGCTCCATGTGACCTCGGGCCGACTCGAACTGCTGAGGGCCGACCCACGGGCCAGAGTGAGCCGAGCTTGCGGCATCCCACTTTGCATCTGGGCTGTCCCATGGTAGAGGGTCGAGTGCTCGAAGAGGAGAGTGATCGCTGTGCTCGCCAGGATTGCGGATCGCATCCCAGAGACCCCAGTGATACATCCCTAGTGGCATGTGTCCGTAGCCGGTCGCGTCCTTGGCCGCTCTCTGCATGCGCTCGAACTTGTAGTAGTCGCGGGGGTTCATATCCTTCTCGGAGCGGCGGAGGCCTCGGATGACATGCGTGTCGATGATGCCGAGTTCGCTCGACATCGGAGCGAGGAGAAGCCAGACGAAGCTAGCGACCTTGGGGTTGACTCCGGCGAGGTTCATGTTCATCACGGCGTTACGGAAGATGAAGCCCTTGCCGCCGTCCTTGAGATCTTCGTGGGCCGCCTCACGGATCTTGTCGATGTTCTTGCCGACTGCCTCGATACCGTCAAGGTGCGCTCCCATGAAGGCGCCGTACTTCGAGGCCTCAGAGGAGAAGCCAGTCTGGTCGATGGGCTTCCAGCCACCTTCCTCCTGAGGGAAGAGGGAATCAGAGGACTGGTGCTGTTTGCGATACTCGATCACATCAGGACGACTTTCGTAGTCTTGAACCATCTTTCGCTTGCGATCAAGTGCCTCTTGAATCCTTACCTTTGAACCGGGCAAAGTTTTTGGATCTTGAAGGAGTCTTTCGAGGTCAGCAATGGGCATTCCACGATAGACATTGATGGGCCGATAGTCGTCATCGTCGTCATAACCGCCACCACCACTCGGCGGAATACCGGTCGGCCACGCAGGGAAGAGGCCACCCGTCTTGGCCGTCCACTCGCTCGGGAAGGTCGTTTCTCCAGGGCGCTGGTCATGGATCGGCGAGACGTAGCCCTCTTCCCACCACTGCTTGGGATAGGTGCCGACCTGCTTGTGAATCTGGTTGCGTACCCAGTCAGGCCACTCCTCTGGCGGAAGAGTCTTGGCTACGTCGCGAGCCATTGCGGCTGCGTCCTGTAGCTCTTGGCCCGCTGCGTCCGCGAACTCTTCTACGCCAGCAAGAGCCATCTGCCCCGGCTGCCACCCGCGCACGGGCGTGTAGTTCTGGCGGAGCCATTCGGTCGTCTCCTTGCGTGCCTGGTTGTAGCGTCGAAGCTCCGAAGCCTCACCCATCTCGGCCGGGAGATTAGCCTCGAACTCCTTCGTCTTCTCGAAGATGATCTTCTTGGCCTCCTTCATAGCGTCGGCCGGAGAGAGACGAGGGTTCTGCTCGATCAAGGAGTGCTGGAGGAAGTCAAGCTGCTTCTTGTAGGCGAGGTGGCTTCCCTCAGGATAGCCGAGTGAGGAGTTGTGCTTCTCCCGAGCGTTCTCCAGAATGTCCCAGAGATCGACCGCCTTGGTCGAGGGGTCGGTGTTCATGAGCGCCTGGTAGTGGGCCGCGTTCCAGCGGAGGTGCTTGCGCGGCGACAAGAGAGCGACACGAAAGGCGTTCATGATAGCACGATCCTGCGTTGCCGGATCCTCGTTCTGCCAGTTCGTATCAATCTTCGAAGCGTTGTCTACGGTGTCGCCAATCCCGATGTAGTCGTTCTCAGGCGAGACCGGAGGAGCCTGCGTCGGCGGAGTCCAGAACTGGTTGGGATCGTAGGGGCGCTCGGGGGAGACCATCTTCGCGCCCTGGATCGTGTAGCCCTGCATGACGGGAGAAGGCTGTGCCATCACGGCCGACGGGAACTGGCCAGGATTGACCCACTGACCGGGGGAGTTGAAGACGCCGCCCATGCCCGGAGCCTGTCCCATCGAGCCAGCCGCATTGGCGTTCGGTGCCAGAGCAAGCTCGGGGAGGCCACCATGAGGTACCCAGACCTGCTCACCCTCCTTCTCCTGTGCGGGGTGTAGGAACTGCGACATCAGGCCGACCTTCTGCGGGCCGAACCCGTGGAAGTGATTAGCGTAGCCGGTCTGACCCAAGCACTCGGTCATCAGAGCTTCGCGAGCCTCGGGAGAGACGAGCGGGAAGTGTACACCACAAGCAAGGTTCTCGCCGTGCCAGGTGAAGTCGCCGCCTGACTGGCAGTGTCCCAAGACATCATGGACGATGCGGAAGTTGATGTTGTCGTCCTGGCTCCAGATCGGGTGCTCGCAGTTGGCTCGACTGACGAGGAAATGCTTGTTCTTGTGAACGTCCTCGCACATCGCCTGCGCGTTCGGATATGGCTCGGGGTCGTCTACGACCTCGACCTGGATCTGCTTGCGGATCGCGTCGGCCTGGATCTTGGACTCGGCCGCGAGGGCCTTCCAGTGCGGCACCGCCTTCTCATCGAAAGCCGGAAGCTTCGAGTAGGCCTGCGCGATAGGCTCGACTTGATCGATGAAGTGGTTGTTCCACGCACCGATCTTCTGTATCGCGGCATAGCGGCGCACCTCGGTTGCTCTGGAGGCGTATTGGTAGATCGAAGCCAAGACGGCCTCGGGTGACTTGCCCGAGCGCTCGATGTCCTGGCCCGTTGTGTCGCTAGAAGCGTGGCCCACGTAGAGACCATTCTTGTAGTCGATCTTGCTTACGCTCCAGCCGATTAGTGCGAGCTTGTCATGGAGTTCGTTCTGTGGGATGGCTGGCTTCACTTCACTCTTTATCGTCCGTTGGCGGCTTCCTTGGAGGCCTTGAGTGCCAGGCGCTCCTTGTTCCACTTGGCGCTGAGATAGCCGTAACGCGGATTCTTCTTCCACTTGTATGCCTTGCAGCCAGAAACTGTGCATTCCTTGCGTAGCGACCAAGACGGCGGAATGCTGAGACCGGGATACAGATCGTTCCAGTATCCTGCATAGCGCTCCTGTTCAAACCAATCAGTCCAAACGTGCTTGTGATCGATGCGCCGACGGGGGCGCTTGGGCTTCTTGTGGCTGCCGCGCTGAGGGACTTCGGGGTCGCCATGGGTGTGGCGGAAGTCGCGGCACATGACGCCTCGTGCGTGCCACGACATATTGTCTTCCTTGAGTCGCATAGGACTCCTCCTTGTGGTTAGGTCATCTACCTATGCACAAGAGATCCCCTTTGGGCCGGTTCCAGTCTGAAACCCTTTCGGGCCGGTTCCAAGTTGCGACATGACATGACTTATAGCACAGAAGATGGGAGGAATCCTCCCCAGGGTTATGCTACAGTGCTGGCGTGTTCATGATGATCGTGCCGCCCAAAGAGCTTGTCCTGATGCAGGGCATCCCTGGCTCGGGCAAATCTACCGTGGCTCGCAATCTGCGAGACGCTTGGAAGAACTCGCCGTTGAATGCTGACTACTCGACCGAGATTTTCTCGACCGATGAGTATTGGTTTGAGAAGGGAGTGTATCGCTTCGATCCGGCCAAGTCTGGCCAAGCTCACCAGTGGAACCAGCTTCGCACGCTCGACGCGATGCAATACTGTGTCAACTGGATCTGCATTGACAACACCAACATTCAGAAGTGGCAGGCTCAGCCGTACCTCGTGCTGGCCAAGCTCTTCAACTACAAGGTGCAGGTCGTTACGGTTTCGTGTGGGCTGGATGAAGCTCTGAGTCGGAATGCCCAGCGCGACTTCGACCGTCAGGTTCCCGAGGCTACGGTGCGGCAGATGTATGCTGACTTGGAGCCGCTGTTGTAGTCGTAGACGACGTGCTGGTTGTCGTCTGAGTCTTGCCGCTATCAGTCGTAGTCGTTGGAACACCCGCCTGCTCAGCAACCTGAAGGATGTTCGGCGGGATTGTATGGATGATGACGCATGGAGAGTTGTGCTCTAGGGTCTTCTCAAGCTGAATGTCGAAGGCGTAGCCGCGATTGTAGCCTGCCTTGTCGTGCCGAGCTTCGGCCAACGGCACGCTTGCAACTCCCTTGTCGATCTGCAAGACCAGAGTCTTGTACAACGTACAGAACTGGCTGTTGACGGTGGCCTTGCGCTCATAGGTCGAGTAGCCCGTTACGAGGGTAAGGAGTACAACCACGATGAAGACCGCCCAGTAGCGCATTAGTGGATTGACCCCGCAATAGAGAGCACGACCGGGACGCTCACCGGGATCAACACGGCGACGATGAAGGTCAGAATGCCGACCCCTCGGTTCTTCCAGGCTTCGAGGTCGTCAAGACGGTCGTTAGCCTTGACTGCGTTGGCCTTGACCAACGTCTCAAGGGTATCGAAGCGCTTGTCCTGAGAGTCCGACATTGCCTGCAATCTCGGCAGAACGATCAGATTCAGAACTTCCTTGACGGAATAGTTGTCTACGTGGATATCAGGTTCCATCGTTCTTTACGATGGCGGGATCCCACTTCTTCTAGGGCTTTGAGGCGTAGAGATCCGGGTCGGTGAGTTCGTTCCAATCCTCAACCAAATGAACCGGAGACTTCAGCTTGTCGTCAAGCGTGTGAATCAAATCGTGGAGACCAAGTTCTGTGTTGCCGCCGTAGCCAACCTTGGGCGCCCAAACCCCATAGCCAGTGCCGTCTTTTGTCGGGATAGCCCATCCAGAAACTGCCTTTTGGTCACTATCAGGGTAGAAGCTCTGGAACTTCTCATGCAGTGGTTCAAGGTCGGCACCTGTCCATTCGCCCTTGTCCTCAGCCTCTAGCAGAGTCTCCTTGCCGTCGGTCACAAAGCGGTAGGTACCCGGCCACTTCCACTCGGATTGTTCCCACAAGGTCTTCTTCTCGAAGCCGCCCTCGAACTTGAAGTTCTGCTTCTTCTCGCCCTGGGCAACACTCAGATTCACCTGCTCGAACTCGATAGGCTTCTTGAGTTCGGGAAGCTCTCCAGTCCAGCCATGCTTCAGGGTGATGTGCGGAGTGTAGCCATGTTCCTTGTTCTCTAGGAAGCCAGCCTCTTCACACGCTTCGGAGATCTTGACCTTGAGTTCTGCCAGTCCGGGAATGTCTACGGTCGCCCAGAGGACACCGCCTTCTTGCTTGTCTTCACCGGTTGAGGCAAAGAGTCCATAGCCGCCGATCTTGGCCTGTAGGATCGGAGTCTGATTGGCAATCTGCTCAACGATCTTGTTGACCTCATCCCAGTCATCTCGGTCGGCCGCCTTGTCCTGGAAGTAGACGAGAGTGACGTGCATGTTCTTGGTCGGTTCGCCACCGTCAATCTTGATCTTGTTGCAAGTCTCTTCGGGGATGAAGAGGCCGACCATGCAACCCTCCATGTCCGCCTCAGCAACGCGAACGAAGTTGACCGGGCCGAGGAATCGATTGGCCCAGCGCAGGGCGCCTTGGTGCCGATGGCTCCCGTCGAGGTCAGAGATGTGGTCGGTTACGAAGGCGTCTTCGGGGGACTCGGGGAGAAGGATCTCGGTGTTGGGCATCTCCTTGGAGAGAGCCGCCTTGACATCTGCCACGGCGTGGTTCGGCGTGTCATACCGGTCGGCGACGATCTGCACATGATCCGGCCGGATCTCTCCGTGTCCTGTGTAGGCGTTGGGATGGAACTGCTTCGGGCCGAAGACAACTCCCCGCTCGGGAGTCCATGTCCAGTCGAGATTGTTCCCTGAAAGGTGCTTATTTCCTGTTACAGGAAACAATGCCGATTTATGCAACAACCCGTTCTTTGCGGCTCGGGGAATAGCCTCAGGGAAAGAGGTCAAGAAGTGCTCGTACACCTTGTCATGAGGAGTCGCCCCGTAGAAGCCATGCATCTGGATCTCGGGTGGGGCGACGAGCGTGCCGTCAAGCTTGCGCTCTTCCGGGATATAGCTCGCGGTACCTAGCTGGTCGCCGGATTGAACCCGAGGTGCATGACCGAACTGGGCCTCGAACTGCGCTCGATGAAGGGGATCGTTCTCTTCAGTGATCCGCCAAGACTTGGCCGCATCATGCCGACCAGAGTAGCCCCATGCAAAGTTGTAGGGCCAGGTTGGGTCGAACTCTTCCTTAGGCTGCCATGAATCGGACATCTCGACCCTTTTCGGTCACGCTGATCCGATCCATGATGATGAGGTCGTGATCGTCCGTACCCTCGTTCGGCCCTGTGCAAAGCGGCTCCATGTCGGAATCGTAGCGTACGACCTTGCGACACATGGGACACCGAAAGGTGTAGACCTGCGTCTTGATTTCGAAGCGCGGCGGCGACAGAACGCCGTTCACCATGGCGCCAAAGCCTTCTTCTTGCTCTTGTGTCGGCCACATGTACATCCGGGAAGGCATGTCTTGGCGCGAGACTTTCGAGGTGGCTCAGCCGCAATCGCCGCTTCAACTCTCAGGTATTGCTCCCTCTTTGGATCGGAAAGGTAGGGATCTAGGAGTTGCATAGCTTCTCGGGCTTTATCTCCGCAAGCCTGCCATTGGTGCATACCGCTAGCAAGATGAGAGATGTTACCCACTCCAATCACATCGTGGAATCGCGTGATCGGCCGCAAGTCCTTTTGGCCAACTCCAACGATCAAAGCGCGAGGCTTGCTGCGAGTTGTCCAACCTTCGCCATCAAAGAATCCCGCCGCCCATGCTAGTTCTGTTTCCACGCTTATTAGAGCGTAGAAGAAATGAGTTTTGAAGTGATTTACGCTTAGCCGAAGACTCTAAGCATACTCGTATCCGTACAGACCACCGTTGACGGCGGTTGCTGCACAGTACATGTTGACGGCGATACCGGTCAGGACAGGCCACCAACCGTTGAAAATAGACGGAACATTGGCGGTTAGAGCGAAGGCGTCTAAGAGTCGAGTACCAGCGCCGTCTGTACCAATCGAAAGAGTGAAGGACTTGCCAGCCGCAGTGGTCTCCGCCTGGATCGTGCGGATGATGCCTGTGACGGCAGACGGGGTATAAACCGCTGTGTTTGAGGCCGCGAGTGCAACCTGAGTTGCTAGCGGCTTGGGGGTGTAGGTGGCCATCTCAGTTCTTATAGCTTGGGCCGAGCGATGATTATAGGGTCTACGTCTCAGCAACGACCCAATAGCCAGTCGTTGAGATCGCCGTGCTGCCGCCCGTAGACGATCCAGTGAGATCAAACCAGTACGCTGTGCCGAGCGTGAGTCCATCGACCATCACCGAAAAGGTGTGTGCGCCAGGCGCAACCGCAATCGATGGGCCGACCGAAGTACCTGTCGCGGCTGCATTCTTGACGGGGGCTGTGCCGGTTCCATAGCGGAACTGGAAGGTCTGAGTCGAGCCGCCTCCGCCTGCGTCTGATCCCGACTGCATAACGAAGATGAGTTGCGCTCGCCCTGTGCCGAGCGGGGTCAGTGCCGCTGTCGAACCCATGCCCGCGTGGTTGCCTCCACCGTAGCTGGTGACGGCAAGGTTCGTCGTATTGAGAGAGGTCGCTAGGGGTGGAGTAATGGCCGAGCCAAGAATGCTAACGCTTGTGCTGCCACGAGCCACGACAAACTTGTCCGTGCTTAGAAGCGCTCCGCCTGCGCTTAGAGCGCTGACCTTGGTGCCGGTACCGCCTGGCGCTCCGTCAAGACCGTCAAGTCCCCCAGGGCCAGTCGGGCCGGTTGCGCCCGTGACCCCTGTAGGGCCGGTTGCGCCCGTGACTCCTGTTACCCCAGGGCGCCCGTCGATACCATCGATGCCAGGGGCACCAGTCGCACCTGACGGCCCTGTGGCTCCTGTAGGGCCACCGGATGGGCCTGAGGGGCCGCTAGGGCCAGTTGGGCCAGGTGGGCCTTCAAGGCCGTCGTTGCCGGGTGTGCCCTGAGGGCCGGTGACTCCGGTTGAACCCACAACACCGGTAGGCCCGGTTGGGCCTGTAGGGCCTGTGACTCCAGTCGGGCCTGTGGGGCCTGTCAGACCTGTAGGCCCAGTAGCGCCGGTAGCTCCCGTTGGCCCTGAAGCTCCAATGAGACCATCGATGCCGGGCAGTCCGTCCGGGCCGGTAGCTCCGGTTGGGCCACCTGAAGGCCCGCTCGGGCCGGTTGCTCCTGTAGCTCCGGTCGGGCCAGTTGCGCCAGCCGGGCCTGCGTTCGATCCGAAGTCTCCAGCGGCTAGGAAGTTCTGGATCGCATCAATCAGCGGGCCGACATACGGGATGTTCTTCCAGGGGTTCGGCAATGGGCTGTATCCAACCTTAGCCGCAACTCCATCAGCGATAGCGCTAAAGGTTTCTGTAAATGCTACTGCTGACTTCTGATTGACAAATCCAGCGATGCTCGTTCCGAAAACGACATTGAGGTCGGTATCTCCAGGTGCCGAAACGTTGCCGGTTGCACTGAAGCCAACTGTCTCTGTGAGGTGAACTGTGCCAGACTTACCTGCCTCAACAAATGGGCTGAACGTGATGACTCTGGAAACGGCACCCTTCTCGCCAACCTTCGGTGTAACTGTCTCTCCAAAGGTGATCCCTCTGGATACAGCCGCTCTCTCATTGAGGTGAGTTCCAACCGTTCCAGTGAAGGTAGTCGTGCTCGCGACTGCGGCCTTCTCCTTGACCTTGGCGGTTGCGGTTCTGCCAACGGTTTCTGTAAGTGCGGCACTTCCAGTCCAGGAGGTTCCAGTTCCGTCGGCAGGAGTCGAGACAACACGAAGGTGAGTAACAAGGCTGGCCGGGAGAGAGGACGGTGCAATCGCATAGGTAGAACCATCAAGGCTCGATTGGAGGGTACAAGCTCCCGAGCCGTTCGTACCACTACAGTCTCGAAGTACCGCTCCGTAGGTCTGGAGCGTCTTGGCAATCATGGTCTGCCAAGCGTTGAGACCGAAGGTAGCGAGGTTGAGGGACGGGTCTAGCTGGAAGACTGCTCCCGACGGAGGAGCGGTCGAGGGGCTAGCAGATCCGTCGGAGTGTTCGGCCGGGAACCTCGACGCTGTGCTGGTGACGTTGTTACCCGCTACGAACGAAAGGATGTGGTGAATGCGATCCGTTGTGCCGTTGAAGACCGCCTGAACGTCGGCAGGGGTGATGATGCCGAGAAGTGTCGCCACCATTCCGATGGTGTCTCCCTGGAGCGACTGTGCCGAGCTACCGTCTCCCGTAAGGACATTCAGGATGGCGTAGCTGTGGCAGTGTCCGGCCGATGTGTCAAGACCCTGGAACTCAAGACATTGGCCCTGAAGATAAGTCGTAGAGCCAATCGTAATGTTCTCGTCCATGATGATGACCATGTGCTCGTCTCCGCCAGGCGAAGAGACGACCCATGTAGACATGAGCGGGAAGGTGATGTTCCCCTGGAAGTCAGAGGTGTAAGTAACATGGTGCGCAGTTGCGATGGCCTGTGTGGCGTGATAAACCGTGGCCGATCCGTTACCATTGACGCCACCTCCAGGCTCGCCGTTCGGGAACATGAAGGTGCTTGTGAAACCACTGTTGCCGTTGAGCGTGGCAACCCAGGTCGTGCTAAGAGGATCGATGCTTTCTGTTCGGGGGATGTTGCCGAAGGAGTTGGTAGTCCACCAAGGGGCATACAGAGAACCGGCCCCGCCTCCGCCACCCCCGCCGCCTCCTCCTCCGCCTGAAGCTGCTGCAAAGTGGGCAGAAACCTGCGCGGATGAAAGAGCAACAGCGTAGCCTGCGACTTCATCAATCGAGCCGTCCATGAACTCGGTTGAGAATCCGTTCGACTGGTCACTGCCGACAGCAAACTTCTCAGACGAGTTGCCGAGGGTGGTGTTCGTAATCGTCGGCGTGACATCAACAGCATCGACATAGATCTTGGTAGTCGCGCCGTTCTTGGTGACGACAACATGGTGCCAAGCTCCGTCATTATAGGTACCCGATGTGCCACCAAGCACGGCAACGTTAGAGCACAGGGCCTCAATCACACCCGCATTGAGTCGAACGTAGAGGCCGCCGTTAGTACCGGCTGTGTGACCAAATCCTGCAATACCACAGACAGCCGCAGAAGTGGTCTTGAACCAGGCCTCAACCGAACAAATGTCGTTGACATTGTACGCCGTGATGTGGTTCGCCAAGACATTCTCAGACGAAGCCGCTGTGAATGTTACAGCGGTATTTCCGTCTGAGATCGCTCCAGCGACACCCAACGTTGGGGTGTTGTTATAGGTGCCGGTATTGCTGTTCGAAGAAGCGTCGGTGGCTGATGTGCCCGACGCTTCACCTAGTCGAAAGTAAACGACTGGAGCATCGGCAAGGATGGTAGACGGATAGGTCATCTATCCTCGCTTTCCAAGAGTGGGAACATAACGTTCCACGTTTACTCTTGGTTAGGCTGCGATGGGTGTTAGAGAGAGAGTGAGGCTGCCGGTCGGAATGGTGAAGTCGTCGCCCGCAGTGACGGCGCGAGAGGCAGAAAGCGCACAAGACCCGATGAAGTTACCCGCCGAAGAAGCATCCCAGAAGGACACATGCGAGTAAGTCTCGGTGTTCGAGACGCTTGTCCACACAACGTCGGCCGAAGTTGAAATCGATCCGGCCGAGGCCGCCGCGAAGGTGGTTGACTTACGAGTTGTGTTGGCTGCCGGGTTCGCGGTTCCGGCCGCTCCAGGATCGCCGAGGTGAAGCTTGACGAAGAAGGCTACCGGTGCGGTG
>Ga0265338_10008774_pt1 | contig 12219 bp, 11 predicted proteins | sample 42126metaG_FD_193579 | JGI IMG/M metagenome (GOLD analysis project Ga0265338, IMG submission 193579) | Rhizosphere microbial communities from Carex aquatilis grown in University of Washington, Seatle, WA, United States - 4-21-26 metaG | ecosystem: Host-associated > Plants > Roots > Rhizosphere... | reverse complement strand
AAGATCTACGCGGAGGTCTCGGGCTACGGGCTCTCCTCGGACGCGAAGCACATCACCGAGCCTGATCCGACCGGCCCGGTGCCCGCGCTCGCGATGGCGCTGCGCGACGCCGGCGTCGGCAACGACGAGATCGACTACATCAACGCGCACGCGACCTCGACGCCGATCGGCGACATCTCCGAGACGAAGATGCTCAAACTCGCGCTCGGCGAGGAGAACGCGTACAAGACGCCGGTCTCCGGGACGAAGGGCGCGACGGGTCACTGCCTCGGCGCGGCCGGCGCGATCGAGGCGATGTTCACGGTGCTCGCCGTGCGCGACGACAAGCTTCCGCCGACGATCAACTACGAGGTGCCCGACCCCGAGTGCGACCTCGACTACGTGACGAACGACGCCCGCGACGCGACGGTCAACGTCGCCGTCTCGAACAGCTTCGGCTTCGGCGGGCACAACGCCTGCGTCGTCTTCAAGAAGTACCACTCTTAGGGAATGGACGAACAGATCGTCGTACGGCGCTCGCGCCGGGCGAAGCGCTGGACCCTGCGGGCGCCCTGGGGCGCACCTGCCCAGCTGACCGTCCCCGCGCGGCTTCCTGCGCGCGAGGTGGAGCGGATCCTCGCGGAGCAGCGCGCGTGGCTTGCCCGCGAGCGTGTGCGTCAGGTGCCGCAGCTCGACCTCGATCCGACGCTGGTTTTCGAGGACGAGGCGCGCCGCGCCGCTCGCGAGCTCGTCCGCATGATCGCCGACGAGGAGGCGCCGGTGCTCGGCGTCGAGTACGCGCGCATCCAGGTTCGCGACCAGCGCACGCGCTGGGGCTCCTGCTCGACGCGCGGCACGCTCTCCTTCAACTGGCGTCTCGTGCTCGCGCCGTTCGCCGTCCTCGACTACGTCGTCGTGCACGAGCTGTGCCACCTCCGCGAGCCGAACCACTCGCGCCGCTTCTGGAGCCTCGTCGAGTCGCGCCGCCCGGACTGGCGTGAGCACCGCACCTGGCTGCGTGAGCACGGCCCCGAGCTGCTCGCGTTCCAGCCGGGTCGATAGGCTCCGCGCCGCATGCCGCGGTGGGCCACCTTCGACTGTTACGGGACGCTGATCGACTGGAACGGCGGGATCGGGCGGGAGCTCGAGCGCCTCTTCGGACCCGAGCGCGCGCCCGCGCTCCTGCACGGGTACCACGAGCTGGAGCCGCAGGTGCAGCGCGAGGATCCCGCGGCCGCGTACCGCGACGTCCTCAACCGGACGCTGGCCCGGCTTGCCGAGCGCGAGGGCTTGCGCCTGCCGCCGGAGGAGTCCGACGCCCTCGCGCGCTCGCTGCCGGACTGGCATCCGTTCCCCGAGGTGCCGGCCGCGCTCGAGGAGGCTCGCGCACGCGGCTGGAGCCTCGCGATCCTCTCCAACACCGATCGCGACTTCATCGACGCGTCCATGGCCCGGATCGGCGTGCCGTTCGAGCTCGCGATCGTCGCGTCCGAGATCGGCTCCTACAAGCCCGGTCACGCGCACTGGCAGACGTTCTTCGAGCGGACCGGAGCCGACCGCGCCGCGCACGTCCATGTCGGTGCGAGCCTCTTCCACGACGTCGCGCCGGCGCAGGCGCTCGGTCTGCGCACGGTCTGGATCAACCGCCTCGGCGAGGAGCCCGAGCCGCAGCCCGACGTCGAGCTGCACACGCTCGCCGGCCTCGCCGACGCGCTCGACTCCCTCGTGCGATGAACGTCCGTGCAATCACAACCGACGATCTGCCCGCGCTGGCGGCGGTGGCCGCGGAGGACGAGGCGGCCTTCGGACGCACGTCCCGGATCGGCGCGGAGGAGGTCGCCCAGTGGCTGACGCTGGTGGATCTCGCCAACGACTCGTGGCTCTTCGAGGAGGACGGCCGGATCGCCGCCGCGGGCTGTTCAACGTCTGGGACTCCCTCGGCTTCTTCGCGGGCATCGTCGCCCAGGGCTGGAAGGGACGCGGTCTCGGCACGGAGATCGCCGACCGTGCCGAGCGCCTCGCCCGGGCGCGCGGCGCCGCGAGGCTCCACGGCGTCGGACTGGTCGAGGACGCCGGCGCGGCTGCGCTCTTCGCAGGGCGCGGCTACGCCGAAGTGCGCCGTTTCTACGAGATGGCGATCGAGCTGGAGGAGCCGCCGGCTGATGTGCCGCTCCCGGACGGTCTGACGCTCGACGAAGTCGGGGACGAGGACATGCGCGCCTTCTACGACGCGCTGGGCGACGCCTTCCAGGACCACTGGGAGTGGCACGCCACACCGTACGACGAGTGGTTCACCATGCGGGAGGGGCAGCATCACGACGCGGACGGCCCGCTCTGGTTCTTCATCCGCGACGGCGACGAGATCGCTGCGGTCGTGCGCAACGAGAGTCGGAGCGAGAGCGGCTACGTCGGTGCGATCGGCGTGCGTCGCGCCTGGCGCGGCAAGGGGCTGGCCAAGGCGCTACTGGCGCGGACGTTCGCCGAGTTCCGCCGGCGCGGCCGCACGCGCGTGACTCTCGGCGTCGACGCCGACAGCCCGACCGGGGCGACGCACCTCTACGAGCTGGCCGGGATGTATGTCGAAAGCTGTACGGTCGTCTACGAGAAGGCGATCGCATGAGCATCCTTCGCGCCAAGTGCCCGACCTGCATCGGCTACACCGCGGTGCCGGTCGGCGACGGCTATGAGTGCCACTCCTGCGGCCGCACCTTCGCCGCTGGGCTGGTCCGCGTGCCGCGCGCCTGGGGCGACGGCGGCGAGGAGATGATCGAGTCCGCTGCGCTCCCGCTCGCCTACCCCGAGGTAGCGGTTGTCGAGGAGGACGCGCTGCAGGCGCAGACCCTGGCAGTCGCCTCCGATCTGCCGAACCGTCCGCTCGTGCTCGGCGGCTGCTGCTGCTCGCACATCGGTGCCGTCGAGGGGCTCGCCGCGCGCTACGGCAGGATCGGCGTGATCTGGCTCGACGCGCACGGCGATCTGAACACGCCCGAGTCCTCGCCGTCCGGGAACGAGTGGGGGATGCCGCTGCGGATGATCCTCGGCCGCGAAGCCGTCGACCCTGCCGACGTCGCGCTCTGGGGGGCCCGCAACCTCGACCCGCCGGAGGTCGAGTTCATCGCGGCGGCAGGCATCCACGACGATCCGGCCGCCGTGCTCGACCGCGTCGACAAGGTCTACGTCGCGATCGACGTTGACGTCTTCGATCCAAGCGAGCTCTCCGTCTTCATGCCGGAGCCGGACGGCCCGACGCTCGCCGAGGTGGAGAAGCTCCTGATCGGGATCCGCGAGCGCGCGACCGTCGTCGGCGCCGGACTGACCGGGCTGGCGCCCGATCCCGCGAACGTCGAGAAGCTCGAGCGGCTGACCACCACGCTCGGCTTCTAGGCCCCTCGCTCTGCAACCCTCCGCCGGAGGGCCCGGTCTAAGCTGTGACGCCCATGGCCAAGATCGACGTCTCGGTTGAGACCAGCGACAAGCCGGCCCCTCCGCCCAAGCATCCGAACACCTGCCCCTCGTGCCAGTCGCACTATCGCGACGACGAGCTACAGGCGTCCCAGTGGGTCTGCACGCACTGCGGCCACCACTTCCCGATGCGCGCCCGCGCGCGGATCGAGTCGCTCGTCGACGCAGGCACCTTCCAGGAGGAGGCGGCCGACCTCCGCTCCGAGGATCCGCTCGGCTTCTTCGATCTGCGCCCCTACACGGAGCGGCTCGCCGAGGCGGAGATGTCGACCGGGCTCGCCGACGCGATGGTGATCGGCCGTGCCGCTCTCGACGGCCGCCAGTGCGAGCTCGCGGTCATGGACTTCAGCTTCATGGGCGGCTCGATGGGAAGCGTCACCGGCGAGAAGTTCTCACGTGCGTGCGACTCCGCAGCCGAGGCGGGGATGCCGCTGATCAGCGTCTCCAGCTCGGGTGGCGCGCGCATGCAGGAGGGGATCCTCTCGCTGATGCAGCTGCCGAAGACCGTCTCCGCGATCGAGGACCTGCGCGACTCCGGCCACGCGTTGATCTCCGTGATGACGCACCCGACGACGGGCGGTGTGCTCGCCAGCTTCGCGACGCTCGGGGACGTCCTGCTCGCCGAGCCGAACGCGCTCATGTCCTTCGCCGGTCCGCGCGTCGTGCAGGAGATCACGCGCGAGAAGCTCCCTGACGACTTCGGTCGCGCCGAGCAGAACCTCCGCTTCGGCCACATCGACGCGATCGTCCCCCGACCGCAACTGCGCCCGACGCTGGCGCGGCTGCTGAGGCTCTTCGATGCCCCAGAGTGAGCACGAGTTGCGGTTGCGCGAGCGGCTCGGCCGGCTGAAGAGTCTGCCGCTGCTGGGTGGCGCCAAGCTCTCTGGCGAGCTCGAGCGGCTGCAGCGCCAGCTCGACCGCATCGGCGAGGAGGCGACCGACGAGGACATCTGGCGCAAGGTCGAGCTGGCCCGGCACGACCAGCGTCCGTACACGCTCGACTACGTGGAACGTCTGCTCGAGGACTGGTTCGAGCTGCACGGCGACCGCGGGCTGGAGGACGACGGCGCGATGGTCGCCGGGCTCGGCAAGCTCCACGGCCGGACGGTCGCGCTCGTCGGCCAGCAGAAGGGCCGCGACATCCGCGAGCGCGCGGCGCGCCAGTTCGGGATGCCAAACCCCGAGGGCTACCGGAAGGCGATGCGTGTGATGGAGCTCGCCGGCCGGCATCGCTTCCCGCTCGTCACGCTCGTCGATACGCCGGGCGCCTACCCGGGCGTCGCCGCCGAGCAGCACGGGCAGGGCGGCGCGATCGCAGCCTCGCAGGCGACGATGGTGCGCCTGACGATCCCGATCGTCACCTGCGTGATCGGCGAGGGAGGCTCGGGCGGCGCGATCGCCATCGCGCTGGGGGACCGCGTGCTGATGCAGGAGAACGCGATCTACTCCGTCATCTCGCCGGAGGGCTGCGCCTCGATTCTCTGGCGCGACGCGGGCCAGGCGAAGAAGGCGGCCGCGGCGTTCAAGCCGGACGCGTCGCACTGTCTCGAGCTCGGCGTGATCGACGGAATCGTCCCGGAACCGCCCGGCGGGGCGCAGCAGGATCACGACGGGGCCGCGCGGCTTCTCGGCGAGGCGCTCCGCGAGGCGCTCGAGGATCTCGACGGTGTCCCCGGCGACGAGCTCCGGCGCCGCCGGCGGGCGCGTTTTCGCTCGCTCGGCGTCTACGCGTAGCGATTTCAGTAGATTTGCGCAGACTCGGGGCGCATGGGCGGGCGCGCTGTCCACACCGTCCACAGGCTTATCCCCGGATGTTCAGCTGCTTTGAGAGTGATACGAGCACGACTCGAGGCCGGGGAAGACCCGGCCTCGAGGCAGCGACCCCCCGCTGGAGGAGAAGCGCCAGGCGCTTCGTCCTGTGCAGCAAAAATGCCCTGGTGCGCGAGAGCCAAACCTGGGCAAGCTCGGTCGCATGAGCGACGTGCGCGAGTACCGGCGCAAGCGCGACGAGGCGCGCACGCCGGAGCCGTTCGGCGCGCGACGGCGCACGGGGAAGCTGCCGATCTTCGTCGTCCAGCGCCACGACGCTCGCCGTCTCCACTACGACTTCCGGCTCGAGCGTGACGGGGTGCTCCTCTCCTGGGCGGTGCCGAAGGGCGTGCCGCTCGAGCCGGGCCAGCAGCACCTCGCCGTCCACGTCGAGGATCACCCGCTCGACTACGCGAGCTTCGAGGGCGAGATCCCGCAGGGGAACTACGGCGCCGGCACCGTCGAGATCTGGGACCACGGAACCTACGAGCTCCTCGAGGAGAAGCGCGACGGCGGGATGACCGTCCGGCTGGAGGGCTCGCGGCTGCAGGGAACGTGGGCGCTCGTGCCGGCGCACCTCTCCGGCGAGGAGAAGAACTGGCTGATTTTGCGCAAGCGCGACGAGAGCTCGGCGATTTCGGCGCCGCGCGCGTACCGGCCGATGCTCGCGACGCTCTGCGCAGAGCTGCCGCGCGGCCCGGGCTGGCTGTTCGAGCCGAAGTGGGACGGCTATCGCGCGCTCGGTTACGTCCGCGGTGGCGAGGCGGCGCTCCGCTCGCGTAACGCCAACGATCTGACCGGCCGCTTCCCGACGATCGCGAAGGAGCTGGTGAAGGCGGTGCGCTCGCCCGACTGCGTGGTCGACGGCGAGATCTGCGCGCTCGACGAGAACGGCAAGCCGAGCTTCTCCGCGATGCAGCGCGGCTCGACGCGGCTCGTCTACGAGCTCTTCGACGTGCTCGAGATCGACGGTGCGCCGCTGGTCGACCTGCCGCTGACCGAGCGCCGCGAGCGGCTCGAGCGACTGCTCGCTCCCAGCCCCTACGTCCAGCTCTCCGGCGTGTTCGACGACGGCGAGGTGCTGCTCGAGGCGGCCGAGGAGCAGGGCCTCGAGGGTGTGATGGCGAAGCGCGCCTCCTCCCGGTACGGGATCGGCCGCCGCGGCGGCGACTGGCTGAAGATCAAGACGCACGGCCGCCAGGAGTTCCTGATCTGCGGCTGGACGAAGGGCCAGGGCCGGCGGCAAGGGAGCTTCGGCTCGCTCGTGCTCGGCGCCCACGACGAGGGCGAGCTGCGCTGGGTCGGAAACGTCGGCACCGGCTTCGACGCGAAGACGATCGACGAGCTGATGGCGAAGCTCCGGCCGCTGCGCCGGGACGCGAGTCCATTCGCCGAGCTTCCGAAGATGCCGAAGGTGAAGAAGGGCAACGTCGTCTGGGTCGAGCCGCGCCTCGTCGCCGAGGTGAAGTTCGCCGAGTGGACGCACGAGGGTCACCTGCGTGCGCCGTCCTTCCAGGGACTTCGCGAGGACAAGGCGCCAGAGCAGGTGCGGCCGGAGCGCCCGGCGCCGGAGACGCGCGTCAAGCTCTCCAATCTCGACAAGCTCTTCTGGCCGGCCTCTGCTGGTCATGAAGGGGAGATCACGAAGGGCGACCTGGTCGCGTACTACCGCGAGGTTGCGCCGGTGCTCGTGCCGCACCTCCGGGGCCGGCCGTTCACGATGCGCCGCTATCCCGACGGCGCCTATGGCAAGGCGTTCTTCCAGAAGGACGCGCCGTCGCACATGCCCGACTGGATCCCGCGCTTCCGCGTCCAGGTCTCGACCCGCGACCCGCGATCGCAGAGGAGGTGGATCGAGGCGCCGCTCGTCAACGAGCCGGATGCACTCGTCTGGATGGCGAACATGGGCTGCATCGACATGAACGCGTGGTACTCGCGCGTCGACAAGCCCGCCCGGCCGGACTTCGTCCTCTTCGACCTCGACCCGGCCGCGGGCTCCGGTTTCGCCGAGGCGGTCGAGGTGGCGCGGCTCGTCAAGCAGGCGATGGACGTGCTCGGTCTCGCGTGCTTCGCGAAGACGAGCGGCGCGGACGGGATGCACGTGCTCGTCCCGGTCGAGCGGCGCTACACGTACGAGGACACCCGCGAGTTTGCCGGGATCGTCGCCGGCGCGCTCGCGCAGACGCATCGCGGGCTCGTCACGACCGCCTGGGCGAAGTCGAAGCGGCACGGCGTGCTGATCGACGCCAACCAGAACGGCGAGGGGAAGACGATCGCCTCGGTCTACTCGGTCCGCCCGCACCCCGGCGCGCCGGTCTCGACGCCGCTGCGCTGGGACGAGGTGCGCGAGGGGCTCGACCCAAATGTGTTCACGATGGACGCCGTGCGCGAGCGGATCCGAAAGCACGGCGACCTGTTCGAGGGAGTGCTGAAGACGCGGCAGCGGCTCGAGCCGGCGCTCAGGGCGCTCGGGGGCTGATGGGCGTCCAGGTGTCGGTGATCGGGAGCGGCGCCGAGCACGAGGCGCGCGCCGAGGAGGTGGGCCGGCTGCTCGCCGAGCGCGGCGCCACCGTCGTCACGGGCGGGCTCGGCGAGGTGATGGCGGCTGCCTGCCGCGGTGCGAAGAGTGCGGGCGGGACGACGCTCGGGATCGTTCCGGACGAGACACGGGCGCGCGCGAACGAGTGGGTCGACCACGTCGTCGTGACCGGGATGGGGCACGCGCGGAATCTCGCCGTCGTCGCGTCCGGCGATGCGGTGATCGCGGTGGGCGGTCGCCACGGCACGCTGGCGGAGATCGGCTTCGCGCTCACGCTGGGCCGGCGCGTCGTCGTGCTCGAGCCGGGACTTCAGGCGGACGGCACGCTGCGCGCGGCCTCGCCCGCCGAGGCGGTCGAGCTAGCGCTCGAGGCGCTGGCGTAGGAAGCGGCGCTCGACCTCGCTCGGCGCGAGCGCGAGCGCGCGCTCGTACGCCTGACGCGCTTCGTCCTCGCGCCCCAGTTCGCGTAGGAAGTGCCCGCGCGCCGAGTGGAGCAGGTGGTACTCGTCGAGCCCCGGGATCGCGTCGGCGATCGCCAGCCCGCGCTCGGCTCCGAACGCTTTCCCGACCGCGACGGCCAGGTTGAGCTCGATCACGGGTGACGGCTGCAGCTCGGCGAGCCGCGCGTAGAGCAGTGCGATCTGCTCCCAGTCCGACTCCGGCTCGGCGTGGAGCGAGGCGATCGCGGCCTGGAGCTGGTACGGGCCTGTTCCGGGGAGCGCGAGCGAGCGGTCGAGCGCGGCGCGGCCCTGGGCGATCTCGGCCTCGTCCCAGAGGGCGCGGTCCTGATCCTCGAGCAGGACGAGCTCGCCGTCCGGCGAGACGCGGGCGTCGCGGCGGGCGTCCTGGAGGAGCAGCAGTGCGTGCAGCCCGTGCGCCTCGACCTCGTCCGGCATCAGGGTGGCGAGCAGCGCCGCGAGGCGGATCGCCTCCGCGCAGAGCTCCCGTCGGACGGGCGGCCCGTAGCCGGCGTTGAAGACGAGGTAAATGGTCGCGAGCACGGAACGGAGCCGCTCCGGGAGCAGGTGCTCGGGCGGGACGCGGAGCGGGATCCCCGCGTCCCGGATCTTCCGCTTCGCGCGCACCAACCGTTGCGCGAGCGTCGCCTCCGGAACGAGGAAGGCGCGCGCGATCTCCGGCGTCGTCAGTCCGCCGACGAGGCTGAGCGTGAGCGGTACGTGGGCGTCCAGCGCGAGCGCGGGGTGGCAGCACGCGAACAGCAACTCGAGACGTTCGTCCGGGATCACGGCGTCCTCCTCGTCGGGCAGTGCCTCCGCGCGGGCGAGCAGCTCCGTCTTGCGGGCGAGCGTCTGCTCGCGGCGGATCCGGTCGATCGCCCGGTTCTTGGCCGTCGCCACGATCCAGGCGCCCGGGTTGTCCGGGACGCCGTCGCGCGGCCAGCGTTCGGCCGCGCGGACGAACGCGTCCTGCACCGCGTCCTCGGCGAGGTCGAGATCGCCGAGGACGCGGCCGAGAATCGCGACGCACTTCGCCCGCTCGTCGCGGTAGGCGCGCGAGAGCTCGTCGATTACATCGCCTCGTAGTCGGTGACGATCGGGCGCACTTCGATCGTGCCGTACGCGGCTCCCGGGATCTTCGCCGCCCACCCGATCGCCTCGTCGAGCGTGTCCACGTCGATCAGGTAGTAGCCGCCGAGCGCCTCCTTCGTCTCCGCGAACGGGCCGTCCGTGGCGAGCGTCTCGCCACCGCGGACGCGGACCGACGTCGCGGTCGCCACCGGCTGGAGCGCATCGCCGGCGACCATCTTCCCGGACGCGCGCAGCTCGTCGGTGAACGCGAAGTACGCAGCACCCATCTCCCGCTGCTGCTCGGGGGTGAGTGCCTTCCAGCCGCTGTCCTCACCGTAGATCAAGAGCATGTACTGCATGGATCGCCTCCTTGGCGGGTTGACGACTCTACGACGAGTGGGACAGCACGAAATCGACAGGAAGCGTGAGGCACGTCGGGCCGCCGTCGCCTTTGGTGGAGATCTCGGAGCCCACGTACGTCAGGACCTCGACTCCTGCGCGGGCGAGGCGCCTCCGGGTCGTGGGGTTGCCGTCGAGCGCGAGCGCGACGGACGCCCCAAGCGCCAGCACGTTCGGGCCCATCGTCTCGAACTCGTCCGTGGGCACGCTCACGAGGGTGACGCCTTGCGCGTCCAGCAGCTCGGCGAGCCGCACGGGCAGGAGCGGGAGGTAGGCGACAGCGAGGTTGTCGCGCAGCGGGCTGATCAGCGAGCGCAGGTGAAGGACGTCGTCGGGTCCGCGGTGGTGAGGCAGGTCGACGGCGACGACGTCGAGCTCCGGCAGGAGCTCTCGCAGCGCGGCGATGCCGGCGTCGTTCGTCCGGTAGGAGCGTCCGACGACGAGCGTGCCTCCCAGCAGGATCGTGTCGCCGCCCTCGGCAAGCGCAGGCTCCTCGAGCCGGCCGAGGACGGGGATCGGCAGGTCGGGCGCGAGCGCGTCGGGCTCGCCGCGGCGCTCCTCCTTCCCGGGGCGGAGCAGGATCGCGCCGCGCGGCGTGACGAGCACCGGGTCGTAGACGTACATCGAGTCGAGGTTCCCCGGATCGCCGCGGGCCTCGATGACGGTCGCGCCGCTCAGGCGGAGCGTCTCCCGGAAACCCTGATGCTCGAACTCGAGGCGATCGAAATCCGGCGCCGAGCGCCAGCCGAGCCGCTCCCACGACGCCACGTCTTCGGGTGCGGGGGGACGGACGACGACGATCACGACTCCAGCATCCTCCGTAGCAGGGTCAGCGCACCACCCTTGTCGAGGAACTCGTTCAGATTGCCGCACTTCGGGCTCTGCACGCAGGAGGGGCAGCCGTGCTCGCACGGGCAGCCTTCGAGGAGCTTCACGGTGTCGGCGACCCAGCCCTCGAACTGGTCGAAGCCGCGCTCCGCGATCCCGACGCCGCCGGCGTGGCCGTCGTAGACGAAGACGGTCGGCCCGCCGGTGTCGGGGTGGATGTTCGTCGAGAGGCCGCCGATGTCCCAGCGGTCGCACATCGCCCAGAGCGGCAGCAGCGAGATCAGCGAGTGCTCGGCCGCGTGGAGCGAGGAGAGAAGCAGCGGCATCGCCTCGAGGCCCTCCAGCTGGTGCGGGCGCGGCACGAACCAGACGGCTTCGGTGTCGAAGGTCGTCGGCGGCAGGTCGAGCGGGACGGTCGCGATCGTCGAGCCGTCCGCGACCGCCTTGCGTTGAAAGGCGACGACCTGCTCGGTGACGGCGACGCGGCCGAAGGAGAGCTCCAGCCCGAGCCGGCGCTCGACGCGCAGCGGCTCCTCGATCGTCGTCTCCGTCTCCTTCTTCACCTGCGTGTACCAGTCGCCCTCGAACGGCTCGACGATCGCGCGACGCGCCTGGAGGTCGAGCTCGCGCACGAGGTACTGGCGGCCGAGGTGGAGGTAGACGGCGCCCTCGTGGACGGTCGAGTACGCGCGCTCGCGCTCGGCGAGGCCGAGCAGGTCTCCGGTCGAGGCGTCGACGACGAGGAACGCGTCCGGCGAGGTGGAGCGAAGCGTGATCCGCGCCGCGGGCGACTCCTTGCCGGCCCAGACCCAGCCGCGCGGCGTCTCGCGCAGCTCGGGGACGTGCGGCGCGCGCTCCAGCGCCTCCGGGCCGAGCTCGGTGTCGGTCGCGTCGAGCGGCGCCTCGAAGGCGGCGGCGGCGACGTGGCCGTCGAGGACGCGCGGGTTCGCGTGGTCGAGGATCGCCGCTTCGACGTGTCGCGAGAGGAGCGCCTCGGGCTCGCGCATGAAGTACTGGTCGAGCGCGTCGTCCGTGGCGACCAGCACCGCAAGGCCGTGAGCGCGGCGGCCGGCGCGTCCCCACTGCTGGCGCAGGCTCGCGACCGTGCCCGGGAAGCCGGTCGAGATGGCGCAGTCGAGCTCGCCGATGTCGATGCCCAGCTCGAGCGCGTCGGTGGAGGTGACGCCGAGCAGCTCGCCTTCGACGAGACGGCGCTCGATCTCGCGGCGCTGCTGCGGTGTGTAGCCGGCGCGGTAGGGCGCGAGCCGCGCGGCGGTCGCCGCGTCGAGACGGTCGGAGGCGAAGCGATGGATCAGCTCGGCGGAGCGACGACTCTTGGCGAAGCAGATCGTGCGCAGCCCGCGCGAGACGAGCCCGGCGAGCAGGCGCGACGACTCGCCGAGCGCCGAGGCGCGCAGGCCGAGCTCGGCGTCGAGCAGGGGCGGGTTCCAGAGCGCAATCGTTCGCTCGGCGCGCGGCGCCGCGTCGTCGTGCACAACGGTTGCGTCGGCGCCGATCAGCGCGCGGGCGAGACCGTCCGGGTTGGCCATCGTCGCGGAGGCGAGCAGGAACTGTGGCTCCGCGCCGTAGATCCGCGCCAGCCGCCGCAGCCGGCGGAGGACGTTCGCGACGTGCGAGCCGAAGACGCCGCGGTAGACGTGCGCCTCGTCCACG
>Ga0265338_10008772_pt1 | contig 12221 bp, 11 predicted proteins | sample 42126metaG_FD_193579 | JGI IMG/M metagenome (GOLD analysis project Ga0265338, IMG submission 193579) | Rhizosphere microbial communities from Carex aquatilis grown in University of Washington, Seatle, WA, United States - 4-21-26 metaG | ecosystem: Host-associated > Plants > Roots > Rhizosphere... | reverse complement strand
GGAAAGTCCGTTCCTCGGCGGTGTAATCGGGCAAGGTCAGGCTGGATTCGGCCGAAACTATCCCCACCAGGCCCAGCCGCGGCAGGTCCAAACCCTTGGCCAGCAGTTGCGTGCCCACCAAAATATCAACTTTGCCGGATAATAAGTCGCCATAAACTTCATTTAACTGCTCGCTCACGGTATTATCGCTATCAAACCGTTTCACAATTCTATCTGGAAACAGCTTTTCTACCTGGTCGGCCAGGGCTTTTGTACCGATACTCTTATATATAATGTCCGGATTATTGCATTTCAGGCAGGCTACCGGCGGCTCGTGCTGGTAGCCGCAGACGTGGCAGCGGGCCAGATGCTCATCGCCATGATACACCAGCGACACGTCGCAGTTGGGGCACAAATACTGCCAGCCGCAGACCGTGCACAGAATAACCCGGGCCGAACCGCGCCGGTTCAGATAAATCATCACCTGTTTTTTAGCCGATAAATTAGAATTGATATCGTCTATCAGCTGTTTTGAGATATAGGGGTTAGAACCGAAGTTTTTGCGGTCTTTTAGGTCAATCACCACTGTTTTAACATCCTCGGCGCTGCCGCCCAGAGCCTGCTGGGTCATCCGCACCACGGCTTTTTTTTCATCAGCCAGGTAGTAATCGCTAACCAGCGGCGTGGCCGTGCCGTAAACTACTTTGGCGCCGGCTAATGTGCCCAGCTGGCTGGCTACCCGCAAGGCGCTGTAGCGCGGCGACTGCTCCTGTTTATAGGCCGGCTCGTGGGCTTCATCGACGATAATTAAACCAACGCTGGCTAGGGGAGCGAACAGGGCGCTGCGCGGGCCCACCACCACCTGCGGCTCGGCCGACTCCAGGATTTTTAGCCAGATTTGCTTACGTTTGGCAGCGGTTAACTGGCTGTGCAGTATCAGCGGCTGTTTATCTAAATAAGCTTTGGCGGCGGTGGCCAGCTGGGTAGTCAGCGAAATTTCCGGCGTCAGCATAATCACCGATTTGCCGGCGGCCAGCGTTTCGCGGGCTAGCTCCAAATACACTCGGGTTTTGCCGCTGCCGGTCTCGCCATGAAGTAAAACCGTGGTGCTAGGGTTGGCTTCTATCTCTTTAACCGCCCGTTTTTGCTCGGCCGTCAGCGGCGTTTGCAGCTCCAGCTGCACCACGCCGGCGGCGTCCAGTTTCTGAGCCGATTCCTGTTTAATTTGCCGAATCGCCGGCTTGCTGGGGGCAAACTGGCGCAGAGTTTCGCCCAGAGTGCTGGCGTAGTATTCGGCAATCCAGCGCGCCAATTCTAGGCAATGATAAGGCAGGCGTTTTTGGCTCAGTAATGATTTAATCGGTTTAACCGCAAACGCCGGCTGGGCGGCCTCGCCCAGCACAAAACCGGTGGCCATCCGGGCTCGTAGCGGCACGGTTACCACGCTCATCACCGGCAAAAGCTCCTCCGACGAATAAGTCAGCGGCGCGCCGGATCGATACTTAGTATCGGCAATCAAAACCTCATAAAACCTCATACTCTCATTCTACATTTACTATTCGCTAATGAACTATAATTAACAAAGATGGATGAAACGGTCCCGGATACAGGCACGGAACAGTCGGCCGAAACACAATCGGTCGCGACCATAGAGATGAGTCAAAACCATCTACTGGTCGGCGGCAGGCGGCTAGAGATATCCGATGGGCCGGAAATTCTGCACTCGGCATTACTGCCCAAACATATAATCGTTGACGGCCTGGAAAACTACCGGCAACATATGCAGTCTTTGCACTCGGATGCGGAGATAGAATTAGCGCCGTTCACCACCATGCATTTAACGGGGCATCCTAGGCGCATACTATCGCCGGCCGGCCTGGAAAAGAAAAAACACCACGAGCAGGTATTTAACGATATAAATGATGCCAGGCCAGAACTGCATCCTTATTGGCGAGCAATAGAAATGGCCGGTTTTATCCCCGATATACGGGTTTACTGGTCTGGGGAGTATTGGATTGACCTTTGGGCGCAGTTGCCGGAGATATCTTCGCAAACACCCATAGAGATACTGCCTCACCAGCTTGGTTTTGGCGAGACGCCGGAGCTAAAGGATATGAGAAGCACAGTAATTGGAGCCATGCGGGCATTTGACAGGGATATTCTTAGTGAGCCCTTATCAAATTATCAGACTTTGGCCGAGAAAATTGTCGAAAAATTTAAGAATGATAGATATGTCAAAGCCCAGATAGGTTTGATCGTGGCTACTGGCTTATTATGGCTTGAAGCCGGCAGGATCAATAAGTACGCCGACGAGCTGGAAGATGCTCGCGAGTATGCCGATAATATGAACCTTGGCGATATAGTCGCTTGTTTGGATACGGCGCATGCCCAAATCGTAGACAGTAAGCAAAGAATAGTATTACCGAAGATTAAACGCACCCAGGCACAGCCACCTCCTGAGTCTTAATCGGCTAGTCGGCCTGTTGCAAACGTTGTTATTAATAGCTATACTGGTCGTTGTAAGGGAAACAATATAAGCGCTTATGCTAGACACGTTTATTACCAGCCGGGTACGCCGCAAAATTATCGTTGTGTATGCCAAGTACCCCGATTTTAGAACCCACGTCAGGGGTCTAGCCAAGCTTATTAAAGAAGATGCCGGCAACATCCAGCGCGAGTTAAAGCGGTTAGAAAAAATCGGTTTTCTAATTAGCGAGCGCCAAAGCAACACCAAGATTTACTACACCAACAAACAGTTTCCCATCTTTAAAGAACTGCAAAGCATCGTTATGAAATCACAGCGCACGGCCGCTAACCGCCGCAGCCAACAAAACCCCACACTTACTCCAAGACCATAGCTTACGGCCGCATCAGTAAAACCTGGCAAAGCCAGCCTTTGCTGATGCTCTTGGCGCATTACGGCGTCAGAAACTCCGCTACTCTTTCGGAGTATTTCAATACACCTCAATCCGTTGCTCGTTTCTTCCTTGTACTGCATCCAAGCCGTAAACTATTAGTTCTACTAGTCTGAAAGAGGTTAATAGTGTACAATGACTGTAATGATACAGGTCAGTAAAAAAGATTCTAAGGAATCGGTAGAGAATTTATTGCGCCGTTTTGGACGCAAAGTTCAGCAATCCGGCGTTTTGGCCGAAGCCAAAGCCGGCCAATATTTCGAAAAACCGATGAGCAAGCGCGACCGCCGTTCCAAGGCAATTATTCGCCGCGCTCGTAAAGCCGACAAAGTTAAAAAACTTAAGCTAGGGCGATAAAACATGAGAAACCCCTTCGCGGTTTCTCATCGCGCCGGCAAAATGGAATACATTTTGTCGGGCTGCTCTTCCGGAGAAAAGGGAAACAAGAGATAGTATGGCCACAAAAGATGAGATAGACAGAGACCTAAAAGCCGCGATGTTATCAGGTGATAAAACCACCGCCGAAACCTTGCGCGGGCTCAAAAGCGCCATCTTAAACGAAACTATCGCCCAAAACGCCCGCGACAGTGGTTTGCCGGACGACCAAATCCAAAAAATCCTGGCTAAAGAGTCCAAAAAGCGTCAAGAAGCCGCCGATTTATACAAACAGGGCGGTTCCGCCGAGCGGGCCGCGACCGAACTAGTCGAAAAAGCCATCATCGATGGCTACTTGCCGGAACCAATGGCCGAAGCCGATGTCGCTAAAATCGTTGATGAAGAAATCGCCAAAGCCGGCCAGCCCACCATGCAAGATATGGGCAAAATTATCGGTGCTGTACGCCAACGCACCGCCGGCCAAGCCGACGGCGCGGTTATCGCCAAACTGGTCAAAGAGAAGCTAGCTCAATGATTATAATTCTAGGTACTCCGGGAGCCGGCAAAACCACCCAAGCTCGTCTACTGGCCGAGCGCTTAGGTTGCCCGTGGTTTTCCATGGGCCAGCTCATCCGCGATGACGTCACCGGCCAAGACCGCAAAGACATGCTGGCCGGCAAAATTATCAGCGACAAAGTCACCCTGGGCATTATCGATAAAGCCCTCCAGCCAATTGATACCGCTAAAAAAGAATGCGTGTTCGAAGGCAACCCCCGCAGTATCGCCCAGGCCGAGTGGTGGCTGGACCAAATCGCCAAGGGCCGCTTTAGCGTCACCGCTGTTATCCATCTAATAGCCGACGTATCTGTGGCCGAAAAACGCCTGGTTAACCGCGGCCGGCTGGACGACCACGACGACAACGTCGTCGAAACCCGCTTTAACGAGTACCAAAAATCCATCAAACCAACCCTGGCATATCTTAAAAGCCACGGCATTAGCGTTCATAACGTCGATGCTAACGGTAGCATCGAGCAAGAAGCCCAGCTAATCCATAAGGCATTAAATATATGAGAGCTAAAACCCCTGTAGATATAGAAAACATGCGCGCCGGCGGCAAACTGCTGGCGGCCATATTAAAAGACTTAGCCGGCAAGGTTAAGCCCGGCATCACTCCCAAAGAACTGGCAGCTGATGCCGCCGCCCAAATCGAAAAGCGCGGCATGAAACCGGTAGTTTTGGGTTACGACGGCTTCCCGGACGTTATCTGTATATCGGTTAACGACGCCATTGTCCACGGCATTCCCGGCAACCAGCCCATCCGCCAGGGCGATTTGGTCAAACTCGACCTCACATTGGGTTATAAAGGCATGATTAACGATTCCGCCGTCAGCATAATTGCCGGCGGCCACGGCTCGGCCGGCGTCCAGCGCCTGCTAGACGGCACCAAAGCCGCCCTAAACGCCGGTATCGCCGCTATTAAAGGCGACGGCACCAGGGTAGGCGATATCAGCCAGGCCGTCCAAGATGTATTAGAAAAAGAGTATAAACTGGGCGTCATCCGCGAGCTAGTCGGCCACGGCGTCGGCTACCAAATCCACGAAGCCCCTAACATCCCCAACTTCGGCGTGGCCGGCACCGGCCCGGTGCTGCACACCGGCATGACCATCGCCATCGAGCCCATGGCCAGCTTGGGCGATTGGCACATCGCCATCGCCAAAGACAAAAACACCATTATTATGAAAGATGGCAGCCTGGGCGCTCACTTCGAACACACCGTTCTAATCACTGACGACGGCTGCGAGATTTTAACTCAAACATAAGCTACAAGCTAAAGCTTGTCAGGCAGGCGCTTTTGCAAAGCGCCAAATCTGCAACCTTTGGTGGCAAAGGTTGCGCCAAACCACCGGCCGACCGTCTCGCCTTGATGCGTCTGATGGTGAAAAACAGGCTTGCTCGAGAACTCCTCGGAATTCATTCCCCGAATGAATTCCTCGTCAAACAGCTCTCGCACCCAAGGACGCCTGTTTTTCACATCATCTGCTCAGGGCTCAGCAGATGGCCGGGATGAGGACGGGGCTTGCAAAAAAAGCATAAGTGTGATAAGGTACTAGAATAAGTTTCCAAAAACAAAAAAAGGAAAAACAAAAATGAGCACATATAACGAAAAAGTCGACTACAGAAATAAAAACAAAAAGCCCTTGGACCTAAAAGAAGAGGTGTTTGATTTCTTACTCTCTCCGCCTACAGTCATCATGGGCATTATGGCCGTTAGCGCATTGGCAGCTTATGCAGAACATGGACATATCGGTGTTAACACCCACGCACCGGTCTCAATAGAAAAAAGCGGTGGTCATCAAGGCGCTTCTTATAGTTCAAAGCCTGGCGAAGGCCTCATGCATACTAAAAGCGGTGACTTCCACGTAGCTCAAAGCAAATAAGTTCCCAAAAACAAACAGGAAAACCAAAATGAGCGAACAAGCACCACAGGTTAAACATTCAGAATTGCACCTAGCTATAGATGAAGCGGCACAGGCCGCTAACGTAGTCGGAAAGCACCAGCGAGAAGATTATCCTGGTGGCTACTCCGAAGAAATCCATGGTAGCAACTATCTCGGCGGCGACGCCGTAAGTACGGACATAGGGCGCTCCGACGATAAGTGGTTCAAGAACCGCACAAATATTAATATGCATGTATCACGACCTTCTAACCCTGGTGAGGATCCGTACCACAGGGCAAGAACCAACTATGATGTGAAGATGACTGGACAAATCGGAGCCAGAGCTAGAATAGAGCGAACCAACGAAAAGGGTGAAGTAGTATACACACATGAATCTAAGGATGCGCAACTGGCCCGTCGCATAGGCATGGTCGGCGCGAAATCGATTGTTAGGCAGTCCGCTATAAGGGCCGAAGCCCGCAAAGCCGCTTAAAATACGACTCTAGATCTAAAAACCGCCCATCTGGGCGGTTTTTTTGTGGGGCTTGCACCGTGTAACCTCTAGCGGTATACTGCACGTGGATACGTATATAATAAAAACATCAAAAATAATATGAGCGACGAAAAATTATCTTATTATGTAGGGCTGGATATCGGTACCTCGGCGGTTCGCTGCGTGGTCGGCGAGCTATCATCTGATAGCCCGACCCCGAGTATTATCGGTTTTTCCCGGGCTGAAAACAGCGGTATGCGCAAAGGCAATGTGGCCCATATAGAAGAAGTCGCCGAGGCGGTTATTAAAGCCGTGCAAGAGGCCGAGCGCATGAGCGGCCGCGAGATTAAGCACGCCACGGTGAACGTTAACGGCTCGCACGTCGAAGGGGTCAACAGCAAGGGCGTAATTGCCATTAGTAACCAAGACCGTCAAATTACCCCAGAGGACCGCTCTAGGGTGGAAGAAGCCGCTACCATAGTGCAGCTGCCGCCCAACAAGGAGATTATTCAAGTATTCGCCAAAAACTACCGCCTAGACGGCCAGGAGAACATCAAAGACCCGGTGGGCATGCACGGTGTAAGGCTAGAGGTAGACACTCATATAGTAGTTGCCGGCACGCCGGTGCTTAAAAGCCTGGACCAGGTGCTGGAACGGGCTGAGCTGCGGGCGTCTCATCGCACCGTAACCTCTTTGGCAGCGGCTGAAGCCATGCTGGACCGTAAACAGAAGGAATCCGGCGTGGCGGTGCTGGACATCGGCGCGGCCACCACCAATTTAGTAGTTATAGAAGACGGAGAGGTGGAGCACATCGCGGTTATTCCAATGGGTGGCACTTATATTACTAATGATTTAGCGATTGGCCTCAAAACCGATTTAGACATTGCCGAGCTTATCAAGTTAAAACACGCCAGTTTAAGTAAAGGCTCTACCGGTGAGACCAGTTTTGTGGTGCGCGGCGAGCAGTTTGTGTTTGATAGGGAAATGATGCGGCTGATTGTTGAGGCCAGGGTAGAGGAAATCCTGGATTACGCCGATAAAGAGCTAAAGAAAATCCATCGCAGCCGCAAATTGCCCGGCGGGATTGTCCTAACCGGCGGCACTGCCCATTTGCCGGGATTGGTAGATTTTACTAAAGACGTGCTGGAACTGCCGGCGCGGGTTGGTAATTATAAGCACATTAAGCGGGTGGTGGATGGCATGAGCGAGCAGGAATTCGCGCCGGCTGTGGGGCTGATGCTGCTGGATATGTTCCTGGGCCCAGCCGCCGAAGTCAGCTATGTAGAGAATAATGGCGGCATGTTTACCTCTGTTAATTCGTCATTGAACACAATTTTAGGTCGGTTTAGAAAGCGCGGCTAAAGCCGACACTACCAAATTTATTTTTTATTCAAAACTAAGACCGACCAAAAATCCAGCGATTTGGCTTGAGTATTAATTGCATTCAATACCCCAAGTTGCATATAATTAGAAGATTAATTGGAGTAAGGGAACAATATGCCTAAAGTCGACCCAGCAGTAGAAACTTTCGCCCGGATAAAAGTAATCGGTGTCGGGGGTGCCGGCGGTGCGGCCATCAACCGGATGGTAGATGCTGGTATAACGGGGGTAGATTTCGTAGCTGTTAACACCGACGCCCAGGCTCTGCATCACTCCAAAGCCACTCATAAGGTCCACATTGGCAACGAAACCACCAAGGGGTTAGGAGCCGGCGCCGACCCGGCTTTGGGCGAAAAAGCCGCCCAAGAATCGGCCGATGATATCGCCAAAGCCGTAGACGGCAGCGACATGATCTTTATTACCTTCGGTGGCGGCGGCGGCACCGGCTCCGGGGCCGGGCCAATCGTGGCTAAGGCTGCTAAAACTGCCGGCGCGTTGGTTATCGGCTTTGTCACCAAACCGTTTGCCTTCGAGGGCGAAAAACGCCGCCGCAACGCCGAGGCCGCCATCGAGCGCCTGCGCAGTAACGTCGATACCATGATTATTGTGCCCAACGACCGCCTGCTGCAGACTATCGACCGCCGCACACCGCTGTTAGAAGCCTTTAAAGTGGCCGACGACGTATTGCGTCAAGGCGTGCAGGGCATATCCGATTTAATTACCGTTCACGGCCTGGTTAACCTAGACTTCGCCGATGTTAAGACCGTGATGTCTAACGCCGGTAGCGCCCTGATGGGCATCGGCCGGGCCAGCGGCGACAGCCGGGCCATGGAAGCCGCCCAACAGGCGATTTCCTCTCCATTGTTAGAAGTTTCTATTGACGGCGCCCGCGGCATTTTGTTCAACGTCATCGGCGGCCTGGATATGAGCATGCACGAGATTAACACCGTAGCCGAAACCATTACCTCTGCTGCCGACCCCGAAGCCAACATCATCTTTGGTGCCACTATCAACCCCGATTTGGAAGGTGAAGTTATTGTTACGGTTGTGGCCACCGGCTTTGATGAAAGTTACTACGCCACCCGCGACGTTAAAGCCGCCGAGCTCCTAAAACGGGCCGGCACCAGCCCCCGCCAAACTGCCCCTGAAAATCGCATCGACGAAGCCGCCATGAAAGACTTGGACCTAGACCTCAAAGACGACACTACTGCGGCCGAAGATTTTCATTCCGATGACACGCCTAACATCTGGGCTTTGCCGGATGAGCAGGCTGGTGTTAGCGCCGAGGAGGCCGAGGAAGAGTTGGAGAAACCATCGTTCCTGCGCCGCTTGCGCGGCAGCCGCAGCGGCAAGCACGAAGAACTGACCACTTTCGGTGAAGTGGATGACGAAGATGAAACCCCGCAACCCCAAATCCATACTCCGGCTATCGAGCCGGATGAGCCGCCAGTAACTCCAGCAACCGCGGAGGACCAAGAAGATGACGACCTAGCGGACAAAGATGACAGCCACAATCCACTGCACGGCGAAAAACCCCAACCCCACAAAGAACCGGAAACCGAAACCGAGCCCAAAGCTAAAAAAGACCAGAAAAAATAATCAAAAACTGGGGTTAAACTTTTGTGATTAATACAGCAGAATATACTTGCACAAGCGCTATGGGTAGGGTTAATATTAGTTCCACGCACACTACATGTAGTAGCGGTTGCACCTTAATCAGTAGTTTTAAAGGGGTTAATTGAAGTGAAGTGCCAAAGATGCGGCAACCTAGAAAATAAAGTGGTGGAAAGCCGAGACGTCGCCGACAACGACGCTATTCGGCGCCGCCGCGAATGCCTAAACTGCGGCTACCGCTTTACGACCTACGAGCGCCTAGAGCGTCCCAGCCTGGTGGTAGTTAAACGCAACGGCAACCGGCAGTTATTTTCTCGCGAGAAGCTTCTCAAAGGTTTACAGCACGCCACCGAAAAGACATCAGTTACCAACTTGCAGCTGGAAGCTTTCGTGGCGGCTATCGAGCGCGATTTATACGGCCGCGGCGAACCGGAAATCCCGTCCACCGACATTGGTGAGCTAGTGATGTCCGGCCTGCCCAAGCTCAACGAAGTCGCTTATGTGCGGTTTGCCAGCGTTTACCGCAAATTCCGCGATATTAGCAGTTTTGAACGCGAGCTGACCCGGATTCGCCAGAGCAAACAACCCAAAACCCCTAAAAAACCAGCTACAAAATAAAAAGTTTCAAAAAACTATAAGCTAACTTGTTGCCTAAGCAACTCTAATTAAATATTATTAGAGGGTCTAAGGGAGCAAAATGGTGGACAATGGGCTTTTGCCTGCAAAGCGCAAAGCTTAAAACTCCAGCTAGCTCATAACAAAAACGACAAAACCAATAATAAAGTGAGATATAAGAGAGGGTAGAAACAATGGCGCAGGCAACTAAACAAAACGTAAAACGGGTCTATACCAAGCCCAAGACCAAGGCTTATGAGCAGCTAAAATGGGTCAAGCGCGACAGCGCGATTATTAATCCTATGACCGGCAAAGCCGTGTTCGAACAAAAAGACGTGGAATTTCCCGAAGCCTGGAGCCTGAACTCTATTAACATTGTCGCCCAAAAATACTTTACCGGCACCCCTGGTACCCAAGGCCGCGAAAGCTCTCTTAAACAACTTATCAACCGCGTTGCCGATACGATTGTTCGCCAAGGCATGCAAGAGGGCTACTTTGTGTCCGAGGTTGAAGCCGAAGATTTTCGCGAAGAGCTCAAATACATCCTGGCTACCCAGCGGGCGGCTTTTAACAGCCCGGTTTGGTTTAACATTGGCGTGGCTGAACGCAGCCAGCAGGCCAGCGCCTGTTTCATTTTGGCGGTAGAAGACACTATGCCGGCAATTCTGAATTGGTATGCCGAAGAAGGCATGATCTTCAAGGGCGGATCCGGCAGCGGCGTTAATGTTTCCAGCCTTAGGTCCTCTAAAGAGCGCCTGGGCAAGTCGGCCGGCACCGCCAGCGGGCCGCTGAGCTTTATGCGCGGCGCCGACGCTTCGGCCGGGGCTATCAAATCCGGCGGCAAGACCCGCCGGGCCGCCAAGATGGTGATTATGAATGCCAGCCACCCTGATATTGAAGACTTTATTTGGTGCAAAGCACTAGAAGAGCGCAAAGCCCGGGTGCTGGAAACCGCCGGATTCGATATGACGCTGGACGGCAAAGACAGCTACAGCGTGCAGTACCAAAATGCCAACAACTCGGTCCGAGTAACCGATGAATTTATGCGGGCGGTGGAGGCCGGCGAAGACTACGATTTAGTTGCCGTGACCGACGGCCGGGTAATTGAGACCAAACCGGCGCGTGATATTTTCCGCCAAATCGCCGAAGCCAGCTGGGAGTGCGCCGACCCCGGTATGCAGTTCGATACCACCGTTAATAAGTGGCACACCACGCCCAATGCCGGCCGCATCAGCGGTTCCAACCCCTGCAGCGAGTACATGCACCTGGATAATTCGGCCTGCAACTTAAGCTCCATCAACCTCCTTGAGTACCTAAATGACGATTTTAGCTTTGATATCGATTCGTTCAAACACACTGTAGAAATTATGTTTACCGCCCAAGAAATTCTGGTCGGCTACAGTGAATACCCGACCAAAAACATCACCAAAACTGCTCGGGCTTACCGCGAGCTGGGCCTGGGTTACGCCAATTTGGGCGCACTTTTGATGGCCCAAGGCTTGCCATACGATTCCGACGAAGGCCGGGCCCAAGCCGCCGCCATCACCGCGTTAATGACCGGCCATGCTTACGCCACCAGCGCCCGAATCGCCAAGGTTGTGGGGCCGTTTGCCGGCTACCACAAAGACCAAGAGGGCATGAATAAGGTGTTACGCATGCACCGTGACGAAGTTTCCAAGATTGATCCGAGCATGGTTTCTGAGCAGCTGCTAAGCGCCGCCGCCGCGTCCTGGGACGAGGCTGTGGAGCTGGGCCAACGCTACGGTGTACGTAATTCTCAGGCCACTTTGCTGGCGCCGACCGGCACTATTGGGCTAATGATGGATTGTGATACCACTGGCATCGAGCCGGACCTGGGCCTGACCAAAGTTAAGAAATTAGTCGGCGGCGGCACCATGTTTATCGTCAACCAAACCGTACCGCGGGCCCTCAAAGCTTTGGGCTACAACCGCGCCCAAGTCGAAGACATTGTCGGCTACATCGATATCGAAAAAACCATTATCGGCGCGCCGCACCTGCGTGACGAGCACCTCAACGTGTTTGCTTGCAGCATGGGCGATAACGCCATCCACTACTTGGGTCACGTCAAAATGATGGCGGCTGTGCAGCCATTTTTGTCCGGCGCAATCAGCAAAACGGTCAACATGCCGGAAGAAGTCACCGTCGAGGAAGTCGAACAATTGCACCTGGACGCCTGGAAAATGGGCTTAAAAGCCGTGGCGATTTACCGCGACAACTGCAAAGTCGCCCAGCCGCTATCCATGGCCAAAAAAGCCGGCAAAGAAGAGCCGGTGGCCGAAGTCGCCGCCCACACCGCGGTTAACGTGGCCGAAGCCGTGGCCGAAGCCGTTGGCGGCGAGACCGTAGTGATTCGCACCGGTACCGGTTTCCGCGAGGAACTGCCGCGTATTC
>Ga0265338_10008771_pt1 | contig 12222 bp, 11 predicted proteins | sample 42126metaG_FD_193579 | JGI IMG/M metagenome (GOLD analysis project Ga0265338, IMG submission 193579) | Rhizosphere microbial communities from Carex aquatilis grown in University of Washington, Seatle, WA, United States - 4-21-26 metaG | ecosystem: Host-associated > Plants > Roots > Rhizosphere... | reverse complement strand
TTGGTGAAATCGTCCCAGCGCCGGTAATCCTCTTCGATGAACTGCGCGAGGGCGCTTATGAAGGTTTCCGTGCCGTTGGTTCGGACGAGATCGCTCACGGCCTTGGTATCGAGATAAAACGTGGTCATTTTTCTTTTCCTTTCCGGACATAGCCCGAAACAGCCCGTTTGGGGCGATTAAAGCAAAATAGCAGTGGTTTGGGAAAAGAAAGGGTGCGCGCGTTCAGACGCGCGGCGGCACCGGCGCCGGGACGCTATAAGCCGCAACGGGGTTATATGTGACGCAGTTCGTCATGCCCCCGAACGATAAAGTCCCACGGCGCGCCATGTCAAGTATTTTAGGTGGTGGTGTCGTCCATGTCGTGATCGTGGTCATGGCCCGTACTGCTGTGGTCCATGTCATGATCATGATCATGATCGTGGCCGGTCGTGCTATCGCCCATATCATGGCCGTGATGAGAGCCGCTGGTACTATTGTTCAGATCATGATGATGCCCGTGCTCCACGCCGCCATGCTGATTGCCTTGTGGCCCCTGAATGGGCGGCGCGCCCGGCTGGCCGCCGGGAGGATGGTTGCCGTGGTTATATTCGTAATCCTGATAGGGATAATAATTGGGGACCGGATCGTTCGAGCGGCTGTTCGGGTCGCGCGGCAGATCGGCGGGCGCAGCGTTTGTGTTCGGGTGAACGCTGAGGCTGTCATCGGCATGAGCGGCGCAGGGCAATAGCAGCAGCGCTGCGATCAGAAGAACTTTTTTCATGCCGAAAGGCTCCTTTGCGCGGCCTGAAGCTTAGCCAGCATGGCCTCAGCCTCGGCTTTGCGCGTCTGATGTTCTTCGATCACTTCTGGCGGTGCACGGTCGACAAAATTCTTGTTGCCGAGCTTCGTAACGACTTTGTCCACTTCAGTCTTCCATTTGTCAATTTCCTTGACCAGGCGCGCGCGTTCTTGCTCAAGGTCAATGACGTCGGCGAGCGGAATAGCAAAGACAAGCTGCCCGTAAGGTATTTGCACGACGCCTTTAGGAAGTTCCGTTACATATCGCATCGGGATACCATCGTCCTTTAATCGAGCCATCTTCGTGATAAGCGGCAAAAATTCCATTAAGTGATCTACTACTTGCGGCTTATGCACCGCGTTCATAACAAGCAATTCTATTTTTGCCGCCGCCGGAACATTTAGCTCCACTCTGGTTGCGCGGATCTTTTCAATTAACCCAATTGTCCAATTAATTCCTGTCGGAACTACAAGCTTATCCGCCAGCGCCGGCCACTTCGCCGTCAGCAACATCCCTTCGTCCAGTTGGCTCCATAATTCCTCGGTGATATAGGGCATGAAGGGATGCAGGAAATGCAGCATCTGGCCGAGCGCCCACGCCGTCGTCGCGCGCGTCTCCGCCTTGGCCGTGTCGTCCGCGCCCGCAATGATGGGTTTGGTGAATTCGAGATACCAGTCGCAGAAATTGTTCCAGACGAAATCGTAAGCCGCGCTTGAAGCAAGATCGAATCGGTATTCGTCGAGCAATCCGGCAATTTTCTCCGTCGCCAGTTTGGTTTCACCTATAATCCACTGATTCACCGTCTGCTTCACATCCGCCGGATCGAAATCCTTTTTCCATTCGCAGCCGTTCATCTGGCAATAACGCGCGGCGTTCCATAATTTCGTCGCGAAATTGCGATTGCCCTCGATGCGCGCGGACGCGAGCTTGATGTCGCGACCGGGCGTCGACATATTCGCAAGCGTAAAACGCAGCGCATCGCAGCCGTATTTCTCGATAACGTCGAGCGGATCGATGACGTTGCCCTTGGTCTTGGACATCTTCTGGCCCTTCTCGTCGCGCACGAGCGCGTGGATATAGACCGTCTCGAAGGGCACATCCTTCATAAAGTGCAGGCCCATCATCATCATTCTAGCTACCCAAAAGAAAATGATGTCGAAACCTGTGACGAGCACGTCGCTCGGGTAATAGCGCTTCAATTCGAGTGTGTGTTTCGGCCAGCCGAGTGTCGAAAACGGCCACAACGCCGAGGAAAACCATGTATCCAGAACGTCTTCGTCGCGCTTGAGCTCGACTGCTATACTGTAATGTTTCTGCGCCTCAGCCTTGGCGTCGTTTTCGTTTTCAGCAACGAAGAATTTTCCGTCCGGCCCATACCACGCCGGAATCTGGTGTCCCCACCAGAGCTGGCGAGAGATGCACCACGGCTCGATGTTGCGCATCCATGCGTAATAGGTGTTGGCCCATTGCTCCGGCACGAATTTGGTTTTTCCGGTTTCGACCGCCTTGATCGCCTCGATCGCCAGCGTCTTGGCGTCGCAATACCATTGCTCCGAAAGCCACGGCTCGATCACGACGCCCGACCGGTCGCCATGCGGCACGGTGTGCGTATGCGGCTCGACGCGATCCAATAGGCCCATCGCCTCCATATCGGCGACGATGCGCTTGCGCGCCTCAAAACGGTCGATACCGCGATATTTTTCAGGTACTTCGGCGTTCAACTTCGCATGCTGGTCGAAGATATTAAGCATTGGCAGTTTGTGCCGCTTGCCAACTTCGAAATCCTTGAAGTCGTGTCCGGGCGAAATTTTGAGCGCGCCGGTGCCTTTTTCGGGATCGGCAATTTCATCGGCAATAATGGGAATAAGCACGCCGCGAATGGGATGTCTAACCATCTTGCCGATGAAATGGCTGTGTCGCTCGTCCTTTGGATGCACAGCGACGGCGACGTCGGACGGCAGCGTATCCGGGCGCGTGGTGCCGATGGTAATAAATTCGTCGCTGCCGTTGATGGGGTATTTGAAATACCACATATGGCCGCGAATTTCCTTCTGCTCCACCTCAAGATCGGACACAGCTGTCAGCAGTTTCGGATCCCAGTTCACAAGGCGCTTATCCTTATAAATAAGTCCCTCGCGGTAGAGCGTAACGAATTCGTGCGTCACCGCACGGCTCAGTTCCGGGTCCATCGTGAATTTCTCGCGGCTCCAGTCGCAGCTGGCGCCAAGGCGGCGAAGTTGTTTGGTGATCGTGTCGCCGGATTCTTTCTTCCATTGCCAGACACGCGCAAGGAACTTTTCGCGGCCCATTTCGCGGCGGCTCATATTCTTGCCTTCGGCGAGAAGCTGCTTTTCGACCATCATCTGCGTCGCTATGCCGGCGTGATCGGTTCCCGGCTGCCACAACGCGTCACGCCCCTGCATGCGGCGATAGCGGATCAGAATATCCTGCAATGTGAAAGTCAGCGCATGGCCCATATGCAGGCTGCCGGTCACGTTCGGCGGCGGCATCATGATGCAGAACGGTTCGGCCTTGGAATTGGGATCGCAAGTAAAGGCGCCGGATTTCTCCCAGCGCTCGTATAATTTGGCTTCAGTCTCGGCCGGATTGTAGATTTTTTCGATCGCCATCAATCAAATATGCCTGAAAAATCAGCAAAAAGGCAAGCCGCAGCCCGACCTTATGTGGCCACTCGCGCTTCGATTTGCTCGCAGAGATAATGATAGAGGCAGATATGAACCTGCTGGATCATCGGCGTCGATTTGCTCGGCACATCGAGCAAAACGTCACAATGCGGCGCCATCTTGCCTCCCCCCTGCCCCGTCAGGCCGATAACGCTGAGGCCCATCTGTCTGGCCTTCTCGACGGCCTGCACGACGTTCGGGGAATTGCCGCTGGTGCTGATCGCGAGCAGAACCGCGTCCTTGCTGCCGAAGGATTCAACCTGCCGCGCGAACACGGAAGCATAATCATAATCATTGGCCCAGGCGGTGATAGTCACCGGATTATCGGAAAGGCAGATGCAGTTCAGGCCGCGGCGTTCCTTGAGATAGCGCCCAACGAGCTCTCCCGCGATATGCATCGCGTCCGAAGCCGAGCCGCCGTTGCCACAGACGAGCAGCGGCTTGCCGCCCTTGAACGCAGCCACACACAGCGAAATCGCACGCTCCATCTTTTCGGGAGCCACATAGGCCGCAGAAGCGCGAACGAGATCGGCTGATTGCTTGAGATAGTCAGAGATGGTCATGCGTCGGTTTCGTCGGCGAGCCAATCGAGGAAGAGCGGATGGCCGTGCTCGATCGGCCATGCCACAATGCAGGGGCATTCCGCAGAATGCAATTCCTTGACGCGCTTTTCAAGCCGCCCGAATAAAGCGCTGCGGCTCTTACCGATCAGCACCACTTCGGTAGCGGCTTCGACCTTGCCTTTCCAGCGGTAAATCGAGCGCACCCCGGCGACGATGTTGACACAGGCGGCGAGCTTTTCCTCGACTAAGGTGCGGGAAATCTTCTCCGCCGCCTCGCGCGATGGCACGGTGATGTAGATGGAGATGAATTCACTCATAGCGCGGCTGCATTGCTATCCGTTGCCTGCGATCGATCCAGCGGTTCCATGATTTTAAAATGCCCGGCGTTCCATGCGCGATTTTCCATCCAGACCAAAGCGAGAGGCCTCCCAACAACACATCCCACCCTCGCCACAAATTTTGTGCGCTTAACGGATGCATTATAGCATGCAGAATAACAACATGAATAAGGTGGGGAGGATATAGCAGGCCGCTTCCAAACCAGATCAGCATGCCCGTTATGGCGATTGCAGCAGCAGCCAATGCAATTACTCCACCCCAACGCGGACTTCCGACCCGGCCATTTTCCAATCGATTTGTTGAATCCGACTCAGAAACCCTCTCGACCGCGCTCCTAACTATGGGGCGTAAAGGTTTCAGCATAGATTGCTCTTATATTTTTAAATGCCGTCGGTTTAACGGGCCCGAATATAGTCGGGAAACCGCAGGCGGCACAAGCGCACCACCGTTAACGGTTACGATGTAAACGGCAATTCTGGATTAAAGATGCCGCGGGCCATTTGCTGATCGACGAAGGTCGTGGCCTGGCCGATGCGACGGTCGCGGATCAGGGCGCGCATGGGGTCACCGAGGTTGCCCTTTTCGGTCACATACATGCGCGCCTCGATAGAGTGCGACATGAAGCTTTGATAAATGACGGCAGCAAGGCCGGAGGCCAACAAGATCGGTGCGTGATCGCCGAGCGCCTGCTCGCCGAGATGCAGCACCGCCTCGAGCCCTTCTTCGAGCGAACCGGCATGCACTGTGGCCAACACGAGATGGCCGGAATTCGAGGCGCGCAAAAGCTGGTTGGCGGCTTCGGGTGTGCGCAATTCGCCGACCATGATGTAGCGAGGATGCCAGCGCAGCGCGCGTTTGAGCTGCTCTGCCCAATCCTCGTCGCTCTTGGCCTCTACTTGATAACAAAGGCCGGAATTGCCGTGGCGCCCGTCGAGCATATATTCGACCGGATCCTCGATGGTGAAGCCGACGCCACCGTGGCGCACCAGATAATCATAGAGCAGCGCCGCAGCCGTCGTGGTCTTGCCCTGCCCGGTACCGCCGCAAAGAAGCACAAGTCCTTCCCGCTTGCCGAGCTCGCGCAGCGCGCGGATGACAGGCAGCGTGAAGCCGAGTTTCTCGACCGCTGGCGGCTTTTCCTCGATACGGCGGAGTGCAACCCAGATTTGGCCGCGCGCTGTGCGCGCCTTGCTCGCGCGCAGGCGCATACCGTCGAAGGCGATGCCGGCTTCGTCGCAATCGCTGAGCGCGTTTTGAAGCTGGCGGCGCAATTCGGCGACATCGTTGCGATAGGCGAGTGGCAGATCAGTGGGCAGCACAGTGTAGCTGCCGGGTTCGGCGAATTGGTAATAGCTCGGCAGGTCCTCGTCGAGCGCGACGTAGAGATCGATGAAATCTAGATCGTGCAGCCACGACGGTGCAGGGCCTGCTATTCTTTTTTCGGCTAGTTCGGCCATATCGAATCCCCAAATACCGACGCCGATTTTAGCGCAAAGCGGGACTTGATTGCCGGAAAAAATCCCTGAAGAAAAGCATGGAATTATAACGACTTAAAACCGCCCCGCGCGACGAATAGTTTCACGTTATGGTTAATGCGCAGCACTTAGCAATGTGCGCCGATTGGTTTCAACACAGCAGGTTGAGCAGCAATGAGACGAATCTCGTCTGCAATTTGATCCGAAGCATGAATCGGGCGCGACGGAGTAGAATCCGATCCCAGCTCTAGCGGCTTAATCTGCTTGCTTTCCAGCATGCGGATTAAGAAACGATCATGTTTCGCCTGCAGCAGATTTGGCGGCAAATAGATTAGAGTTTCGATTCCAGAATCGACGACCTCACTGATCATTGACATACTATCGGCAGTCACAATCGCAGTATCGGCACAGGCCAAATAGCCGAAATAAGGGTTTTCTCCGCCTTCCTGATAATCGTAAAAATAGATGGAATGCGGAGCTAGCATTTCTTTCAGGATGCGCGTTACGTCAGGAGGTGTGCGAAAGCTGTTAGTAACGACCAGATTTGCCCCATTGGCTTTCGCAATAGCCAAAGCCTGCTGCGCCATGTCTTTGGCATGATCCGCCGTCAACAGCTCAGTTCCTGACTTTCCGTCTCCGCCTTGAATTGAAACTGACCCGCCCACCACCAAAGCGACTAGTTTTTTCGATGGCGTTAAAAGTCGAGACCCCCATTTTTCGCGTTCGCGCGCCAATAAGCCATCCGTTATCCTGTTGGGGATAGATTCTACTTCCAGCATGCGCGTTGACGTTTCGCGAGCCTGTTCCGCGGGTGTAGTCACGACAAGATCAAAAAGCGGCGCGGCGAGGTTCGGCTGGTGAATGCTAACCAATATCGTGTCAGGCCTTTTTATTTTAAGAAGAAGGCCCGCCAATACAGTCGAATCCGTGGATCCATAGCTTAAAAAGACTGGCCGCACATCGGTCGGTATTTGCGAAATTTGATCACCAATCAAAGCTTCCGCTTCTTGTAAAGCTTTTTGGAAGTCCAAAAAATGACGCGTATGCTCGCGGGCAGAAAGGACAAATTCTGCACAACAGGAATGCCCAGCAAGCGTGTCCGGCAAAACGAGCTGGCGATCTGGATTGACGGCTTCGGCAACACCCAAAAGAGTGTTTTGCCGCCCCGGCTTGGGGCCATCCAGCATGATAGGTAACAAATTCGTATTCATATAAATTTTGCTTCAGTAAGTTTTAAGATACTTATTCTGAGTGTGATATTATTATGTAGTTCTCAAGCCAAAAACAACACCTGCAGTAAATCCGACTCGTTAACCATGAATGACCGGGACGACTGGATTTGAACCAGCGACCCCCAGTCCCCCAGAAGCGAGAGATACTTTATATATCAGGTGCGTTGGGCGAATTTTGCTGATTTTTGAGTCCAGCGTTTCCAGAGGTTTACAGTAGAACTGCCCAACCGCATGACTCGGTATTATTGTCTGGTGTCCATGTGCAAGTTTCCGTTTACGGCGAATATCCGGCAAAAAGATCGGTCGATAACCACAGATTCAGATAGATCGTGTTGTTGTCGGAAGCATGGGCCGTTGTGCCGTCGAACTCCGTATAGGCGACATATTGCAGCGCCAGCCGGCCATTGAACCACGGAATAAAAGAATCCGGCTTACCGAATGGGACATAAGCAAGCTCGGCCACGAAGCCTTGACTGTTCGGGCTGCCATTCGCCGTGCCCCACAGAGCGGCATCGCTCGATCCCCAGGTTCTGAAATACTGAACCGAGGGCGTGTAGGTGTTTTTGTAGCTGTAGGAGAGGTCGGTGCGGAACGTTTCAAGATTATCCGACGGATTGGTGCTCGAAAGGGCTCGGCTTGCTCCCAAATTCATGTTCTCGTTGATGAGTATTGCGTGAGCCGAAACAAGATTGTCAGGATCACCGGTCCATTGATAATTGGCATCGACGGCCGTGTCGGTAATGTTGTCGGCGCCGGCGCTGGCATCGCCGCCCGGATAACGGCGGGCGTTTAAGCCGAGCGTGCCGATCTCGACATAATGATCGCCGAAGTCATGCTGAAGGGCCAGCCGCCAATAGGGAATGACGCCGCCAAACGCATCGGAGCCGTGAACGCCGCCGACACCGAGTGCGGATTGCGTGTCACGCGCGAGCTGCTCGTACCCGGTGAACTCCAGATAGACGAGATCGTTCCACATGCCGTAAATCCCGGCGCCCATGACTTGCTGGCTCAAGCCGCCGTCGAGCAGGCTCGCCGCCGCCGGAGACGGCGCAAGGCCAGAGGCAGCATAAGGAAATCCCCAGGCCGGCGTTGAATTCCAAAGATCCTGTACGGTCGGGTTATTGTTGACGGTTACGCCATAGGTGAAATCGTCACCGAACAAAGATCCCCTGTGCGCGTAGCGGACATCCGTGTTGTCCCAGGTAAAGACGTTGCCGATGCCGTCATAGGTCGTCTGGATAAAAGCGCCAAAAGAAGGCGCGATGCGTCCGGCATAAAACAGCGAGATTTGATCCGTCGCAAAATTGTCATTCGGGCCGAAGCCGGGGGCAGCTTCGGGATGCTGGGAAGCGTTGGTATGCGTGAAGGAAGATTCCAGCATCAGCGACAGCGGCGGAAAATGCTGCTCTCCATTGCCGTCCGCGTAGCCGCCTAGCTTGAATGCGCGGCCAAAAGCCGTAAGCTGAGGCCCATAGGCGCCGACATGGCAGGATGAACAGGGCTGCCCCGTCTGCTGGGAAAAACTGGGAACGGCTTGCGCGGGCGTTGGTTTAAAACAAATCGCCCATATAGAAAGTGCAACGACAGTTATAAAGAAGAGGCTGAGAAAAGAAACTGTACCCTTTAAAGATTCATGGTTATGTCCGCATCGGCGAGCGCCCGACATTTCTGCTGCGGCATCGCGGAAGTCATACGAAGAACTCATGGATGCGTTTTCGTCCGAAAGTTGCAATGCGGGCGGTGGCCTTAGGCTTTCGGCGTAAAGATGGCGCACCAGCCCTGCGGACTGATCGTTCCCTGGACCGATTTACAAGCGTTCGGCGGCTGAAACAGGCTGCACTTGTCGCATTGCTGCGACCCTTTCGGCTTGTCCTGATACTGGACCGCTTTTTGCTCCATCTTCCCGTCATCTGCGGCAGCAAAACGTGGACGAAGGCCAAGGATGATCGCAGCACCCACGGCACAGGTTGCCAAGCGCTGGGCGAAAGCGCGTCGTGAAGGGTCTTGGGGTTCGTTTGCCATGGGGCAGCTCCATTGAGTAACCGGCCAATAACGTTGGGACTACTCAATATCCCATGATTTTGATTTGATATTTGTCAAATGGTTCTCATTTTTATGGTTTTTCTAAATACGGGAAACTGCAGAATATTTGTCGTGGCTCCAAACCCGTCATTCATCAACAAAAAAGGCCGGCTTTAAGCCGGCCTTTTTGTTAAATGGTCGGGACGACTGGATTTGAACCAGCGACCCCCAGTCCCCCAGACTGATGCGCTACCAGGCTGCGCTACGTCCCGACCGTGCCGCCGCATAACTTCGGCGAAGGGCGGGCACTATAGGCGGCGCGCCAAGGCAAGGCAACTCAGCCTTTTTAAACGACGATTTATTTTAGATTCCGCTCTGGCGCAGCAGTTCGCGCAGCGCTTTCAATTCGCCGAGCACAGATTCGACCTCGCGGCGCTTTTCGGGCGCGAGGCTGCGCGGCGCTTGCGAAGACGAAGACGGCACATGCATCGGCGTTGCCGACGAGGCAGAAAGTGATCCGTCGAGCGTCGCGGAACGCGCCAACGGCGAACGGCCGCCTTCGCGCAAAAGCTTCTGCACGCCGCGAATGGTGAAGCCTTGGTTATAGAGCAGATCCTTGATGCCGTTCAGAAGCTGAACATCTTCTGGGCGATAATAACGGCGACCGCCGCCACGCTTGAGCGGGCGGATCTGCTGAAACTTGCTTTCCCAGAATCTCAAAACATGTTGGGGAACGGAAAGATCGCCAGCGACTTCGCTGATGGTACGGAAGGCGCCAGGCGCCTTCATCTCGGCGGCACGGCCGACAGTGAGCGGCGCGAGATTCGGATTTTGCGAGAAGTCCGAGCTCATGCGTCACCTTTGGCTGTGCCGGTAAGGGCGCGATTGATCTTGTCTTTCAATACGTGGCTGGCGCGGAACACCAGGACGCGGCGCGGTAGGATCGGAACTTCCTCGCCGGTTTTCGGGTTGCGTCCGACGCGCTTTCCTTTGCTGCGCACCTGGAAGCTGCCGAAGGAAGACAGTTTCACCATCTCGCTCTTGATGAGTGCCTGGCTGATTTCTTCGAGAATGACATCGACGAGCTGCGCGGAATCGTTACGCGACAAGCCCACTTCCTGATAAACGGCTTCGGCAAGCTGGGCGCGGGTGATCGTGTTGTCGGTCATCGGGTTGCCTGCTCCGGCTGATATCGAGACTCGATGCTAATACGTGCTGCGCGGGGCGTCAAACAAGAAGGTGCTATGCGGCCGGACGGGCGGCATCGGGTTTGTTGTTCTGGTTGGCGGCTCGAATCGGTCTAATTCCCGGGTCATCTTTTTCAGCATAGCGGTGGTTCCAAAGCGGAATGACGCCTGCGCGGAGCATATCGACCTTTATGCCAAACAACCCCAATGCCGCGCGCTTGAGTCTCGCCATCAATCTCATGCGCTTGCGGTCTTTAGGCGGCCACAGGCGGTATAAGAGACGAATCACCCGGTCGGCCTTAACGGTGTATTCGTCTTCAACGGGTTTCGGATCACCGTTGAACGAACTCACGCCCAATTCCTGCCACGACTTAAAGCGGTTTTCCGCGTTGATCATAACGAGCCGGTGGGTTTGCGGATCGAATTTGAACTCCTTGAATATTTCGAGCCCGTCTTTATGCCATTTGATCAGGGCATAAACGCCGTTTCTGTCGCGCACGAAGACTTGCGCCCCGTCTTCGGTGTTGCAGCCGTCGTTGATGATGGCCTTACCCTGCGGTGTGAAATCCAGATTCTGCCGGTGTGTATGGCCGTAAAGCAGGACATGAGCGTCACTATCGGCATCCAGCCTTTTGCAGATTTCCTTGCGTACACCCAGCCAATTGTAAGTAAATGTTTTGACCGCCCATTTTCCCCATGCCGCCGATCCGCGCGTTATTTCCTTTTCTTCATCTTCAGTAAGCGGCCCTCGTGCACCGGATAGAAATCGGCGGATATGCCGGTAAATATTGTCGGCGCCGATAAGCACCCCTTCCGCAAAATCGCCGAGCGCATACCAGAACGCAAAAGATTGCTTGAAAGCGGCTACGTCGAACATGTCGCCGTGCTCGATCCGGATACGGGTGCCGAAAGGATCCTCGTGATGAACCTGTTCTTCGAAATGGATTCCATAGAGTGGCGGCTTGCCGCATAGATTGTGATGCAAATATTCTTCGCCAGGTTTTAACGCGTTGCCATTACTGAGAACCTGTTCCTGGCCGCGGTAAGTTTTTTTCTGATTGCGAATATCCAAATCATGATTACCGGGAAGATATGTGACTTGGCATTTCTTGCCAGTAAACCAATTCGTTTCGCCCGCCTTACGCAAGACATGCACCATGCCGAGACGATGCCAGTTCTGCGCAGGATCCTCCGGCCCGAATTTCCATGTCTTTTTCCGCTTCATATATTCGCCGTCGATAATATCGCCAACGAGATACAGCTGATCGCTGGCCGTATGTTCGAACATATGCGCGAGCCGCTTGGCACGGCTCTGGCGCGTACCCCAATGCACGTCGGAAACGGTCATGAATGGAAAATAAATAACCTGACGGCCGTCAGGCGCGGTTCTGATGTCGAGTTCTAAGCGCTCCGGCATCGCGGTCCTTATGATTCGATAAGGGCCTCAAAACAAGCCGCATATGCATGGAAAGACCCTCTGCACACAAACAAATTAGTTGTGCGCAGGAATAATTTTGCGATTGCTTTCGGGATTGATTCTGGAGCCTAATTTGAAGCTTCAATCCTAAATCACCAGCGCAAGACGGCCGCCGCCCAGGTGAAGCCGCCGCCCATCGCTTCGAGCAGAAGCAGTTGGCCGCGTTTGATGCGGCCGTCCTTAACGGCTGTCGCCAGTGCAAGCGGTACCGAAGCCGCCGAAGTGTTGGCGTGATCGGCGATCGTCAGCACAACTTTTTCGGACGGCATGTTCAGTTTTTTCGCCGTGCCTTCGATGATGCGGCTATTGGCCTGATGTGGCACGAGCCAGTCGATCTCTTCGGGCTTCAGGTTGTTGGCGGCGAGCGCCTCGTCCACCACGGTGGCAAGATTGACCACGGCATGCCGGAACACTTCCGAGCCGTGCATCTTCAAATGCCCCACTGTACCAGTCGAGCCGGGGCCG
>Ga0265338_10008770_pt1 | contig 12223 bp, 13 predicted proteins | sample 42126metaG_FD_193579 | JGI IMG/M metagenome (GOLD analysis project Ga0265338, IMG submission 193579) | Rhizosphere microbial communities from Carex aquatilis grown in University of Washington, Seatle, WA, United States - 4-21-26 metaG | ecosystem: Host-associated > Plants > Roots > Rhizosphere... | reverse complement strand
CCGGTTCCCCCGCCGCTCCTGCACCGTGCCAGGCACCGGGTGACGGAACCGTCACGGGTCTGCAACCGTGCCGCGCATTCTCCGGCGGAGCGCCAAACGGCTCCGTGCATCGTGCCAGGCACGATGGTGAAGGAACCGTCACGCGTTGCGCACGGGCGCGCTCTAGGCTTCGGGCATGCCGGCCGTCGTCGTCTACCACGCCGAGAACTGCCACCTGTGCGAGCGAGCGCTCGCACAGGTGCGCGCGCTCCAGGCGGAGCTCGGGTTCGACCTGCGCGAGGTGGACATCGGCGGCGACCCCGATCTCGAGGCCGAGTACCGCGAATGGATCCCCGTCGTGGAGATCGACGGACGGCGTCGGTTTACCTACTTCGTCCAGCCCGAGGCGCTCCGGAAGGCGGTTGCACAAGCAGACGCCTAGTAGGTGGTGCTACAAAGGCCTGCGGTGTTACAAGCAGAAGGGGAGAAGTAGGTGGCGGATCGTCTGACGGTCGGCGTGGCGGCGCGCCTGTCCCGGTATCTCCAGGTGCTGACGCAGGCCCGGAAGATGGGGAAGACGCGCATCTCCTCGCAGGAGATCGCCGAGTACACGAACATCAACGCGACCCAGATCCGCCGCGACCTGTCCGCCTTCGGCAAGTTCGGCAAGCGCGGAGTCGGCTACAACATCGACTCGCTGCTCAGCGAGATCCGACGGATCCTGCGGACGCAGGGACAGCACAACATCGCCCTCATCGGCGCCGGCCGCCTCGGCCAGGCGATCGCCAGCTCGGCGATCTTCGCGGAGCACGGCATCAACATCGCCGCCGTCCTCGACACCGACCCGGAGAAGCTCGGCCGACCGATCGGCAACGTCGCGGTCAGCGAGTACTCGCGCCTGCCGGAGCTCGTCCACGACAAGAACGTCATCGTCGGCGTGCTCGCCGTTCCCGCCACCGCCGCACAGGGCGCGGCCGACGATCTCGTCGCCGCCGGCGTCAAGATCATCTTCAACTACTCCGAGGCGCTGCTGGAGACGCCGGGCGACGTCACCGTGCACACTTCGAACCCTGCGGTCGAGCTGCTCTACGCCCTCTACTTCCACCTGACGTAGGCCGGCGCCGCTGTGCGCATCCTGCTCTGGCACGGCTACCTGCTCGGCGGCACCGGCTCGAACGTCTACACACGCGCGGTCGCGCGCGAGTGGAGCCGCGCCGGCCACGACGTGACCATCGTCTGCCAGGAGCGGCAGCCGGAGCAGTTCGACCTCGGCTCCGCCCGCGTCGTCGTGCCGGAGCTGCCCGACGGGCTGCTGCCCGTGTTCGTGCTCGACCGCTACGAGGGGCTGGACGCGCGGCTGCTCGGGGACTTCACGCCGGAGCAGCGCGCGCGCTACGTCGAGGCGAACGCCGCCGCTCTCCGGGAGCTTCTGCCGGCGGATCTCGTCTTCGCGAATCACGTCGTCCTCGGCGGGCCGGTCGCGGCGGCGACAGGCTCGCGGTACGCCGTCTACGCGCACGGCTCGGAGCTCGAGTACTCGATGCGCGGGAATCCGGCGCTGGAGCGGTGGGGACGCGAGTCGCTCGCCGGCGCGCACGCGGTTTTCGTCGGCTCGGGACACATCCGCCGCGTGCTCGAGGACGTCGTCGGCCACGTCGACCGCGTGCACGAGGTCCCGCCCGGAGTCGACGTCGACCGGTTCCGGCCGGAGCCGCGCGACGCCGCGCTCGCCGCGCTGCTCGAGGAGGCGAAGGCCGATCCACCGAACCCCGGCAACCGCGAGGAGCGGCTGCCGGACGAGGGCAACACCGCGCGGTTCGAGGCCTTCTTCGCGGACACGCGGCCGACCGTCCTCTACTTCGGGAAGCTGATCGAGAACAAGGGCGTGCAGGTGCTGTTCGAGGCGCTGCAGGGACTCGACGCTCGTGCCGTGATCGTCGGCTTCGGCGACTACCGGGAGACGCTCGAGGCGGAGGCGCCGCCGGGGACGCTCTTCACCGGCCCGCTCGAGCACCGGCATCTTGCGCACCTGCTGCCGCTCTGCGACGTCGCGGCCGTGCCCTCGATCTTCCCGGAGGCGTTCGGGATGGTGGCCGCGGAGGCCGCGTCGGCCGGGGTGCCGCCGGTCGTCGCGGAGCACTCGGGTCTCGCCGAGGTGGCCGCCGGGCTCGGGCGCGAGTATCCGCCGGGGCTCGAGCACGTCTCCGCCTTCGCCACGGGGGACGCCGCAGCGCTTCGCGCGCGCATCGCCGAGATCCTCGCGCTCCCGCCGGAGGAGCGCCGCGAGCTGGGCGCCGCCGCCCGCCGCGCGGTCGAGCGCAACTGGAGCTGGGCCCGCATCGCCGAACGGCTCCTCATCTAGGCTTCCGGCCGTGGGCGACGAGCAGAAGGTCGGCTACGAGGAGCTGCTCGCGCAGTCGCGCGCGGCCTTCGAGGAAGTCCCGGACTTCACCCTCGCCGTCGAGGAGGAGTTCGCGCTGCTCGACCCGGCGACGCTCGGCCTCGTCAACCGCTTCGAGGAGGTGCAGGCGGCGGCGAAGGGCAGCGACGTCGAGCCGCATCTCGTCGGCGAGCTGATCGCGTCGGAGGTCGAGGTGCGCACGGGCCGCTGCGACACGTTCCCGGACGCGATGGAGCGCGTCGGCGAGCGGCGACAACAGCTCCGTACGCTCACCGACGGGCTCGGGATCGGGCTCTCCGCGGTCGGCACCCATCCGTGGAGCCGCTGGCAGGAGCAGCGGATCATCGACACGCCGCACTACCGCCGGAACGACGAGTTGCTCCGCTACGTCGTGTGGCGCAACAACACGTTCGGACTCCATGTGCACGTCGGGATCAACGGCGCGGACCGCGCCATCCGCGTCAACAGTGGGCTACGGAGCTTTCTCCCGGAGATGCTTGCGCTGTCGGCGAGCTCGCCCTTCGTCGAGGGCGTCTTCACGCACCTCCACTCGGCGCGCACGCAGGTCTTCACGCGCATGTTCCCCCGCTGCGGGATTCCGGACGCGTTCGATTCGTGGGACGAGTGGGAGCGCTACATCCGCTTCCTCTACGAGACCGGCTCGGTCACCGAGCACACGCAGGTCTGGTGGAGCGTCCGGCCGCACCTCGTCTTCCCGACGGTCGAATTCCGCATCTGCGACGGGCAGCCCGACATCGGCGAGGCGCGGTCGCTCGTGGCGCTGATCTACTCGCTCACGGCGCGGCTCGCGCGTGCGCACGACGAGGGCGAGCCGCTGCCTGCGTGGCCGAACCGGCTGCTCGAGGAGAACCTGTGGCGCGCGATCCGCTACGGACTCTCGGGCGAGCTGATCGACCTCGAGCGCGGCGAGACGATGCCGGCACGGGCGCGGATCGAGCAGCTGATCGAGTGGGTGCTGCCGGTGGCCGAGGAGCTTGGCGCGGCGCCGTGGCTCGCCGTTCCCGAGCGGAACGCGGCCGAGCGCCAGATCGCGCGGCACGAGGAGGGCGCGACGATGGAGCAGATCTTCGCGGAGCAGGTCGAGCCCGAGCGGGTGACGGGATGAACGAGTCGGGGGAGACGGTCAGCGCCGAGCAGCTCGTCGACGAGCTCCGCAAGGCGAAGGTCTCCGACCTCCTCCTGCACACGTGCTCGCTGTTCGCGTCGTTCGGCTACGGCAAGCTCTCACCCGAGGCGCTCGACCTCGAGCAGGCGCGGCTCGCGATCGAGGCCCTGAAGGCGCTCGTCCCGCTGCTCGACGACGAGCACCGCAGGGACATCCAGCAGGTGCTGGCCAATCTCCAGCTCGCGTTCGCCGACGCCGCCGCGCCGCCCCCGCCCGCAGCGGATTGATGGCGCCGACCGCCCCGGTGTGCGACTCTGTGGGCATGGCGAAGAAGCGGCAGAAGAAGCGGACGAAGACGAAGACGCCCCAGCCGAGCGGCCGCCCCGACAGCTCCGCCGTCCACGGGCGCGACCAGTTCGCAAAGCCGCCACAGGCCCAGGCGAAGCCTGCCATCCGGATGCCCGGCCACGGCATGCGCTAACGGAGCCTTCGGACGCCGGGTATGTGACGCCTCCGGCCGCCCGATCTGATACAAAACACGCCGCGCCGGGCTCGACCCGGCGCCAACTTTGTGACGCGCTGATTTCGACGTTTTGACGCAAGACGTCCCGATTCAACAGGGGAGCCTGAGGCTATGAGCTGGTTCATGCACCACGCAGTTCTGTTCGCTCTCGTCTGCGCAGCCGCAGCGGTCGTCTACGGCATCGCGCTCACGTTCTGGCTGCTGAGGCAGCCGGCCGGCACCGAGCGCATGCAGGAGATCTCGCGCGCCGTGCAGGAGGGCGCCGCGGCCTACCTGAGCCGCCAGTACAAGACGATCGCGGTGGTCGCGATCGTCCCGTTCCTGCTGCTCGGCTTCTACCACTCGCTCGGCTGGGGAGCCGCCGTCGGCTTCCTGATCGGCGCGGTCCTGTCGGCGGCGGCCGGATTCATCGGCATGAACGTCGCGGTGCGCTCGAATGCCCGTACGGCGGAGGCGGCGCGCACCGGACTGCCGCAGGCGTTGAACGTCGCGTTCCGCGCCGGTTCGGTGACGGGACTGCTCGTCGTCGGCCTGGGGCTGTTCGGCGTCGCCGGCTACTACTGGGTCCTCACCGACTGGTTCAACCACACGCCGACGTCGGCTGTCCACGATCTGATCGGGCTCGCCTTCGGCGGCTCGCTCATCTCCGTCTTCGCGCGTCTCGGAGGCGGCATCTACACGAAGGCCGCAGACGTCGGCGCCGACCTCGTCGGCAAGATCGAGGCGGGCATCCCCGAGGACGATCCGCGCAACCCCGCCGTGATCGCGGACAACGTCGGCGACAACGTCGGTGACTGCGCCGGCATGGCGGCCGACCTGTTCGAGACCTACGCCGTCACCGCGGTCGCCGTGATGCTGCTCGGCATCACCGGCTCCGCCGCCGGGTCGGGAACGAGCCTCTGGCTCTACCCGCTCGCGATCGGCGGCGTCTCGATCATCGCGTCGATCATCGGCGTGCAGTTCGCGCGCGTGAGCCCGACCGGGAACGTCATGAACGCGCTCTACCGCGCGGTGCTCGTCGCGGTCGTCATCTCAGGCCTGCTCTTCGTCCCGGTGACGATGGGCTTCGACTCGACCGGCAAGTTCGCTTTCTGGAATCTCTACGGCTCGGCGCTGATCGGGCTCGCCGTGACGTTCTTCCTCGTCGGCATCACCGAGTACTACACCGGGACGCGCTGGAACCCGGTGAAGAAGATCGCGAAGGCGTCGCTGACCGGCCACGCGACGAACATCATCGAGGGTCTCGCCGTCGGCATGCAGGCGACGGCCCTGCCGGTGGTCGTGATCGTCGTGGGCATCCTCCTAGCCGACCACTTCGCCGGCCTGTACGGGATCGGCGTCGCCGTGATGGCGCAGCTCTCGATGACGGGGCTGATCGTCGCGCTCGACGCGTACGGCCCGGTCACCGACAACGCGGGCGGCATCGCCGAGATGGCCGATCTGCCGCCGGAGGTACGCGACATCACGGACAAGCTCGACGCGGTCGGCAACACGACGAAGGCCGTGACGAAGGGCTACGCGATCGGCTCGGCCGCGCTCGCAGCGCTCGTCCTCTTCGGCTCGTACGCCGACGAGTTGCACACGAAGGGCGCCGGGCACGGCTCCCTCGGCACGATCACCTTCGACCTCTCGAACGCCTGGGTGATCGCCGGCCTGTTCATCGGAGGCCTGATGCCGTTCCTGTTCGCGTCGCTCGCCATGCAGGCGGTCGGCCGCGTCGGCGGCCAGGTGGTCGAGGAGGTGCGCCGCCAGTTCCGCGAGGATCCGGGCATCATGGAAGGCACCTCGCGGCCGGAGTACGGACGCGCGATCGACATCGTCACGAGCTCGGCGATCCGCTCGATGATCCTCCCGGCGATGGTGCCGATCCTCTTCCCGATCATCATCGGGCTGATCAGCGCGAAGATGCTCGGCGGCCTGCTGATCGGGACGATCGTCACCGGCCTCTTCCTCGCGATCGCGATGACCTCGGGCGGCGGCGCGTGGGACAACGCGAAGAAGCTGATCGAGGACGGCCTCTACGGCGGCAAGGGCTCCGAGGCCCACGCCGCCGCGGTCACCGGCGACACCGTCGGCGATCCCTACAAGGACACCGCAGGCCCCGCGATCAACCCGATGATCAAGATCGCGAACATCGTCGCGATTCTCATCATTCCGCTGATCATTTCGATTCACGGCTAGAACCTGAGCCCGGGGGCTGACGCGGCTCGCTGCATCAGCCCCCGGCCTCGACCGCTGCGTCGGGGAGTAGCGTTCTCTTCGTGAGGTTCGATCCTCGGTCTCGGCGCGGCATCACCCTCGGGGTGCTCGCAAGCATCGCGGCGGTTGCGATCGTCACCGCGCTGATCGGACTCGTTCAGCGGTGGGTGCCGGTGCTCTCGCTCGGCGTGCTCTACGTGTTCGCGGTGCTGCCGGTCGCTGTCGTCTGGGGGCTCTGGCTCGCGCTGCCGGTGTCGGTGGCGAGCATGCTCGCGTTCAACTGGTTCTTCCTGCCGCCGGTGCACACGTTCACGCTGGCGGACAGCGAGAACTGGTTTGCGCTCGCGGTCTATCTCGCCACCGCCGTCGTGGTCAGCGAACTCGCCGCGCGGGCGCGGCGGCGTGCGGCGTCGGCCGAGCAGCGGGAGCGGGAGTCGGCGCTGCTCGCCCAGCTGGCGACGGAGCTGCTGGGTGGGCGCGAGCTCGAGGACGAGCTCGACGAGGTGGCCAGCCGCGCCGCCCGGGTGCTCGGCGTCGACGAGGCAAAGATCGAGCTCGGCCCGCAGCGGCGGCCACCGGCCGGGGCGTCACCGCATCCCCTCGAGGCCGCCGACCGGGCCGTCGGCACGATCTACGTGCCGGAAGGGTCCGACCCGCACGTCGCGGCGCGGCATCGCTTCCTGCCCGCACTCGCCGCGCTGCTCGCCGTCGCTGTGGAGCGCGACAGGCTGGAGAAGGAGGCGCTCGAGGCCGAGGCGCTGCGCCGCAGCGACCTCGTGAAGACGGCGCTCCTGCGCGCCGTCTCGCACGATCTCCGCTCGCCGCTGACCGGAATCCGGACCGCAGTCGGCGCGCTCCGTAACCCGACGCTGCACATCAGCTCCGAGGATCGCACAGAGCTGCTCGAGACGATCGACGTCGACTCCGAGCGCCTGAGCAGGCTCGTCGGCGACCTCCTCGACCTCTCGCGTCTCGAGGCGGGCGGCGCCGCGCCTGCGCCCGAGGTCTGGTCGCTCGACGACCTCGTGCTCGAGGCGGTCGACCTGCTCGGCGCGAGGGACCGCGTCGAGGTCGCCGGCGAGGCGCCGCTCGTCAACGTCGACCCGACGCAGATCCAGCGCGTGCTGGCGAACCTGATCGAGAACGCGCTGAAGTTCTCGCCGGAGGGAGCAACCGTCCATGTGCGCATCACCGCGACGCGCATGGAGGCGATTGTCCGAATCGTCGACCAGGGGCCGGGGCTTGCGGAGGACGAGCTCGAGCGCGTCTTCGAGCCGTTCTACCGCCGCGACACCCCCACCGGCTCCGGGGCCGGCCTGGGCCTTGCGATCGCGCGCGGGTTCGCGGCGGCGAACGGCGGCCGTGTCTGGGCCGAGTCCAGGCCGGGCCAGGGCGCAACGTTTGCGCTCGCCCTTCCGGTGGTCGAGGTGCCCGCGGAGCTGCGGGCGTGAGCTCGAACGGGCAGCGCGTCCTCGTCGTCGACGACGAGCCGCAGATCCTGCGCGCGCTGCGTACCACGCTGCGCGGCGCCGGCTACACCGTTGACTCCGCCGCGACGGCGGAGGAGGCCCTGACAGCGGCGGCTGCCCATCCGCCGGAAGCGGTCATCCTCGATCTGGTCCTCCCGGACGGAAGCGGCACCGACGTCTGTCGCGAGCTGCGCTCCTGGAGCGACGCTCCCGTGATCGTCCTCTCGGCGGTGGGGGAGGAGCGTGAGAAGATCGCGGCGCTCGACGCCGGCGCGGACGACTACGTGACGAAGCCGTTCAGCGTCGACGAGCTGCTCGCGCGCCTGCGCGCCGTGTTGCGCCGCCGCTCCGGCCTCGCCCCTGAGCCGGTCATCGAGGTCGGCGAGCTGAAGATCGACGTCGCCGACCGGATCGTCACCCGCGGCGGCGAGCGCGTGAAGCTCACCCCGCACGAGTTCGACCTCCTGCGCGTGCTGGCGCAGAACCGCGGCAAGCTGCTCACGCACCGCGCACTCCTCCGGGAGGTGTGGGGCCCGGCGTACGAGGTCGAGGCGCATTACCTCCACGTGTACGTCTCGCACCTCCGCCGCAAGATCGAGCCCGACCCGTCGAGTCCGCGCTACCTGCTCACCGAGGCGGGAGCGGGCTATCGCCTCGTCGATCCGGCGCAGGAGTCTTGAGACAACTTTAAGAACGGTTCCGGCAACTTTCAGAGGTCCTTGACGGCGGCCTCACTACGTTGGCCCGGATGGATCTCGCGCACATCGCGAACCCCACCGTGCGGCCGTCGGCAACGCCCCGGACTCCCCTGACACCGCTCTTCGTGTGCACCGCGGGAGCGGCGATCTTCCTCGGTTTCGGCGCGCTCGCGGGGCTCCGCTCAGACTCGCTTCTCCTCGCGCCGATCTCTCTGGCGCTGCTCGGTGTCGTGCTGGCGATTCGCCGGTGGGACGAGCGGCGGCAGCTGCGCGCGATCGCCGATGCGTGGATCGAGCGCGGCTACGAGAGCCCCGCGTCACGGTACGGCTGGCGGATTGACGAGCTGACCTGCGCGCGCGAGCGCCGGATGCTCGCCTGCACGGTGCGCGACATCGTGCCCGAGCTCTCCACCGGGCGCCTGGCCGGGCCCGTCCCGCTCAACCGTGCCGGGCTTCGGCCGTACCGCGCTCTCCTGATCGCGCTCGCCGACCGGATCGACGACATCGCTCGTCCGGTCTCGGCCGCCGGGATCCTCAGCGTCCATCACCTGCTCACCGAGCCGGACAGTGTTCTCTACGCCCATTACCACTTCGACGAGCGGCCCCGCGATGTCGGCGCCGAGCTCGGCGCCGTTCTCGACCGCCTGGAGGTGCGTCACTGATGTACGACCTCGCCGCACTCGGCATCGCGGCAGCGTGCTTCGCCGTCGCGTTCGCGATCCTCTACCTGCTCGAGCGCGTCTGATGTCGGCCGCGGACATCTTCGGGCTGATCATGACGCTCCTGGTCCTCGTCTATCTCCTCTACGCGCTCTTCCGTGGGGAGCGGTTCTAGATGACCGCACAGGGCATCACCCAGATCCTCGTCTACGTCGTCGTGCTGGTCCTGCTCGGCTACCCGCTGGGCGTCTACATGGCGCGCGTGTACAACAACGACGACTTCGCCCAGCGCGGCCGGTTCCGCTGGCTCGGCGCGATCGAGCGCGGCTTCTTCCGCGTGCTCCGCGTCGACGGCGACCGCGAGCAGGACTGGAAGAGCTACGCGAAGGTCACGCTGATCTTCAGCGCGATCTTCTCGGTCTTCCTCTACGCGATGCTCCGGCTCCAGGGGCATCTGTTCCTGAACCCGGACCACCTGCCGGGAGTGCCGGCGCACATCGCGCTGAACACGACGGCGAGCTTCATCACGAACACGAACTGGCAGTACTACGGCGGCGAGTACACGATGTCGTACCTGAGCCAGATGGCCGGGCTCGCGGTGCAGAACTTCGTCTCCGCCGCGGTCGGAATGGCGGTGCTCGCGGCGGTCGTGCGCGGGATCGCTCGGCGCACGCGGAACGAGATCGGCAACTTCTGGCGCGACCTGTACCGCTCGCTCGTCTACATCCTGCTCCCGCTGGCGGTCATCCTCGGCGTGATCCTGATCTCGCAGGGCGTCGTGCAGACGTTCCACGCGCACGCGACGGCGACGACGGTTCAGGGCGCGCACCAGACGATCGCACGCGGCCCGGCAGCGTCACAGATCTCGATCAAGCAGCTCGGCACGAACGGCGGCGGCTACTACAACTCGAACTCCGCGGTGCCGTTCGAGAACCCGAATGGGATCTCGAACTTCTTCGAGCTGCTCGCGATCCTGCTCATCCCGACCGCCCAGGTGTTCATGTTCGGGAAGATGGTGGGTGCGCGAAGGCACGCGTCGATGGTGCTCGCCGCGATGCTGATCGTGTTCATCATCGGCGTTGGCATCAACCTGCCCGCGGAGCAGCACGGCTCGGCGGTGCTGCGCAGCTCAGGCGTGAACATCACGCAGGGCAACGGCCAGAGCGGCGGCAACATGGCCGACAAGGAGGTCCGCTTCGGGCAGGCCGCGTCGACGAACTGGACCGTCGCCACGAGCGACGCTTCCAACGGCTCCGTCAATGCCGGCTTCGACGCGCAGACGCCCGCCGGCGGCGCCGTCCCGCTTGTGAACCTGTTCCTCGGCGAGGTGATCTTCGGCGGGGTCGGCTCCGGTCTCTACGGCATGTTCTTCTACATCATCATCGCGGTGTTCATCGCGGGGCTGATGGTGGGTCGCACGCCGGAATGGCTCGGGAAGAAGATCGAGGCGCGGGAGATCAAGATCGCCGCGGTCGGAGCGCTCTTCTGTCCGACGATGGTGCTGGTGATGACCGCCGTCGCGGTGGTGACGCCGGCGGGGCTCGCCTCGATCTTCAACCACGGCGTGCACGGCTTCACCGAGTCGCTCTACGCCTACGACTCGCAGTCGAACAACAACGGCAGCGCGTTCGCCGGCTACGGCGCGACGAGCTTCTCCGCGTCGTTCGGCACGGTGGCCCTCTACCTCGGCCGGTGGGTGCCGATGATCGCGGCGCTCGCACTCGGCGGCGCGCTCGCGAAGAAGAAGATCACGCCCGTGACGGCGGGAACGTTCCGCACCGACGGGCCGACGTTCGTGATCCTGCTCGTCGGCGTGATCGCGCTCACCGCTGGACTGATGATCCTCCCCGCGCTGTCGCTCGGGCCGATCATGGAAGGACTGATGCACTGATGCGGACCATCCTGGCCTCGATCGTCGCCGTCGTCGTGATCACCGCGTTCTTCGGCTTCGCCTATCCCGCCGTGATGACCGGGTTTGCGCAGGTGACGTTCCAGAACAAGGCGAACGGCAGCCTCGTCGACGCGAAGGGGAGGCTCGTCGGTTCGAAGCTGGCGGCGCAGGGCTTCACGTGGCCGAAGTATTTCCACGAGCGCCCTTCGGGCACGTCGCCCGCGTACAACGCCGGCGCGACGACGTTCCTCAACCTCGGCCCGACGAATCCCGCTCTCGCGAAGCTCGTCGCTCAGAACGCGCAGGCGATCCTGAAGCTCGAGAAGCCGTACAACCCGGGGCTGACGATTCACCAGATCCCAGTTGACGCGGTCGTGACCTCGGCGTCGGGAATCGACCCAGACATCTCCCCGGCGTACGCGCAGCTCCAGGCCCGGCGGGTGGCGGCCGTCCGCCATCTTCCGCTCTCGACAGTGCAGAAGCTGATCTCCGAGAACACCGACGGCCGAGGCCTCGGCTTCTTCGGCGAGCCGGGCGTGAACGTGCTCGAGCTCAACCTCGCCCTCGACAAGCTTGGAGGAAAGTAGATGGCGCCCAAGCGCTCAAGCGTCTTCTCGCGTGAGCTCGTGCTCGCCGCGACCCGCGACTCGTTCCCGAAGCTCGACCCGCGGCTCCAGTTCAAGAACCCCGTGATGTTCATCGTCGAGCTCGGCAGCATGATCACGACGGTGATCTTCTTCCTCGAGCTGGCCCGCGGGCAGTACGGCCAGCTCTGGTTCGTCGGGAGCATCGCGTTCTGGCTCTGGTTGACCGTGCTCTTCGCGAACTTCGCCGAGGCGATCGCCGAGGGGCGCGGCAAGGCGCAGGCCGACGCGCTACGCGCCACGCGGACGACCACGACCGCGCTTCGCCGGAGCCACGACGGCCGTCTGGAAGAGGTTGCGGCGCCGGAGCTGCAGAAGGGTGACACCGTCGTCGTCGAGGCCGGGATGATCATTCCGGCGGACGGCGAGATCATCGAGGGCGTCGGCTCGGTCGACGAGTCGGCGATCACCGGAGAGTCGGCTCCCGTCGTCCGCGAGTCGGGCGGCGACCGCTCGGCCGTCACGGGCGGCACGAAGCTGCTCTCCGACCGGCTCGTGATCGAGGTGACGCAGGAGCCGGGGAAGTCGTTCCTCGACCGCATGATCGCGCTCGTCGAGGGCGCGGAACGGCGCAAGACACCGAACGAGATCGCCCTCAATATCCTCCTCGCCGGTCTTACGATCACGTTCCTCG
>Ga0265338_10008769_pt1 | contig 12224 bp, 10 predicted proteins | sample 42126metaG_FD_193579 | JGI IMG/M metagenome (GOLD analysis project Ga0265338, IMG submission 193579) | Rhizosphere microbial communities from Carex aquatilis grown in University of Washington, Seatle, WA, United States - 4-21-26 metaG | ecosystem: Host-associated > Plants > Roots > Rhizosphere... | reverse complement strand
TGGAAGGATATGCCTCTGACATCACGCGTACGTTCGTTCTCGGCAAGGCGAGCGACAAGATGAAACAGGTTTTCGAAATTGTTCATCGCGCGCAGAGTGCGGCGTTGGCGGCGGCAAAACCGGGAGTTGAGGCAGGGTCGGTTGATACCGCCGCCCGAAAAGTAATCAGCGACGCAGGATACGGCCCCGACTACAAATACTTCAGCCATCGCGTGGGGCACGGCATGGGAATGGACGGCCACGAGTGGCCTTATCTCGTGCGCGGTAATACCACGAAGTTGCAGCCGCAGATGACGTTCAGCGATGAACCGGGAATTTATATTCGCGGAGAATTCGGGATTCGCCTGGAAGACGACATGCACATCCTGGATAACGGGTCAGATCTGTTCACACCGCAAAGCCCGTCGCTGGAAAACCCTTTCGGGAAGGCCTAGTTACTTCAACGGCGTGCTGTAGTGGGAGGCGATGACCTGCCACGTCTTTCCGGTTTTCACCCAGACATCGGTCAGGCGATCGTGGTACTCGTATGGCTTCCCGTTCGTCTGGCCCTTCTCGAGATATGCTCCCGTCACGATTGCCAGGTTTCCACGCACTCGCACGCGAAGCCCCGAGAGCTCGGCGACCTCGACGTGTACGGACGGGTCGGCGCTGTGAGTAATGTAGCCGGTTTTACTGTACGTGTTGCCATCCTCAACCGTGATCACAAAATCGTCGGCGAGAAGCGAGGAGAGGATGTCGATCTGCCGCGTCTTGTAGGCGGCCGTCCATTTTTCTTCAAGCTTGCGAACCTGGGACGCGGCCGCAGACTCTTGCGACGCCAAGGGGACACCCATGGAAATGATGAAGGCAAGCGCGAGACCCGAAGCCATCCGACGCCACATGGCTCTATGTCATACCAGACGAGTACGGATGACAAGTTCCTTCCGCGACCCCTGGGTTCGATATGACTGCTGGGCGTATGCCCAGGCCTGCGGCCGCTAGTGCGCGACCGGTTCCCTCTGCAATCCGGACAGCTGGTTCTTGATCGCTACTGACAATCGCCGGATGCCTTCTTTTATCTGCTCGGGATTCGCGTTGGAGAAGTTGAGCCGCAGGTGACGCAGCCCTTCGCTCGCATAGCCGTTCCCCGCATAGAAGGAATCGCCGGGCACGAACGCGACATTCTGTTTGAGTGCAGCCTCGAACAGTTGGTGAGAGTCCATGCCCATCGGCAGGGTTACCCACAGAAACAATCCACCAAGCGGGCGAGTCCAAGTCACCTCAGGTGGAAAATTCTCCGCGAGCGCCTGGAGCATGACATCGCGCCGTTCTCCGTAGACATGGCGGATCAGCTTGATGTGTTCGTCGAGGAAGCCGTCGCGCGCAACCTCGTAGGCCACCATCTGGCCGAAGGTGGAAGTATGCAAATCGGCTCCCTGCTTCAGCTGCACCAGCTTCGAAATGACATCGGGCGGCGCCACGATCCAGCCCAAGCGCAATCCGGGAGACAGCGTTTTTGAGAAGGTACTCAGGTAGAGCACATTGCCGATGGAATAGCCATCATCGCGGCGAAGGTTCTCGCGATCAAGGACGACGAGTGGCGGCAGGTGTTCCCCTTCATAGCGCAGCTGCCCGTAAGGATCATCTTCGATGATCGGGATGCCGTAGCGGTCGGCGAGCAATACGAGTTCGTGGCGGCGGCCTTCCGCAAGCGTTGTCCCGCCCGGGTTTTGGAAGTTCGGCAGCACGTACATGAATTTGGGGCCCGAGCGCAGGGGCTCTTCCAGCAGACTGGTACATAAGCCATCGTTGTCGCTTGGAACCGAAATGTATTCCGCGCCGTAAACGTTGAAGGCCTGGAGGGCGCCCAGATAGGTGGGGGCTTCCACGAGCACGCGGTCACCGGGGTTAATAAGGAGCTTTCCGATCAGATCCAACGCTTGCTGCGAACCAGATGTAATCAGGACGTTCTCGGCCTTGGCCTTTACGCCGTAGCGGGAAGTATGGCGGGCGATCATTTCCCGTAGCGGTTCGTATCCTTCCGTCGCTCCGTACTGCAAAGCCAGCTGGGCCTGATTGTCGAGGACCTTGCAGCAGGCCTCGCGGAAGCGCTTCGTCGGGAAGACATCGGGAGCCGGCAAGCCCCCAGCGAACGAGATGATTTCGGGGTTTTGCGTGATCTTGAGGAGTTCGCGGATGGCGGAGCTACGGATGGCCTTCGTTCGCTGAGCATACCGGGACGTCCAGGCGGTTGACATGTTTACCCTCTCGTTAACTGAGTCTATCTCTTCCGTCGCGTGCGCGCGGTGACGCTGAACCTTCCCAGAGTGACTAGGATCACACGGTTACGGTGACCAAAGTGGGGTGCGATTTGCAAGCCTCGAGCGTTTGGATGAAGCACGGTGCCAAAACGATGTCATGGGGAGGTCAACGAACTGTAACTTACTCCACAATCCATTCCCGCATGCGGCGAAGGAGCGAAGCGGGAGCATCGGCTTCCAGTTCCACTAAGCCGTCGAGGTACTTGCGGGAATAAATGCGGGCTCGCGCTTCAAGCAGGGCGAGGCTCTTGCCTTCCTTTTGCGGTATGCGCAAGACGACGCGCGTGGGCCGATCCTGTTCCAACGCAGAATCGATATGGTCGAGCAATACACCCAGGCCGATCCCCTTGGCCGCCGATACGTGAATGGTCTGATTGTCGTCGCGCAGAGATTCACGCTGCTTGGGCGGAAGCAGGTCTATTTTGTTCATGACGCGCAGTCGAGGCTTTTTATCAGCTTCCAGCTCTTTGAGGACACTTTCCACCTGGGTGTCCTGCTCCGTGGAAACCGGGCTGCTGGCATCGGAAACTTGCAGGATGAGTGTCGCCCGTTGCACCTCTTCCAGCGTGGCGCGGAACGCCGAAACCAGGGTGTGCGGTAAATGCCGGATGAAGCCGACGGTGTCGGAAAACAGCACCTTCCTCTTGGACGGCAATTCCGCACCCCGGAGAGTTGGGTCGAGCGTGGCGAACATGCGCGACGATGCGACCACGTTCGACTTGGTAAGTGCATTAAACAGCGTGGATTTTCCGGCATTCGTATATCCAACGAGCGCGATGGTGGCTACCGGCACGGACTCGCGACGCTGTCGTTGCTGGGTTCGAATCCGCCGGACGTTTTCGATCTGCTGCTTGACGTGCCGGACGCGGCGGTAAATTTTCCGGCGATCGGTTTCCAACTGTGTTTCGCCAGGTCCGCGGGTACCGATGCCGCCACCGAGTTGCGACATCTCGACGCCCCGTCCCGCCAGCCGCGGAAGCATGTATTCCAACTGTGCCAGTTCTACCTGCAACTGGCCTTCACGAGTGCGAGCGTGCCGGGCAAAAATATCCAGAATCAGCTGCGTTCGATCGATCACCCGTGTGTGCACAACGCGTTCAATGTTGCGTTGCTGGGAAGGTGAGAGATCGTGGTCGAAGAGAATGACATCGGCAGAAACCGAAGCAGACGCTCCGGCAATTTCCTCGAGCTTGCCTTTGCCAATCAGAGTGGCAGGATCGGGACGGTCCCGGTGCTGCATGAATTCGCCGGCGATCTGCGCGCCCGCGCTGGAGGCGAGCGAGCGCAACTCATCGAGCGACTCTTCCGAACTGAAGTCGGGGGAATCGGCCCGCCGGCCAGTAGCAATGCTGGTCGCGTGATCGCGCGCTGCCTGAGCTCCTGGAGTAATGGTGACGCCGGTCGTTTTTGGCGCACGGCCACGGGTGCGAAATTCGACACCCACCAGGAACGCCCGCTCGGTGCGCTCCGAGGGATTCAGCACTTCCTTGGGCTCTTTTCGCGTACTGCCCCGGTGGCTCAGTCTGGAGTCATCTCTCCGCAAGCAAACTCATTTCATCCTTGCGTGCCGGAGTTCGGGATGGGCGGTTCCCCGATCGTCGCCACCGCCGCCGGCTTCGCATCGCCATGCGCGTGGGCCGCGCGGGCAATGACGACCGTCGAGATCGCGTGCTTGAAAATCAATTGCTCCTGATTGCTGGTTTCCAACACGACTGAGTACTTATCGAACGACCGGATCCGGCCTGTCAATTTCACGCCGCTGACAAGGTAGATCGTAATATTGTGCCGTTCCTTTCGAGCCGTATTGAGAAAGGAATCCTGTATGTTCTGTTGCGCCGGCTTGGGTTCCATCTGCCGATCTCCTTCTTTTCCCGTTCACTGCTGCGCCCTGAGCAAAGTGGGAAGGGCAATTTGGCGACAGCAGTCTTTCTGTCGGCTCTTACAATACGGCCTTGGCCCCGGCTTTTCAACTTTCCGTCCAACTAATTTCCGACCTGCATGGTTTTCTCTTAACTGCGTAAAATTCCGCAGTGTATTGAATTCAGACAGGTCTGCAACGCCTATCATTTCCGCCGTCTGGCATCTACAATCGTCAGTTTCACAGCGGAATCTCAGACTAGGAGCCTCGCCTTGAACAATATCAACCTGCCGACCGACGTCCAAACAAACCTCCTCATGCTGTTTCGTTGGCTGCATTTTCTGGGTGGGATGACTTGGATTGGGCTGCTGTACTTCTTCAACCTTGTGAACGTCCCGTTCATGAAGGAGCTCGATCCTGTGACTAAGGGTAAGGTTCTACCCAGCCTAATGACTCGCGCGCTGTGGTGGTTTCGCTGGGGATCCGTGCTGACAGTTTTGATGGGCCTGGCGTATTGGGGCAGTGTGGTTGCCTCCGATGCGCGCAACGGGGGCGCTACGTCCGGGGGACCAATGGGCTCATTCTTTGCCATCTGGACCATTACCTGGGCCCTGATGTATGCCTGCCAGGTTCCAGGCAAGGGCGTGCTGGACAAGGGACCGGTGCTCGCTGTGGTTTACTCCGTGCTAGTCCTCGCGGCCGCGTGCCTGTTTCTCCGGTTCAACGATCACTCATGGGAAAGCAACCGCCTGCTGGCCATTGGGATTGGCGGTGGCATGGGCTGGATGATGATGCTCAACGTTTGGGGCGTAATCTGGCGAGCCCAAAAGAAGATCATTCACTGGACCGCCGACAATGCCGCCAATGGCACGCCGATGCCGGATAAAGCCAAGTACCTGGCCCGGCAGGCTTTTCTGACTTCGCGGGCGAACTTCTGGCTGTCATTTCCGATGCTGTTCCTGATGGGCGCCGCCAGCCACTATCCGATGTTCGGCCGGTAGGGCGAACCTGAAAGCATGATTCAGAGAACCGGGACCAACAGCGACCGCGCATCGCTCAACGGGCCGCATGGCCTCGGGCGCGTCCCATGTCGGGCAATACTCTGGTTCGGCCGAGCAACGGGGCGGACTAAGTAGAATGCCGGCCGCAAAAATTAATTCTGCGTAACAGCCTTTCGAGCTTCCAGAATCTCAGCTCTTCCTGGCTGATCTGCGCGGACGCAGGAATCCAGTAGCTCACGGAAATACTTCTGACTCGTCTCGCGATTTCCATTCAGCTGTGCCGCTCGCGCCGCTCCATAGACCGCACGAAGGCGCCCTGGCTCTTTTTTCAGTGTACTTTCAAACTGTTCGAGAGCCTGGGCCGGTTGATTAGCCTCGAGCAACAACTCACCGAGCAATTCGCGCGCCGGAGCCAACGGCCCGGGGGTCACCGCGCTCTTCTCCGTCGCATCTTCCAGCTCCGCCGCGGACCTCATCTGCCGAACCGCCTCCTCCTTTTTGCTGTCCGCGAATGCAGCCCAGGCACGAACCTCAATCTCCTGGATTTCCACTTGTCTCGCCCAATAGGCTTCGCCACCTTTCAGCAATCGCTCGCGAAGCTGCCCCAGAGTCCCAGCCGCCTCATGCGCTGGCCCTCCTTGCCCCAGCCGGGCCGCGCCTACTCCGCGGGCAAACCAAGTCATGGCTTCGGTGTATGGAAATGGGGTCTCTCGCGGGGTAAGTTGAGCGGCCTGCTTCCATTGCCGACGTTCCAGCGCGTACCTCGCTGGGATTGCCGCCAAGGCAAAATATCCTGCGGATGGGCCTCCTGCGCCGCCGATCACGACCTTGGGATCGAAACGCGAAGCGATTTCCGGCAACGAATCCAGGATCCGCTGTGCTGCCTGATCCTGCCCTGTTTGTAAATAGGCGTAAATCTGGTAGTCGCTGGCGTGCAATTCTTCCGCGGTCTGATTTTCTCGCCTCGCGGCCGCTGCTGCCGCGACGTTACTGTCGATGGAGTCCTGCCAGTAACCCGTTCGGGTGAAGGTGTGGGATGGCATGTGGAGCGCGTGCGGCGCATCCGGCGCAATCTCCGAATAGCGACGAGCCGCCTTGAGAGCACGGGGCGCCAGAGCCGGCACGTCGTACGTGTGGATGATGTAATGCGCCAACCCGGGATGCGAGGGCTCTTTCTCAAACAATCTTTCGAGGATCGCACCGGCCTTCAGTCGATCTGCGTACGTCTTGTCCGAAGGATCTTCCGACGCAGCGAGAGCCAGTGCATAGAAGATCTGCGCTTCGTGGTCCGCTGGATATTGTGCAGCTAGCGCGCCCATTGCATCGCGATACGCCGCCAGACGGACCTGTTGCGAAGTGCTTTCGAATTTGGCATACAACTTCGATGCCGCATCGATGTAGGCCCGCTCGCGCTCTGTCTTGGCACTTTTGATTTTGCCGCGGTCCGATGCTTCCCTGCCGGCCTGCAATTGGCCTTGGTCCTTCATGCCGGGGGCGAAGGGATTGCTCCACTGGCTGAGTGCGACGCCCCAATCGGCGATGCCACAGGCCGGGTCGGCCTTCAGCACCGCATTGAATCCCTTAATTGCGCTGCTGAACTGGAAAGAGTGGAGCAGCGCCACGGCCCGGTCGAATTCGTGCTGTGCTTCCTCGTTGCACGAGGTGGCAAAGTGCACGGTTCCCAACTTCTCGCCCGTCCCATGCTGATGTTCTTGCCCAGTGCCGCTAGCGATCAACAGCGCGGATAGAACTCCCGTAAGGACACCCAACCTAACCATATGGCCCCTCCGATTTTGAGGATTATAGGCGGGTTCAGGGATCGCCAAAAGACACACCAGCGTAACCTCGTTTTCAGCGGTTCCCCTCCCTACAATTGAGCCCAGGATGCAGGAATTATTGGACTCGATGCTGGATTTGGCGGGCGCACGTGAGGAATGGCGGCCGGCACCGCGCTGGGCGATTGCGGCGTGGATCGTGTTCTATGCTTGCTTCCTCGTGTACGCCTTCCGCATGCACGGCGGATATCTCTTCATCGATTCCGCCAACCTGGTGGTGCATGAAGGCGGACACATGCTCTTCAGCTGGTTCGGCCAGACGCTGTGCCTCTGGGGAGGAACGATCCTGCAGTGGGGGGTGCCGTTGCTGCTCTCCGCCTATTTCTTCCATCAACGACAAGTGACTGCGTTTGTCTTCTGCCTGTTCTTCTTTTTCGAAAATTGGCTCTATACGGCGACGTATATGGCCGATGCGCGCGCCATGGTTCTGCCTCTGGTGACGGCGGGCGATTCCGACTTTATTGAGCACGACTGGCATACGATCTTTTCCAGTCTCGGCGTTCTGGAGTACGACACGGCGATTGCGGCCGTAGTAAGAACTCTTGGCTGGTGCGGAATGCTCGGCTGCGTTGGCTGGCTGGCCAGCCGCGCGGAGTGAAGCAGAGACTAGGCCCCCAGATGCGCCGGACGCGGCCCTGAAGGGACGTTCTTCCACCACGTCCACTAAGTTGCAGGTGTGACTGCAGGCGCCTGCACCGCACTTACTTTCGGAGCCAAAGTCCACGCCTTGCCATCGAAATAGGACGGCAGCGCCAAGCCAAACAACTTAAGGATCGTGGGCGCTACGTCTACGATTGCATGCTTCTCTTCCACGAATTTGTGGCTGGAGAACAGAACCCCCGGAACCAAGCGCGGATCGATGCAGTGATCGCCGCTCCACGCTTTCATGTTGTCCTCAAAAATCTGGCCAGTGACCTTTCCCATCACCGAGTCCCATGAGGCCCGGTATCCACCGGCGTAACCAACCAGCAGGTCAGGTGCGTTTTCCGCGTACGGTCCACGGTAGACAACATTGGTGGCGAATACCCCGCTAATACCAACCTTGCCGGAATTGGGATCGACCAACCCGTCCAGCTTTTGCTTGATCTCGTCCTGCAGGGCCTGTGCATCGGCGGGATCGACAATGCCGTGTTTCTCGCGTCCCTTGAGGTTCAAGTAAAGACCGTTGAGCCCCATCGTATAAGCGCGCGTCTTCGACCAGTCGACATCTTCGAACCAGTCTCCGCTTTCGGTCTTGCCGTCTTTCAGCGTGAGATATCCATTCTGATGCAGCCAGGCATTCAGGTTCATGCAACGCTGAAAGGACTTGAACCCATGATCAGAAATCACCATCAGGAGCGTATCGTCGTCAATCTTTTCCATGACGCGGCCGATCAGCTTGTCCATGCGCTGGTAAAGGTCCTGAATGACTTCCTTGCGCTCGGCCTTCGGCACTTCACGCGCCGCCGGGTGATCGTCATCCAGATAACGCCAGAACATGTGCTGGATGCGATCGGTCGTATCGAACACGCATGTACAGAGACCCTGCTGCGTCTTTTCGAGCGCATCAAACAGCATCTGCTCGCGATCGTGATGGTTGCCATACGCCTGCGCAAGGAAGGCATCGTCGTCGAGGACATGCTCGTTCAGCGCCCAGGTATCTTCGGCTAGTCCAAGAGTGGCAAATGCTCCGTAGAGCTTTGCCAGGTAAATGGAGTAGGTAACGGGATGAGAAATTGGAAGGTCGGGATGCCCCGGATCGATGTTAACGGGCGTCACGTACACTTCGACTTCCGGGGAAATCTCCTTGAGGTAGAAACGGCAAATGCCATGGGCGTTGAAGCCGAGACCCGCCTTGAATTCAATCGGGATCCACTCGGAATACTCACCGACTTTCAGGGTGAGTTTTTCTTTTCCAACCACCAATTTTGCCTGGTTGAGCGCGGGTTCGGGTCGAATCTCGTAATCGACACGCATTTCGTGCCCGGCTTCCTTGGCGATCGGATTGTCCGGTCCCGGCACATAGGAGTGGAAGGCGCCATTCTTGCGCTCGACAGGAACACGTACTCCGCCTTCGCGGAACTTGTCGCCGGCCATACGCGTGGTGCACAGACAAAATGTCCCCTGGCTGCCTTTCAGGTCGGGCACGCACATTCCGGAGAGCAACACGCCTTGAAACTTCTCGGGCGGAAATGTTACGGGAACGCGAATCACTGAACTGAAGATGCCAGCCTTGCCGAGCCAGTGCCAGAAGGGTGTGCCTTTCCGCATGGCCTTGATTTCAGTCTTGCCAAAGGGAATGGAATACTTGCCGATATTGATCGTCCGCTTCGGCCCCTTAATTTCAGCCGACGAAAGAAAGGGCAGGTAATTCTGCGTATCGCGTGCCAGGAAATCGTAGATATTGTGCTTGCCGGGATTCACTCCGGTCATGAAGGTCGACCATGCAACGGGCGAAATTGCAGGAAACGTGGTCCGGAGCTTGGCGAACGTTCCTTTGTCCCGCAGCTTGGCGAGATTGGGCAGCCGGCCTTCTTTCATGAAGCGATCGGCGAGTTCGGGATCCATGCCGTCAAAACCCAGAATCACCGCGCGGTTGAAGACGGCTTTTCCATAGGCGTTCCGGCGCCGGAAGAAGCGAAACAGTTGCCGCACCGGCCAAGTGGCAAGCGCGTAGAACGAATACAGGAACGCGACGAAAATTGCCCAGAACGATGAAAGGACGGCAAAACCAGCGCCCGGTCCGGCGTATGCGTGAGCAGCGGCAGGAAACAACACGAATGCCAGCAGCAGGAAGGCTGACAAGGTACGAACGCCCCGGCATGACTTGCCCCACCGGCGATTCACATCAACTTTGCCAAGGCGCACCGCAATGGCTGCCCCACCCAATTTCCTCATACTTCAATCCCCAAGAGTTCCTTGAAAATGAATCCGGCAATCATCGAAAGGATGAAGAACAGCCAGATCCAGTTCATTTCGTATCCCGCAACGCCGAGCGGGATGTTACGTTCCGGGTAGTCGACAGCGATCGATTCGACCTTACTATCCGCCGGAAGCGCTGACTCGCCGGAAGAAAACAATCTCTCCCAGAAGTGCCCGCGCAATCGCTCCGGCGAGAGCCCAACCAACTGAGAAGTCACACGGACGGTCTTGACCGCGCTCTGTCCCCCTGTGGAAACTTTGACATCGTAGGCACCTTCGCGGTTGGCCACAAGCCGCCAAACGACTTCGTTGTCGGCGGCAACATGCACGGGGGGCGCGCTTGCCGTCAGACCCTCTGGCAGGTCGATCGAAACTCCATCGAGTGCATCCGGATTCACGCGGGCCGTCAGCAAGAACGGCGTGTTTGTCGGAATGCCAGTGAGCCCCAGATAACGATCGAGTTGCACGATGAGCAATGTGATCGGAATGATCACATACAACAGCGGCTTGAATGCAAGCTTCAGGTAGCGCCCGGTCCCGCGCAAAACCTTGCCGTAGGAGCCCATGACCACATGGAGCTGATCACGATAGAGACGCACCGCCAGCAGATGAGCCTTGAGCTGATCCTTGGCGACTCCGATGGCCTTCTGGTCGGACGTATAGCCGAACAGAACGATCATGCCCAATCCGATGACCACCGAGAGAATGATCACGATGGACAGCGGGCTCACGAGCCATGAGAGACCGATCGCCGCCAACGACGCAGCCGGAATAGCGGTTGCCATAAGTTGTGTGAGGACCGTCAAGCTACTCGATGTACCCTAGCCCGCGCAGCCGTTTCTGCACGTCCTCTTTGGACGTGTTGGCCTCATCCGGTGGCAGGATCTTGTTGGTTTCCTTTTCCAGCATGTGGATGACGAATTCATCGACCGACTCGTACCCGGCTGCGTCCGAACACTGCTTCACTTTCTCGAGCAGTTCGCCTTCAATCTTGACCTTGTGTGAACCAAACATGGTTTCTCCCGTCTTGTAATCGGTGCATCTAACGCGCCTGAAACACCGACTGACCCTTCATTTCGCTTGTCTTGGAAAGCCCGAATTCCGACAGAATCGTGGGCGTGATATCGGTCAGCGCCGGAGCGTCGGCCGCGATCTTACGATTGCTGAGCAGCACGCCGGGCACCTTGGTGTAATCCATACAGTGATCGCCGCTCCACGCGTTCGTGTTGTCTTCGAGGACGTCCGCCGTAAATGCGCCCGTGATGGTTGTCCATCCAGCGCGATAACCTCGGTTATAGCCAACCAGTGCGTCCGGGCCTGAGCGCGCATAAGGACCCTGGTAGACCTCACTAGCCAGATCCACGCGTGTGATGACCTTCGAGCCATCTTTGGGATCTTTCACTTCCAGAAGCTTCTGTTGAATCTCGCGCAGCAATGCATCGGACTGGCCCGGATCGACAATCCCTTCGCGTTCGCGCCCGCGCACATTGATGTACAGCCCGTTCAAGCCAATGCCATAGGCGCGGGTATGGCTCCAGTCGACATCGGCAAAAGGTTCGGTGGCATCCCCTGTAAGACCGGCCTTGCGCGTGATGTAGCCGTTGTTCAGCAGCCAGGTGTTCAGGTTGAACGAATGCCGGTAGGGCGCAAAGCCATGGTCGGAGAGCACCATCAGCGTGGTGTTGTCATCAACCTTGGTCATCGCCTCGCCCAGCACCTGGTCAATCTGCTGGTAGAACTCCTCCAGAGCTGATCCGTATTGCGCGGCAGCCGCGGCATCGTAGGTCGGGCTCTGCGGATCCGTCAGCCTCCACATCATGTGCGCGTTGAGATCGAGGCTCGAAAAATAGAAGAAGAACAGGCCCTCGTGAAACTTCGGGAACTCGGCGTCGAATGCGCGGCGATGCTCCGCCAGCACAGTGCGCGACTGCTGGAGATATTCCTTGTCATCCAGCACGGACGCCATGCGGGCTTTCGTGTCCTCCGCGATGCCCTGCGTATGGTATTCACCGATCTCTTTTGCCAGCTCTTTGGAGTAGCTCGCCGGCGTAGAGATGGGGAGGGCAGGATTTTCCGGATCGATATTGATCGGCGAAACGTAAAGCTCAAAGCGCGGGTGCGTTTGCTTGAGATAGAAGCGGCAAATCCCCTTAACGTTGCCAATCACCGGCATAAGCTCGAAATCTGCCGGCATCCATCCGCTCCATTCGCCCTCTTTCAGAACGAATTTCTGTCCTTGTAGATCGATGCGCGCCACCGGTTCCAGCGGATCCACATCCACGGTAAACGGTTCGGTAGCGGGCGGCGCCGTCTTCAAGAATGTGTTGTT
>Ga0265338_10008768_pt1 | contig 12225 bp, 14 predicted proteins | sample 42126metaG_FD_193579 | JGI IMG/M metagenome (GOLD analysis project Ga0265338, IMG submission 193579) | Rhizosphere microbial communities from Carex aquatilis grown in University of Washington, Seatle, WA, United States - 4-21-26 metaG | ecosystem: Host-associated > Plants > Roots > Rhizosphere... | reverse complement strand
ACGATGGTCGCGGTCTTCCGAGAGGTCCGGCGCGTGCTGCGGGACGACGGCGTGTGCTTCATCAACCTGGGGGATTCGTACGGTTCAAGCGGGGGGCCAGGAACCGGGCCGCATCCGTTCCGAGAGAGCCGAGCCTACCAACAGGAGAATGTGCGGAACAACGGCGGCGAACCGGGCCAACTCCTAAACATCCCTCATCGCGTGGCCGAGGCCCTTCGCGCGGACGGCTGGATATGGCGGCAGACGATAGTATGGGCCAAGCGCTCTCCCATGCCCGAAAGCGTCAACGGCTGGCGATGGGTCAAGTGCAAGGTCAAGGTGGCAACGGCCAAATTCAATCGTGATCGGCTACTGCCAGGCCGCGATGGACAGAATGAAGGGCATAGAGACTGCGGATCTTTTGCGAGTGACGATAACAAAACCCAATGGACCGACTGTCCCGGCTGTCCCAAGTGCGCGCCCAACGGCGGGTACGTTCTTCGCAAGGGCTCCGGCCGATGCACGACGGCGCATGAGTACATCTTCGTCATGGCCAAGGCCGGCGGGTACTTTTGGGACGGGGAGGAGAGCAAGGAAACGGCGGAGTACGGCAGAAGTACGGAGATTGGCGCGAAGATTTGGAATCGGTCAGGCGTTCCAAGCGAACCGGGCCGGACGGAATCAACCACGGTTCCAGGCGAAGGCGGTTCCCGCAACCCCCGCTCCGTCTGGATGCTATCGAGCGAACCGACGAAGATCCGTCACTTCGCCACGTTTCCCAGCGAACTTGTCCGGCGCTGTCTGTCGGCCGGGATTTCGGCGGGCGGCTGCTGCGAGGCGTGCGGAAGCCCGTACGCGCCGGTGGTGGAGTCTGTGCGCGTGGCGACACGGCCAGGCGAAGGAACGAAGATAAAGATTCCCGCCGAATGGGACACAGGCGAAGGCGCACACGGATCGAGCAACAGGGATTATCTGCCAGACGCGGAGATAGTCAACCGCGACCCAGAACGCCATGTCACGGAAAGCAAAGTCGCCGGCTACCGGCCGACGTGCAACTGCATTTCCAAAAACGCCGGTTGCGTCGTACTCGATCCGTTCAGCGGGATCGGAACGGTTGCCCAGACCGCGCGGCAGGTGGGCGCGCGATGGATCGGGATCGAACTCAATCCGGCCTACGTCAAGGTATCCCTAAAGTACGTCCAACTGCCGCCGCGATGGTGGCTGCGCGAGCGGCAGGAAACACGAGTCGAGGCGGAAGAGGAATTGCCGCTGCTGGCAGAGGAGAACGCCTCGCCGTTGGACGTTGAGCGTTCGATGTTGAACGTTGGAAGTTCTTCCGCGATGAAAGCGAACGTTCAACATCCAACATTGAACGTCGAACGAAGATGAGGTGCCCGCGTGACTGAATGCAAATGTGAAAAATGTCCGCTGGTACGAACTATGGGGGAGTTTCTGACCGTGGCCCGAATGGCGGCGGGCAGGGCCTGCGCTCGGAGCCAGCGGCCGGCCCGGCAGACGCGGGAACGGGACGCCCTGCGGAAAGCGATAGATGTATTCGAGAAGAAGCTGGTCGCCCACATCCTGGCGACCGGCGGCGTGGAAGCCACCGCAGAGGCGAAGAAATGAGCCCAAAGGTATTCCCGGTCGTCTTGATCGTGCTCCAGGCCCTGGCGGCGGGCGTGTACGCGTGGCACGCGGACTGGCGGCACGCGATCTACTGGACCGCCGGGGCCGTCATCACGGCGGCGGTCACGTTTTAATGGATTTCCAAATTGCCCCTGCGGGCATCCGCAGGGATGAGATTTGAGATAGGCAACGCCATGCACGGAAACGGACGCAGAGCGGAAAAACCGAATGCAACATACGACCAGGCCGAAGGGTCGTTCAGGATCATGGCGTTCCAGGTGTATTACCACCGCTGTTACGCCGACACGCGGCCGGCGGAACTGCGGTTCGTCAAGGCCCTGATTGCTTCGGCCAGGCCCATCCCGGACCCGGCGGCGGTGCTGGAGTGGTACAAACTCACCGGCGGCATGGGCGAACTGCAGGAACATGTGGCGGCCCTGGCCGAGGTGGTGCGCGTCCGAAACGGCCGACGCCGGCCCTACGAGCCAACAGGCGGCTGGAATGACCGGGACGGCCTGGCAATGAAGGAAATCACCACCCCCGGAACAACGGATTCGCCGATTCGGAAACCCTGAGGTCGGCATGGACTGTCACGTGGAGACATACCGAGACAACGGCTTGTTTGGCAAGCACCGGGAGTGCGCGATTCACACGGCCAGCGGCCGGACGCTGTACGTGACCTGGCCCTACGCCAGCGAGGATTCCGCCCGACAGCGGGCCCGCCGATGGCTGCGAGAAGAGTACGAAAAGAACGATGTCGGAAGGTTGTTCCCGATCACGGGTCACTGATTACCAGTCACGGTTGTTGCAAGATTTGGTTGGATTCGGGCGAAGGATTCGCCCTTGTGGTGGCTTGGTTGGGCACTGGCCCGGCACGGATTATCGGTTGTTTGGATTCACGGATGAAACGCGACGAGCTTCTAAAACCCGGCGAATACGGCAGCACGCCCGATGCGGTGATGCGCGATCGACGCATTTCCTGCACGGCCAAGTGCGTCTACACGGCGATCCTAAGCCACCTGCGAGGTGACGCGGAATGGGTGTGGCCGTCCATCGCTACGCTGGCCAAGGCGACCGCCACGGGCGTCCGCAGCGTGATCCGGGCGACGGAGCAACTGGAGGCGGTAAAACTGATCGAACGCAAGCCGTACAATCGCTCCACGGCCTATCACTTTTTGCCCCTTCCGGTCGTGACAAATTCCATGCCAGCAGCCCCGGAAACACCCCAAACGGAGGGTTCGGAAACGTGCCAACTTGGCACAGGTGACAATATGGCACATAGTGCCAACTTGGCAACCACAAGTGCCAAGATGGCACTATACAAGTGCCAAGATGGCACACTAAGCACTCTTAACGAAACACTCAAAGAAGCAAACAGCGAAGAGGGCTCGCTTGATAACCCCCAAGAAAATTCGCCGGAAGAAGAAAAAAACGGAAAAGCAGTAGCCAGTAACCAGGAGCCTGGAGCCGGGAACGGAAAAAGCGAAGAATCCGGCTCTGCCTCTTCACTGGGTACTGGCTACGGGCTACCGGCTACTCCGTCAGGAAACGGCTGGCATCACGTGGTGGAGCAGATCGGGACCGCCAACGGGCAAAAGGCGTTCGCGGAAGTCATCGTGAAGTTTTTGCGGCTGGGCAAGGGCGACGGGCGGCAACTGGCGGGGGATCGGGCGACGTTCCGGCGAGTCGCCCGGCACATCGCGGCGGGCAACCTGGGCGAACCGGGCGCCGCCGTCGAGCACTACTGCAAGGCCGCCGACAACGTGGCCGGCGACCGCACGGTCAAAACCCCCGGCTCGTATTTCACGGGGATCGTCAAGCGAGACCTGAAAAAGGCAGGGAAACAATGGGAGAACGTGGAATGACGGTGTCACTTCGTGACAGTGATCTCCAGGCCCAGCACGCGCAGCACGTGCTGGAGCTTGTGGCTCCCCATGCTCTTTTTGTGGGTCAGGTAGGCCTGGACATGATCGTCGCTGACGGCCCAGCCGGTGGCGATGGCGATCTGGTAGGCGTTGATCCCCAGTTTCGCCGCGCGGTCGATGACAAGCTCTTGAATCCAATCGTCGTACATGTGGGCCAAAAAATAGTCGCCGGACTCGCGCATGAGCTTTGCGAAGAACTTCGCGGCGGCCGTTGCCTGCCGCTCGTCGGTGGGCACGGGCGGCTGGCCGTCAAGCCACTCGACCGGCCCGGAGTCCCATGCCCCGCTGCCATCGTCGCGCGGCGAAAACACGACCCGGAAACGGGGCCGAGCGGTGTGTGTCACCGCCCGGCCGAGAAGGGTAAAGCTAGTCACTGGCATACCTCCTCACATGCTCGGATCAGGTCGGCCGGCAGGCGATGCTCATCCCTCGCCGCAGCCTGCGCGTCCAACTCGCAGGCCTTGGCGCAGGCCCGCAGTCCGTTATTTCTGACCGGCAATATCGCCGACGAGACGCCAACAGCCTGCACGTCTTCGCGGATGTTCCGCAGACACTGCTTGCGGGTCGAAAAAGTGCGTTTTAGGTTAACCAATGTCCGCATGGCCGGGCAGTCCCGCCACTCGGGCGCTCCACTGGCGGCCCGGATAACCTCACGATGGCTGATGACGGCTCCCACGCTCTGCATGTGTGTCGCTGTGTTTGACATGATCCATTTCCTTGTTCTCCCGGCTACCGGCCGGATCGGCGACGATCATCATTGATCGTCTGTACTATTTATACCGCCGATTGGCGGTCAAGTCAAGTGAGAAAATAAAAATATTATGAAAAAGTTTAGGCGAGAAACACCAGGAATAACGGCTTCCAATTCCGATTGGTCCCACACCACACCTGAGCAGCTGTTGCATAGCCACCTGGCGCGGCCGGCCAACACGGCGACGGCGTACCGGCGAGGCATAGAGGCGCTCGCCCAGTACCTGGGCGAGCTTGACGCTGAGACACGGAGACCTTTTGCCAAAAAAGACACGGAGAGACAACCAAAAGCGGAAGTCTCCGTTTCCCCGCGTCTCCGCGTCTCCGTGTCTGCTGTTCTCCGCCTCCTGGACATGCCGCGCGGGGCGGCGGAACGGACGGTGCATGATTTCGTCGAGTGGCTCCACGGAAAATACGGCGCGCTGAACACGGTGCGGACGCGGGCGCAGTCGATCATGGGTCTGGTGCGGCTGGCGCACAAGCTGGACGTCATCCCCTGGATGCTGCAGCCGCTGAAATTGCCGTCGCCGGAGTTGATACGAGACACCCGGGGCCCCACCGTCCGCCAGGTGTCGGCCATGATCGAGGCGTGCCGCCGACGGAGGGACGCAAAGGGCGCCAGGGACCTGGCGCTTGTGGAACTGATGGCCCACGGCGCGTACAGGTGCAACGAGGTCTTGAGCCTGGACGTGTGCCACGTGGACACCGCCGGGCGGACGCCGACGATCCAGGTGCTGGCCAAGGGCAAGCGGGGCCGGACGCGCTACCCGATCCCGCGCACGGCGGCCGTGGCCCTTGCGAAATGGCTGGAGATTCGCGGCACAGAGGCTGGGCCAGTGTTTGTCAGCCTGGACCGGGCAATACGGCACTTGGGATTCGGGACTCGGGATTCGGAAAACAACAACCAGCGCGATGCCCGGAATGCCGAAACCCGAAACCCGGCTGCCGCGCGTCTTTCGTACAGTGGCGCCCACGAGACCATCGCGTACCTTGGCCGTGCGGCGGGGATCAAATGCAGCCCGCACAAGCTGCGGCACCACGCGGCGACGGAGATCTTGCGAAAGTCCAAGGGCGACATCCCCCTGGCGATGGCATTGACACGACACGCAAACCCAAAGACCCTAATGATTTACAACGATATTCGGCAGCGAAACGCCCGAAATGCGATGCGCATCATTTCGCGAGTGGGCCGAAAAGGCACAAAACGCGGTATTTCCCGCAGGAAACCGGGTGTTTCGAGGCGTCGTAATGGTCCAGATAACACCTAGTATCGACACCAAAAACAGCCCATTTTTTCGACTTACGCAAAATCGGGACGAAAAACCAATGCCATGGAAGCCGACAAAAGCGGACCTGGAGCGGCAGGCGAGGCTGATTCGCAAGGCCGGAAACCGCCTCAAATTCGATCAGAAGATTTGCGAGGCGTGCGGCCAGCGGGGATTCTACGGGCGTGTGTTCAAAACCCATGGCCACATGCACTTCGCGAAATGCGGATGCGGGGCAATCGGGCACATCCACGAATAGCCCTCAAAAATAAAGTGGTTGCAATGCAACCACTCCCATCTTGCGGATCGCCTGCACGCTTCCCATTTTGGAAGGGGAATTAAGGTTACATAAAAAAGCGCGACGTAAGTAGCGAGGAGAACGACAATGCCAGAGCCTGTAAGAGAAGCACCGATCTCGACGCCTACACGAGCATCGACGGCGGCGGCAACGGCGGCGTGGATTTTACGGCGCCGCGGCCGGTCGGTCTGCAGGCGCATTCTGTCTCGACTGTCGGCATGGGCAACGCCCGCTGGGGAAGCGGCGGCCCGATGAACCTGGGGACCAGATGATCCAGCGAAGCAACAAGACGACGCGGAGACGCCCAGACGCGGGGACGCGGAGAAAGCAGACAGCGAAGGCCGGGCGGCCCGCTGGCAGCGGCCGGTATCACGTGGGCATGGTCGCACAGGCCCGCATCGCCTGCGCGGAAATGGGCGCGACGAACGATCAACTGGCCAAGTTCTTCGGCGTGTCGCGGAAGAGCGTGCAGGAATGGCTGCGTGAGCACCAGGCGTTCCGTGAGGCGGTGCAGGCCGGGCGGGATGCGTTCAATTCCGCAGAGCTGGAGGCCACAACGCTGCAAAGGGCCACCGGCTACGACTACACCGAGCGAACCGAGGAGCTCCGCGGCCGCGGAAAAAACGCCAAGTTGATCACCGTCAAGACGGTTCGCCGGCACGTTCCGGCCGACACGTCGGCGGCGATCTTCTGGCTGTGCAACCGCTCCCCGGCTCGCTGGAAACAATCCTCGAAGGTGGAGCTTGGCGGCGCGGACGGAAAGCCGCTGCAGATCGTGATGTTCCAGGGGGACCGGAAGACCGGAAACCCGAAACCCGAAACCCGAAACCCGGCAGGGGGAACGAAGTGATTCCCAACCGGCGATTCCTGGACGGCATGCACGAGTGGCACATCGAGGCATTCAAGACATTTGACGGCGGATCCGTGCGGTTCTTCTCGCTGGAGTGGCACCGGCGCAGTCGAAAAACCACGTTCTGGCTTAACCTGGCGGTGCGCGAGGCGTGCCGCAACTCCAAGCGGACGTACCTGCTGATCGGGCCGACCAAGGAGCAGGAACGGCAGATCGTATGGGACGATCCCAACATGCTGGACGCGGCGCTGCCAGACCGCGACGAAATGGCGTGGGAGAAAAACGAGCAGAAATTGCAGGTCCGGTTCGCCAACGGCAGCCGGATCGTGATTCGCGGCAGCGACGACCCGGACAGCATTCGAGGCGTCGGTCCGCACGGCGTGGGGTTCGACGAGTGGGCGCTGATCAAGCCGATGACCTGGCAGGAGATCATCCGGCCGATCATCGCGGAAGACGTCACCCGCTGGGCCATGTTCATGTACACGCCCAAGGGCTTGAACCACGCCACCGAGTTGCACGACGCGGCCAAGGGCAGGCCGGAGTGGTTCGCATCGACGCTGAGGGCGTCAGCGAGCGGGATCCTGTCTGCGGCGGAACTGGCGAAGGCCCGAGAGGACATGCCGCCAGTGCTGTACGACCAGGAAATGGAGTGCGCCCGCATCACCGACGAGGAGAAGGTGCTTATTACATCGCGGATGCTGGCGGGTCTTTCGGCCTATGACCCTGACATCGACCCGCCCGAGGAACTGGCCGAGCGCCGAATAATCGCGTGCGACCCGGCGATGGGCGGCGACGAGGCGCCGATGCAGTACATCGTCGCCGGGCGGATCGTGGACCAGGAGATATCGCACGACCGGGACAGCATGAAGCTGGCCGGTGCGTTGGCGATTTTCGGCCGCAAGCACCACTGCGAAGAGTTCGCGATAGACACCATCGGCAACGGCAAGGGCGTGGTGGACCGCCTGGCCGAAATGGGCAAGATCGTACACGCGTTCAACTCGGCCGAGGCCGCCCAGGAGCCGGACCGATTTGCCAACCTCCGCGCCGAGGCGTGGTGGAACGTGATGCAACTTGTGATGGACCGCAAGGTGCCCGCGCTGACCGATCCGGTGATTCTGAAGCAACTGGCGGCGACCCACTGGCAGACACAGACCTCGAGCGGCCGATTGATACTGGAGCCCAAGGCCAGGACGAAAAAGGCGCTGGGCTGCTCGCCCGATCGGGCGGACTGCTACGTTATTGGGCTGTGGGGCCTGCAATTCGTTGCGCCAGATGACGAGCCGGCAGAAAATTACGAAACGGCGTCCGCCGGCAGCTGGCAGGCGCAGTGGTGATCGAAAAACAAAGGAGCAAAAGCTATGGCGAAAACGAAAGACAGCAATGCGGAAGGCGGCACGGTGGCGCAGGGCGGCGACAATGCCAAACCTCCTGATTCGCCGTGTCCAGCCGCAGACAGCAATGCGGAAGTCGGCACGGTGGCGCAGGGCGGCGACAATGCCCAACCTCCTGAGTCGCCGTGTCCAGCCGCAGGAAGGGCGGTTGCCTTGACGCCAGCGGAGCGAAAGGAACTAGCCACTCTGGAGGCCCGCTGCAAGGGCCGCGTGGCGCACTATCCCGACCACAGGGAGATGGCCCGCCTGGCGGATCTGCGGAACCGCGCGAACGTGCCCGAGACGACGGATAATCCGAAATGGCAGAGGCGTCAAACAACCCGGCCGCTTTGAAACTCAGCGATGGAGAACTCGTCGCGAAGGTGACGGCTTTGTACAATTCGGCGCTGGCCGGCGGCCAGGACTGGCGGGATCGGGCGGAGCGATGCCGCGACTTCCACGCGGGGCACCAGTGGGACCCGGCGGACCGGGCGGCGCTGCATGCCGCAGGCAAGCCGGCGCTGACCATCAACCGCATCCTGGGCATCGTCGGTTTCGTAAGCGGAAACCAGCGGCAGAACAGCAAAGACATCCGCGTCCGTCCGCTTCGAAACGGCACAGAGGCGGCTGCAAACGCCCTGACCGCGCTGGCCAAGCACGCCATGAGTACGTGCAACGGCACGTTCGAGCAATCCGAACAGTTCGAGCGCGGCGTGATCACCGGCAAGGGCTGGTTGATGGCCGACATCGAGAACGATCCATTCGACGCCAACGGTAGGCGGGTCGTGGTCAGGAGCGTTGATCCGCTGACGGTATTCGAGGACGCGACTTTCAACGACTACGAACTGACCAACGCCAAGAGCGTAATCCGCGAATACTACGAGGACCGGGACAAGATCGCCGCCAAGTGGCCGTCGCTTGAATTGGACGCGATAAGCGACGTGGTAGGCTCGGCGGACCAAGGTTGGCTTGGCAAGATGATCGACCGACTATTCAGCCGGGCAGAGGGCCGGCCGGAGCCGCAGGGCGAGACGCGGGCCATCTGGGGCGACGACTGCCGCGCGACCGAACGCAACCGCAACCGGCTGCGCGTGCTGGAATGTTGGTGGAAGGACTGGCGCAAGGTCGCCGTTTCCACCGACAGGGCGCAGGGGTCGGTAATCGTGTGCCTGTCCGAAAAGGACCGCAAAGGAGCGGAGATTGCCGCCCAATTGTGGCCGGACCGCTGGGGATATTCCGAACAGGTGATGGGCGTGCTTAATCGCACGGTCATCATCGGGTCGAGCCTGGCGGAACACGTGGTGGACCCGCTGGGCGGCGTCCATGAGTACCCGTTCTTTCGGTTCTGCCCGTTTTTCAGCGACGGGTACGTTTGGGGTCTGGTTGACAACCTGACCGACCCGCAGCGCGAGGAAAACACCCGGCGCAGCCAGGCCCTTCACTTGCTGGGCCAGTCGGCGAATTCCGGCTGGATAATCAAGAAATTCATGGACCCGGCCTACAAGGCTATCCTGGAACAGTTCGGGTCAAAACCGGGCATCATCATCGAACTGGACAAACTGGGCGGCGAGGCGCAGCGGATCGCGCCGACCCCGCTTTCGGAAGGGCACATTCAACTTGGCCAGGCGGCCGCCGATGACATGAAGCAAATCAGCGGCGTTGCCAACATGATGGGCCAGGACTCGCAGACGAAAGAATCGGGGCTGGCGTTGGGTCTGCGGCAGCGGCAGGGCATGTCGATCCTGGAAGGCGCGTACGACCGGTTCGATTACGCCTGCCAGTTATTCGGCACTTTCCTTGTCGAACTGATACGGCGCGATGGCGAGGGCAAGCCGGTCTACAGCGACCAGGAGATAGACCGAATTTGCGACCTGGATTCATGCCTTGACGAGGAGTTGATCCAACAGGCGGCGACGATGATCCCGCAACCGCCAGCGCCCGCGCAGTCCGACCCCAATGCACCGGCCGACCCGGTGGATCAGCAGGCGCATGACCAATACCGTCAGGCGGTGGTGGCCGCTGCAAAACAGATCCTTTTGCGGCAGATCCGGGACGTGGCCACTGGCCGGTACTCAGTCGAAGTCAGCCAGTCCCCGCAGTCGCCGACCGCCAGGACGACGGCGTTTGCGGAACTGACGGAGATCGACCGCATGCGGCCTGGTGTGATCCCCGCCAAGTTGCTTGTGAAGGCAACGGACGTGCCGTTTAGGGATGAGATCATCGACAGCATCGACCGCAACGAACAGGCGCAGGCACAGCAGGCGCAGATGTTGTTGCAGAAGGAACAGCAGGCCCCGGCCAAGATGGGTATTTCGGCCAAGGTCTGATAGCAGCACCCGCCAACGGCGGGACGCCCTGACCGCGAGGGATTCGCGGGTGACCCCAACTCGCCGGGGAAAGGCGAGGGAACCCGCGTCCGCGGGCAAACAGGACAGGTGAAACATGGCAGGCGAAGAAAACGGATTGGCGATTGCGAACAGGCTCCTTGGGCCGGAAGTGCCGGAGCCCGAGGAGACGGCAGCGCCCGTGACGACGGACCCAGCAGGGACACCCGAGGCGGAGATTGTGGAAGAAGAGCCACAGAAGTCAACGGAAACTACAGCGGCGGTTGAAACGCCTGCGCCCGAGGCTAATGCTGCTGTCCCCGCGCCACAACCGACCCCAGCGGCTGGAACTGTCGATCCAAAGATGTCCGGTCTGATCCATGATGTTCAGGATGAGCGGGGCCGTCGTCAGATGGCGGAACAGAAGTTGGCGGAGGCTGAACGCCGAATCCTTGAGCTCCAGGGCGGCGGCGTTCCGACAATCCCAGCGCCGGCGGCGGCAGCGCCGACCAATGACGACGATTTCGAGTTGGACAAACTGCCCGATGATGAAATCCTGACGGTTGGGCAAGCCCGCAAGGCCTTCGCCGCCATGTCGAAGCGGCAGCAGGCGATTGACGCGGAGCGCGCCACAGCGGCCGAATTGACGGGCGACAAAACTGGCGAGGGCCTTGATTACGTGTCGGTAACGGCGGCTGGCGAAAAGAACCTGACCGCCGTCGACCGGCAATACATCGTGGCCCAAGGCGTCAACGCGGCGAAAGAGATGTACAGGCTGTGCATTTTGCGGACCCCGGCATTGAGCGCCAGGGCCGAAGAACGGCGGACGGCAACTCTCCGCAGTTCGATCCTTGAGGAGTTGCAGAAAACCACCAACACGCCCGGACAGCCGAAACCGGCAGCCCCAGCGCCAGCGACCAGGACAGCGCCTCCGATCACACATCGGGCGGCGCTGAGCTACGGCGAGCAACTGGCCGAATCGCTGCTTGGCAAAACGGAGTCAGGGCAGAAAGAAGAGTAGTGAGTCATGACGGCAACCGCATTCGGGACGAACGATCCCAACACGCAGAAGATTTGGTCTGAAAAACTGTTTCGCTGGATGATGGCGAATTGCGCGCTGACCCAGGGCGGGCTTGTCGGGGACGGGGACAATTTCCCGATCCAGATCGACACGTCGCTTACCGCGAAGAAGGGCGACAAGATGACGTTCCGCATCCGGGCACCGCTGACTGGCGAAGGTGTCGGCGACGGCGGACGGGTGCTGTCGGCCGCCGAGGCGCTTTCGATTTTGAACTTTACCCTTGAGGTGCACGAGCGGGCCAATTGTGTCACCAGCGACGGCGCGATCAGCGAGCAACGGACGGCTGTCAACATTCGCGAAGAGGGCAAGGCGGCCCTTGGAGATTGGTACGCCCGGCGGCTCGAAGAAGACGCATACGCCGCCCTTGCTGGGCTGTACAACAGCCCGGTGGCATTGACGGTCAACGAAAAGGCCCCCAGCGCGGCCCGCGTCTGGCGCGGCGGGCAGAAGGCCGACGGCACGATTTGCGCGGCCGGCCCGTTCGCGAGTGACGCCCTTTTGTCCGCGCAGACAGCGACCGACGTGCTGATGGGCACCGGTATCATCTCGCTGATTCGCCGCAAGATGTCGCTGGGGACTGCCGCATATCCTGCCATCCGGCCGATCATGGTCAAGGGCAAGCCGTACTACTTCTGCCTCCTGCACACCTGGCAGGTCAAGGCGATCAAGAACGAAACCGGAGACAACGGGTGGAAGCAAATCCAGGCGGCCGCCAACATCCGGGGCGAAGAGAATCCGCTGTTCTCCGGTGCCCTGG
>Ga0265338_10008767_pt1 | contig 12225 bp, 10 predicted proteins | sample 42126metaG_FD_193579 | JGI IMG/M metagenome (GOLD analysis project Ga0265338, IMG submission 193579) | Rhizosphere microbial communities from Carex aquatilis grown in University of Washington, Seatle, WA, United States - 4-21-26 metaG | ecosystem: Host-associated > Plants > Roots > Rhizosphere... | reverse complement strand
GCCGCGCCATCAGCCGTTCGGTACTCCGGTCGGGCTACGCCCTCCCTCCGTCCCGAACGGCTGTACCAAACATCAAACCAATGGCAGAACTCTACTTATGATGTGTCCAGCTATTGGGGTCAGGTCAGGCGCGCCGAGGGAGTCGACTAGGCCGTTTTACGGCGGAACAGCAGGAGCGCCAGACCGCCCGAACCAGTCAAGGCCAACGTTGTGGGTTCGGGCACCCCCGTTACGCTGAACGTCGTGAAATAATCACCGACATATTTCGGGACCGCATCGCCGATCAGTCCCGTCGGCATGTTGAATGGAGCCGAGTGCCCCCGGTAGAGGGCATTGGCGTAGCTGCCGCCAGCGGTGTCATAGGCCACGATTTCAGCCGTAATTGTCGTGTTGGCTGCTGATCCGGTGTAAAACAGAAGTCCGGCGGCAAACATGCCGGGAGCGCCCGAAGTATTGAGATTTCCTACCAGGACCGTGGCACCCGGTCCGGTCCCCAAGCTCAATGGAGCAATGGGAACGTTACTGCCGGGCGGGTCGATGGGGTTCTGCGTTCCGCCTACAAAATAAATACCGACGGTCCATGAGCTGTTATCGCCAGCCAGCGCGGCCCCCGTCGTTCCCAGCGAGCCGCAGATTCCGTCGATGGGAACACCAGCTCCGTAGGTGACGAGAGGAAAGACAGCGCTGTTGTAGTTATCCAACAAAATGTAGCCTTGGCCATAGGATGAGCCTGTTCCAAGCGCCAAACCAAGAAGTCCGAGCACCAGTGCTTTTTCCATAGTGTGTTCCTTTAGTTTTCGTTTATTCATTGATCGCAGTTTGATTCAGCTCAAAAATGGAATCGGCCTGGACCGGCAAAGTTCTGCCCGAACGCGAAAATCTTACACTGATTCAGCCAATGTTGGAAGAGCACATTCTACTGCGGTCCTGAAAAAAAAGAGCCGCTCCGAAGAGCGGTTCCCGTGAAAAAACCAAAACACAACCGGCTAACTCAGGCCTTTTTGCGGAGGAACAGCAAGAGCGACAGACCGCCGAATCCAGCCAGCGTCATCGTCGCGGGTTCAGGAACTGAAACGCTGAATCCTGGCATGTAATCACCGACTCTGGGAAAGAGAGGATTGCTGCCCACGATTGTCGGCATGGTAAACGGAGCCGAGTGGGCCCTGAAGGTTGCCGTAGCATAGCTGCTGGCCGCCGAGTTATAGACCACGATTTCAGCCGTAATCGTATCGCCGGCGTTGCCCCCGCAATCAAATCCACTTGAAGAGAAGAATTCGCCAGGCGTATTGAATGCGGAGTTGTACATGGAAACCGTGCTACCCGGCCCTGTGCCCAAGGTTAATTGGACGTTGGGAATTCCATCTCCGGCCGGGTCGCTGATGCTGGGAGTACCAACCACAAAATAGATGCCGACGGTCCAGCCAGAAAGGAGCCCGGACCCGGGCGTTCCCAAGGTCCCACCGACCCCGTTGGCGGGAACATTAAATCCGTAGGTAATAGGTGGGCCACCAATATCAGCACTGTTATAGTTGTCCAAGCGAATGTAGCCGTCCGCTGCAAAGGATGATGACGTCAAAGCCACCCATCCAAGCACACCAAGTGCCAGTGGTTTTTTCATAATGATTTCCTTCTGATCTGAATCTGATTTCGTTCCCTTTTTGCAGGTGACTGGACCCAAATTGCAATTGGGTTTGGCCAATCAAATACCTATCGGAACTGGATAAGTTTTACCCGGCCGCAATTGGAATTGGAAGAGGAAATTTTGTAATGGCCCCAGGATTTATGCTTTTTTAAGGCAGGGACGGCGCGCTGCGCCGTCCGCGCTTTGTCCAGCAGCAGCTACGTGAGGACATGATCGTTCTTCCAACATCATAGGTTCGTTCCGGCCCGCTGAACGCGGGCGGGCGTGGGCGTCGTAGCGCGACAGCCCCCACCTGGAGTTCGTACCGTAACAATAAAAAAAAGCCGCTCCGAAGAGCGGCTTTTGTTAGAGGAAAAAATAAAAACAACCTTGTGCCAATCAGGCCTGCTTGCGGCGGAACAGCAGGAGCGACAGGCCGCCCAACCCAGCCAACGCAATCGTCGTGGGTTCCGGTACCGGAGTCACAGAAAACGTGGTGAACAACGGACCAACGTTTGCCGTAGGAATCGGAGCTGTCCCTGATTGCGTAACGATGGTGAACACTGCCGAATGCCCGCGAAACGCTGCAGACGCATAAGAAGCAGCGGCGCTATCATAGGCAATGACTTCCAGTGATACCGTTTGACCAGAAGCGGAACCCGGAACATTGAACGGATTTCCTGCAAAGAACTGACCAGCAACCGCGGTAGAACTAAAAGCATCAGGAACAGTGGCACCATTGGCGGCATTACCCACGCCCAAGCTCAATCCGGCGCCGGGAAGCGCGTTACCAGCCGAATCACTGAGGCCAGTGCTGAGTGACCAATACAATCCAACGGTCCAGCCGCCGAGAATACCAGTCCCATTACTACCAAATGCTCCGCTAACACCGTTTTGAGGGACATTAGCACCGTAGGTAATGAGACCGCCGGGGAAGTTGTAATTATCCAACACTACAAAACCTTGGCCATAAGATGAAGCGACTCCAACAGCCAAACTAACGATTCCGAGTAACAGTGATTTTTTCATATTTATTATTTGTTTTTATTGTTTTTATTTTTCCGAGATTACTATGACTTCAAGGATTCAAGGTTTCAACTACGTTTGTAGCCGGACCATTTTTGTTGTTAATAAAGAAGCCCTCACCGACACCGACGGAAGCAGTACCACCCCAAGCACTGCCAACTTTTTGAACGGTGCTGAATGCTTGAGCAACCCCATTCCAAGTCAGAATTTGAGACTGCTTGGTCAAAGGACTACCAAAATCCATGTTCGTATCACCACCAGCCTGGCCACTGATAGCCAAGTTGCCGCCATAAGGTATGGGACTGCCTTGCAGGGTAAAACCAAGTGCTAAACTGTTGGTAACACTTGTACCCACAGGGGTAATTACACTGCCAACAAAAACGTTGGTGATATCTGGCGCACCACTGGCTACGCCACCATTTCTCACAAAGAAACCCTGTCCCGGAGCCAATTGAGCGGATGCAGTTCCTGGCCACCCAGCCGCAAGTTTTTGAACCGTGGTATAACTTGCTCCACCCCACGTCAAGTATTGGCTTTGCTTTGGAAGCGCAGCGTTAAGAATATTGGTAGCAAAATTCCCATTGCCGTCATCAAAAGGATTGGCGACCAGAGTATATTGACCATTGCCCGGGAGGACAACAGTAGCATAACCAACGATGTTCTGTGAATAGGTCACTTGGGCCATTGAAGAAGCAACGCCCGCTGCCATGGCGGCAGCCGCAATAAGTAGTGTTTTAGTTCTCATATTTTTAGTTTGTTGTTACCGTGTGTACGAAGAATATCCCAGATGCAGCAGACCAAGTCAACAGTTTTTTTAGGTTTTTTTGAACGTTTTTAGGACACTAAAACGCTTTGTTTTCAGGGGTTGTGATACATTAATGTCACACAATGGACACCGAGGCAAAGAAAAAATCCCCGCGTAAAGGTTCGCTACGCGGCTTTGCTGCGTAAAGCTTCTGAATGGTCCTGTTTTGCTGGATTCCCGCGGTGATTGCACTTTGGCGCGGCAAGTCGATGGACAGGGCGCCACGCGGCTAATTAAGCCGGGTTGAGGGTTGAGAGTTTTTGGTTGAAAGAAGGGGAAGAACAGACGAGGGAGGCGGCGCACGCAACACCGAACCTCCGTAATTGGCATCGGTTTATTGCCTCCTTACGTCGGCTCCTGCCTTTTTAACGGACGGCTAGGGCGGTGTGGAGAAGGTGTGCAAACCGTACGGGAATTGGGGGGATTCCAGCCAGTCGGCGATCAGGTGCAATTCAAACGCAGTGAAACCGATGGTGGACTTGCGGTCAAAGGTGAGTTGCTTCGTGCCGGTTTGGGCCACGAATGTAGTGCTATCGCCCAACATCGGCTCAAGATTTTTAAGCCACAAGGCGCCGCCGGCCGGCAACTGGGATTTGTGTAGAAGGAGCCGAAGCAACTGAGTGATGAACAGGCCGTCTTCAATCCGGCGGTCGGTCTGCTCGAACTGATAGTAAACCAGATTGGTGGTGCTGAGGACGGCTTGCCGGATTTCAACCGGTTCCGGATTGGAATTGGCGTTTACGAAAGGGACCAAACCGGCCAAAACATATTCCTGCTGATTCACGATGATGGGTTTGATTTGGGGTAAAGCGATGAACGCACCATTCCAAACGATACCCGACAGATTGGTTGACCATTGAAAAAAACCTTCGCCATTGGTGGCAAGCCAGGGATTAGCGTTCTGCACGAGGCGCCCGGCGAGTTGCCGCAGTTGATTGCTGGCTGCCGGCAACGGTACAATAAAATAGGTCTGGAAGGGATCGCCCCATGGTGTCCAGGAACATGCCTGATCAGGCGGCGGAGTGAACTCAAGTTTTTGCCAGACCGGCGTGGTAACCAGCCACGGCGCGAGACCACGCGCGACGGTGAAGCTGGTCAACGGCTCGTGAATGAGATTGGTGGGAATCTTCCAGGGCAACAGCGGCAAATCCAACGGGTGGGAAAAATTAAATGTCCCACGGGTGAGGATAACGCCGCTCTCGCCAAGGGCGGTGAATCGAAGACGATTGAGGGTTGAGCCGTCTCTGCTCCGCTTCGCCGCGCCAACGAGTTGATCCTCCGTCGCGGAAGCGCTATGGAGGACAGGGAGGTTTAGAGTTGATAAGCGCGGAAAAAGGCGCGATGGGTTGAGGTCGGCTTCGAGCCAGAAGTTGGTGGCGGACCTGGCAAAAGGCGCGGGATCACGAGCGATGCGGGCGACAAATTCCGTCAGTAAATCATTGGTTTTCTGGCCCAAGCCCACCAGTGTCCATTCACCGACGCGGGAAAATTCAATCAGGTCCGGCGCCTCATGTTCCCGGAGCAACCAGCCGTTCCTGACAGGAACCGATCGGAGGCCGGTCAAGGCTTCCAGTGCCGCGGCGAGATTCGTTTGCCATAAGCGGGCACGGTCAGCGGGCAGGCGGAGAGCCAACACGAGGGCCAGTTGAGAGTTGAGAGTTGGGAGTTGATGGTCGGGTGCTGAACCGCCCTCTCCTCCAGATGCGGGATTCGATGCGACGCGGGGTTGAGAACTGGTTGGGGCGCGAATTTCCAGATAAGTTTCTGACGAAACGAGGTCGTCCAGGAGCGGACGGAGCAACGCGCTGGCGGCATTGGTCGCACCCTGGCCGGGCCAGCGGGAAAATTTGTCGAGGGCCTGCGCCACCAGCGCGGCGGTTTGCGGCAGCCGCCACACGCTCATGACCTGGGCGGAGTTGGTATCGAGGCTGATCTGTTGCAGGCCCAGCCAATGCATCCGCGCCAGATTCTCAGTCGCCGGAGCGGCGGATAATTGCTGACCAGTCAAGCCGGGTGCAAGCAGGAACAACCCGAACAAGACACAACAAAAGAGGTTCATATCTGGAAGGAAACCTTAAGGCAAAGGTGACGGAGTGAAAAGTTGAAAACTGCCCGACGACAGGCACCTTGACACTGCAATAAGCCAAATTGCAAGGTTCGGCAGGAACGCCGGATTCATCCGGCAGAACGTTAGTCACGCGCGCCTGCTGCCGCATGAATGCGGCGTTCCTGTCGCAGTGTCCGGGGTCGCTCCGTAGAACGGTGCAACTCCATGCATATGCCAGTTTCCTCCGGGAATCGAGGTTAATTTCCCGGCGGCGTGAGCGTGGAATACAGCCCGCCGGAAAACTGCGGTGATTCCAACCAATCAGCCAGCAGTTGCAGTTCGGCCCCCGTAAAGCCCACGGTGGATTTGCGGAAGAAGGAGAGTCGATTGGTCCCCACACAGGTAATCGTGGTGGTGCAATCCCCGAGCCCGGGTGCAGCCGCCTTCAGCCATTTCAAGCTGGTGGATTCAAGGGGCAGTTGCGCGTGGCGAGAGACAACGCGTGACACCTGACCAAGATAAAGACAGGGATCAATTCGTGTCCCTGTAAGCTCCCAATCATAATAAACCAGATTCGTCTGCGCCGAGATTTGGTCAAACAATCGGGAACGCGAAGGGCGTTGGTAGAGATTATCCTGCGTGTTGGTACCGGGGGTTGTATCCGGCAGCAGTCCGCCAAAAACCATCGCGCCATTCGCGGTATTCATATATTTAAAAAATGGCTGGAGGGAGGGCATGGTTCCCCAGCTGGCGCCATTGGACCCCGGCAAGTGTTCAAATTTCACATAACCGCGCGCCGCCAGCCAGGGATTGGATTTCTCCATCAAATATTCCGTGAGCCGGCTCACCTGATTGCTGGCGTCGGGCAACGGAGCGGCAAAAAAAGCCTGAGCTGCCGCGCCGGGTAGCGCCCAAAAATACAGCTGGCCGGGCGCCGTGTCGATCGGGAGGTCCCGCCAAAATTTCAACGATGACAACCACGGCTTGAGGCCGCGAACGGCGGTAAAGCTGTTCAGCGGTTCCGGAATCAAATCTGCCGGGGGCGTCCACGGTTCGCATTCCAGGTGCAGCGTTTCGGGAAAAACCAGGTTGCCCCGGGTCAGAACATTGGCGCCATCCCCCGTGACGGTGAAGGAAATCTCCGGCGAATTTCCCGACCCAAGCCAGGTTTGGGCGAGCGAGCCCGGCCAGCGGGCCAGGTCCACATCGGCTTCGAGCCAATTGGTGGAGGCAGTAGCAGCGAAGGGATCATCATATTGCCGGACACGATCCCGGATCTCGCTGAAGAGGGTGTTGGATCCGGTACCGGCGCCGAAGACGGCCCAATCGTTCACGCGGACGAATTGAAACCGGTTGGGCGGATTAGTCCGATCGAGCGACCAGCCACGAAGGTCAGTGACGGATGGCGCGGGAAATGTGCCAGTCAGCAATCCGGTAATATTGGCCAGGTTAGTTTCCCAATAAGCAGCGCGTTCGGGGTCCAAGTGGATGGCGAAAACAAATTCCGCCGTTGGCTGATTGGCCGGCTGACGAACTTCCAAGTAACATTCATTCTGTACCAGGTCTTTGAGCGAGTACTCCAAAAGTCCATTCGCGATTTGCGCCTTTTCGGGCGAGGTTGCCAGCCAATGCGAAGAAGCGGAAGAAGCCAGGCGGGACAAGGTTCGAGCCTGAAGGTCATCACTTATCTTAAGCTGCCAAATCCGCATCAGATAGTATGAACCCATCCGGAGCTGCATCCCTCTTTTCCCCAGCCAATGCACTCGAAGAGTGGTATCCGGTGACAGAGCAAAAGAACTGGCGGGCGCCGGCGGGAGGCCGGAACCGGATTGGCTGCAACCCGTCATTGAGGCAAAAGCCAGCGCCAAAAAAAAGCCGCGCAGAACATTTCGGAAGTACATGGCGCATCCTTGTGCCAAAAACCAATGCGTTTCACAAACAGAATCGCGTCCTCCTCGTGATTTGTGACCAAGAAACCCGAAATTTTACATGGGCAAACAGAGGAAACAGAGACGGAAAAAGCAATCTCATTACCTCTTGTTCAAGATCAAAGCTCCCTTATGTCTGTTTTGCTTTACATATTGAGTTGCCGCCAAAACTTGCGGTTGGTGTTCGCCAGTCGTTACCATGCCATCATGCAATCACGCAATCGCGGCTGGATGGTACTGGCTTTGTTTTTCTGCTCCGGGACGACGGCGCTCGTCTATGAAGTGGTCTGGACGAAATTCCTCTCGCACATATTCGGCAGCACGATTTATGCGCAAACGGTGGTGCTGGCCGCGTTCATGGGTGGCCTGGCAATCGGCAACCGGTTGTTTGGCCATCGGGCAGACGGGCTAAAGCGGCCGTTAACGGTTTATGGCGGCCTGGAAATTGCCATCGGTGTTTATGCCCTTTTCTTCCCGATCTTCGACCGGGCCGTCAACGGTCTCTTCGTTATGCTGGGGACTCCACTGATCAACCACAGCGGCTGGTTGTTGGCACTCAAAGGCCTGTTGAGCGCCATCCTTTTGCTTGGCCCAACCATCCTGATGGGCGGCACGCTTCCGCTGCTCGCAGCGTGGCTGCAAAAATTTTCATCCGACCCGGGCCAGCGCTCGGCACGATTTTACTCGGTGAACAGCTTGGGCGCCGTTCTGGGAGCGGCGCTGGCCGGCTTCTGGCTGGTACAAACCTTTGGGATGATCCGGACGCTGCAAGCGGCCGCCGTGGTCAACCTCGTCATCGGAGTTTTGGCAATGTTGCTTGGCCGGACCGGATCAACCGAGGCTGGTCCCAACGCCAAAACAGCGGCAGCCACCGGGGAGCCATTGATCATTGCGCCCGGAACCTTGCGTCGGGCAGGACTGATTGTAGCGTTGACCGGCGGAGTCTCCATGGGACTGGAAGTCCTGGCCTCGCGCTCATCGGCATTGATTTTCGGGCCTTCGCTGCAGTCATTTGCCGTGGTCTTGATCGCGTTTATTCTCGGCATTGGCCTGGGCAGCGCGTGGATTGCCTCGCCGCGGTGGCAAAAGCGATCGAGCGAACGGATGGTTGTCCTTTTGTTGTGTATTGCGGCGGCCTGGGTCGCCCTATTGGTCTTCAAGATCGAGCTATGGGTGGAATTTTACCGGTGGGCGCGGACTGGATTGGGACGCACGCCGGTCGGCTACATTTATCATGAACTTTTCAGCGCGGGAGCGGCGCTGTTCATCCTGGGGATCCCGGCGGCCTTGATCGGTTCAGTCCTGCCTTTGATGATTCGCGCAGTATCAGCGGGCGGCATGCCGTTGGGAGCCAAGGTGGGGTCACTGCTCACCTGGAACACCCTGGGAGCGGTGGCGGGAACGCTGCTGACGGGATTTGTGTTGATGCCGCAGGTCGGACTGCGCAATGCCTTTGCCGTGCTGGCGCTGGTCCTGGGCCTGACCGCGTTGGTCGTGGCGTGGCGGCGGACCTGGCCGATGGGGATTGCCGGCGCGATAGCCGTCTGCGGGCTGACCTTTTGTGTCTTCACCTTCGGCAGCGAAGGCTGGCAGACGATCATGAGTTCCGGTGCCTTCCGCATGCAGGAAACCGTTTATACCAAAGACCTTGTGAAAATGTGGAAGAAGCACATCAAAGTCATCTTCTATGAAGACGGACCGGACGCAACCGTATCGGTGGACCAAGCTGATGGGCTTGCCACGCCGGCGGTTCTGAGTTTGCGCATCAATGGCAAGGCCGATGCCGGAACCGGCGGAGATGTGGATACGCAACTCCTGGTAACTCACCTGCCCATGCTTGCCAAACCGGGCGCCAAGGATGCTTTTGTGCTGGGGATGGGATCGGGGATCACTGCGGGAGCGCTGCAAGCCTATCCTCTCGATCACATTGATGTAGCTGAAAATTGCGAACCGGTCATCCGAGCTGCGAATCTGTTCGCAGATTGGAATCATCATGTGCAGGACAACCCGCGTGTCCGGGTCTGGCACGAAGACGCGCGCACAGTGCTCAAGCTCCAACGGCAACTTTACGACGTCATCATAACCGAACCATCCAATCCCTGGACCGTTGGTGTCGGAAGTGTATTCAGCCAGGAGTATTATGAACTGGCGGCGCGCCGATTGAAGCCCGGCGGTCTGGTGTGCCAATGGTTTCATACCTACGAAATGCAGGACGACATACTTGAATTGATCGTCCGTACATTCAATTCCGTCTTTCCTTACATGGAAATATGGGACAGCGGCGGCGGCGACCTCATCCTCCTCGGCTCGCAGCAGCCGTGGCAGACGGGACCGGAGGTGTTCCGCCAGGGGTTTGCCATTGACCGCGTGCGCGAAGACATGCGGATGATGAATGTCCAATCTCCGGAAATATTGATGGCCAAGCAATTAGCCTCCCAACAAACTGCCTTTGCTATTCCGGGCGCCGGCCGCATCCAAAGCGACCTCTTCCCGGTGCTGGAGTATGAGGCGCCGCGGGCATTTTACATGGGCACGATATCCCGCGTGTTGGATCGTTACGACGAGCGCACACGCCAGCAATGGCTTGCGCCGGCAGACAAGCTTGCCGTGCTGGGCTCTCTGCCGCTGGAGAACGTGCAGGTTGTTTTCAGTCCCGCCGCCACCATCAACAAAGAATTATGGGGTTGTGTCTTTGGTTCAACTTCAAGCGCGGATATCCCCTGTGTTTTTCAGACTCTGGTACCGGCTCCCGCGCCCGGAACGCAGGCAACGGCCCTGAACCAGGCAGAGAAAGCATTCCGCACGGGAAATTTAGCCGAAGCCCAACAATGGGTTGCCACAGCATTGAAACAGAATCCCGATGACCCGATGGCCGGTTATGTCTCGCGGGTCATTGAGCGGGCGCAAACAGTGCAAACGGTGAATGACAAAACCCGAGTGACACCGTAACCCGCAAAGCCAGGGCAACGCCGAAACCTTCATCTACGGTTTAAAAAGTCGGCAAACCACGGTTCCGGGTCGCAGGAAAATTGCACGGGCTGGCCACGCCAGTGAAAGCGCAAGGCGCGGGCGTGCAGCGCCTGGTTGGGCAAAATAAGCCGGGCCCGTTGTTCCTGCGTCAGACGGTCTTCAACCAGCGCCAGATACAGGTCCTCGTCACCGCCGTAGAGTTTGTCGCCGACGATGGGATGGCCAAGGTGGGCAAGATGGATGCGGATCTGGTGTTTGCGGCCGGTACGAGGAACGAGGCGGAGGAGCGTGAACGAGGAGGGAGCATGGCGGGTGGAAGATGGCTCGGGCCGGTGTCCATGCTCGAGCGTGCCGCCCGAAGAAGCTGAAGCTTGAACTCCAGCGGAAAATCTGCGCTCCACCCGAAATTCGGTTTGGGAGGGGGCACCGTCCGGGCGCACACAATCTTTGACGGCCACCCTGCTTTGTTCGTCCCGGCCGAGCGACGCGTCGATCAGGCCATGGTCGTCGCGGACATGGCCGTGGACAATGGCAAGATATTCCTTTTCCACGGCGCGGGTTTCCCAGATTTTCCCGAGTTCACCGGCAATTTCAGGATTTTTTGCGACCAGGACAACGCCGCTGGTTTCGCGGTCGAGGCGGTTGACCAGATGAGTTGAGAGTTGAGGATTGAGAGTGGAGAGGTAAATACGGGCGCGGCTGATCAGGCTGGAAAATTCGTCGCCCTTGGTCGGATGGCAAACGAGCCCGGCTGGTTTGTTGATGACCAGCAGGCCGGCGTCTTCGTGGATGATGGGGAACAGGTTTTCCAAACCGCCGGAAATCATAACCGCGAAATACACAAAACACACGAAAGAAGGCCCGAGCCGGGATCCCGCGTCACGAAGTCATTGAAAAGCTTGTCCCGGGCGCGCCGTGAATTATGCTTGCCGGCTGTGAAAGAAAAATGGCATCGCTGGCTGCCGTTGATATTCGTAGTGCTGTTCGCGCTATCGCGAATTCCCGGCCTGCTGCCGTTGAACTTCAGCGCGGTCTACGCATTTGTCTTTTGCGCCGGCGTCTATTTCTCAAAACGGCTCACCTGGTGGCTGCCGCTCGGCGTGATGCTGGCCACCGACCTCGGATTGAATTTGTATTACCAGCACCATGACCCGGAGCACAACGTCTGGGACTCCCGCAACCTCGCCAACCTGGCTTTCAATTACGTCGCCTATGTGGTCCTCCTCTGGCTGGGGCGCCGTTTCAAACCGCACGGATCGTTCATCGCCCTGTTGAGCGGAGGGGTTTTGGGCGCGATGCTGTTCTACCTCATCACCAATACTGCGTCGTGGTTCTTCAATCCATTTGCGAATCCGGAATATACAAAAACCCTGGCCGGCTGGATCATTGCGCTCACCAAAGGCGTGGGCGGCTATCCGTCGACCTGGGAATTTTTCCGCAACACCCTTCTGAGCGGCGGGCTGTTCACGGCACTGTTTGCCGGGGCCGCAAAACTCACCGCCCCCGCCGAATCGCCGGCGGAAAAAACGGCCGGGGTGCGCGGCGAAGACCCAAAAACCGAGGAAACGCCGGAGGAGGCGCGGGCGTGAGAGGGGCCAGCGGAATGCAGCCATCGTCCGACCGGCGTAATTTCGTGTCACCGGTTACTGGTCACCGCTTGTGCTCATGAAGATCGGCGTCATTTCAGACACGCACGGCTTCCTCGACCCGAAAATTTCCGGATGGTTCGCCGGTGTCAGCCATATTCTGCATGCGGGCGATATCGGCCCGGATTCGATCATCGGTGAACTGCAAGCCATTGCGCCGGTCACCGCGGTGACCGGCGCAA
>Ga0265338_10008766_pt1 | contig 12225 bp, 11 predicted proteins | sample 42126metaG_FD_193579 | JGI IMG/M metagenome (GOLD analysis project Ga0265338, IMG submission 193579) | Rhizosphere microbial communities from Carex aquatilis grown in University of Washington, Seatle, WA, United States - 4-21-26 metaG | ecosystem: Host-associated > Plants > Roots > Rhizosphere... | reverse complement strand
GGAGAGTTTCAGACGAAGGTGGGCCGTCTTGAGGCGCAGCTTGAGATTATGCACGCTGACCGAGATAAAGCACAGGAGCAACTGCGCACACTCCAAGAAGCACACCAAGAAGAAGTGCGAGTCCTGAATACTGTTGAGTTTCGTAAGGGGATTCGCACGGGCGGGAAATGGGCCATTTTTTGTCCAAAGTGTCATTTGCCTGCTTCTCTCGACGGTTCGGTTCCGTACTGTTCAGATCGAGGTTGCGGATGGACTGGTTCGGTTGGCACCGGTACGTTGCTCTCCTTTGCCACTACCCTTCAGTGACAACTACTGATTCCAAAATAAGACACTACCCGATGAGAACTCTCACAGGCTAAGCTGGACTCCGTCATGTCAGGCGATACGCGCACAACCACAACCACCAATTCATTCGGCTGGTTCCTGTTCCTTGTCGTGGTCGCTCTCGCCGCGCTCGGCACGTTCTGGGTCTTGCTCGGCGGACGCTTTTCCCCGGAAAGTTACGACACCCGCGCAATCACGGAGGATAGCATCGAGTTTGGTCTTTTCGGCGTCGCCCTTGTGGTCGTCGCAAGTGCGCTAGTGCTCTCGGCCCGACGTCGTGACGAATGGCGCAACCTCGCGTATGGCGCCCTCCCGCTCGCTGTCGTCTCGGTTTTCGTGCTGGTGCGGGCTGTCTTCTTCGAGCGCCTCCGGTTCTACGATATGCTGCTCTTCTGTGTCGGGTGTGGTTGGTCGACCGTCTTATGGGTACACGGCAAACCGTTGGTCAACAACCGCGGTATCCGGTTGTTTCACATCTTCGTATGGACCTTGGTGCTCGTCTTGGCCGTCTACCAATTCCGGGATCAGGTGAATCGTCTCAACGATTTCGCCCTCGGTTACGCGGATTGCGGCGAGAACGCGCGTCTCATGTTCAATTCGATCACCAACCCGCACGAACTCTTTCTCCGCGTCAATCCCGACAAACCGCTCTTCTACGACCATGTCGACATCGGCATCATCCCGTTCCTGCCGTTGTGGCTGCTCTGGCCCGATCTGAAACTGACAATCGTCCTGGAAATCGTGGCTGTATTGGGCGTCGCCGTGCCCCTGTATTTCATCGCGAAACGCTCGTTCCGAGATGAATTGGCCGCCCTGCTCGTGGTGCTCGCCTGGGCATTATATCCCTCATCCTCCCAGTTCATTTACAGCGCGTCGTACGGGTTTCGGTGGGGAAACATGTGCCTGCTGCTGTATTTCGTCGCGTTGGCGTTCTGGGTGTACGAACGGCCCGGCTGGGCGCTGGCCTGTGCGTTGTGGGCCATGTTGATCAAGGAAGAAGCGGCCATCGTCGTTGGCATGTTCGGCGTTTATCTCGCTCTGTTCGAGCGACGCAAGATCGCGGGGACCGCTCTCACTGCCGTCGCGTTCGGCTACTTCCTGTTGGCTTCGTCCGTCTTCATTCCTGCCGCAGGTGGACAGGGTTATGCGATGACCCGTTTCTTCCGGGAACTCGGACACACGAAATGGGAAATCCTCCTCTCGCCGCTGGCCAAGCCCGCGATCTTCTGGGGCCGATTGGTCGAACCCACCTCACTGTATTTTGCCGCCGTGCTGCTCGTGCCACTCTTGTTTGTGCCGCTCAGGAAATTGTCGGTACTATTTATCGGGTCCGCTACGTTTGTCTTTTGCTGCATGAACCCGATCTTGAAAAACATTTGCTTCCATTATCAGGCCGCGCTCCTCCCCGTCATCTTCTGGGCCCTCATTCTCGCGTTGCAGGACAAGGAAACCCCGCATCGGCTTCGCGTTCTCATCGGCATTGTAGTTTCTTGCGGCGTCACGTCACTGTTCCTCGGCGCGTTGCCCTGGAGCAAACTCACCCTGCCCGAGTACCGGTTGTCGAACCGCCCCGAGCTGGTCAATCGCGTTCGGAGCCAGATTGACCCGAACGGCGCCCTCTTCGCCACGCAACGGGTCGCGGCGCACTTCGTGACGCAACGCTATCTCTATCTCGACCCGCCAGTACCGCAGAACATCGATTCCGTATTGATTGACATGCGTGACTCGTGGCGCGGAGTGGCCAATGATGAACAATGGCTCCAGAAGTACCGGGGCATCCAACGTCAGGTCGAAAGCCATCCGGACCTTCATCTCGTGTTCGCCGAGGACGGTTTTCTGCTCTACTCGCGACATGGCACGCCCCTCGACGCCGAAAAGCTCGTCGAGCGCGACCGACTGCCCGCGGCCACCGTTCCCGCCGCGTTCGATATGGGCGGCGGCGTCAATCTCGTCGGACTCATTGCGGAACCGATACCCACGAGCGACACCAAAACCGATCATCTGCGCGTGACCGCCTTCTTTACTCTCGCCGCCTCCACCAACATCGATCTTGCCGTGCGCTGCATCGCCCACGCCGGGAAAGACCCGGAAAAGACATACGACTACGCTACTGAATTTCAATTGTTGGGCCAGTCCATCTGGCCCGTGGAACGGTGGACGACCGGTAAGTATTACGCGGAGGTATTTCTGCTTAGCCTGCCGACGGGCACGTCGGACGAGATCTCGTCCTTCAGTTTCAGCGCGGTCCCGCTCTAGAAGCAATGGTGGGTCGTTCGGAAGTATTGCCCTCAGGACTTGCGCAGTACCGTGTCGCGCTTCCAGTTCACGTTGTCGTGCTCGGGATAATCGAGCGTGTAATGGAGGCCGCGTGATTCCTTGCGTTGCAGCGCGCTCTCGATGATCAACTCCGCCACCATCGCCAGGTTGCGCAACTCAATTAGGTCGGGCGCCACCTTGTAGTCCCAGTAAAACTGGCTGATCTCGCGTTGCAGGTTCTGGATGCGTGCTCGCGCGCGCAACAACCGTTTGTCGGTCCGCACGATGCCGACGTAATCCCACATCAAGCGACGGATTTCGTCCCAGTTGTGCGTCACCACGACGAGTTCATCCGGATCAGCCGCGCTGCCGCTTTCCCATGCCGGAAGGACGGTGTGAGAGTCAGGGAGCGTAGAGTGTTGCACAAGCGCGACCCGGGCCGCACGGTGGGCCACGACCAGCGCCTCCAGCAGGGAGTTGCTCGCCAGGCGATTCGCGCCGTGCAAGCCCGTGCATCCTACCTCACCCGCTGCCAGCAATCCAACCACGTCGGTCTCGCCATCGACATTCGTGACCACGCCGCCACACTGGTAATGCGCCGCCGGTACGACCGGGATCGGGACACGCGCCATGTCGTATCCGTATTCCAGACATTTCGCATAGATGTTCGGGAAGCGTTTCTGTACGAATCCCGGCTCCTTGTGCGTGATATCGAGCGACACAAAATCCGCGCCGGTCTTCTTCATCTCGGCGTCAATCGCCCTGGCGACGATGTCCCGTGGCGCGAGGTCGCCCATTGCGTGATAACGCTTCATGAACGGCTCGCCATCCTTGCCGCGCAGTGTCGCCCCTTCCCCGCGCACCGCTTCACTGATGAGAAACGACTTCGCTTTCGGATCGTAGAGGCACGTGGGGTGAAACTGGATGAACTCCATGTCCGCGACGCTGGCCCCCGCCCGATACGCCATCGCCACCCCATCGCCACTCGCGATATCAGGGTTGCTCGTGTAGAGGTAAACCTTGCCGGAACCACCGGTCGCCAACAGTGTCGTTTTCGCCCCGAATACCTCGACCACGTTCGTCTTCTCATCGAACGCGTAGCATCCGAGACATTGGTTCGGCCCCTTGAGGCCGAGTTTCTGGGTCGTGATGAGATCGATCACCAATGATTGCTCCAGCACGGTGATGTTCGCGTGCCGCGCCACCTGCGCCAACAACGCCCGCTCGATCTCGCGCCCCGTGATGTCGCCCGCATGCAACACCCGCCGCCGTGTGTGACCGCCTTCCCGCCCGAGATCGTACTGGCCGCCCTCCTTCTCGTTCTCGGTAAATTTGACGCCCAAGTCGATCAACTCGCGCACCAGCGCCGGTCCTTCGCTGACAATCGTGCGCACCACATCTTCCTTGCACAACCCCGCGCCCGCCTCGAGCGTGTCCCGCACGTGCAGTTCAAGGGAGTCGTCCTTGGCCATCACCGCCGCGATGCCGCCCTGAGCGTAGTTGGTGTTGCTCTCGGCCCGGTGCTTCTTGGTGATGATCGCCACCGTCCCCGCGGTCGCCACTTTCAACGCATAGGTCAGCCCCGCGATGCCGCTGCCGATGACCAGAAAATCGTAATTTCGTTGTAAATTGGCCGCCATGACTTGCCCAAACGGAACTTATGGCCTACTTTCCGCATCATTAATACATCAAAGTGTTGGAGGAAACAAAATGAAACCTCGTTTTCAATTCGTCTTCGACGAAGCGCCGCCGGGTGCCGAGCGTCGCTCCGCCACGACAACTGTGCCATCCGACGATGAACTCTTGGACGCATATTCACGCGCGGTCGTCGCCACCGCGGAGAAAGTCAGCCCGTCGGTCGTCAAGATCGACGTGCAGCAACGTGTCGACGGCGGGCGATTCGCGCGCGCCGGCAGCGGCTCGGGATTCATCTTTACACCGGATGGCTTTATTCTCACGAACAGCCACGTGGTCCATGGCGCTGCCAAACTGGAAGTCGCGCTTACCGATGGCCGCAGTTACGACGCGCAGCTTATCGGCGATGATCCCGATACCGATTTGGCCGTGGTTCGCATCTACGCGTCCGACCTCGTGCCGGTAGCGCTCGGCGAATCCGCCTCGTTGCGCGTCGGACAGGTCGCCATTGCGGTGGGTAATCCGTACGGGTTTCAGTGCACCGTTACCGCGGGGATCGTCAGCGCGCTCGGTCGGTCGTTCCGCTCACAATCGGGACGGCTCATCGACAACGTGATTCAAACTGATGCCGCGTTGAATCCCGGCAACTCCGGCGGACCGCTGGTGAATTCGCGTGGTGAAGTCATCGGCGTGAATACCGCGGTGATTCTGCCCGCGCAAGGCCTCTGCTTCGCGACGCCGGTCGATACTGCGCAATTCGTCGCCGGCTACCTGATGCGCGACGGAAAGTTCCATCGCGCCTACATCGGCGTCGCCGGCCAGAATATCGACCTGCATCGCCGGCTCATTCGGTTCCATCAGTTGACCACGGCCACCGGTGTACTCGTCATTTCCGTCGAGAAAGACAGCCCGGCTTCCGCCGCTCGCCTGGAAGAAGGCGACGTGATTGTCGCGTTGGATGGACGCCCGGTCGCCACGATTGATGACTTGCACCGGATGCTGACGCCCAACAAGATTGGGACAACGAGCAGCCTGACGATCCTGCGGCGTTCGCAAAAGCTCAATGTCGAGATCTCGCCGCAGTATTTGCAGCGGAAAGACTGAAAAGCCATGAAAGCGATCCGCGTCCATCAGTTCGGTGGTCCCGAGGTGATGAAATGGGAGGATGTCCCCGACCCGAAACCGGCGGCGGGCCAGGTGTTGGTGCGATTGCGCGCCGTCGGGGTAAATCCCGTGGACACGTATATCCGCGCAGGCAGTTACACCGCCCTTGCCACACTCCCGTACATCCCCGGTTCAGATGGCGCAGGGATTATCGAGGCGGTCGGGGATGGTGTGAAGGGTTTCCGACGTGACGACCTTGTCTACATTTATGCGACCACCAGTGGCAATCGTGCTGGTGCCTATGCGGAATTGGCCGTATGCACGCCATCGCAGATACGTCCGCTGCCCCAGAAGGCGAGTTTCACACAAGGTGCAGCCATCGGTGTGCCGTATGGCACGGCCTACCGGGCGCTTTTTCAAAAGGCGCAGGCGGTTGCCGGTGAGACCGTCTTCATTCACGGCGCGAGCGGTGGAGTGGGTATCGCCGCGGTGCAACTCGCCATCGCGCGCGGCTTACGCGTCATAGGCACGGCCGGCACCGAGCGTGGACGCGCGTTGGTGACGGAACAAGGCGCGCACCATGTGCTCGACCACCATGCGCCTGATTATCTCGAAAAGGTGACAGCCCTGACCAACGGTCGTGGCCCGGACGTAATTCTGGAGATGCTGGCCAATGTCAATCTCGCGAAGGATCTAACTGTCGTCGCGCCGCGCGGGCGCATCGTGATCATTGGAAACCGTGGGTCGATTGAGATCAACCCGCGCGCCATCATGCAGCGCGACGCCGTCGTCACGGGGATGATGCTGCTCAATGTGCCCGAGAAAGACGTTGCCGGCATTCATGTCGAGCTTGCCGCCGGGCTGGCCAACGGCTCACTGAAGCCCGTCATCAACCAGCAACTTCCACTCAAGGACGCACCACGAGCACACGAATTGATCATGCAGCCGGGTGCGTACGGCAAGATCGTGTTGATCCCCTAACCCGTCTCACAAAACCACATTGTCGATGAGACGAACCTTGCCGATCTGAGCCGCGATCAGGACAACACAACCACGCCGTACTTCGGGGACGGGTTCGAGCGACTCGGCGTTCACGACTCGCGCGTAATCGAGACGCGCGGACGGCGCCAGCGAGACCGTGCGCTGCATCGCATCTTCAAGGCGTTGCGTCTTGTGTTCGCCTTCGTTAAAGAGATCGCGGGCCACTTGCAATGCCTTCCAGAGCACCGTGGCCTGGGCGCGTTCCGCTTTCGAAAGAAGCTGGTTACGGCTGCTCATGGCCAAGCCGTCCGTCTCGCGGACGGTGGGGACTGGAATAATCTCGATCGGGTAACGAAGGTCGCGCACCATGCGTTGCACGACCTTGAGTTGCTGGAAATCCTTCTGTCCAAAGGTCGCCACATCGGGCTGAACGATGTTGAAAAGTTTGGCCACGACGGTGCACACGCCGCGGAAATGACCGGGCCGTTTCTCGCCTTCGAATTGTGCCGCCAGTCTCGTCTCCTCCACCCACGTCGCCGTGTCCCCGTCCGGATACATTTCTTTGTCAGACGGCGCGAACACAGCGGTGACTCCCTCGCGTTCGCAGGCCTGGCAATCAGCATCCAGATTGCGCGGGTAACGCTTGAAGTCCTCCCCCGCACCGAACTGCGTCGGATTGACGTACACGCTGACCACCACGGCCGCGCCCTGATCGCGAGCGGCGCGAACCAGCGCCATGTGTCCCTCGTGTAACGCCCCCATCGTCGGCACCAACGCCACGCGTCGCCCCGCCCGCTTCATCCCTGCGGAAGCTGTCTGCATCTCCTTGACCGTGCGAATGGTCTCCATGGGTAACACATAGCGCGCCACATCGGTCGCGTCACGGAGAAAATCGGCGGCGCATTGACAAGGCGCACGGTTTTGTGTCTATTCGACTCGCTTATGACCGACTCGTACATCCAGCAACTCTTCGCGGAACGCATTGGTGGCAAAACGTTCGGCAAAAGCACCGCGATCTATAAATTTGAAAAGATCAAACGCGCCAAACGCGCGGCGCTGGCTGCTCATCCGCACGTCGACCTGATCGATCTCGGTGTCGGTGAGCCGGACGAAATGGCCTTGCCGCTCAGCGTCCGCGCGCTGTCCGAGGAGGCCCAGAAACCCGAGAACCGCGGCTATGCTGACAACGGCGGCCCCGAGTACTGCCGTGCCTCCGCGCAGTGGATGGAGCGCGTCTTCGGCGTGAAAGGACTCGACCCTGAGACCGAGATTCTCCACAGCATCGGCAGTAAAGCGGCGTTGTCGATCTTGCCAGCAACGCTGATCAATCCGGGCGACGTCGTCATCATGACCGTGCCGGGTTATCCGGTGTTCGGGACGCATGCGAAGTGGTATGGCGGCGAGGTCTACAATCTGAAGCTGACCGAGGCCAACCATTTTCTTCCCGACCTCGACTCAATCCCGGGCGTCGTGCTCAAGCGCGCGAAGGCGCTCGTGCTGAATTATCCAAACAACCCGACAGGCGCCAGCGCCACGCCGGAGTTTTTTGCGCAGGCCGTGGAGTTTGCCCGCCTGCACAAACTGGCGATCGTTTCCGACGCGGCGTACAGCGCCCTCGTATTCGATGGCAAACCGCTGTCGATTCTGTCCGTGCCCGGCGCCAAGGATGTGGCCATCGAACTGCATTCGATGAGCAAGGCGTTCAATATGACCGGCTGGCGGCTTGGTTTCGTGTGCGGCAATCCCCGCCTGGTCGCCGCCTACGGCAACGTCAAGGACAACACCGACAGTGGCCAGTTTCTCGCCATTCAGAAAGCGTGCGCGGCGACGCTGGGCCATCCGGAAATCACCTCGAAGATCGCCGCGAAATACTCGCGACGCATGGACTTGCTTGTCGCTTGCCTGCGGAAATTCGGTTTTAATGCCACGAAACCGAAAGGCTCATTCTTTTTGTACGTGCCCGCGCCGAACGCGGTCGCGGACGCGGAAGGCAATCATACCGGGTTTAAGTCCGCCGAAGACGTGTCGCAGTGGCTAATCACGGAGAAACTGATTTCGACCGTGCCGTGGGATGATGCGGGGGCGTATTTGCGGTTTTCCGTGACGTTCCTCGCCAAAGGCGAAGCGGACGAGCGTCGCGTCATTGGCGAGATAGAGAAACGGTTCGCCGGGCTGAAATTCGAGTTCTAGCGATCAGCGGAAACTCTGCTCGGCACTCGGGAACTCGCCCGATTCCACTTCGCGCTTATACGCGGCAAATGCTTTGCGCATTTCCTCCGCCAGGTTCGCGTAGCGCTTCACGTGTTTGGGCGTGAACCACGTGAACAGCCCGAGCATGTCGTTGCTCACCAGGATCTGACCGTCGCAATGCGCGCCCGCGCCGATGCCGATCGTCGGCACCGTCACTGACTTCGTTACCTGTGCGGCGACGGCTGTGGCGGTCCCCTCGATCACCATCGCAAACACACCGGCCTGTTCCAGCACCTTCGCATCACGCAAGACTTTCTCCGCCGATTGCGGGGTGCGCCCCTGAATCTTGTAGCCACCCGTTTCGAGGATTGATTGGGGCAACAACCCGATGTGACCCAGCACGGGGATTCCCGCCGCGACCAGGGCCCGCACTTGCTCGACAATTGCCTCACCGCCCTCCAGTTTCACCGCTTCGGCGCCCGCCTGGATCAGTCGCCCCGCATTATCCAACGCTGAACGCACCGTGGAGTAGCTCATGAAGGGCAAGTCAGCCACGAGTAGTGCCTGAGGTTTCACGCGGGCGACAGCCTTCGTGTGGTGTATCATCTCTTCCATAGTGACCGGCAACGTATTCTCGTACCCGAGCACGGCCATACCGACAGAATCACCGACGAGAATCAGTTCCACGCCGACCTCGTCCATAACCTTCGCCGTAAAGAAGTCGTACGCGGTCAGCGCCGTGATCTTTTCCCCACGCATTTTCATCGTCCGCAACGTATGGATATTAATCTTATGTTCGTTCATGGCCATTTCACCACTCCTGCTGGACAAATCTAACCTCTTCGTCCCGCGCTGGCAACTCGCGCAATAACATCCGCACCGTCTTGCCCGTGCCCTTCACAATCATATCAGGGCGAATTGTCGAAAGTGGCAGCAACACGAACCGACGTTCGGTCATCCGCGGATGCGGCACTACAAAGTCCGGCTCCAGAATCTCCTTCTCGCCGAAGTATAAGATGTCGATATCAATCGAGCGCGCGGCGTTCCTCGGTAAGTTTCGGTCGCGCCCGTGCGCCTGCTCGTAGGCCAGGAGTTTCTTCAGCAACGTCTTCGGTGCCCCTGTAAATTCGATTTCCAACACCGCATTCAGAAACTTTGGCGAGTTCGGCGGACAACCGACCGGCTCGGTCTCGTACAACGGTGAAGCAACGTGCCACGCTTCTGGCGACAAGCTCAACAGGTATGCTTTTGCATGCTGCAAATGCTGCAGTCGTTCTCCCAGATTCGAACCAAGCCCAAGGCCGACTTTCATGGCTGGGCGTCAGTGGTCGCCGTGCTCGGCTTGATGACAATCACCCTGCCAAGGATGGTCCATGTAAAATTCGACTGTCGGCAAATCTCATCCAGCAGGCGCTTGGCGGTAATGTTTTTCCGGTGGACCATTATGGTGGGCACCTTGGGAGGCACCGCACTGGACGTCACCGTCGGACGCGCTGCCTGCCCCGCCGATGGCATCGAAAATGTCATCGGATACGAGATGACATGCCGGAAATCGAAATGTTGCGGATGATACGTCCGGCTCTGATCGGACCAGAATTTGACGGCATCCTGAAGGCTGACGGCTTTCAAGTCGACCATCGGGATTACCGATTGATTCAGTGCCTTCCGTATCTCCGGCGCCCGTGGACTGGAAGACGGCAATTCGTTGCGTCCGAGCGGGCCGACCGATGAACACGCGGAACAGACGGCGACCAGACAACCAATAATCAGTGCCCGTTTCACATGCTCCCGCGTTGCCTTCGCAATTTGACCGTCAGGTTCCATCGGCTATCGGAGCCCCAACACGTCCTGCATATCGTAGAGCCCGGGTTCTTGCTTCACCGCCCACTTGGCCGCCCGGAGCGCGCCGCGCGCCAGCGTCTCGCGGCTGCCCGCGCGATGCGTCAACTCGATACGTTCCCCCGGCGCGCCAAACGTAACCATATGGTCACCGACCACATCACCAATGCGCAACGCATGGGCGGGCGCTTCCTTGCCGCGGGCCTGCTTGAGAATTTCCTGCAGCCTCTTCGCGGTGCCGCTGGGCGCGTCTCTCTTGGCCGTATGATGCGTCTCGACCACCTCGGCCTCCCACGCGCCGCCGACGATCTCAGCCACCTTCTGCGTGACCCAAAACAGCACGTTCACACCTGTGCTGAAGTTTGCCGACCACACGATGGGAATGGTCTTCGTTAACCCGCGAACGGCTGCCTTTTCGCTCTCGCTGTGCCCAGTGGTGCCGATGACGAGCGCCTTCTTATGATCCGCTGCCAACTTCGCAACCGTGGCGGTCGCCTCATGCACGGAAAAATCAATGATGGCGTCCGCGTGGGCGATGACTTTGCCCATATCGTCACCCTGATCGATTTCGCCGACAATCTGCAATTCGGGATCGCCCTTCGCAAAGGAAATGAGCGCCTGCCCCATGCGGCCTTTGGCGCCGCAGATGATGATCTTGATGGGACTCACGCTTTCACCAAGCCGAGTGCCTGCAACGTCTTTTTCAATTGCGCGCGATTGGCGTCGCTCATCGACACCAGTGGCAAACGATACGCTTCCTCGATCAGACCCATCATCGCCATCGCCGCTTTCACGGGGATCGGGTTCGTCTCAATAAACAGGTCTTTGAAGATCGGAAGCAGTTTCGCGTGGATGCGCCCCGCGCGCGCAAAATCGCCTTTCAATGCGGCATGCGTCATCTCCGTGATTTCGCGAGGAATCAGGTTGGACGCGACACTGATCACGCCGACTGCGCCGACACTCATCATCGGCAACGTCAACGAATCGTCACCGGACAAAATGCAAAACTCACGGTCGACCAGCCCGCGCAACTGGCTGACACGATCCACCACGCCTGTCGCCTCTTTCAACCCCACGATGTGCTTCGGCAAATCACGCCGCAGCCGGGCAATCGTGTCATTGGAAATATCCACCGCGCAGCGTCCGGGGACATTGTAGAGAATGAGCGGAATGTCCGCTTGTTCCGCGATGGCACGGAAATGCGCGTACAAACCCGCCTGCGTCGGTTTGTTGTAATACGGCGCGACCTGCAACGACGCGTCCGCCCCGGCCTTCTTGGCGTACTGCGTCATGAAGATGGCTTCGTCGGTCGAGTTCGACCCGGTTCCCGCGATGACTTTGCATCGCTTCGCGGCAAACTTCACCACCAACTCAATGACGTGGTTGTGCTCTTCGTGGTTGAGTGTCGGTGATTCGCCCGTCGTTCCACACGGGGACAAACCGTCAACGCCCGCTGCGATCTGTTGCTCCACGAGCTGTCGCAACCGCGGTTCGTCGACTTTCCCGTCCTTCGTGAAAGGCGTGACTAATGCCGTATAAGTGCCGGTAAACATAGCGGGGTTATCCTAGGGCAAGATGGATGTTTTTCAAGTGCTAACCCGCGGCGGCGCTACGCAGCGCCGCGAACCGCTCGTTTAGCGCCCCATCAGCCCGGCAAATCAGGAACGACCGCGCCATCACCCCATACACCTCGCCCCGCGAAATCTTGACGCGACGCGCCGGGTCCAGTGGGTTCTCAGTTCGAAGCCGCGCAATCGTCATCAGCCCAATCCAAATCGGCCAGATGCACGCCAACCGCAACCGCGTCTCCGAATGCGGTATTCTCATCGCATATTGCCACCCCGCATCGAGATGTCCCACCACCACATCCAACCACCGATTGTAGACCGGCCGGAT
>Ga0265338_10008764_pt1 | contig 12225 bp, 10 predicted proteins | sample 42126metaG_FD_193579 | JGI IMG/M metagenome (GOLD analysis project Ga0265338, IMG submission 193579) | Rhizosphere microbial communities from Carex aquatilis grown in University of Washington, Seatle, WA, United States - 4-21-26 metaG | ecosystem: Host-associated > Plants > Roots > Rhizosphere... | reverse complement strand
TGGCGGACGGCAAGCGCATTTGACGGTTGAAATTCCCGTTGCGTTACCCGTTCTTCCGCCGTAAACTTTTGCATGGCAATGAAGTCATCGCCAAGAAACAGGGAATTGCTGCTATGAAAAGAAAACCGGCAACCGCATCAGTCAAGAAGAAGACCGACACCCCGACCTCGCGTTTACGCCGTGCCGCCCAAACCCTGCCAGCAGAATCCGCCGACAACGACAGCCCCTCCAAACTTGTAAAAACCAAACGCCCGGCGGTGAGAAAATTGAAGGGCAGCATCGTTTCCACTTTCGAATCCACCACTGCTCCGCTGGAAGCCAAACGCGCCACCGGACCCAAAACCGACGAAACCGCGCGTCGCAAAAAAATCGAAATTCCGGCCATACTGCTCGAAGGCGATGAACCTGCGCTCCCACCCGTCGGCGGTCCTGGTCGGAAATATGCCCTCGGCCCCGTGCCCCCCTCGCAACATTTTGAAACCACCGAGGGCGATCTGCCTGAGGCTTACGGCACGCGCCAGTTGTTTTTGACCGCCCGTGATCCGCACTGGCTTTACGCGCACTGGGATCTGACCCGCGAGCAACAAACGCGCTGCAATACGCGCTCGACCGACGGTCATCTCGTTCTGCGGGTGTATCCGCACAAGTTGGCGGGCCATCCGATCACCGAAATCCACGTCCACCCCGAATCGCGCCACTGGTTTGCGCACGTCGAACGCGCCGGCGATTCCTACGCCGCCGAACTCGGCTACTACTCGTCGCTCGGCAAATGGGTGCGGGTGGCGGAGTCGGCAGCCACGGTCACCCCGCCGGATGCGGTTTCACCGGAAGCCGGCGCCGAATTCGCGACCATCCCGTTTGAATTTCCGTTCGCCCGGTTGATGGAGATCATCAAGGCTGCCGTGCAGGAAAATCTTCCCCTGGCCCAGGCGCTCGAAGAGCTCCGGCGGGAAGGTCACCCGGACCTGCCGCGCGCGGTTTCCCGGCCGACTCCGACCTGGACGCCCCAACAGGAGCAGGCGCTGGCCAAGATCATCAACATTGACGATGTCCGACGCGTGTGGATGGGTTCGCTGGAGATCACGGAATTGATCCGCCGCCGGCTGAACCACGAAATTTCCTCGCTCGGCGTTTCGAGCCTGTCCAGCCCCTTTGGGGGCATCGAGCAGGCAAAGGGGTTCTGGTTCAACGTCAATGCGGAATTGATCATTTACGGCGCGACCGAGCCGACCGCCAAGGTCACCCTCGGCGGTCATGAGATTAAATTGCGCCCCGACGGTTCGTTCAGCTACCGCTTTGCGCTGCCGGACGGACAATATGATTTGCCCGCGGTCGCCGTTTCCACCGACGGCACGGAGGCCCGCGCGGCGGATTTGAAATTCAGCCGCACGACGGATTATCTGGGCGAGGTCGGCGCGCACCCGCAGGATCCGTCATTGAAAGCGCCATTGCCGGAAAATCTGTGAACCTCATGGACGCGCCCCTCCGTGGAGCCTTGATGCTGGTTCGTTTCATTGCCGTGGCGTTGATTGGCCTGGGCGTGGTTGAATTGAGTCTGGGCTGGCTGGAAAGTTCCGCCCACCATGCGCCCTTGCGGATTTTTGATGTCATCCTCCCGGCCATCATGCTTGCCCTGGGGGTGGCGGGTTTGATCAAAGCCGGTTCTCTGGCGAAATGGATTTCCGACAAACTGGACGAGTGACCGCCGGGTTTTGAACGATTATGCCAGGATATTTATCCCTCGTTCTGCACGCGCACCTTCCGTTCGTGCGCCATCCCGAGCACGAGAAATTTCTGGAGGAATGCTGGCTCTTCGAAGCCATCACCGAGACCTATATCCCGCTGTTACAAATGCTGGAGGGGTGGAAGCGCGACGGCATGGACGCGCGCCTGACGTTTTCACTCTCGCCGACCCTGTGCGCGATGCTGCTCGACCCGCTGTTGTGCAAACGATACGAGCGGCATCTCAACCGCCTCATCGAACTGGCCGAAAAGGAAATTCATCGCACGCACTGGGACCGCGCGTTCCGCGAACTGGCGTGGATGTATCATCACCGGTTTGTTTCCATTCGCAACAGCTGGCAGGCGTGGGAGGGCAATCTCATCGGCGCCTTCCGCACCTTCCAGGATGAAGGCCGCATCGAAATCATCACCACGGCTGCGACGCACGCGCTGTTGCCCCTGCTGGCCGGCCATCCGCCGGCGTTGCGCGCGCAGATCCTGACGGCGCGCGACCATTACCGCGGTTGCTTTGGACACGACCCGGCCGGCATCTGGCTGCCGGAATGTGCCTATACCGAAGGTGTGGAAATGGTTTTGCAGGAGGCCAATATCCGATGGTTCATCCTCGACACCCATGGCGTGTTGCACGCGCGTCCCCGCCCGCGCTACAGCACGTTCGCGCCCATCTTCACGCCCAACGGCATCGCCGCGTTCGGCCGCGACTTTGATTCCTCACGTCAGGTCTGGAGCCAGCGCGAAGGTTATCCCGGCGACCCGCGCTACCGCGATTTTTACCGCGACATTGGCTTCGACCTCGACTTCGATTACGTGAAGCCGCACCTGCCTTCGCCGGAGAACCGCGGTTTCACCGGCCTCAAGTATTATCGGATCACCGGCGCCCCCGGGGAAAAGCAGATTTATCAGCGCGACCTGGCCTTGCAGGCGGCCGATGAACACGCCCGGCATTTTCTTGACGAGCGCATCAAACAATGCCAGGGCATCGCGGGATTTCTGGACCGCCCGCCCATCGCCGTCGCTCCCTATGACGCGGAATTATTCGGCCATTGGTGGTATGAAGGGCCCGAATTTCTCGATTATTTCGTGCGCAAGCTGTATTATGACCAGAAAATCCTCACACTCATCACGCCGGGCGAATATCTGCACCGCCACCCGACCAATCAGGTTGCCACCCCCGGCGCGTCAAGCTGGGGCGAGGAGGGTTACTGGCGTGCGTGGCTGAATGAGTCGAACGAATGGATTTATCCCCACCTGCAAATCGCGCAGGAGCGCATGACGGGCCTCGCCCGGAAATTCCCGACGGCGACCGGCTTGAAGGCCCGGGCCTTGCGGCAGGCGGCGCGCGAATTGTTGCTGGCACAGGCCAGCGACTGGCCGTTCATTTTACGCGCCGGTACCAGCCCGGACTACGCGCGCCGCCGGGTGAAGGACCATTTGCTGCGTTTTATCGCCCTGCACGAACAATTGACCGAAACGGCCGTGGACGAAAAATGGCTGGGCGAAGTGGAATCCCGCGACAACTTGTTTCCCGACGTGAACTGGAATTATTGGAAATGAGATTCCGGCAAAGGGCTGGAGCGGTGCTCGGCGAGCGGCGTACTCTTCAAAATCACCTGGGAAAATGCGGCGATAACAGCTTCCGCCACCGGAAAAACTACGCTGCCGGTGGACTCAGATCGATTTTGGGGGCGTTGCGGACCAGTTCGCCGGCGCGCCGGGTGGCATTCGAAATGGTTTCCAGGCTCGACGCGAGCGCGGAGTCATCCTGATGTTTGAGGAAAAGGCGTTCGGCGTGGCCCTGGATGACGGTCAGGAGGTTGTTTAATTCGTGCGCCAAGGTGGACGAGATATGCCGGTCGGAGTCGGCTTTGTGATTTTCCCGCCGGTTTTCCGCGCCGCTGGGTGGCAGCGGCGAAGCCATTTTCTTATCGGATGATTCAAGGTACGACATCGCCATCTGGCAAAGCACCTTGCAAGCCACATTTGGGAAATGCCTTTTTGAGGGCCGGTGCCGAATCCGGGTAATTTTATTTTACAGCGGTCGTCAACATTTTACCCAATGAGACAGCCTGTGCCGGGACGGGACATTGCGTGGCAGCGGTGTTCGATGAGCGCCACCTGCCTTGTGTTTTCCAAAAAATGCGACAGTCATCGACCGCCGCCGCAATTCAACGCGGGAACGCTTCCAACTTGTTTCTTCATGGGTGATTCTTCATGCTGCCTCCATTAATGAATGCCACGCCCGCCGCCCTTGGCCTGATTGCCGGCAATCGCTCGTTGCCGCTGGAATTTGCCCGGCAGGCGCGCGCCGCTGGCGTCAAGTGCCTGGTGGCGGTCGCGTTTGAAAATGAAACGGATGTGGCGCTGGCCCCGCTGGTGGACGAAATCATTTGGCTCAAGGTCGGCCAGTTGTCCAAAATGATTGCCGCCTTCACCGGCCGCGGTGTCAAACAATGTGTCATGGTGGGTCAGATTGCGCCCAAAAACCTCTACGACCTGCGGCCCGATTTGCGGGCCATGGGAGTGCTGTTGCGATTGAAGGAAAAGAACGCGCACACCATTTTCGGCGCCATCGCGGAGGAATTGAAAAAGGACGGCGTGGAATTGATTGAAGCCACACCGTGGCTCAAACCGCTCATGCCAGAAGCTGGTTTTCAGCTGGGCCCGGGACTCACGGCCGAACAACGGTCAGACGTGGACTTTGGGTTTCGCATCGCCAAGGAAACGTCGCGGCTCGAAATCGGCCAGACCGTGGTGGTTAAAAAGGGCGTCGTGCTGGCCGTCGAGGGTTTTGAGGGCACGGACCAATGCCTGGCACGTGGCGGCCAACTCGCGGACAAGGACGGCGGTGCGGTGGCCGTCAAGGTCGCCAAACTCAATCACGACATGCGATTCGACATTCCCTGCCTGGGCGCGCAAACTTTGGAAACCTGCGCCGCGTCGGGTGTGGCCGTGCTCGCGCTCGAAGCCGGAAAGACACTGTTGCTGGAACAGGAAACTTGCGGACAACTGGCAAAAAAAAATAAGATCTCTGTCACGGCCGTTTAATTTTCCAACTCTCAACCTTCAACTCTCAACGCTCAACTTTCGAATGTTAACCTCCCACGAACTCTTCGGTTTCATGTCGGCCGCTCTGGCGAATGAAATGCTCGATTTCACCCACGAGTCGGACAAGCCCGCCTACAAGGCCGCGCTCGCCGCGGTGGCACAGGCGCGCCACGTGCGTCCGGTGTTTCTGGAACGCCAGCCGCGCCCCCAGCGCCAGGCCGCGATGATTGCCTCCCTGTCCCGTCCGACGCTTGAAGCCGCCGCCGCCGGCCTCATCCGCGTGTGGCTGGTGAAAAAACAACGGTCGATGCTGGTGGATTTTCTCAACGCGCTCGGCCTGCCCAACAATGAAGGCGTGGTGGACGATCTGCCCGCGACGATGGACGACGCCAGATTGAAATCCGCCATTGACACGCTGCTGACCAAGTATCCCGGGGAAGCCGTGGCCGTTTACCTGAACGCGTTTAACGACATGAACGAGGCGAACTGGGCGAACTTGAAAACGATGCTCGAAAGCGACAAACGCCTGCAATTGGGCGCGCCGGCCTGAACCGGCAATATTTTACTCCATTTCGTAATCTGTCAGTTGCCACATTTAGCTTGCAGGCAAAGGTTGGAATCGGACAAGGAAGCTTTACCGTTCCGAGCCTAACACATTCTGTTTCACGGCTTACTATCACCTGATTTTCCAAGGGTTCAAGCCATTTTTCTCACCCGCCCTTTCACTGCTCGCCTATTGCCCCGTTACCGCCCTCTTTTACTACCCGTCAGGTGAAACTTTAGGTGAAGCATGTACCGACCAGATTTTCGACTAAAACAACTTCCCAAACGAAATTGCTGATAGTGCGGCATTGATTTCCATGGCTATTTTTGGAAAAAATCCTGTTATTAATTACTTTTATGATTGACATAATAAAATTCCAAGCACACACTTAAAAAAGTTCGTAGTTCCAAAATGGAGAGTGAACATGAATAAAAACCCTGCAATGCCCGCGCCGGCATACCCTGCGAAACGATCTTGTGAAGATGCGACCACAGAACGGAAAGTTCTTGGGTGTTTCCCAGGCTCGCCAATGCGGCTGTGGTGTCGGGCTGTCTGCCTCTTTCTGATGTTGTTCGTCGCGATTTGGTGTGTTGACTTAGCCAGCGCACAAACTCTAGTCAATGGCGCAAATCAGACTGGAACCATTTTTACCAATACAACCGATTCATACAACTTCACGGCCAACAAGGGGGACACCATCAACTTACGGGCGGGCACGACCGGTTTCAACGGCTATCTTCAATTGTATGGGCCGGGCAGTGTATTGGTGGCATCCATCGGTGGCTACAAGGATGACCTCATCGAAAATTACGTGGCGACCAATAGCGGCACTTTCACCGTACAGGTCAGCGCTTGGAGTGTTGGCGGAACCGGCACTTATGTGTTGAATCTGGCGCAAACGCCCGAAGCGTTCATCGTGCCCAGCGGGGATGAAGGCGGCCCGCTGACCAACGGTGCCGACGCGGTTGGAACCATCACCGTGGGCGATCAGGACATGTGGACGTTCACGGCCAACAAGGGGGACACCATCAACTTACGGGCGGGCACGACCGGTTTCACCGGCTTTATCGAACTATTTGGTCCAACCGGGGCGTTGCTGGCATCCACCGGTGGCTACACGGATGACCTCATCGAAAATTACGTGGCGACCAATAGCGGCACTTTCACCGTGCTGGTCAGCGCTTGGAGTGTTGGCGGAACCGGCACTTATGTGTTGAATCTGGCGCAAACGCCCGAAGCGTTCATCGTGCCCGGCAGCGATGAAGGCGGCCCGCTGACCAACGGTGCCGACGCGGCTGGAACCATCACCGTGGGCGATCAGGACATGTGGACGTTCACGGCCAACAAGGGGGACACCATCAACTTACGGGCGGGCACGACCGGTTTCACCGGCTTTATCGAACTATTTGGTCCAACTGGGGCGTTGCTGGCATCCACCGGTGGCTACACGGATGACCTCATCGAAAATTACGTGGCGACCAATAGCGGCACTTTCACCGTGCTGGTCAGCGGTTGGGGTGTTGGGGGCACCGGCACTTATGTGTTGAATCTGGCGCAAACGCCCGAAGCGTTCATCGTGCCCGGCAGCGATGAAGGCGGCCCGCTGACCAACGGTGCCGACGCGGCTGGAACCATCACCGTGGGCGATCAGGACATGTGGACGTTCACGGCCAACAAGGGGGACACCATCAACTTACGGGCGGGCACGACCGGTTTCACCGGCTTTATCGAACTATTTGGTCCAACTGGGGCGTTGCTGGCATCCACCGGTGGCTACACGGATGACCTCATCGAAGATTACGTGGCGACCAATAGCGGCACTTTTACCGTGCTGGTCAGCGGTTGGGGTGCTGGCGGTACCGGCACTTATGTGTTGAATCTGGCCCAGATGCCTGAACCTTTTGTCGTGCCGGCGGGCGATCAGGGCGGAGCCATGGCTGGCAGCGCAAACTATTCAGGGACGATTAACCGGGGTGATCAGGATATTTGGACGTTCACGGCCTGCACGGGTGACTCGATTGGTCTGGGATTGAATACCACAAATTTCAATGGCTTTCTCGAACTATACGGGTCAAGTGGCACGTTGCTAAAATCATCCGGAGGCAGCACGGTTTCGAGCCTCGCCTATACTGCCACCAACTGTGGCACTTTCACCGTGCTGGTCAGCAGTTGGGGTGCTGGCGGCACCGGCACTTACGGCCTTACCGCCGATGGGCTTATTGATGATTTGAGATTATGTTCCCCGGTCATTTCCGGCGCAAGCCTCACGCTCAACGGGGTTGGCGGTCCTACCAATGCCGTGTTCGTCCTGTATTCGGCCACGAACATCGCCACGCCTTTTGGACTCTGGACGCCGGTTATCACCAACCAGTTCAATCAGTTTGGCGTGTTCACTTACACAAACGGGTATAATCCCGCTCCACCGCAGAGGTATTTCCGCTTTGTTCTGCCATAACTTTCGATTACTAATCCACGGCAGTCTGGCGCCGCTCGCGCTAGTGTCGCCAGTATTTGGCAAATTCCTTCGTGGCCTTGTGCAACCAGTCTTGGTCAGTGGCCAAGCGGATCGCCATAAGCAGCCGGTTGGCCTCTGGCTTGTGCTTGGTTTTGAAGCTGGGGAATGTTTTGGGGGTGTCGTCAAAGGCGTAGTAAACGCTTTTGCGGCGGAGGAACAGGCGGTAACGCAGTTTCATGTTCATGCGTCGTCCATCCTACCTGGGCGAAGATTTCGGCAGTCAGGCATTAGCGGGACAATCATCCCGAGTGCTGAAAGAATTGTGGATCAATCCAAAAGTTGTTAGTCAAATTGTTAGCCATCGGCTTCAGAACCTCCTAATTTCTGTGCTGCTCAATCAGCGAGAGCTGGAGGCAAAGGTCGGAATCGGACAAGGAAGCTTTACCGTTCAGGCTCCGTGATTGACCTTGCGCCTGGGCTCATTTCGCGATTAGCCTTGCACCACAACAATATTTGTGGCTTGGACCAAGCCAGGGGCAGATATGAACAAACTCACCGGCATACTCGTGGTGGATGACGAGCCTGAAACCCTGTGTGCCTTTGCGCAACTTCTCAACTCCGCTGGTTACGAGGTGTGGAAGGCATCCACGGGTCGACAGGGTCTTGAGCTGGCCCGCGAAAAGCGCCCTGATCTGGCGCTGGTGGACGTAGTGCTGCCTGATCTCAATGGCATTGAGGTCTGCAGACAAATCAAGAGTGATCATGATTTGCGGGATGTCTTTGTCGTTCTGATTTCCGGTGACGCCACGAAAGCCTCCCATAAGGTCAATGGCCTGGAATCCGGGGCGGATGATTACATGGTCAAACCTGTGGATCCCGAAGAGTTTCTGGCGCGGATTCGGACGACTGTGCGCCTCAAGGGAGCCATGGCCGCACTCCGGCAGAGTCAGGAGCGGTACCGCACCCTGGCCGAGTCATCGCCCGACGCGATTTTCATTCTCGATCAAGCCTCAGTCATTCAATATGTGAATTCGGTGGCGGTACGGTGGCTGGGCAAACCGGATACCGAGTTGTTGGGACGCTCGTCAGTTGATTTTTTCCCACCGGAGATCGCCCGGCAACATCAGGAAGTCATCCAACGGGTCTTCGCAACGGGTGAATTGTCGCGCACGGAGCGAAACCAGCCGTTCGGCGGCATCATGAAGTGGATTGAGACGCGGCTGGTGCCGTTGCGAAATCAACAGGGAGAGGTCGTCTCCGTCATGGGCATGGCTCGCGACCTCACCGAGCAGAAGCAAACCGAGGAGGCGCTCCAGGAACGCGAGGAACTGAGTCAGAAAATCATTGATTCCGCCGTGGAGGGCTTTTGGATGGTTGACCTGGATGGCAATATCGTGGATGTCAACGAGGCATACTGCCGCATGAGCGGTTTTTCGCGCGAGGAACTCGTGTCCAAGCACATCAGCGACATGGAAGTCAACGAGCCATCCCGCGACCTGGTCAAAAATCATGTACAACGGATTATCGAATCCGGCAGTGACCGTTTTGAAACCCGTCACCGCCACAAAAACGGACAGGTCTTCGAGGTGGAAGTCATTGCCACCTTCCTCCGGTTGCGGGGTCATCACGTATTCGCATTCCTGCGCGACATCACCGAACGCAAGCGCGCCGAGCGGGTGTTGCAGGCGAGCGAAGAACGGTTCCGTCAGTTGGCCGATAACATCCGGGAGGTGTTCTGGATGACCAACCCTGGGAAGAACGAGGTGATTTATATCAGCCCGGCGTACGAGGAAATCTGGGGGCGCCCCTGTGAAAGCCTTTATGCCTCGCCCCAGAACTGGATTGAATCGCTCCATCCGGATGACTGTGAGCGGGTATTGGAAGCCGCCCTGACCCGGCAGATTACCGGCCAGTATGACGAGCTGTATCGGATTATCCGGCCGGATGGCACCATCCGGTGGATCCAGGACCGCGCCTTTCCCATTCGCGACGATTCCGGCAAGGTATACCGCGTCGTCGGCATCGCCGAAGACGTCACCAAACGGAAACAGGCCGAGGATGCGCTCCGCGAAAACGAAGCCCGCAAGAGCGCCATCATGCGGGTGGCCCTGGACGGAATCATCACCATTGATCATGTCGGCCGGATCATCGAGTTGAATGCCGCGGCGGAAACGATTTTGACCCACAACCGCGCCAAGTTGATTGGCGAGGACGTCCGGGAGATTATTCCGCCATCCCTGCGGGCGTGGTTTCAGAAGGGGCTGGCCAATTCCTTTGCCGGCGAAGAGGGCCCGGTGGTCGGCAGCCGGATCGAAATGGCCGCGCTGCGCGCTGATGGGAGCCGTTTTGCCGCGGAATTTACCATCACCCGGATCCAGTTGCGGGGACAGCCGACGTTCACCGTTTATATTCGCGATATCACGCAGCGCAAACGCGCGGAGGAGGAAATGCGGTTGTTGCCGCAGCGCATCATCGAAGCCCAGGAAGCGGAACGACTTCGGGTGGCACGCGAACTTCACGACGGTATCAACCAGATCATTGCCTCGGCCAAGATGAGGTTGCACAAGGTGCTGGACAGCCTGCCCGAACTCAAACCTGCGGCGAGGGAAATCCTCGCCCGATGCGACCAACTCCTGGTCAAGGCCCTGGAGGAAAACCGCCGCATTGCCCACAACCTTCACCCCAGCGACCTGGACAACCTGGGTTTGTCCGCGGCCTGCCGCAATTTTTGCAGGGAATTCCAGTCGCGGACAGATTTGCAGACGAAATGCCGGATCGCAGTCCTCGGGCGGCGGCGGTTGTCTCCCAAGGTTGAACTGAATCTCTTTCGCATCGTTCAAGAGGCCATCAATAATATTGAGAAACATGCGCATGCCAAAACCGTCAAATTGCACATTGGTTTTCAGGGTAATTCGATCTGTATGAAGATACAGGATGATGGTCGCGGCTTTAATCCCGGGAGAGCCCGGGTGAATAAAGAGAAAAGGAGCGGACTGGGCCTGACCAACATGCGCGAACGGGCAGCGGCAGTCGGAGGAACCTGCACCGTGGCATCGGCGCCGGGCAAAGGCACGATCATCACCGTTCACGCACCTTGCAAGGGCGCCCCCTGACCGTTGGTTTCCAGCCGGAACCGGCTGCCGGCGTCAGCCGCGGCCGCTTTCCACCCAGCAGACCGCGTAACGGATCAAGGCGTTCGTGCTGTTCAAATTCAAACTTTTCCGGATCCGCCTCCCGGCTGCCGCCAATTGCCCCGCGCGCAAACCGAGCTGGCGCGCAACTTCCGGATCACTCATTCCCTGGCCCAATAACTCGAGCACCTGCAGTTCGTCGTCCGTAAGCCGGTCCAACGGGCGGAGGCTCGCCTTCGCGCCGGCGGGTTGGGTGGAAATTTTCGGGTTATCGGCCAGCACCTCTTCGCTAACGTAGATATGTCCGGCCAGGATGTCACGGATGGCGTTTACAATTTCCTCCGGACTTTCCTGTTTCATGATGAAACCATCGCCGCCGGCCCGGAGCACCCGGTTCACGTAGAGCGACTCTTCGTGCATGGAGAGAACCAGTAGCTTTACCGTCCGATTGGTCTTTCGAAGTTTTTTGATCAATTCCAGGCCGCCGGTGCCGGGCAGTGTGATGTCCACCAGGACCAGGTCCGGCTTGAGCTGGTTGATGCGTTGCAGCGCCTCCCTGGCTGTCGCCGCTTCACCGCATACCGTCAGATCCTTTTCCCCGTTCAAAATCTGGGCCAAACCCTCACGAAATGTCGGGTGGTCTTCCACCATGAAGATTTGCCACGGTCTTCGGGATTTGCTCTTTGACGTTTCGAACATAACAAATATTCCATCGGTAATTTCCGCCACAGACCTGCTTTTCGAACTGACCTTCGCCCCTCGGAGGCGCCATCCGTCGGAAACATGGTAGCCGGGTATCGAACAAAGTCAATGGCGCGCCATCAGTATGGTTGAAGATGTAGCCCCGAAAACCGAAGTTAAATTTCTGCGTTAGCGGAGTGCGGCCGTCCCGGCCGCAGCAACGTGGGATGAGTGAGCTGTTGGAAACGATTCTGTGGCTGCGCCCGAGGACGGGCGCACTCCGGGGCGGCCTCAGCCAACCCGCCATCACCGGCAACTTCGGAATTCGGGGTGATAAGTTCCGCCCATTACCGGCGCCGGCTGCCCGTCAACGAGGAAACCGGGATGCCCTGCGCCGTGACTACGCCCCACCTCTCCCGGACCGCCTTGGCTCGCGTAGCGGATCCATTCATTCGCTTGGGTGGGGGAGCCTTTGCACGTTCTTGTGTGGCCATAACAGCCGCGCTGGGGCCTGCCCGGCAGATGTCGGCGCGGCATTGGGCGGGAGGCGTCGCCTTCCACGTGTAACCTGCTTGTCAGGGCGTCTGCAGGATTCGATAAAACCGTTGCCTATCGGGTCCGATGGT
>Ga0265338_10008763_pt1 | contig 12226 bp, 11 predicted proteins | sample 42126metaG_FD_193579 | JGI IMG/M metagenome (GOLD analysis project Ga0265338, IMG submission 193579) | Rhizosphere microbial communities from Carex aquatilis grown in University of Washington, Seatle, WA, United States - 4-21-26 metaG | ecosystem: Host-associated > Plants > Roots > Rhizosphere... | reverse complement strand
GCGCAACGTGCCCGACCCGGTGCTCGGCCGCCTGGCGGGCAACGGCGGGGTGTGCATGGTCACCTTCGTCCCGTTCTTCGTCTCCCAGGACTGCACCGACTGGTTCGCGGCGCTCAGGGAGTTCGCGGCCGGGCGCGGCCTCGACCCGGACAACCTGGATGACGTGTTCGGCCTGCTGCCGGAGTGGGGGCAGGACAACCCGCCCCCGGCCGCCACCCTGGCCCAGGTCGCCGACCACGTCGAGCACGTCCGCACGGTCGCGGGCCTCGACCACGTTGGCATCGGCGGCGACTTCGACGGCACCCCGGTCCTCCCGCGGGGCCTGGACGACGTCAGCCGCTACCCGGCCCTGTTCGCCGAGCTGCGCCGCCGCCGCTGGTCCGAGCCGGAGCTGCGGGCACTCGCGGGCGGCAACATCCTGCGGGTGCTGCGCGACGCCGACGCGTACGCGACGGTAACCGGGCCGAAACGGGAGTCCCGCACCATGTAGGCGTGATCAACATTCACCCCGACGCGTGGTTCGCGACCCCGGAGGTGGAGCCCGGTGCCTGGCTGGTCGGGGAGCCGGGGCACGTCAACTGCTTCCTGGTCGAGGGCAGCGAACGGGCGGTTCTCATCGACACCGGGCTCGGCCTGGCGGACATCGGGGCGGCGGCCAGCAGGCTGACCGGAAAGCCCGTCCTGGTGGTGAACACGCACAGCCACAGCGACCACCGGGGCGGCAACTGGCGCTTCACCGACGTGGCCGCTCACCCGCTCGCGGCCACCGCGCTGACCGAGCCGGTCGACCAGGGCTACCTCAACCGCTACCTCGCCGTCGCCCGCGCCCAGCAGGCCGCCTACCAGCGGATACGGGATGCCGACGACCGCTTCTTCCACCAGTTCACGGCGGCCACGCGGCTCCGCCGGTTGCCGGACGACGCCGACCGCTGGACGGTGCCGGGCGGTCCGGCTCCCCGGCCGCTGGCCGACGGCGAGCGCATCGACCTGGGCGGCCGGGAACTCACCGTGCTGCACACCCCCGGGCACTCGCCCGACTCGCTGTGCCTGCTCGAGGAGCGGTCCGGCCTGCTGTTCGCCGGGGACACGCTGATCACCGGCGATTTCTGGGCGCACACGCCGGACACCCAGATCGAGGTCTTCGCGGCCACCCTGCGCAAGCTCGCGGACGGGCTGGCCGGCCAGCTCAGCGCCGTCTACCCGGCGCACACCCTCCGCTACCGCGCCCGCCCGGACCTGCTGACCGCGGCGGCCGACGCCTTCGCGGCGGTCATCGACGGCACCAGCACCGGCCGGCCAGGCAGCGACCTGCTGCTGCGGCCCGCCACCAGGCACCAGTTCGACCAGTTCAGCGTGCTCCGGCCGCCCGCCTAGACTGGCCGCGACATGGGCGGGGGAGTGGCAGGCGACGGCGCGGACGTCGGGCTGCGGCTCGGCGGGGCGATCAGGGCACGGCGCAGGCTGCTGGGGATGACCCTGGTCGAGGTGGCGGGCAGCGCCGGGTTGTCGCACCCGTTCCTGAGCCAGCTTGAGCGCGGGCTCGCCCGGCCCAGCATGCGGTCGCTCACGGCCATCGCCGCCACCCTGGGCACCACCGCGCAGGCCCTGATGGCCGAATCGGAGCTGCCCCGCCCGGGCACCGGCCTGGTCAGCGTCGTCCGGCGGACGGCGGGCGAGGAGCCGCCGGTCGACTCGCCCGGGGGCACGGTGCGCCCGCTGATCCGCGGCGAGCGCGCGATGCTGCCGGTCGAGTACATCGGCGCACCGCGCGAGTTCGACGAGTACTTCCGCCACGCCGGCGACGAGTTCGTCTACGTGACCCGCGGCACGATCGAGGCGGACATCGAGGGCGCCCGGTACGTCGCCTCGGCCGGGGACAGCGTCTACTACGCGGGCGGCCTGCGGCACCGCTGGCGCAGCGTGAGCGACGAGGAAGTCCGGCTGATCGTGGTGCAGGAGAACCGCGCGCCGGGGACGCACCGGCCAGCGCAGGTCCGGCAAATTAGCACCGTGGAAACAGCCGGCTGACGTAGCAGTGACATGCACGGCCGACGATGTTGGCGATATCAACATCGTCGGAAGGCGGGCTCGCGTGCGTGTCGGGGTCTTCATGTTCGGCGGGGTCGAGATGCCCGACGCGGGGCGGTCCGGCCGGCCGCCGCTGGAGCGCCGGTACGGCCAGGACGCCGTCGATCACGCCCACCATGAGCTGCTGGCCTGCGGTGAGCTGGCGGAATCGCTCGGCTACGACAGCTTCTGGCTGACCGAGCACCACTTCCAGCACGAGGGCTACGAGGTGGTGCCGAACGGGCTGCTGTTCTCGGCGTTCCTGGCCGCCCGCACCCGGACCCTGCGGATCGGCACGATGTTCAACGTGGTGGGCCAGTGGCATCCGCTGCGGCTGGCCGAGGACTTCGCCCTGCTGCACAACCTCAGCGGCGGGCGGGCCATCCTCGGGGTCGGCCGCGGCACCGTCCCGCGGGAGATGCTGCCGCTCACCGCGGGCCGGGTGTCGGTCGGCTCCTACGACAACCCGTCGGCGGCCGAGGCGGACCGGATCAACCGCGAGGTCACCGAGGAAGCCCTGGACGTGCTCCAGCTCAGCCTCAGCCAGGAGCGGTTCAGCTACTCCGGCAAGCACTTCTGCCTGCCGCCGCCGGGCATCCCCGACCGGGGCGGCGAGGTCGCCGAGCTGACGCTGGTGCCCCGCCCCGCCCACCCGTTCGAGACCTGGCAGGCGGTGACCAGCCCGCCCACGCTGGCCGCGGTTCCGGCCCGCGGGCTCGGCGGCGTCTTCTGGCTGAAGGAGCGCGGCCGGCTGGCCGCCGACTGGCACGCGTTCGCCGACACCTACCGGGAACGCCAGGGCAGGCCGCTGGGCCGGGGGGAGAAACGGATGCTGGTGCTGAACGTGGCGGTCGGCGACACCCGGGAGGAGGCGATGGCCGGCGTCCGTGACGGCCATGACGAGTTCTGGCGGTTCCTCGCCCCCTACGGCTGGGGCCGCGGCTACGTCGGCCCGGACGGCAGGCCCGCTTCCGGCGACTTCGTACCGACCCTGGAGGACTCGATGGCCCAGGGGCCGTGGGCGGTCGGTACCGCGGCCGACGTGGCGGCCGCGGTCAGCCTGCTGGACGAGCTGCTTGGCCTGACCGACCTGGTCATCTTCCCGGCGATGCCGGGGGACAGCTACGCGCGGGCGAGGGAGCAGGTGGCGCGGTTCGCGCGGGAGGTCTTCCCGCTGCTGCCGTCAGCGCCGGCGCGATCCGCAACCGCTGCCGCCGTACCGGAGGAGGCGCTATGAGCCGCTTGTGGGCTGAGTTGCGGGCCCCGGAGTTCGCCGGGCTCACGCCGGAGACGGTCGCGATCCTGCCGGTCGGCTCGGCCGAGCAGCACGGCCCGCACCTGCCGCTGAACACCGACTTCGTGGTGGCCGACTCGCTTGCCCGCGACGTGGTGGCGGGCCACGGCGACGATCTCGGGCTGCTGCTGCTGCCGTCGCTCGCGGTCAGCAAGTCCAACGAGCACGCCTGGTCACCCGGCACCCTGTGGCTGTCGGCGGCCACCCTGCTGGCAGTGCTCGACGACATCGCCCGCTGCGTGGCCACCACCCCGGTCCGCAAGCTGGTCTTCCTGAACGGGCACGGCGGCAACAGCGCGCTGCTGCAGGTCGCGAGCAGGGACGTGCGGCTGGCCCATGGCCTGGCGACGTTCGTCATGCACCCGTCGGTGCCGCCGGACCAGGGCGGCACCTCGCCCGCCAATGAGCTCGGCCTGGGCATCCACGCGGGCCTGGAGGAGACGTCGGTGATGCTGCACCTGCGGCCCGACCTGGTCCGGCTGGAACTGGGTGAGCGCAGCGTGCCCGAGCACCTGGCGTCGTACCAGCGGGTCGGGTTCGGCAAGCCGGTGTCGTTCGGCTGGCTGAGCGACGACTTCGGCACCGACGGGTCGCTCGGCGACCCGACCGGCGCCACCGCCGAGCACGGCAAGCGGAAGTACGAGGCGATGATCGCCACCGCCGCGCAGTCGCTGGCGGAGATCGCCCGCTTCGACCCGCGCCCGCCCGGCCAGCGCCGGTAACCCGGTTCGGTGGCACTGCCCGAGCGGGCCGAGATCGTCGTCATCGGCGCCGGCCACAACGGGCTGACCTGCGCGGCTTACCTGGCCCTGGCGGGCCGCGAGGTCATCGTGCTCGAGGCGCGGGACGAGCCGGGCGGCTGCGCCTCAACCGTCGATGCCATCGGCGCCCGGGTCAACATCTGCAACTGCGATCACACCATGGTGCTGGCCAGCGGCATCGTCGAGGAGCTGGACCTGGCGCCACCTGCTCAGCCTCGACCGAGGCGCTGTGGACGCCGTACGCGCTGCGCGGCGCTGGCCGGACGCCAGCCGGAACTCAGCCGCTACCGGACCCCGGTCAGCGGCCCGTACCTGACCGGCGCCGCCACCTTCCCGGGGGCCGGCGTCTGGGGCGCCAGCGGCCGCAACGCCGCCGCCGTCATCCTCGCCGCCCGCAACGGGAAGCGGTGACGCGGCCGATGCCCAGGCTTGAGGTGGCTTGGGCGGGCTTGCCGACGCCCGGCGCTAACACAGCAGCCCCGCGTGCCACATCAATCCAGGCCGATGGATTATTGCGGTAATTTGGTGGTGCTATCACGCCACCAAATTACCACAATAACGAAAAAGGGTTCGCTTGGGTGGCGCGATCGCTAGTAGGACGGCCCCCAGCGCCCGGTGACCAGGTCTGTCCACAGGCGGCGAATGGCGAGGGAGTTGCGGTCAGCCCGGGCGTGCGCGTTCAGTTGCGGCGCCAGCGGGAACAGGGGCGGCAGGGACTCCAGCATGTCCCGGTCCTCGTTTTCCACCGCCACGTCGAAGTCGAGGATGTCGGCCGCCGGCCGGTCGGCCTCGGTATCGGTCCGCAGCACGACCTGGACCAGCGAGCAGTGCGTGTCGTCGACCGGGGTGATCGCCTTGACCATGACATGCCGCAGGCCGTCGGGGTAGGTGATGTGGATGTGCCCGAAGAACGGGGCGTATACCTTCGACACCGTGGTCCGCAGCGTCGCCCCGGCCTCGCCTGGCCGGGAGTCGACCGGCACCTGGCCGCTGGTCTCGATCCCGTACGGCGTGCGGGTTACCGCCTGGTCGGTCAGCTCGGCGCGGTCCGGGTTCCCGAACGTCCCCCGGTGCACGAACGCCACGTGGCCCGGGTCGAAGTTGTTCTCAAGCAGGTGCATGGCGGTGCACGCGAACTCGTACTCGTACTCGGGCACGGCCCGCCAGCCGGGCGCGCCGTACTCGGGCACCGGCGGGATGCCGGCCACCGGGTCATCGGAAAGGCACACCCAGACCAGCCCGTAGCGCTCCTGCGCGCGCACCATGGTCAGCCCGCTCTTGGTCGGATGCGGGGCGGCAGGAAACTGCGGTATCCGCTTGGTCCTCCCGGCCGCGTCCCACTCCCAGCCGTGGTACGCGCAGACCAGGTGGCAGTCCGCCACCCATCCCTTGGAGAGCGGCGCGTCCCGGTGCGCGCAGCGGTCCAGGGCGGCGCTGACCGGGGCGCCGGGGGAGGGCCGCCAGAGCACCAGGCGGGTGCCGAGCACGGTCCTGGCGACCGGCGCGGTGCTCACGTCGGGCGCGAAGCAGGCCGCGTACCAGAACCGGCGCAGTACCGGATGCTCGGAGATGACCAGGTAGTCCGGGCCGTCGTGGCGGGTGACCCGGCCGGCCGAAGCGCCGGGGAAGGTAGCGGTCATGCCGGCCGCAGCTTTCCGGGATTCAGCAGCCCGTCCGGGTCGAACCGGGCCGCGGCTGCCCGCACCCCGTCCATCCGCGAGCTGTGCAGCACCCAGGTGTGCGGGTCGTCCACGTAGACCTCGACCGAGGCCAGATCCGCCATCTGCCGGTAGAGCACGTCGGGCCCGTCGTAGCGCAGGAACAGCATCGACACCCAGTCCCGGCCGTGGGCGGTGCGGAACCCCTCCAGGTGGATGAGCGACTCGGGTACCAGCGCCGCCACCTCCGCCCGGCGCCGGGTGAGCCCGGGCCCCATGCACTGCAGGTGGGTGAGCTCGGGCCGCAGCTTGCGGACCCGGTACGTCGTGTGGTTGTACGACAGCGAGGCGATCAGCGCCGGCCCCTTCGGCCGCACCGCGTCCACCCGCCCGCCGTGCGCCTCCACCAGGGCCGTCGCGTCCGGCACGCTGTCAGCGGTGACGATGGCGCGGACGCTGTCCCTCATCCCCGGCATAGCCTGGTCGACCGGCCGGTAGGTCGCCACGATGCCGGCCTCGTCCAGCGAGACCAGCCGGGGCGTGGGCTCCAGGCCGAACAGCGCCTCGCCCGCCGCGACCGCGCACTGAACGTCAGGGAACGAGGCGAACAGGCCTACCCAGTCCCGGGCCGGCTTCAGCTCGACCGTTGCCTCCGCGATCACCCCGCTGACCCCGAACGCGTGCGCCATCGCGGTGTTATCGGGAAACGGCACCGCCACCGGGGCGGCGTCGTCGGTGCACGGGACGACGAGGAGCGAGTGCAGGTACCCGTCCCAGATCGCGCCGTTGGCGATCGACCCGGTGCCGCCGGACCCGCCCGCGATGAACCCGCCGATCGTCGACCCGACCGTGGACGGGAGGATCGCCAGCTCCTGGCCAGTGGCCCGGGCCGCCTTCTCCAGCATCACGAACGACGCGCCCGCCTCCGCGGTGATCTCGCCGTCCCCGACCGCCAGGACCCGGTTCGCCGCGCTGGTGTCGATCACCAGCCCGCCGTACAGCGGGATGCCCTGCCCGTAGTTGCCGGTGCCCTGCCCGCGCACGGTCACCGGCACGCGGTGCCGGTGCGCGGCACCGACCGCGACCGCGATCCCGGCCGCGTCTCGCGGCCGGACCACCAGGTCGGCGACGCCGCCGGGCAGCATCGGCTCGAGGACCGGGCTCATGTGTGCCCAGTCGGTGCTCGCGGTCAGCCGGGCGGCCTCGTCGGCCAGTACCAGTTCCGGCCCCAGTTCCCGTTCCAGGTCGGCTTTGAGCGCTTGAATTATCCCGAACGGGGGCGGGGTGACTGTCGGGAGCACGGCCGGCTCGAAGCCGGGGAGCGAGCGCTCCCCGGCTCCGCCCGGGCCGGGCTGAAGGCCGGCGTCAGGCATGCTTCACGGCTTGTAGCTGATCGAAGGGTCGATGAACTGGTTGGTGACGATGTCCGACGGCTTCAGGCCGGCCACCGTCTGCTTGCCGTCCTTCTTGTAGATCGGCTGCAGGATGTTGATGAGGCCCTGCACCCGGGCGGTGGTGAAGTCACCCAGGGTGCCGTTCGGCCCGTCGCCGATGATGCCGAGCTTCTTCATCGTCGCGACGGCGTAGTCACCGGTGCCCTGGTCGTAGGTCCAGCCGTTGTTGTACGCGGTGACCAGCTTGAGGATGAGGCCGATGGTCGGCTCGGGGTTGCTCATGTAGTCGACGATGGCCTGCTGCATGATCGGCACCAGCTTGGTCAGGCAGGGGGTCAGCTTCGCCAGGTCGCCCTTACGGACGGCCAGCGCCTGCTGGTAGAAGTTGAACCCGGCATCCGCGATGAGCTGGTACTTCAGCGGCTTGTCCCAGGTCCGCACCAGGTGCGACCAGATGTAGGGCTCGGCGGTCGCGAAGCCCTGCACCGCGTCCTGCCCGCCGGAGGTCACGAAGGCGGTCGGGGTGCCGTCGTAGGAGCCGTTGACCTGGCTCTTCTTCAGGATGCCCTGGCCGATCAGGTAGTCCATGTAGGAAGCGCCCTGGTAGTACAGCACCGGGGTGCTGGTCTTGCCGATGTCCGCGATCGTCTTCCAGGTGGGGTGCGCGGCCGGTGACCACTGGATGATCTGCGGGCTGATCTCAAGCCCGGCCAGCACCGCCACCGTGGGCTGGGTGGCCGACAGTGAGACCTGCTCGTCGGTGCCGACGTAGCCGAGGGTGATCGACGGGTCCTTGTACATCTGGGTGCTGACGTCCTGGTAGCCGATCGCCGGGCCGCCTGCCCGGATCTGGAGCTGCACCCCGGTATCGATGCCGCCGTGCGCGACCAGCTCGCCGGTCACCGTCTTGGCGCCTGAGTTGATCGTCGGGTTGGGGCCGAGCAGCTCGTACTGGCCGCCGTGTTCCGCCTCGGGGTTCCAGTCGGTCTGGATCACGATCGTCGACGGGCAGCCGGCCGCCTTCAGGTTGTCGGCTGCGGGGACGGCGCTGGAGCTGCCCGTGGCCGCGGGCGCGCTGCTGGTGCTGCTGCTACTGCAGGCCGCGGCGGTGATCGCGAGCGCCGCGCCGGCCGCCGCGGTGGCCGCCACTCTTATCCCGCGTCTTGCCTGTCTTCTCATTGATTCGTTCTCCCCACCGGTTCAGGCCGTGACTGGCCGCTATTGGCGTATTGCGAGGCCGGCCACGCTACCGGGCGGATTTGCGTATCGCGGAACCGGCCGCGCTGCCGGCTGGGATGGAAAGGCGGAGCGGTGCGGGCCGGCGGCGGGCTGCCTACCGGCCCTTGGGCTGGTACCAGCGCCCGACGACGCGCTGGGACAGCCAGCCGAAGAACACGAACACCGCGATGCCCAGGGCGCTCGCGGTGAGCACCGAGGCCCAGAGCTGCTCGCCCTCGGTGAGCGAGGTGTAGACGGTCATGTTGGTGCCGAGGCCGGCCTGGCCCTGCTTGAAGAACAGCTCACCGACGATCGCGCCGATCACCGCCAGCCCGGCCGATGTCCGCAGGCCGGTGAAGATGGCGGGCAGCGCGGCCGGGAACTGCAGCTTCCACAGCCGGGTCCACCGGCCCGCCTTGTGCAGCGCGAACAGGTCGCGCATGCCCGCCTCGGCTGACTGCAGGCCGAACAGCGAGTTGGACACGATCGGGAAGAACGCGATGATCACCGTCACGATGACCCGGGGGGTCAGCGCGAACCCGAAGAAGAAGCTCAGGAACGGGGTGAGGGCGAGGATCGGCACGGTCTGCAGCACCACCGCCCACGGGTAAAGCGCGTTCTCCACCCACTTGGCCTGGCTCATCGCGACGGCGGCACCGACGCCGAGCACGATCGCGATGGCGAACCCGGTGAACGTCACCCGGGCGGTCACGCCGAGCGCGTCCATCAGCGGGACGAAGTTCGACCAGGTGAAGAAGCCGACCTCGAGCACCCGGTGCGGCGGCGGGAGCATGAACCGCTGGTAGGAGTTGAGCACGACCTCGGAGATGACGTACCAGATCCCGATGATGACCCCGGCGACCAGCAGCGGCAGGCCGTACCTGGTGCCGGCCGCGCGCGCGGCCGTCCCGGCGCCGCCCCGCCCGGCCGGCGCCGCGCGGCCGGCCAGCGGAGCGACCACCCGTTCGGGACTGATCTGGTCGGTCACCCCGGTCCCGGTTCCGGTGTCCGCGGTGCTCATCACTCGCTCCTCAGGTGCGCGGAAACCTCGCCGCAGAGCGCGGCGAACTCCGGGGTGTAGCGCAGCTCAGGTACCCGCGGGTACTCGAACGGGACCGCGATGTCCGCGATCACCCGGCCCGGACGGGCGCTCATCACCACGACCCGGGTGGAGAGGAACACCGCCTCGGCCACCGAGTGGGTCACGAACAGCGCCGCGAACGAGCGCGCCCGGTGGGTGCGGAGCAGCTCGTCGTTCAGCCGTTCGCGGGTGATCTCGTCCAGCGCGCCGAACGGCTCGTCGAACAGGAACACCTCCGGGTCGAGCACCAGCGACCGGGCCAGCGAGGCCCGCATCCGCATCCCCCCGGAGAGCTGGTGCGGCAGGTGCTTCTCGAAGCCGGTCAGCCCGACCAGGTCGAGCGCTTCCGCGATCCGCCGCCGCCGCTCGGCCTTGTCCATCTTCTCCAGCTCGGCGAACAGCGCCGCGTTCTGGTAGACGGTGCGCCAGGGCAGCAAGGTGGCGTCCTGGAAGACATAGCCGAGCCGCTTGGTGGCGACCTCAACGCTGCCCTCGGTGATGCCGTCGAGTCCGCTCGCGATGCGCAGCAGCGTGCTCTTGCCGCAGCCGGAGGGGCCGACGACCGAGACGAACTCACCCGGCGCGACCTCCAGGCTGGCATCCGCAAGGGCGGTCGTGCCGCCGCCGAACTGCTTGGTCACGCCGGAGAAACGCAACGCCGGAGCGCGGGTTGCCGTCGTCATGGGGCGGCTCCTTCCAGTTGCTGCGGAGAGGCAACGCGGCTGTGCACGGTGGTGCGGGCCACCACCCGGCCGGCCCGCCAGACGGTGCGCTGCGCTGGCGCCGCGCCGAGTGCTTCGAGCGCGTCCGCGGCCGGCATCGCGACCAGGTCGGCCGGGGCGCCGGGGGCGATAGCGACCGGAGGGAGCCCGAGCGCGGCCCGCGGCCCCGCGGTGACCGACGCCAGCGCTGCCTCCGGTGCGATGTGACCGCAGGTCACCATCAGCGCGGCGACCTCGAGCGCGTCGCCCCGGCCGACCGGGTGGAACGCGTCGCGCAGGTTGTCACCGCCGGCCGCGACGGTGGCGCCGGCCGCGCGCAGCGCCGCCACCGCGGTCAGGCCGCGCGGGGTGGCGGCCGGGCGGTCGCGCCCCTGCAGGTACAGGTTGGTCTGCGGGAGCGCCACCACGGCGATCTTCGCGCGGGCGACCGCCTCCGCTACCCGCTGCTGGGTCGGCGCGTCCTGGACGCCCAGGCTCACGCAGTGGCTGGCGGTCACCGGGTGCGCGAAGCCGGTCCTGATGACCAGGTCGGTCATCGTCTCCAGGGTGAGCAGGGCCGGGTTGAGGGTCTCGTCGGTGTGCAGGTCAAGCGGCACCCCGGCGTCACCCGCCGCGTCCAGGCAGATGCCCACCGCCCGGCCCGGCTCCGGGTCCAGGTGGGGGGCGCCGCCGGCGATGTCAGCGCCTTCCTTCAGCGCCTGCCGCAGGTCCTTGCCCGGCTGGCCGCTCAGCGGGACCGACACCAGCGCCACTAGCTGCAGGTCGACCAGGCCCCGCCAGCGCTCGCGCACGTCGATCAGCGCCTCCAGCGGACGCAGGCCGACCGGGCCGCCCACGTTGACGTGGGTGCGGACGGCGGTGGTGCCGAGCGCCAGGTGGATGCGGAGCGCCCGCTCGGCCCGGGCGGCGATGTCCGCCCGGGTAAGGGTGCCGGCGATGCCCTGCATGGCCGCGATGGCGCCGAGCAGGTCCCCGGCCGGGTTGGGCGCGCGGGACGCGGTCAGCGCCTTGTCCAGGTGGGCGTGCGGCTCGGCGAACGACGGCAGCAGCACCTGGCCGTCCAGGTCCTCGTCGCCTTCGCCCAGGGCGGCGGTCCCGGCCGCGGGGAGAACCTGGGCGATCAGCCCGCCCGCCAGCTCGACGTCCACCAGGTCGCCCGCGCTGGTGCGCGCGGACCGCAGCCAGCTCACCAGGCTTCCCCTGGTTTCCCGGCCCGGCCGCTGAGCTTCGCTTCGAGGCCGAGCACGCGCCGGCTGATCTCGGCCATCGCCCGGGTGGCGGTGAGTTCCCCGCCCGGTCCCGCGCCGCCGGACAGGTTCACCCCGTTCAGGCCCGGCAGCTCGATGAGCGCCTGGGCCAGGCTGGTGGCCGCCGCGATGCCCGCCCGGGCCGGGTCAGCCGCCGTCATGATCGCGTCGAGGTAGCCCGGCGGCAGCCGCCCGGCCGCGTAGGAGGCGATCACGGCGGCGGCGTCAGCGCTGGTCGCGACGGGCACGCAGGCGAGCGCCAGGCCACCGAAGCCAGCTTCGCGCAGCGCGCCGACGGCGTCGGCGACCTGGTCCGGGCCGCCGCAGTGGTCAATGAACACCACGTCGGCCCCGGCGCGGACCTTGGCCAGCAGCCGTGGCAGCCGCTGGCCGGCGGGCGGCACGGCGGGCGCGTGCGCCACTGAGCACAGCGGGCCGGCCGGGCTGGCCAGCCCGGCCAGCTCGACGCTGTCGAGGTCGAAGACGCCAGCGGCTGCCTCAGGCACCTCACCGGCCGCCGGATGATCGCCGGTTACGCAGTGCAGGCCCGCCGCCCCGGCGTCCGCGCAGGCCGCGATCTCGCCCGCCAGGGCCGCCCGGTTACGGTCCCGGCAGTTGACGCCTGCCCAGGCCGCTACTCCCTCGGCCGCCAGCAGCCGGGCCCGGTACGACGGCGGGAACTGTACCCGCGCACCCGGGCGGTCGCCGGACAAGACCGCGTCCGCGAACCCGGCCAGCTCGGCGGCGCAGGCCCGGGTCCCCTCGGCCGCCAGTGTTCCTGGCG
>Ga0265338_10008762_pt1 | contig 12229 bp, 12 predicted proteins | sample 42126metaG_FD_193579 | JGI IMG/M metagenome (GOLD analysis project Ga0265338, IMG submission 193579) | Rhizosphere microbial communities from Carex aquatilis grown in University of Washington, Seatle, WA, United States - 4-21-26 metaG | ecosystem: Host-associated > Plants > Roots > Rhizosphere... | reverse complement strand
TCCGGCAGCCACAGGCCAAACCAAAACATCCTTTGCCTTAACCGATGAACCTGTTATGAAATCCCCGCCTCAGAGTGGCCGGTTTTGATTCGACCCCGACTGGCTGGTTTTGAAGTGACCGGTGACACTCCCAAAGTTGCAGGCAATCCAGCCAGACAGTTCCAGACCCATCTCCACCATCTACAAAGCGCTTCTTCTCGGACCATGCTCATCACGGGCAACCGTTTCTGACTTGTGCGATCAGGCTGGATTCCGCAATCGGCTTCTCCACGTCGAGCAATTCACACCTGATGCATGGAAAGCCTGGTCCGACTTTCTTAGAGATTACGAGGACGTCTGCCGTCATTTACAGTTGGCCGAGCGAACGCTTTTTGTTGTTACATTGACTGGAGAATTGGCGATTAGCGTTCCCGCGCCTGCCAATCTCCTGCGAGTTCACCAATGGCGCGACCGGATGGATGGCCTCAATGTTCGATTACACGCCGCCAATCTTCTCGCTGCAAATACCCAGACGCACTGGCAGCGCCAACTGACCGTGTCGCTACTCGCAGAGCTGGCTCTCTGGGATCCGGAGGTCGCGACGGTTGGCGCTTCGCGTCAACTCGCCGATATCTTGGAACCGGAATCTTGGCTCGTCCAGATCGCGGTCGCACGAGGTTGGTTAATCACGGACGACCTGAAATCACCTGCCGCAGAATGGCGTGGGCTACGGCAATTATTTGAAGGTCGTCATCGCACCCACTCCGCTTGGCTTGCCCTGGCCGGGCGCCAAAAAGCACTGGCCCAGCGCGTGTGGAGTGGGCAAGTCGCCACGCTTTTTCCCATCCTTGAGCGCCATCGGCGTGGGTTCTTATACTGCTACCGTGGACTGCTGCGCGTCCCCTGGACTACTCAATTTGGCACTGTTAACCACCTGGAAGACCTGGAACTTAACCACATTGCGGACCAGCTCCGACCGCAAAACAAAGGAGGCCTACGGGATGTCTACGATTTCGTCTCCTGGCTACGTGACGTTCGCAACGACCTTGCTCACCTAAACGGGGTCTCACCCGCCCTCTTACTCGATCCAAGATTCCAATCACGAATGGGAAATTTCCTAACCAGCGAGGACGACTGACCTTCCTGACGCCGCCGGAAAACAATTTGCCACAGTTGCGTTCAAAAACCGAGGCGTTTCGCACGAAATTCATGTCTTCAGACAGAATGTTTTCACGTAGCCTGGGCTTTGATATTCATATAGGAGAATGTCGCCCAAGGAAGTCATTTTTTGACCGATAAAGATTGCCAGTCCCAGCGGGCCGTAAAAGAACAAATGCGTTTGTCGAACTTTGTATTTCGAAAGCGCTTTATTCAAATAGTCTCTTGCTACCAATGCAAGGCTGACAGCTTCTTCGCCATTGGCGATGGAGAGGCCGCCAGGTCCGGCGACGGGTTCGACAACAATTAATGCTTTGGCGCCAATTGATGACTGATGCAGAAAATCCTGCGCTTCACTGAAGCCATGGCCAGATATGCTGAAAATGTAAGCAATGGAATCAGCAGCTGGATTTAGCGCGGTCTCGCTGATCTTAACAGGATAGGTCGTGCTCTTCGCACAGTTGGATCGCCATGCCGAGAGCATCTGAGGCTGTTGGATTTCGAAAACCCACCCCGCCGGTTCGGAAAATACGGCTCCCAGTGCCACCCCGACAGAGAGGCAGCACTTGCCGCGAAAGCGGACTATTCTGCTGGGAGAACCTGCCGCCAACGATTTTGCCAATGTTTGTAGTTCTGGCAATAAGGTCCCATTGCAAACCGTCCCGCTTGGAATTTTTCGATTAGTGCGGTCAAAATGGTTTGTCCAATCCAGAGTATAATGGGCCTGCGGTTCATATTTCTCAAGAATCCAATTGTGGACATCCAGGTAAATCACATCTAATGGTTTCTGGGTGGTTTCTCGGATCGTATACTCAACCGTTTGCTCTAACCTCACACGATCAACAACTTTTGCGCGGTTGGAGCTTACGAGCGTGAAAAATGCATCATAGCAAGGAGTCAATGCACTCGAAAGCTGACGTGAATAATCGCGAAACGTTTGCAATCTGCCAATAAAAATGGTTCGTGACGCCTCGTCATCGTGAAATTGTTGGCCGGCATCCTCAAAAAAGACCTTTCCCAACAAGAATTTGAGGTGCTCACTTAGCCCGAGGCTATTTATGCGCTTTTGGAGATTTGCCACTTCCTGGCGCAACGCCGTTTTGCCATTGGCATAAAACGGATTCGCATCACGGACTCTCTTCAGTTCTCGTTTTAGAGGATTGAGCTTTGAATCCACGCCCGGGCAAGCGAGAATAAATCGGCTGTACTCTCCTGGTTTGCTTTTATCGAACGCAACAAAAGTACTTACAACGTCTCTGAATTCAGCAACCTTAACCGTATGGTCCTTCAGTTGAATGTGAAAGGCGGTGGCCCCGAATCTTACATCAACATCCCCGGTTCCTTCATGAAATAAGTGGCTGAAATGAATGTCAGTAAGCCATTCGGGGATTTTGGTGATTATGTAGCGGGTTTGAAAGTCATAGCCATCTCCTCCGACAATTCCACCCATTCCCCGTGGATCAGTAAGTGTTGCGGCATCTTGCGGATTGGGATGTCCTTTTGGCTTTACCTGTGCTTTGTTCTGGTCATTCATCACAAATCGCGATTACGAGAGTGGAAACAAATCCCCGAAGAGATTTCGGTATGCCTGTACCGCCTCACCGTTTTTCCCTACTCTTGTCAGATTAATCGCATTTCTAACGGCATAAGCCGCTTCTTGCAAGATTTGCTGTGCTTTTTGTTTTTCTGTGTTTTTCATCGAATCACTTATGTCAGGACCGAGACCTGCGGGATCTGCCCAGTCGTCCAGAATACGATCAGCCAATGACGTAAACAACATCATAAATTCGTACGGATACTCGCCTCCAAAAGGTGGACGCAATAAATCTATGCACATCACCTCCAGCAAGAAGGATGGCTTCACTGGCTTTCTCTTCTCCTGGTTCCAACGTTTCAGCATGCGAACCATACCCTTCCACTCACCGTTGTATTTCTCGTTGGCATCCGTTGCTTTCTTAGCGTGAACTTTGGGGTTTGTCTCAGTCCAACCTTTTGTCGTGGCGGTGTCAGGGATTTCGTAGTGATCGGCTTTTGTAAAGGCTTGGACAACATCAAAACTCAAAACACGCTCTTCCTCGCCAACAAACGGAAATTCCAGGCTGACTGAACGCCTCTGCTTGTGAACCTTCTCCCGGCCGTAAGCGTTTGCTAAAATCCGCTCGGTTTCGTTCAGCAGAACAGAAGGGTGTTTGCCGTCTCGATATTTTGGCCGTTCATCATCGTGCAGGACAAAGAAAATATCTACATCCTTCAGGGGTTTCGTTTTAGTGTGGCGACGATATGACCCGGACAAAAAGTCGTCTTCTCGCTCAAATGCCTCTCGCAGCACCTCCCGGATTTCTTGTTGGCGCCGTGAAGCATCATCCTGCTCCTTTTGCGTTAATTCGAGCCTGCTTCGGAATTTTCGGAATGCTTCAGTCACTGTGATCATGATTTGCTCCAATAAAAAACGTTTGTACCAATCCCCGGTGCGCCAACAGTGGCTCCTAAACCGTATCGCTCGAAACCTTCCGTCGCCCTATATGATGAAGGACCCCATCCAACCACATCGGGTCTTCCAAGTTTGGTTCCTAGCAGAAAGTCATATCGGCATCGCGAAGGCACCTGGCCAGCTTTCAAAATAGCGTACTTAATTGCGAACGTATCCGCCCAGAATGAACCATCTCCTTCGTAGCCGTAAACAACGTCAAGATCCCAACGTACCACAAGCTTATCGTTATCAGGATTGAAGACTTCTAGAACAACTTTTGTCAGATGCTGAGAAACCAGCCACGTCGAGGTCGCATTTTCCAAGCTGGCCCAGCTGTCCGCCAATTTGTCAGGGTTAAGGCCTATTTCACGTATGATTTCTTTCAGAGTCAGCAGCATTTTGCTCGTTACGTGCGTAACGGTATGGACATTGGTGTGTGGGCTAACGGAAACAGTGCTCATGATTTCAAAAATTCTGCTGCGTTGATTTCGATTGCATTGTCCGTGAAAACACCCTTCGCCTGCTTTTCTGAGCCGATGCTTTCTCCTACCGATCGCGCAGTCACGCGTGTGGAACAAGATTTCAGCTTTTTCTGAGTCCACTCCAAATCCTCTTCCAAACAAGGAATAGACATTTTCCAGTCCCCATCGGTCGGACACTGTTGGAATGATTCTTCGTTGATATTGTCTTTGGCGATTGCGTCGTCTCCAAAAACACAATAAATCCTAATCTGAGGTCCGCTGCCCCACACAGTGATGGCATCATCCTTCGTGGCTTCGGAAGCAATTGTAGAACATGCTGCGCCTGCCACTTTGTTCAGTTCGGTCCGTCCAAGACTATTTGGATCAGGAGCGAGCAAAGTGGCAATCATCTCCCAAGATTCTGATGCAGTTCGAGTCGGAATTGACGAAACTGTGCGTTTGATAATGGTGGCCATCTATTTTTCTCCCATCAGTCTTTGCTGGGCTGCTTGAAGTGCTGAAATCACTTCGGCCATCGTCAGGCGATTTGGTTCGAGAGCGATTTCCTTGTCCAGCGTGAATGCAGAAAATAGGGCTTTTCTAATTCGGCGTCCGTCCATCCCGACAGCCAGGTGCGCAGCCTTTTTCAAGGCAGGATCGCGAACCAGTGACGAAAGTTTGTGAAAATGCTCCCCTAAAATAGAAAGCGTATCTTGGATGATTTTTTCGCACGCTTCAAGTCCTGGCAGGCCAATCGGCAACACCAAATCCGCGCGCGAAATGAATGCTTCGTCAATTGCTTTCGGGTAGTTGCTTGTCGCGATGAATAAAAGCTCCGGATGCGTTTCAGCCAACTGGTCCAACTGCGCCAGCACAGCATCGGTTGCGCGATGAACATCAACAGGGTTGGCTTCCAAGCTCAATTTGGCCCGATCAGTGGCCAGCGTTTCAACCTCGTCGAGAACCACAATCAATGGATTTTGAGCATATTCTGGAATGACAGAGCCGAGTAGGTGCTTTACAGCTTGCTGACTCTTCCCAAGAGAGGCGCTTGCGAGCGCGTGCGGTTCAATCTCCAGATATTGAAAGGTTTTCCCTTTTAGCGACTTTGCAGTTACGGTAGCGAGTCCACGCGCAAGCGAAGTTTTGCCGGTGCCTGGCGGACCGACGAGCAAAATGATGCCATGCAAAGGCAGGCGCGAACGTTTCAATTTGGGCCTGAGGGTAAAGTTCAGAATTGCCTGGCAAAGCAGCCGGGATTTCAGCGCCGGATCGAGGATTATCGATTCCCACATTTCCTGAAAGGATGTGTCAGGCAACGCGCGGATATCCAGCACCCCTTTCGGGAGTTCTGCCCCATCATTTCCTAAACGGTGCCGCGCCGAATTATGTTCTTCTAATGTCTTCATGTATTAATCGAGGTGATGTTATGCGTGTTTTGAGTTGCAGAAAATACACATAAATTGCATAGTCCATGACTAAACAGTCATGTACGAAAAACTATTCTCCAAAACCGGCCTTTCGTTGGAAAGGCTCAGGACGTTCTGTGAAATCGCTGAGGCGCGGGGTATAAGCAAGGCGGCGAGAGGAAAACCGCACGCGCAGAGCCAATATAGCCGTCAGCTAAAGGAGTTGGAATCGAACTTGGGAGCCCAGCTTTTCGAGCGCCGGGGAAATGGCATTCACATTACAGAGGCGGGGAAAAGGTTGCTACCATTGTGCAAAGAATTTTTTGTTTCTTTGGAATTGATAGTTGGGGAGTTTCACCAGTTGCCTAAAAAAATTTCTATTGGCGCAGGTGAAAGTATTTTGGATTGGTTGGTCCTCCCGCGCCTAAAACAGTTGGAACAGTTTCTTCCGAATACCCATATCGAATTGATCAATTTGCGGTCGCAGGCGATAAACGCGGCAATTCTTGACGGTGATCTCGATCTCGGAATCGTCCGGCACAACGCCTGCTCACGCCAACTCGGCACTCGCCAACTCGGAATCTTGAATTACTGCTTATTTGTCCCACGCGAGATGTACAACGCAGCAAAAACCTCCAGTCCTGTTGACCTTTTAAAGAAATTACCACTCGCGCGTCTCGCCGGTGACGGGGAATTCAATCAAATGCTTGCCAAGGTTGCTGAGCGGAAGAAATTAACTTTAAATACCCGCCTGACCTGCAGTTCGTTTCCTTCGATGAAGGAAGCTGTTAAACGAGGGCATGTTGCTGCCGTGCTCCCGACAATTGCAGAAGTGGATCTTCCACGAGGTGAATTTGAAAAAGTGAGTGTCCCGCTGTTCGGCGCCTTAAATCGCCAATTCGTGCTTTGCTTCAACAAGCGGCTGATTGCGGTCCGCGCATATCAGGAACAAGCGTTGGAAAAATTCGTAAAGCTGTTTGAAATTCCATGACAATTGCAAAGCGCCAATCCCCTCGACCAAGCCAGTATGATATAAGTTTAGTGGTTTCACATTATCCACTAGTTCCGCCTTCCACTTGCGCGCCACCAACTCCAGACCGAAGCGTATTGACGTGGGTCACAACGCCACCGCTGCGAATTTGTTCAAGCCTTTGCTATTTCTTTCCCCTGGGGATCAATGTGCTTTGGACGAATGCATCAACCTGGGTACTGATTTTCAGGTTTATGACACAAACAAAGATTGAGAACCCAATTGGCGAAGGCCATATTTCTCCGCATGATTTTGCGTAAAGCAAGGTCAGCAGATGTTCAATGCAAATACTGTGCAATGGAATCATTTCGGGTTTCACGATTGGCCTGCTGGCGCTGGCCTTTAACGCAGTTTATTTGCCAACTCGCGTATTCCACTTGGCGCTTGGAGGCGTGTTTGCCGTCGTGCCTTTCATCGCTTGGCAATTGCTTCTGTGGAAACAATCCTGGCCTGCTGCAATTTTTGTGGCAGTGGCGGCTGGCGTGCTGCTTTCCTTGGCTTGTGAAGCTTTCAACCACGCCCGGCTGGAACGCACCGGCAGTTCATCGGGCGCTCACTTAATCTCATCACTCGGCATCTATATTGTCATGGTGCAGGCGATTGCGCTGATGTGGGGCAACGAAAACAAAGTCCTCCGTGCCGGAGTGGATTCTGTTGTCAAGGTGGAACAAATCACACTGACTCACGCCCAATTGCTGGCCGGAGTCATTTCGCTCTCGGTGCTGCTCGCCTTCTACATTTTGCTTCGCTTCACCAATATTGGCTTGCGACTTCGGGCCTTGGCCGACAATCCGTCCCAACTTGCTTTACACGGCTACAACACCCGCCATCTTCGATTTTTTGCATTTAGTATCGCCGGTTTGCTCGCTTCGGTAAGTTCACTGCTTGTTGCCTACGATATCGGGTTTGATCCACACGGCGGCCTGATTGCCCTGTTGCTGGCCATTGTTGCTGTGATTATCGGCGGCCGCGCCTCTTGGCTGGGGCCGGTGTTGGGAGGAATAGTGCTTGGCCTCATCCGCTCGGAAGTGGCATGGTTTCTCTCCGCAAGATGGCAGGATGCCGCAACTTACGCGCTTCTCGCGTTATTTTTATTCGTCCGGCCTCGCGGAATTTTGGGGCGCAATCTTCGTCTGGAGGCTCAATCGTGAATTACCTGCTCCATCTGCTGATTTATTTGAGCATTTACTCAATTGTGGCCATGAGTCTGAACATGATTGTGGGTTACTGCGGCTTGCTGTCGCTGGCCCAGGCTGGCTATTTCGCGGTCGGCAGCTACGTTTATGCTCTCACGACTCTCAAGCTGGGTTTTGGATTCCTGCCTGCTCTCACCCTGGCAGTCGGTGTGGCGGCTCTATTGAGCTTGGCGCTTTCGCTGCCGGCGTGGCGCTTCAAAGGTGATTCATTCGTCATGGTTTCGTTGGCCGTGCAAACATTGTTCTTTAGCATGTTTTTCAACTGGTCAAATCCCGGCGCGGAGCCGGGCACCGTGACCAATCTCACCAACGGGCCATTCGGTCTCGCCGGGATTCCGAAACCGTCATTCTTTCAGTTCAAGGCAGATTCATTGCCCAGCATTGCCATCCTGTCGCTCGTTTTAGCGACTTTGTGCGGCTTGCTCTGCTGGCGGCTCCTCTCCTCACCGTGGGGGCGTTTGCTAAAGTCAATGCGCGATGATGAACTGGCGCTGCGGGGTTTGGGGAAAAATGTTCGGCTGGCCAAACTTCAGGTCTTTGCCATCGCTTGTGGAATGGCAGCCATTGCGGGTGCAATCTACGCCTCATACGTTGGATATATCAATCCGAGTGCCGCTTCACTGGATCAATCCATTCTCATGCTCTGCATGGTCCTCGTCGGCGGTGTTTCAAATCTTAAGGGGCCTCTCGTCGGTGCTCTGGTTCTGCTGACAATTCCAGAACTGCTTCGCTTTGCCCAAATCCCTGATGAGTTTGCGGCGAATGTGCGCTTGATGTTGTATGGCGTGGCGTTGGTGTTGATGATGCACTTCCGCCCGCAAGGCATCGCAGGGGAGTATCGAATTCAATAATCAATATGAATTCTGCACAACCCCAGACTCACGATGTGGCCGGGCCAGCCAGCTCCTCCAAGGCGGGGCGTGTATTGATGAGTGTGGAAGGTCTGCGAAAAGATTTTGGCGGTCAGCCGGTGCTGGACAACATAGAATTGAGCCTCCACGAAGGTGAAATTGTCCTGCTTCAAGGTGTTAACGGGTCTGCCAAAACGACATTGCTCAACATTCTGACTGGAAACCTCGCTCCCGATGCTGGAACCATTCACCTTTCCGTGAACGGAAACGAGGAAGTGTTTCATTTTCCAAGACGCTCATGGCAGGACATGAATGTTTTTGACCGGTTCACACCTGAACATTTTGCTTGTAAGGGTGTGGGCCGCGAATGGCAGGACATCCGATTGTTCAGTTCACAAAACCTCCGTGACAATTTGGCCGTGGCCGCGCCCCGCCATGTAGGCGAGAATCCGTTGGCAGTTCTTTTTCGGCGCGAGGCTGTCAAAGAAAACGAACACCACGCTTGCTCCGAAGCATCGGTTGCCTTGGACAAGCTCGGTCTTCACGACCGCGAGGGATCCTCTGCTGACAAGGTCTCCCTTGGTCAGGCCAAACGCGCGGCCATTGCGCGCGCAGTTCAAGCCGGGGCCAGAATTTTATTTCTCGACGAGCCGCTGGCCGGACTCGATGAAGCGGGCACGGAGCAAGTATTGGAAATGCTCAAGGATTTGGCAGATCGCCAACGCCTGACGCTGGTGATTGTGGAGCATGTGTTCAACGTCTCCAAAATCCTGGAGTTTGCCACCTCGGCATGGACACTCAAAAACGGTTCACTTTCTGTGGAATCTGCTGCCACCGTTAAAATGCAATTGGCCGGGCTGTCCATCGGCCCGGTTGCAGAAATTCAAAAGCGGCTGCCCCCCGGCGCGGTTCTCGCGCAAAAGACCAGTCTCAATGGCGCAGACTTGTTGATCTTCAGCCGAAACAAGAGGACGGACGATCCACCGTTGCTCGAAGTCAAAGAACTGGTTGTTTACAGGGGCAATCGGCTGGTGCTCGGAAGCCGCGATGAACTCGGAAACATCCACGGGATTTCGTTCGCACTGCATCGCGGTGATACGGGGCTCATGCTCGCCGCGAACGGGCACGGTAAAACGACGCTCGCCGAATCACTCGCTGGCCTTGTAAAAATCGCGAGTGGACAGATTCGTTTTGACGGGGTGCCAATTGAGCAAATGCCGGTTTGGGAAAGGGCGGTCCGTGGACTCCTGTTTCTTCCAGCGAGAAATCATACTTTTGCAGACCTCTCTGTGGCGGAAAGTTTAAAGCTTGCCGGGATAAACGACTGCCCGCAGTCGCTGAAACTGTTGCTTCACCGGCGCGTCTCGCAGTTGAGCTTGGGCGAGAAGCAAAGGCTCGCTTTTGAATGTGCGCTCCGCAAAAAAAACTATATTCTCGGCGTGCTGGACGAGCCATTTTCAGCCTTGGACGGAGCAAACGTCCAGGCATTATTTGAACACATTCAAAATGCCAAAGATTGCGCCTTCTTGATTTGTCTGCCGAACCAGATACGACAAGAAATCTGAAATATGAAAAAATCCATCCGCAAGTCCATCGCTTTATCGCTCATTTTAGTCGCCATCACGACCTTGGGAATGCTCGTCGCATCCTGCTCGAAGAAATCTGACAAGAAAGAAGTTGTCGCGATGTTGCCTTTGACCGGAGATTTGGCATTTCTCGGCGAGCCAGGGCGCATCGCCCTTCAAATCGCACAGACCGATTTGCAAAATTCCGGCAAACCGCTTTCGTTTGCGATTGATGACACCAAGGCAAGCCCGGAGGAAACGATCACTTTGATGCGGAAGGAAAAGGACGTGAACGGAAGAAACATTTTCATCGTCACCCTGTCTGGGCCATCAATGGCAGCCAGAGAATCGTTCGCAAGGGAAGATGTGGCCATTCTTGCGGTGGCAATCCATCCCGATTTACCGAGCAGCAACGCACCAATTGTGCGGTTCTGTTTCAGTGCCAAACAAGAGGCCGACATGCTTGTTCAGAAAATGTCGCAGTCGCAAGAATCCATCGGACTGGTTTTGTCCCATGACGCTGCCACGACGTTTGAAGCCGAGCGCATCATTATTCCTGCCTTGCAAGCAACCGGGAAGAAGATCGCCTTCACGGAATGGTTCGATGTGGGCAATAAAGATTTCCACAACTTGGCTGCGAGATACAGCGAACAGAAACCCAAGGAATTGCTGGTGTTGGGATACGGTTCGGATTTTCCAGCGGCACTGGAGGCAATTGCGGTTTCGCGGGAGACAGATGACGTCACGATCTATGGAGGAATTGGATTCGTGGAAATGGAACATCCGCCGGCTGGATTTGACAAATCGAAGTTCAGAATTGCGGTTCCGGCATTCTCAATTGGCAGCGACAATCCCGCCGCCCGCAGTTTCCGGGACAAGTTCAAGGCTGCGAAGGGCAGCTTGCCCTCCTACGATGCGGCGTTCACATACGACGCGGCGATGGTTCTCGGCGATCTCGCCGAAAAGGGTGTCACACAGCCAAAAGACGTAATCGCCGCGCTGAAAAATCATTCATTTGAAGGCGTCAGCGGGAGGATCACGATTGACGACACTGGCGAAGCCAGAACAGATATGCGCTGGGCAGCATACGGCGCCAACGGCCTTGAAGAACTAAAACAATGAACAGCGCCGTCATAACATCTTTGGGAGATTTTCAGCCCACCGAACCGGCGTGCGGGACCGAACTTGTCGGGCAACAAGTATGGGATTTGCTCGTTTCAATTGAGCGTTTCTCTGAAAATTGGGTTGTCCACGGAATTCCAAAAACACATTCCTTCGGCAGGCTGCCGGACGAAGAAGAAATCCGCGCGTGGGCTGTGCCGCGATCAACGGGTTACTGGCTGAATTGCCTCATCCGTTTAACTGGCGCAAAAACGGTTTTGGAAATTGGCACCAGTCTCGGATATAGCACCCTCTGGATGGCTTCCGCTTTAGCATCCAATGGTGGACACATCTACACCTGCGAACTGTTCGACCAAAAAACTGAGCTTGCGAGACACCACTTCGCAGAATCAGGTCTCCGAAATATCACGCTCCTCGCCGGCGACGCGGTGGAAACAACGAAGACTTGGGATAAACGTATAGACATCCTATTTCTTGACGCTGACCCTGAAAGTTATTCTGCCTATTGGTCGGCGTTGAAACCGTGGCTGCACAAGGAATCGGTTGTGATCATGGATAATGCCGTTGACCATCGAACTGTAACAGAAACTTTCGTCAACGACATGACCCACGAACCGGAATGGGCAAGTTGGATCATGCCCTTCGATCACGGACTTTTGTTCGCTAAACGGAAATAATTCCATGAAAATGGAAGCTTCCAAAAACCCGATGGTGGAACCGCAGTATTTGGACAAAATACCGAAGGCAAAAATCGTGCTGGCCGGGAAAGTATTGGTGTTTGGATCAGGGCAACTCACCCATGAGCGTCGTTTTTTCGATTTTTCAAAAGTTACAGAGGTTGTCCTTTACGATCCGCTTCGAGAAACAAGTTGCCCATCATTGCGATGTGACCATCCCCCCCATTACTATGAGTTGAATGAGGCGCTTAAACACCGAATGTTTGACGCAGTTCTTTGCCTTTTTTCACTTCATTATGAGCCGCAATGGT
>Ga0265338_10008761_pt1 | contig 12229 bp, 9 predicted proteins | sample 42126metaG_FD_193579 | JGI IMG/M metagenome (GOLD analysis project Ga0265338, IMG submission 193579) | Rhizosphere microbial communities from Carex aquatilis grown in University of Washington, Seatle, WA, United States - 4-21-26 metaG | ecosystem: Host-associated > Plants > Roots > Rhizosphere >... | reverse complement strand
GCGCTTCAACGGCGGAGGATCCCTGCTCGCCGCCGAACGCATCGCCTCGCTCTTCCTGGCGCCCGGCGCTCCTCTCGTGCGCGTGCAGGATCGGCAGGCCCGCCGCGTCGACGCCGCCGCGCCGCCCTGGGCCGGCCGCCACCCGACGCTCCCGATCAAGATCCTGCTCAACCGCTACAGCGCCTCCGGCAGCGAAGTGCTCGCCGGCGCCCTGCGCGACCACGGGCGCGCCCGCCTTTATGGAGAGGAAAGCTGGGGCAAGGGCACGGTGCAGCGCCATTTCCAGCTCGACGGCGGCGCGCTGGTGAAGATCACGACGAGCCGCTGGCAGACGCCCGACGGCCGGCAGCTCGAGCACCGCGCGGGGGCTCGCTTGACGCCCGACGTCGCCGCCGCGATGACCGACGCCCAGGAAAAGGCCTTCTTCCTCTCCACCCGCCGGCGGCTGCTGCGCCAGCCGGCCGAGAGCGTCGAGGACCCCGTCCTCGAGCGCGCCCTCGGCGACCGCTGAGCGCGCGCCCCGCCTCCGGCGGGAACTTCCCCGCCGCCCCGGTGTCCTACCCCGCATCTGGAGGAGGACCCATGATCACGACCGAGCTGCTCGCCCGCTGGACCGCCGGCTGGAGGACGCCGGCGCTGCTGCTGCCCGTCGCCGCCGCCGCCGCCGTCGCCTTTCCCCGGAACGCCGCCCCGCCCCACGCCTCGCCCGCGCCGATGATCGACATGCTGCGCGAGCGCTCGCTGGGCTCCGCGGAGGCGGGCGGCGCGGGAGCGTTCGCCGCGGGCGCGCCGGAGGCGGACGCCGCCGACGAGAAGACCGAGGCGGCGCCGGCCGCCCCGGCGTCCGCTAACGCCGCCGAGCCGTCGAGCGCCGCCGCTCCGCGCAAGCTCGCGCGGACCGGGTCTCTGACGCTCGAGGTGGCCGACTCCGCGAAGGCGCGCTCCCTGGCCCGCGCCGCGGCCGCGCGCGTCGGCGCCGAGCTCGAGAGCGAGGAGGCCTCCGCCGAGGACGGCTCGCGCGGCGTCTCGCTGACCTTCAAGACGCCCCCCGACAAGTTCGAGGCCCTGCTCGAGGCGCTGCAGCCGCTCGGCCGCGTGAGCGCGCGCAGCGTCTCCACCCGGAACATGGGCGCGGAATACGTCGACCTGCGCTCCCGCCTGGACAACCTGCGCCGCGTCCAGGCCCGCCTGACGCAGCTGCTGTCCTTCAAGACGACCAAGCTGGCCGACGTCCTGCAGGTGGAACGCGAGCTCGAGCGCGTCGGCGCCGAGATCGAGACGATCGAGGGCCGCATGAAGTACATCGACGCCCTCGCCGCCTTCTCGACGCTGACGGTGACGCTGGCCGAGCCGGCCCTGGAGCCCGCCCGCGCCGGCGTCCTCGGCGACGCGCGCAACGCCCTCATCGGCGCCTTCAACACGTTCGTGTCGACGGGCTTGGCGCTGCTCAAGCTCACGAGCTGGCTGGCGGCCGTGGCGTTGTGGGTCGTGCCGCTGACGCTGCTGGTCTGGAAGCTGCGGCGCTGAGCGCGACGACTGGTTTTAAAACCAGTTCGCGGAAACTGGCGGCGCTACCGGTTCGAACAAAGAAAACGCCCGGCGCGAGCGCGCCGGGCGTTCTTGCGGGACGTCGAGGCTAGCGGCTGACCTTCAGCCCCATCGGCCCGATGTACTCGGACTGCGGGCGGATCAAGCGGTCCTGAGCGTGCTGCTCCATGACGTGGGCGCACCAGCCGCCGACGCGGCCGCAGGCGAACATGGCCACGAACTGGTCGGGCTGCAGGCCCACGGACTGGAGGACGAGCGCCGTGTAGAACTCGACGTTGGTCTTGAGGTTGCGGCCGGGCTTGACCTCGTCGAGGACCTTGAGCGCCGTCTTCTCGACGGAGCGGGCGAGCTCGTAGAGCTTCTTGTTGTGGAGGTCGGCGCCGGCCATCTCCTCGGCCGTGCGCGCCAGGACCTCGGCGCGGGGGTCGCGGACCTTGTAGACGCGGTGGCCGAAGCCCATGATGCGGCGGCCTTCCTCGAGCTCCTTGCGCAGCCACGCCTCGGCGCGGTCGGCGGTCTTGATGTCGACGAGCATGTCGAGCACCGGGCCCGGGGCGCCGCCGTGCAGCGGGCCCTTGAGGGCGCCGACGCCGCCCGTCACCGCGGAGACCATGTCGGAGCGGGTCGAGGCGATGACGCGGGAGGTGAACGTGGAGGCGTTCATGCCGTGGTCGATGACCGTCACCCAATACGTGTCGAGCGCCTTGGCGGCGGCCGGGTGCGGCTTCTCGCCGAAGACCATGTACAGGAAGTTCTCGGCCAGGGAGAGCTCTTGCTTCGGCGCGATCGGCTCGAGGCCCTGGCGCATGCGCGCGTGGGCGGCGACGACCGTGGGGAAGCGCGCGACGAGACGCTTGGCCATGGCCAAGTCGCCGGCGGGCGAGATGTCGTTGGGGTTGCTCACGTCGAGCGAAAGCGTCGAGCAGGCCATGCGCAGCGCGTCGATCGGCGGGGCGTTGCGCGCCGTCTTGATGATCTCGAGCGTCTCGGGGCGCAGGGCGCGCAGAGCGGCCAGGTCCTTCTGGATGCCGGGGACCTCGTCCTTGCTCGGCAGCGTGCCCTTCCAGAGCAGCATGCAGGCTTCCTCGAACGTGACCTTCCCGGCCAGCTCGCCCACGTCGTAGCCGCCTATGACGAGCCGTCCGCCCTGGCCGTCCACCATGCTGAGCTTGGTCTGAGTGGCGACGACGCCCTCGAGACCCGGAATGACCTTCGATGCCGTCGCCGTAGTTGGAGCCATTTATGCCACCGCCGTTTTGGTTTTCTTGAGCGCCTGCGCCACGGTGGCGCCGATATCGCTCAGGTTCTCGATCACCGTCACGCCGCACTCGCGCAGCGCCGCGACCTTGCCGGCGTGCGTGCCGGAGCCGCCTTCCACGATCGCGCCGGCGTGGCCCATGCGGCGGCCCGGAGGCGCGGTGCGGCCCGCGATGAAGCCGAACACGGGCTTGCTCATGCGGTCGCGCGCGAAGCGGGCCGCCTCTTCCTCGCCGGAGCCGCCGATCTCGCCGATCATGACGACGGCCTCGGTGTCGGGGTCCTGCTCGAAGAGCGAAAGGATGTCGCTGTGGCTGGAGCCGGCGATCGGATCGCCGCCGATGCCCACCACCGTGGACTGGCCCAAGCCGTGCTTGGTGAGCTGGTCGACGGCCTCGTAGGTCAGCGTGCCGGAGCGCGAGACGATGCCGATCGAGCCCGGGCGGTGGATGTAGCCGGGCATGATGCCCGCCTTGCACTGGCCGGGCGTGATGACGCCGGGGCAGTTCGGGCCGATCATCCGGACCTCGTTGCCCGTGCGGACCGAGGCTTCGAGCGCGCGCTTGACGCGCGCCATGTCGAGCACGGGGATGCCCTCGGTGATCGTGATGATCAGAGAGATGCCGGCGTCGATGGCCTCGAGGATCGAGTCCGCGGCGTACGGGGCGGGCACGAAGATCAGCGAGACGTTGGCGCCCGTGTGCGTCACGGCGTCGTTGACCGTGTTGAAGACCGGCCGCTCGAGGTGCGTCTGGCCGCCGCGTCCCGGCGTCACGCCGCCGACGATCTGGCTGCCGTAGGCGATGCACTGCTGGGCGTGGAAGCTGCCCGCCGAGCCGGTGAAGCCCTGGACGATGATCTTGGAGTCCTTGTTGAGCAAGATGGACATCTTCTTAGTTCCCCTTCGTGGCGGCCACGGCCTTCTGCGCCGCTTCCCACAAGCCTTCGGCCGTGATGATCGAGACGCCGGAGTTCTTGAGGAGCTCGCGACCCTTCTCGACGTTGGTGCCCTGCAGGCGGACGATCAGGGGCACCTTCATCTTGACCTTCTTGAGCGCGGCGAGGATGCCCGCCGCGATCATGTCGCACTTCACGATGCCGCCGAAGATGTTGACCAGCACGGCCTTCACCTTGGGGTCCTTCAGGATGATCTGGAAGGCGCGCGTGACGCGCTCCTCGTTGGCCGCGCCGCCGACGTCGAGGAAGTTGGCCGGCATGCCGCCGGCCAGCGCGATCGTGTCCATCGTGCCCATGGCCAGGCCGGCGCCGTTGACCATACAGCCGATGTTGCCGTCCAAGCCGATGTAGCTGATGTCGTGCTTCTTCGCTTCCAGCTCGAGCTTGGTGGCTTCCTCGTCCTTCTTGTCCTTGAGCAGCGGCTGGCGGAAGAGCGCGTTGTCGTCGATGACGACCTTACCGTCGAGCGCGACGAGGCCCTTCGACGTGAAGGCCAACGGATTGACCTCGACGAGGGAGCAATCGTAGTCCAGGAACGTCCGCACCAAGCCCTTGGCGAGCTTGACGAACTCGCCGAGCTTCTCGGCCGGGACCTGCAGCGCGAACGCGAGCTCGCGCGCCTGGAAGTCGAGCATGCCCGTGTTCGGGTCGATGGCGAGCTTGTGGATGGCTTCGGGCTTGTCGTGAGCCAGCTGCTCGATCTCCATGCCGCCCTGCGCGGAGGCGATGACCATCGGGCCGGCGGACTTGCGGTCCAGCACGACCGAGAGGTAGAGCTCGCGCTCGATCTTGGCGCCCGTCTCGATGAGCACGGACGGGACCTTCACGCCCTTCGGGCCGGTCTGCGGCGTGACGAGCGTCATGCCGATGATCTGCTTGGCGAGGTCCTTGGCTTCCTTCGGCGTCTTGGCGAGCTTGATGCCGCCGCCCTTGCCGCGGCCGCCGGCGAGGACCTGGGCCTTGATGACCCAGGGGCCCTTGCCCGCCTTCTTGAGCGCCGGCGCGATCTTCTTGGCGTCGTCGATGACGCCGCCGTTGGCGGGGACGGCGACGCCCTTGCTCTTGAACAGCTCCTTGGACTCGTGCTCGAGGAGCTTCATTGCGCCGCCACCGTCCAGGTCTCGGAGCCCTTCAGCAGCTTCTGCAGGTCGGGCTTGCCGCCGGCCTTCTCGCGGGCCTCGGCGACCTGGCCGTCGATGAGCTCGTGCAGCGCCGGGCGCTGCACGGAGCGGAACACGCCCTGGGCGACCGGGAACTCCGGGCGGGCCATGTGGCACATGATCTGCGCCAGCGCCGGGCTCGTCTCGTCGTAGACGATGAGGTCCTTCGGCGGCTGGCCGGCCGGGAACTCCACCACCTCGGGCTTGAAGCCGTTGAGGCGGATGCCCTTGTTCTTGTCCTTGCCGAAGATCAGCGGCTGGCCGTGGACGAGGTCGACGTTGTGCTCATCGCGAACGGCCTTCTCGGAGACGTCCGTCCAGGCGCCGTCGTTGAAGACGATGCAGTTCTGGAAGATCTCGATGATGGCCGAGCCCTTGTGACGGGCCGCGCGCTCCAGCACCTTCGTGAAGTGCGGGATGTCCGTGTCGATCGTGCGCGCGACGAACGTCGCCTCGGAGGCGAGCGCCAGCGAGATCGGGTTGAGCGGGAAGTCCACCGACCCCTGCGGCGTGGACTTGGTCTTCTTGCCGACCTCGGACGTCGGCGACGCCTGGCCCTTGGTCAGGCCGTAGATCTTGTTGTTGAACAGCAGGACCTTGATGTCCACGTTGCGGCGCAGCGCGTGGATGAGGTGGTTGCCGCCGATCGAGAGGCCGTCGCCGTCGCCGGTGACGACCCAGACCTGCAGCTTCGGGTTGCTGACCTTGAGGCCGGTGGCGAACGTCGGCGCGCGGCCGTGGATCGAGTGGAACCCGTAGGTGTTCATGTAGTACGGGAAGCGCGAGCTGCAGCCGATGCCCGAGATGAACACGATGTCCTCGCGCGGGATGCCGAGCGTGGGCAGGACCTTCTGGACGGTCGCCAAGATGGCGAAGTCGCCGCAGCCCGGGCACCAGCGCACGAGCTGGTCCGACATGAAGTCCTTCTTGGTGAGCGTGGGCATCGGGCCCGACGCGGGAAGACCGGCGAATTCTTTCTCGTTCATGGTTGTCTCAGTTGCGCCCGTTCTTGAGCAGCTGCTCGATGCCCGCCTCGACCTCGGAGATCTTGAAGGGCTGGCCCTTGATCTTGTTGAGGCCGATGGCGTTGACGAGGTACTTCGCGCGGATGACCTTGAGCAGCTGGCCCATGTTCATCTCCGGGATCAGGATCTGCTCGAAGCTGTTGAGGATGTCGCCCAGATCCGGCGGCAGCGGGTTCAAGTGGCGCAGATGGATCGCGCTCACCGCCTCGCCCTTGGCGTGGCGGTTCTTGACGGCGGCCGTGATCGCGCCGTAGGTGCTGCCCCAGCCCACGACGAGGACCTTGCCCTTCTTCTGGCCCAGGATCTCCGTCGGCGGGATGTCCTGCGCGATCTTGTTGACCTTCGCGGCGCGCAGGCGGACCATGCGCTCGTGGTTGTCGGGATCGTAGCTGACGTTGCCCGTCGTCTCGGCCTTCTCCAGGCCGCCGATGCGGTGCTCGTAGCCGGCGACGCCCGGCGCGGCCCAAGGACGGGCCAGCGTCTTCTCGTCGCGCAGGTAGGGCTTGAAGTCTTCCTTGGACGGAAGCTTCGGCAGCTCGAAGGCGGCGAGCTTGGAGGCGTCCGGGATCAGCCAGGGCTCGGAGCCGTTGGCCAGGTAGCCGTCGGTGAGCAAGAAGACCGGCGTCATGTACTTGAGCGCCAAGCGGCAGGCCTCGTAGGCCATCGTGAAGCATTCCGCCGGAGTGGCCGCGGCCACGACCGGAACCGGGGACTCGCCGTTGCGGCCGTAGAGGCACTGGAGCAGGTCCGCCTGCTCGGTCTTGGTCGGCAGGCCGGTGGAGGGGCCTCCGCGCTGCACGTCGATGATGACGAGCGGCAGCTCCGTCATGACGGCGAGGCCGATGGCCTCGCTCTTGAGCGCCACGCCGGGGCCGGAGGTCGACGTCACGCCGAGGCGGCCGCCGAAGGCCGCGCCGATCGCCGAGCCGATGCCCGCGATCTCGTCCTCGGCCTGGAACGTGCGCACGCCGAAAGCCTTGTGCTTGGAGAGCTCGTGCAGGATGTCCGAGGCGGGCGTGATCGGGTAGGTCCCGAGGAAGAGGTCCAGCCCGCTCTTCTGCGAGGCGGCCACGAGACCCAGCGCCGTCGCCTCGTTGCCGGTGATGTTGCGGTAGAGGCCCGGCGCGATGGGCGCCTTGCGGACCTTGTAGTGGTGGCCGAAGATCTCGGCCGTCTCGGCGTAGGCGTTGCCGGCGTGGAGCGCCTTCTGGTTGGCCTCGACGAGGAGCGGGGTCTTCTTGAACTTCGACTCGATCCACTTGAGCGTGGAGTCCATCGGGCGATCGTAGAGCCAGTACATCATGCCGAGCGCGAAGAAGTTCTTGCAGCGCTCGACCTGGACCTTCGTCAGCGCCAGGCCGGAGAGCGCGTTGCCCGTCAGGCGGCTGAGCTCGACTTTGATGACGCGGAAGTCGGAGAGCGAGCCGTCCTCGAGAGGGTTCTTCGCGTACTGGACCTTGGTGAGGTTGGCGGCCGTGAAGGAGTCGGTGTTGACGACGAGGATGCCGCCCTTCTTGAGGTCCTTGATGTTGGCCTTCAGCGCGGCCGGGTTCATCGCGACGAAGACGTCCGGCGCGTCGCCGGGCGTCAGGACTTCGCGCGAGCTGAAGTGGATCTGGAAGCCGGACACGCCAGGAAGCGTGCCGACGGGGGCGCGGATCTCGGCGGGGTAGTCGGGCAGCGTGGAAAGATCGTTGCCGGCGAGCGCCGTCGCGGTCGTGAACTGCATGCCGGTCAGCTGGATGCCGTCGCCGGAATCGCCGGCGAACCGTATCGTGACCGCTTCGATCTCTTCGAGATTGTGGGGATTGCTCTCCGCCTTGGTCTTAGTGTCGCTCATTGGAAAGTGAAGTAAAAACCTCTTGGTGGGACATAGACGCGCAACGTTCGTAGTATACCAAATAGGCCAAGAAGCGGATTGACCGCCGTCAATCCGGGCGTTCCCGGTCCTTTATAGGGCGGATGCCGAGGCGGAGGCCGACCGGCAGGGATCGACCGCGGCTGGGACACTGGTTTTAAAACCGGCCGTCCGAAACCGGTCGCCCTAACGGTTTAGGATCAGCCCGCGTCCTGCATCACGAACTGCATGGTGGTGCCGCCGCAGTCGATGAGGTCGCCGTCCTTGAGCAGGACTTGGCCGTTCACGTTGACCCCGTTGACGACGGGGTAGCCTTCCTCGACGGCGCGCAGGATGTAGCCTTCGGGCTTGCGGTGGATGGAGGCGGCGACCTCCGGGGCGGAGCCGAAAAGGCCGGTGCCCTTGATGGGGATCTGGACGCGGTCGCTCTTGCCGATGTACGTCGACAAGCCCGTGAGCTTGTATTCCGGGTCGGCCACGACGCCCTTCAGGACGCGCATGACGCCGAGCTTGCCGTTGACCGCGCTGTCCTTGGCGGTCCCGGCGGCGGCGGCGACCAACTCCGCCTGCTTCTGCGGGGCGATCACCATCGTGGCGTCGGCGGGCGCGGCCGAGGGCGCCGGCGCGGCGACGGGCTCCGGGTTGTCCTCGACGAAGACCAGGGCGTGCTTGGCGAGGCCGACCACGTCGTTGTGGTGGATGCCCGCCTTCTTGACGCGCTTCTCGTTGACGAAGGTGCCGTTGGTCGACTCCAGGTCCTCGACGTAGTAGGTGCCGCCCTCGAGGGCGATCTTGCAGTGATGGCCCGAGATCGCCGGGTTGTCGATGACGATGTCGTTGTCCGCCTTGCGGCCGACCGTCAGGCTGTCCTTGGTGAAGGGGACCTCCTTGATGACGGCGGCGTTGAACTTCAGCAAGAGCTTGGGCATGTTATCTCCCGAAGATCCTGGACACGAGGCCCTTGAGCGCGCCGCCCCCGTCGGCCGGGACGCGCGCGGCGACGATGGTGACGTTGTCGACGCCGCCGGCGGCCTTGGCCTGCGCGATCAGGCTCTCGACGATGGCGCGGCTCGACGCCTCCGTGGCCACGGTGCGCGCCACGGCGTCGTCCTCGACCATCTTCATCAGGCCGTCGGAGGCGAGCAGGACGACGTCGCCGGGGAAGAGCGGGTGCTCGGAGACGTCGACCAGGACGTCCTGCTCGGCGCCCAGCGCCCGCGTCAAGATATTCTGCAGGCTCGACTTCGACGCCTCGGCCAGGGAGATCAAGCCGCGCTTGACCTGATCGCCGACGAGCGAGTGGTCTTCCGTCACCGGCTGGAGCCGGCCGTTGTGGAAGAGATAGGCGCGGCTGTCGCCGACGTGCGCCACGGTCAAAGAGCGCTCGTCGGCCAGCGCGGCGACGACCGTGGTGCTCATGCCGGCGTCCTTCGGGAACGCGCGGGCCTTCTCGAAGATCACGGTGTTGGCCGTCTTGACGAAATGCTCGAGCTGGCGGGCGCGCGCGGAGCGGGACGGGTCGCCGCCCTCGGGCACCAAGGCGCGCGGGCCGCCCAGCATCTGCCGGGCGAAGTCGTGGATGGTCTTGGTGGCGAGCTCGCTGGCCACCTCGCCCGAGTTGTGGCCGCCCAAGCCGTCGGCGACGACCAGCAGCCCGAGCTCCGCGTCGACGGCGAAATTGTCCTCGTTGTTGGGCCGCACGCAGCCGGGATCGGTGGCGCCGAAGATGTCCAGGGTGGCCATCATCGCTTCTCCTCGGGCGGCAGCGAGAGCTTGATCGTCATGTCCGCGGTGGCGGCGTCCAGCGACGGCAGGGTGGCCTGCGTCGCGTCCTCGGCCTTCGGCGGCTCGATCGGCGAGATCCTGATCGTGTTCTCGGCCGTCCGGTCCGCGAGCGTCCGATCCGCGAGCGTCTGCTCGGCCGTCTTCTCCGCGGCGGGCGTCGCCGCCGGCGGCGGCGCGGGCAGCTCAAGCGAGATGGTGGACAGCGAGGCCAGCACGTCGGCGACCGGGCTGCCCGGCTTGGACTCGTCGAGGACGGGCTTGGCGGCGGCGGCCGGGGCCGGCGCGGCCGGCTCGACGGCGGAGACGGACGCGGCCGCGGGCGCCGGCGCCGCGGCGGCCTTCGCCCCGCCCAGGCAGGCGCGCAGCGCGGCCGCCAGCTCCGAGCCGCGGGCGAAGCGCTGGTCCGGGTTCTTCGCCAGGCCCTTGTCGATGACGGCCTTCAAGCCGGCCGGCAGCCCGGGGCGCGCGGCGAGGATATCCGGATGCGGGTCGTTGGCGATCTGGAACAGCAGCGTGCCGATTCCTTCCCCGCCCTTGAAGGGCTTTTCGCCGGTCAAGAGCTCAAAGAGAGCGACCGTCAGCGAGAACAGGTCCGATCGGCCGTCCACCTTCTTGCCGGACACCTGCTCCGGGCTCATGTAAGAGGGCGTGCCCATGACCGTGCCCGTCGCCGTCTTCGAGGAAGCCGTGATGCGCGCGATGCCGAAATCGGCCACGCGGATCGTGCCGTCCTTGAGCCGCATGATGTTGGCCGGCTTGATGTCGCGGTGGACGATGCCCTGGGCGTGCGCGTAATCGAGGGCGTCGGCGACGACGGCGATCGACTCGAGGACGACGTCGACGGGCAGCAGCTTGTCCTTGGCCGTGTACTTGGTGAAGTCCTCGCCGTCCAGCAGCTCCATCGCGATGTAGGCGATGTCCTGCTCCTCGCCGGCGTCGAAGATGCGCACGATGTTCGGGTGGTTGAGCGTGCCGGCGCTCTCGGCCTCGCGGAAGAAGCGCTCCTTGACCTCCTTGGCCTCGGCGGCGTCGGAGCCCTCCTCCAGCGTCATCGTCTTGATGGCGACCTGGCGGTTGATCTTTGGGTCCTTGCCGAGGTAGACGACGCCCATGGCGCCGCGGCCGAGCTCCTTTTCGATCTCGTAGCGGCCGAGCGTGGGCTTGGTCGAGCCGCCCGTGATGAGGACCGTGCCCTCTTTCTTGCCGCCGCCCACGCCGCCGAAGACGGCGCCGTCCGCCGCCGCCTTGAGCGTCTTGGTCTTCGCGGCGATGTCCTTGTACTTCGGGTCCTTGCCCGCGATGTGCTCGAGCACGGCGGCCGCTTTGGAGAACTGGCGCTTGCGCTCGAAGTCGAGCGCCAGGCTGTAGAGCGTGTCCTTCATGTTGTCGTCGAGCGGGCAGAGCCGGAACTTCTCGAAGGCGAGGTCGAGCATGCCCTGGCCCTGGAACGACAGTCCGAGCATCTTGTTGGTCTCGATGGCCGAGGCCTCGACGAGCTCCTTGCCCTTCTCCGTCGAGAAGAAGCGCCGCGTGATGATCAGGACGTAGCCCAGGGCGAGCAAGACCCCGGGGTAGGCGATCTTGAGCCACTGGCCGTTGATGAACAGGTATGTACCCGCGCCGAGCAGCCCCAAGACCATCACCGCGCTGAGCAGAAAGCCCCACAGCGCCTTGAGGCGCGGCAGCACGAGCATGATGAAGAGCCCCACGAAAGCGATGAGCCCCCACTCCACGCGCTGGGCGAAGGGCGGGCGCACGAGGAAGCGCTTGTGCAAGACGTTCTCGATGACGTTGGCCACGAGCTCCGGCGCGGACAGGCCGGAGGCGACCGGCGTCACGCTCAGCGTCCCCACGCCCGTGGCCGTGAGGCCGATCAGGACGACGCGGTCCTTGAAGACGTCCCAGGCGACCTTGTCGTTCATCACGTCTTGATACGAGAAGGAGCGGAACGTCCCCTCCGGGCCGCTGAAGGTGATCATCATGCGGCTGTCGTCGTCGAGCGGCACGACGGTCTTGCCGAGACGCAGCTCGCGCCCGGGCACCAGCACGGCGTCGCCCGCCTTGAGGCCGAGCGCGGCCAGCGCCAGCCGCACTCCGTATGAAGGAAGGCGCGCCTGGCCGTAGCGCATGACGGGGGCCTCGCGGCGCACCACTCCGTCGACGTCGCGCTCGAGGTTGACGAAGCCGACGCCGAAGGCGGCCTAGGCGAAGGACGGGATCGGGAAGACGGCCTTCATGCCGTCGGGCGTCGTCGGCTCGGGCACGGCGGCGCCCGAGGCCTGCAGCGCCACCGTGGCGCTGGCGAGCGCGGGCGGCAGCTCCTCCGGCTTGGCGCCGGCGAGGCCCTGCGAGAAGAACATCGGCAGCACGACGTCCCCCGCCTGCTTGAGCGAGGCCAGCAGCCGGCTGTCGTTGTCGAGGCGGACGCTCGCCGAGGAGAACGCCTCGTCGAAGCTCTTGGTGCGGTCGAGGATCTTCTTCTTGGACAGCAGCTCCTCGTACTGCTTCTGCAGCGCCTGGACCTCGAGCAGCCCCTGGTTCTGCTCCGGCTCCGAGTAGATCACGTCGAGCCCGATCACGCGCGGATGCCCCTTCTCCTGGAGCTTGTCGAGGAGCTCGGCCAAGCTGGCGCGGGGCCA
>Ga0265338_10008760_pt1 | contig 12229 bp, 11 predicted proteins | sample 42126metaG_FD_193579 | JGI IMG/M metagenome (GOLD analysis project Ga0265338, IMG submission 193579) | Rhizosphere microbial communities from Carex aquatilis grown in University of Washington, Seatle, WA, United States - 4-21-26 metaG | ecosystem: Host-associated > Plants > Roots > Rhizosphere... | reverse complement strand
TGACTCGCGCAGGTAAACGTATTGGCCGCCCGCCTTGGGCATCATTGCCGCCAGTTCGCCGTAGCTGAGAGCGCCGATGAGCGTCATCACAGCGGTCACCAGCCAAGCGCCGATGTAGAGCGCAGGCGAGTCAGTGCCGCGGGCAATGTCGGCGTCGACCAGGAAGATCCCCGAGCCAATCATGGACCCGATAACGATGGCGGTGGAGCTGAAGAGGCCGAGGCTTTGCACCAGCTTGGTGGGCTGGGCTGCCGCATTCGAATCAGAAGTAGAAGCTTTATCCGGGGTCAGCACTTGAAGAGTGTTTTACCTGATTTCGGCTGGTTTGTCTTGGGATTTCTGACCAGGTGTCTCGTTACGATACAGTTTTGCCTCGTATTGAGACAGCGAATAAAGTCTAACCGGAATTCGCCGAAGCGCTCCGGTTTGCTATTGAGCCTGCAATTCCTTCGCCCAGCGGCGGTATTCGGCGGCCGGGTTTGGCACGCGAAAAATGGCAGCGGACACGGCGACCGCAGTAGCTCCAGCGGCGAGAATGGCCGGGGCAGTTGCAAGGGTGACACCGCCAGCAGCGGTGAGCACGCGCAAGGGCCCGGCGATTTCACGCAGCCGCTTCACGCCCTCAGATCCTATGGGCGGAGTCGAGGTCTGCTTGGTGGTGGTTGCAAAGACCGGTCCGACGGCGAGATAATCCGCCGGTCCATCGAGAGTGCCGGGCAGAAAGCCGGTGCTTCCGCCAAATGTGCCAACGATTCGGTCGGGGCCAAGTAGCTTCCTGGCCTCTTCTGCCGAGACATCTCCGGCGTCAACATGAACCCCGTCAAATTCAGTTTGATCAACCAGATCCACGCGATCATCGAGAATCAGCTTTACGTTTGAACCAGGCAGCACAGACCGAAGAATTCCAGCGTCAGTAAGGATTTCAGCGTCGGAGCCGGTCTTGTTGCGGTACTCCAGCAAAGTAACGCCGGCAGCAGCCAGTTCAGAGCCAAGCCGACGCAGAAATTCGGCGCGACTAGAAGAAGGGATGAACGAAGAGTCAAGAATCGGGTAGATCTTAGGAAACGAAAAAGCCATGCTTCAAGGGTAGATCAGCGTGGCGGATATCGCGTGGCGGATCCGCCGACCTGAGGTCGGCGGATCCCGGCCCTATTCCCTATTCCCTAGTCCCTATTCCCTGCCTTCATCACATTTCGTCAGCCGATGGCCCATACATGCCCGGTACTTTCGCGCCAATGATGCGGAGATAGACGCCAAGTTGCGCACGGTGGTGAATCAAGTGGCTGATAACCATTTCGCGGAAGACCTGGTGGCGGGGCTGGTCGATCCAAACCTGCCCGCCAAAGATAAACTGCCAGTGCTGGTCCCATTTTTCGCCGGTAGTGGCTGCCAGTGCAGCTTTGGCCTCAGGCAATTTCTCGTCAAATTTCTTGAGCAGCGCCTCTTTGTCTGCCGGCATGTAAGGATCCCACTTGTGGTCGGCGGCGAACTCGAGTTTGTCGAGTTCGAGCGTGTGGATGGCCCAGTCGCCGGTAAAGTCGACCAGGTGGCCGGCAAGGCGACCAAGCTTCATCGATTTCTCGTGGGGCTTGAAGCTCCAGTCAACGTCAGCGGGAATTGCTTCCAGCATCTTCCGGGTGCGTTCAATTTCGCGATCGTATTCGGCAATGATTTCTTTTTGATAGTCCATTTAGCAACCTCCAGCGTTGCAGACGAAGCATAACTCAAACACAGGTTAAAAAGCGAATAAAATACGAACATATTCCGTGAATTCTTTATTTCGGTAGTGCAAAAGCCTCATATTGCCCGCCGACCGGCCTCTTGGGATCACGCCCTCCGCTGGCCGCAATCACCACAAACTGCTTGCCATGAATCATATACGTTGAAGGAGTGGCGATGCCGGGATAGCTCAGATCAGCCTCCCACAGCAGCTTACCTGTGCCGGTATCGAAGGCGCGGAACTTGTTGTCGTAGACCGTTGCACCGATGAAAAGCACCCCACCGCCAGTCACAATGGGCCCTCCGTAAATCTCGGAACCGGTGTTTTTCATCCCCTTCGCGGCTAGTTCAGGGTACTCGCCAAGGGGAATCTTCCAGAGATATTTGCCGGTCTTGAGGTCGATTGCGTTCAACGTACCCCAGGGCGGCGCAATGGCGGGATAGCCGTCGGGATCGAGGAACCTTTTGTAGCCGCCGAAGGTGTAGTCGGGAGGAGTCTCGCCGGGCGGGGTTGCGCGCACGCCTATCCCGAGGAAGCGCAAGAGAGAGGCGATGTCAGCATCTGGGATATCGCTCATGGGCGGCATGCGACCTTTGCCGTCGTGGATCAACGACCTTAATTGCGCCTCGGTCATGCGGCTGCCGATGCCGGTAAGCATCGGGAAATCGGGCGGAATACCCTCTTGATGGTCGCCATGGCAGATGGCGCAGCGGTCGGCATAAACCTGGGCGCCCGCAGTGTCGGTTGGCATGCCCTGCACTGGATTTGGCGCCGCAGCCATCTCTTTTTGAGCAGTGGTGTCGACAGGAGTGCGCAGGTATTCGAGCAGCGCCGTAATTTTCTGGTCGTCGAGATTGGGGAACGAGGGCATGCGGCCGGTGCCATTGTGAATTTGCGTGAGAATCTTCTCTTTGGGCAGCCGCGTTTCAACGTCGATGAGAGATGGAAACGTGGGCGGTGAACCAGCGCGGTTTGTACCGTGGCACATGGCGCATTGCTGATGGTATATCTGATCGCCTTGGCTACCGCCAGGCTTGACTGGCGATAGGTCGCCCAGCCAGGCCATCTCTGTGGAGCCGACAAAGAGCGTGTCGCTGACAGGATCGAGAGCCGGGCCGTTCCACTCGCCACCGCCGTCGAATCCGGGCATAATGACGGTTCGCTTATCGACCGCGAAAGGGACAAACTGACCGTCGCTGCGCAGCGTCGCGAACTCCTTCACCGCCCAATCATGCGCCTCCGGAGTGCGATTGGTGAGCATGTCCGCGGTAAGCCGCTGGCGGCCAAATGGCGCTGGTCCATCGGGAACAGGCTGGGTAAGCGAGGTCTTTTCGCCGGGGACAGAGCTGGACGGGAACGGCTGCTCGTGAATCGGAAACAGCGACTCACCGGTGACGCGATTAAAGAGATAAACGTAGGACTGCTTGGTGATCTGGGCCAGCGCCGGAATCGACTGTCCGTTTTTCTTGACCGTGTAAAGTGCAGGCGCCGCCGGAAAATCGCGATCCCAGATGTCGTGATGAACGCCCTGGAAATGCCACAGAAGTTTCCCGGTATTGGCGTCGAGGGCGAGGATGGTGTTGGCGTAGAGATCGTCGCCAATGCGGTCGCCGCCGTAGAAATCCATCACCGCTGATCCGGTGGGCGCGTAGACAATTCCGCGCTCGGTGTCGACGGTAGCACCGGCCCAGTTGTTGGCTGCGCCCGCACTCTTCCAGGCATCGGGCGGCCATGTCTCGTATCCCGGTTCTCCAGGGTGAGGAATTGTGTGGAAGTCCCAGCGCAGCGCCCCGGTATGTACGTCGAAGGCGCGCACGTCGCCAGGAGGCGCGGGATGCGACTCCGGATTACGCCCGCCGACAATAATCATGTCTTTGTATACAGAGCCCGGCGTAGTGAGCGCGATGGATTGCTCCTGCCACGGCTCGCGCAGGCCTTTGCGAAGATCGATGCGGCCGTTCTCGCCAAACGACGCGATCGGCTTGCCGGTCTTCGGGTCGAGGCAATAGAGATAATTCATTATCCCGGCGAAGATGCGCTCGTCTTTACCGTCGGTCCAATAAGTAACCCCGCGCGCAGGCTGGCTTGAAGCAATGCCGGAATCAAACTTCCACTTCAGCTTTCCGGTGGCCGCATCGAGGGCAATAACTTTCTGGCTCGGCGTGTAGGCGTAGAGCGTGTCGCCAATAATCAACGGATTGGTCTCGATGTTTCCCGTTTCGCCGGTGTCGAAGGTCCACGCCTTGCGTAGGCTGTGAACGTTGGCGCGATTAATCTGCGCAAGCCGCGAGTAGTGATCGCCGTTTGCGCCGCCGTAAGCCGGCCAACTTACATTCTGTGCGTTTGCTATGCCGACGCAGAGCGCGGCGCAGATAAGTGCAGATGCCAAGGCAAATTTGCAGCGCATATCAATCCCGATTCGTATATCGTTCAATTCCCTGCTCCATGCTTTCCGGTTCTATGAGTCAAACATACTTGAAAATCGTCATGAACCCGAAGTCCATGTGCAGTTGCTGGTGGCAGTGGAAGAGCGTGTCGCCCGGATTGTCGGCCGCAAAGTCCACGTTCACGGTCTGCAGCGGCATGATGTTGATAACGTCCTTGCGCAGCCCACTCATCCCGGTTTGACCGATCTTCGTAACTTCAAAAGTATGCCGGTGCAGATGGACAGGATGCTGGTCGCCGCTGCCGTTGCGCAGCACAAGCCGGTAGCGCTTGCCCTTGTGCAGTTGGATAGGATCGACATTCGGCCATGATTGGTTGTTGATGGTCCACGTATCGAACTTGGAGCCGTTCTTTGCGCCAACATCGTGAAAGGTCAGAGTAATGGTCTCATCAGGAGCGGGAGCATTCGCCGCGGCAGGCCCCGCAAACTGCGCATACTCAGCGGCGAAAGACGTGGGCTCTGTCCACGTCGGAGCGCCGGTTTGGCCAGCGTATTCCACCACGATGCCTAAGCCCATTTTGCGCGCCGGCTCCAGTGTCGAACCAAGAATCCACACGCCCGGCGAGTTCATTTCAACAATTGCGTCAATTCTCTCCGCAACGCCGAGCGACAGCACAGGAACCGCAGCAGGCGTCGGCACAGGATTGCCGTCCATGGCAATCACCTTGAAGGTGTGATTAGGCAGCGCCAGTTGAACATTCTCGGTAGCGCTGGCATTCAGCAGATGCAGCAGCACGCGCTGCCCCCGCTTCACGCGGATCGGCTCCCCCGCGCCCAGCATGTGCTGATTGATGGTGGCGTATTTGTAGCCCACGTCAGAACCGGTGGTGAGCGGATGGTTGGCCGACTCGGCGCGCATGGTCTCAGCCATCGGCACAAAGCCCGGCTCCCAGTGATGGATGGCAAGAAAAACTTCCTGGTCGAAGCTGCCAGGATTGTCCTTGCCTTCAACAATGAGAAAACCGAATTGCCCGCTGTAGGTGCCGCGAGTGAGATCGGACCCCGCGCCGGAATGCGTGTGATACCAGCGCGTGCCTGCCGGACGCGGCGTAAACGTGTAGCGCAGGTGTCCGCCGGCAGGAATCATCGGCGAGCCTTCTTCCATTGCGCCGTCATTGAGCGAGTCAATTGCCAACCCGTGCCAGTGAACAATGTCTTCATTAGCGCTTGAATTAGTGACGGCAATCGTGGCCGCCACACCTTCCCGCAAGCGCAAAATCGGCCCCGGAACCTGGCCGTTATACGCGACCGTCTTGATGGTGATGCCGGGAGCAATTTCAATATTTGCCGGTGCAATGTTGAGTGTGTAATCAGGCTTGTCGGCCACCGGTTCACCGAATGCTCGAAAGTCGGCAAGACCTCTCAACACCGGAGACGCGGCCACGCCCGACGCCGCCACCAGCGCGCCCTGGCGCAGAAAAGTCCTGCGGGTTCTCGATGTTCTGGGGTCCATCAGAGACTGCGGCCTCCATTGCTTGTCTGAAGCATTGTTTCATGCCAGACGCAGTGCGGCACACATGGCCTGGGGCCGATCAACTTGTCAGTTATCCGAATCGTGATCTGAAGGCAGGCTCTGAGCTTCAATTACAGGCTTCCCCGCAGTAGCCGCAACCGCGGCAACTACCGGACCTCTCGAACCCTGCGTAGCGCTGGCAACCGCTACGGCGGCATCGGCTGCTGTCGCCTTAGGCAACTGCAACGAGTCCGCAACCGCAGCCAGCGCACTCGACACATCTTTTGCCATCGGCGCCAGCGGAACAGCGAGCAAGCCCACCAGCAATGCGCATGCCAAGTGGTCCAGTTCCCAGAAGCGCCCACCCAGCAGCATCCAACCGCCCGCAAACGCCAGCAGCACCGCCACGCCAGCAGCCAGTGATCGCGTCCCATTACGATATTTCTCGTCGGCGCGCTGGTACGCCTCATCGATGAGCGTGTTCACAATCAAGTCGAATCGACACTGTACAGCCGTTTCCTCAGGGCTCAGCGTCACACCCGCCAAAGTATTCGCCACAATCGCCTGAAGAGTAGCGGAGTTGACATTCGTGTTCTGTGCCATCCCCGGAGCGTTGGTTGCGATCAAATGACCATGAATCAGCGCGACAGCGGTGCATTTTTGACGACCCAGGTCAGCCCCGTTGATCCAATTCGCCTCGACCGTATCGAGAATCAGCCTTCGCCCCAGCGAATTAACGCCAGCCGGGCCCGGAGTCAGCAGATCAATCGTCTTCTTAATGTGCGAAAGGCCCAGGTGATTGATAAAAGGCAGAGCGGACTTCGACGCATCGACAATACCGAACGCCGCGGTGCCAAGCGCGCCAATCGCCGCGATGGTCTGTGTAAGCGGAATTTCCTTGATAGGGGGAATCATGGCCGTGCCCTTTCTGTCACAGGAGCACTTATACCGCGCTTCCGCACGGCATTAAAGAGAAATCTTTTCGAGGTGACCTATAGCGCTGGCCTCCAGGCCGGTTGTCGCGTGGGCCTCCCGGCCCGCGTCTGGCGCCAATCGGCCACACAATTTGCAGACGAACTATTCGCTCTAGGGCCGCTTAGCCAAAAACCGTTCCATAAACCCAGTGTCAAACTCGCCAGCCACAAAATCCTCATCCGAAAATATCTCTTCGTGCAGCGCGATCGAAGTCTCAATTCCGCGAACCACAAACTGGCTCAACGCCCGCCGCATTTTTGCAATGGCCTCATCGCGATCGACGCCGTGAACAATCAGCTTGGCAATCAGCGAGTCGTAATAAGGCGGCACCACACCCTCTGAATACTGCGCCGTATCCACGCGCACGCCGTTTCCGCCAGGAACGTTGAACGCCGTTATCTGGCCAGCCGACGGAGTGAATTTGCGTGGATTCTCAGCGTTAATCCGGCACTCAATCGCGTGGCCGCGGATTTCAAGCTTTGCCGGCAGAATGTCGCTCAGCTCTTCACCGCTGGCGATGCGCAGTTGCGCCTTAACCAGGTCGACGCCGGTAATAGCTTCAGTCACCGGGTGCTCCACCTGTATGCGCGTGTTCATCTCGATGAAGTAGAGCTGGCGGGCTGAGTCCATCAGGAATTCAATGGTGCCGGCGTTTTGATAGCCGATGTCGGAGAGGCAGCGGCAGAGCGTGTTGCCAATCTCCTCGCGCATCTTCGGCGTTACCTGTAGCGACGGCGCTTCTTCAATCAGCTTTTGATGCCGGCGTTGAATACTGCACTCGCGCTCAAACAGAGTAGCAACGTTACCGTACTCGTCGGCCAGCACCTGGAACTCGATGTGCCGAGGATTCTCAATGAACTTTTCCATGTAGAGCTCGCCGTTGCCGAATGCGTTGGCCGCCTCGGTGTGCGCCGCATGGAACAGGTGGGGCAGTTCCTCGGCAGTGCGCGCAATGCGCATGCCGCGTCCGCCGCCGCCGGCCTTCGCCTTAAGAATTACCGGATAGCCCACCTTGGCAGCCCATTCCTCCGCCTCGGTCACTGTGGGGATAATGCCGTCAGACCCGGGCAGAATGGGCACTTTCGCCTTCTTCATTGCTTGGCGGGCTTTCTCTTTTTCGCCCATCAGTCGCGTAACTTCAGGCGGAGGTCCAATGAACTTGATGTTTGAAGCGCGGCAGACCTCGGCGAAGTTGGCGTTCTCGCTCAGCAGTCCGTAACCGGGATGAATGGCGTCGACGTCGGCGATCTCGGCCGCGGAGATGACGGCGGGGACATTGAGATAGCTGTCGGCCGGGCGCGGAGGGCCAATGCAAATAGCCTCATCCGCGAAACGGACGTGCAATGAGTTACGGTCGGCCTCGCTGTAAACAGCGACCGTGCGCACGCCGAGTTCACGGCAGGCGTTGATGACCCGGAGTGCGATTTCGCCACGGTTGGCGACTAGGACTTTCTTAAACATGAGCCTTCTTGGTACTAGAGCTAGCGGAATTACTACCCTTCAAAGGAGTCTCTAATCAAGGTATAGGATTTTCGCTCACGCCGCCCTAATCGTAAACAGCGGCTGCCCGAACTCAATTGGTTGACCGTTTGACACCAGGCATTTCACAATCTCGCCTGCCGCATCAGACTCAATCTCGTTCATCAGCTTCATGGCTTCGACGATGCAGATTACCTGGCCTTTTTCAACCGTGTCGCCGGGGGAAACAAACGCCGACGCGCCGGGTGACGGCGAGCTATAAAAAGTGCCCACCATTGGCGACTTCACCACGTGCAATTCTTCTTCGGCTTCCTGCGGTGCGGCGGGTTCCGCAGCCCCAACTGCCGGTGCGGCAGCAGGCCCTGGGCGGCCGGTAAACGCGGAAGACTGAATCATGCGCGCTAATTCGCCCAGGCTGGCAGATGATGCGCTTTCCTGCGCAAACTTGAGCCTGATCTTCAGGTCGCCGCGGTCCAAATCAAACTCAGCAACCTGATGTTCCTTCAGGAACTCGATCAGTTGCTTCAGGTCGTCAATGTCCTCTTGTTTCATTCGTTCCTTTAATTCTCCCGCATCTGGCGGAATCTATAGTTGGATAAAAGCCTTCGGCGCCGGAGTCAGAATCTCGCCCCCGCTGCGGGTCACGGCCACCATATCTTCGATTCGAACCCCGAATTCGCCTGGCAAATACGCGCCGGGCTCAATCGTAACTACCATGCCGGCCTGCAGCCGGGTTTTCTGCTTCGCGCCAATGCGCGGACCTTCGTGAATCTCAAGCCCTACCCCATGGCCCGTTGAATGGGAAAACGCCTCCGCCAAACCCTCCCGGCGCAACACGCTGCGGGCTGCCTCGTCCACATCGCCCGAGCTCACGCCCGATGATACAGCAGCCACCCCGGCCTCCTGCGCTTCAAGCACCGCATGGTACACATTGCGCTCGCGCGCGCTGGGGGAACCAAGGTGCACCGTGCGGGTCATGTCAGAACAATAACCCTTGTGGATTATACCGAAGTCGAGGGTCACAAACCCCTTGCGCGGCAGCGGCTGGGTCGACGCCATGCCGTGCGGCAGCGCCGACCGCAGGCCCGAGGCCACGATGGTATCGAACGACATCCCTTCTGCACCCATCAGCCGAGCCTTGCACTCAAGCTCCGCGGCGATCTCAACTTCTTTCAGGCCTGGGCGAATGATCTGCAGAATGTGGTCGAACAGCTTGCAGCCAATCAGCGCTGCCTCGCGCATAATGGCTAGTTCATCATCGTCTTTGATGAGGCGCAGCGACTCAACCAGCGGGGCCGGTAATGCGGAAAGGAACGCCTTGCGGAGTCGCGCGGGCAGAGCCTGTTTGAGCCGCGCGAGTTCAGCTACGGTGGTGTGATCTGAGTCGAAACCGGCCGACTCAATGCCCGGTTGAGCGGCCAGCCATTGCAAAGCCGCAACGGCCGGCGGCCCTGAAGCAATATCGACCTTCGCGCCTTTAACCTCTTCGGCAGCCTGGGTGGTATAGCGGCCGTCAGTAAACATACGCGCAGCACGGCGGCTGATAACCAGAGCAGCGCTCGAGCCAGTAAATCCGCACAAGTAGCGCACGTCAGGCAGGTGAGTAACAAGCAAGCCGGAGAGACCTGTACGAGTGAGCTTGCGGCGAAGAGCGCCAATGCGTCGCAGATGATCCACGGGCTTTGTTTTATCACATGCGAGCGGAGTTGAAGGAGGTAGCTGTGCTAGGGAGCTGATCGCCGCTCTTCAGTCAATTCCCGATAACGTGCTTTCCAATAGGCAGCCTTGAGGCGGCTCTCTTCGGCTACGTTGTATAGGATCTCGCAATCGCAGCAGCCGCCCAGTGCCTTTAGAACAACAAGAATGTCAGCAATTTCCTCTGAGTCCATGCCGAGTGTCTTGAGGATTTCGATTGAGCTGGCATACGAGTGCTCACATTTCCGAGCGGCGGTTACCGGATCAGTTGGGCTAAAGAGTTCGTCGAGTAACTCAAAGAATCGGTGCACTTCAAGGACCGCAAGAACGCTGGCTGCGATCCCTTCAGCGAATTCCTCGTCGCGCAGGCCGTTGACATTGAATTCCACAGCCGCTCCTAAAATCACAAACGCGGATGCTTCGCATCCGCGTTCCTAGTCCCTGACTTTTTACACTGCCGGCTGAACAGGCTTCTTCTTCCCAGCTTCAATCTCAGCCGTAGCCGTGGCGGATTGCATATCGCTCTGCCGATCCATCCACTCGTCGAGCCGCGAGCGCTTGAAGCGCCAGCGATTGCCCAGCTTGAATGCCGGCACAAAGCCATCGGAGGCGTACTTGTAAAGTGTGTCGGGCGAGATGCCAAGGTAGTCGGAGGCCTGGCGAATATCCATGACCTCGCGCACTTCAGGAATTAGCAGGTTGGAGCGGGCCGCGGCGCTACGCATAATCTGACTCCTACCAAAGAGATGCTTCTCGGTGGGGTTCCGGCGCATCTACCGGTAGCTTTGTATATAACGCGGTTTCACCTGTCAATTCAAGGAATTTCAGGAAGTTAAAGGAAATTAATGGGATTTGGGTTCCAGGCCCGAGCGTATCCAGGAACACGCGAAACTCCTAAACCCAGCAGGTTGGGCCGACTCGGGAGCCAAGCCCAAGATGCAGGGCCATTGGAGCAGATGGTGCAGGATACAGTACCGCCGGTCTCCAACCCGGGGTCCCCAACGAATGATTTGTAATCGTTGGGGTGGTCGACCGGCTGTAGCGCGGGCGTCCCCGCCCGCGCATCAACTCTGCCTACCTTCTAAGCTCTAGTTCTGATCATCCCGCCGATGCAGCGTAGGCTGGTCGGTCCCGTTGCCGCTGCCCGACGAATCGCCAGCCTGGTCGTTCGGGTCCTCGCCGCCACTCGTGCTGGCGCGACGCAGCGATGGCCGCGTAACCCCTTTGGTATCAGTCAAGCGGCGCTTGTTCTCAATCCGCGCCAGCCGCGCTTTTACGTCGTCGAATTCTGACGTCGTCACCATGTACTCGTCCTTGGCTGGAAGAATACGGGCGATCTCTTCCTGCGTATGCAAGATCCGGTCCGGGGTCTGCGGATGGTCAGAGAACGCCTTGGCTACCGCGCCGGGTTTGCGTTTTTCAAGCGCCTGCACCTTTTCAAAGAAGCTGATAAACGCCTGCGGATCGTATCCGGCGCGGTACATATACTGAACGCCTAGAAAGTCAGCCTGCGCCTCGAAATCGCGCGAGAACTTGAGGAATGTAATGGGCACCGCAAGTGAAGCGGCTTCATAGATTCCATACCCGGTCCAGCCGCCGATAAAGATCAGCGGAATGGTGCCAAGTTGCGCGTAATTCGAGCGGGTCATCTCGCGCACGGCGTGGTGTGCGCACACGTGGGCCGTTTCATGAGCCATCACGCCGGCAAGCTCCGCCTCTTCGTCGGCCGCAAGAATCAAGCCGGAGTTCACATAGAAGAAGCCGCCCGGCAACGCGAACGCGTTAATCTCGTCGGAATCAATCACCTTGATGGTGAATGGAACCTTGCAGTCGGAATTCTTCACAATGTTCTGGCCGATGCGGTTCACATACTCCTCTACCACCGGGTCGGTGATGAACTTTGAGCTCTTATCAACCTCTTCCGAGTACATCTTGCCCATCTTGATTTCGGTGTCGGTGGAGTACCAGTTGCCCAGGCCGCGGGCGCCGATGTTGCGGTTGCCAACAGCACCCACATCCTCGTCGCTGCCTGGCTTGATCTTCTCCATCTGGCTGCCCGGCTCAATCACCTTATCGGGATCGACCTTGACATTCTCATCGCTCGACTTGCCCTTATCCTTCTTGGCATCGGGTGGCGGGGCTGCGCAATCGCCGGCGACCGGAGTCGTGCCCGGCGCAGGAGCCTTGGCGCCAGCCTGGTCCTTATTGTCTGCGGAGCCGGTAGGGCAAGGCTGAGAGTCAGAGCCCGGCTGGCTTGTTGAGGTTGCGCTGCCGCTTGCAGACGTTGACGTCTGGGCCCGTGGCGCAGCCTGGTCGCCGCTCACGGGAGTGGTGCCCGGGGCAGGTGTGGCCTGCGTGTCTGTGGTGGCCGCGGGTGTGCTCGCCGGAGCAGCCGTTTGAGTCCCTGGCTGGCTTTGGGGTGTGCTTGAAGTGTCAGCAGTGGACTGTGCACAGGCGCTGG